>WLWD01002522.1_pt1 | contig 110127 bp, 59 predicted proteins | sample 6712731 | NCBI WGS metagenome assembly WLWD01 (sample SAMN12718690, study PRJNA576275) | sponge metagenome | isolation source: marine sponge | host: Mycale hentscheli | place: New Zealand: South Island, Marlborough, Capsize Point | collected 2014-11-01 | reverse complement strand
CCTTCTGGAGCAAATGGCACAATTAGAAGACGAATTTCTGAAAGGTGACGATGTTGATGAAAGCAATCCACTGGCAACCAGCCGCAGCAATGACGACGAACTTCTACTGCAGATGGAAGAGCTCATGTGACACAAACCCCGCCCAGTCTCTTCAATTATCATCTACTTCACTGCTGCTCTACTATATGACTTAATAGTTACATATACACTAATATTGGATCGTTTTTCATACATTATTTAATATCATTATCAATAGTGCCATATACAATGACCTTGCACAACTGAATTATATAAATTAAATATTTACAGTATATTTACAGTATTAGTTAGATATTCCAATGAGGGAGCTATTGTAAAATAAATATTTACAGTATATTTACAGTATTAGTTAGATATTCCAATGAGGGAGCTATTGTAAAATAAAGGGAATGAACTACTCATCACTACCAGTCTGCCTCTCCTGATATTTTGTGGAAGACGTAGTCATACCCGTTCAGATGCATCACGCCATCTTTCAGAAGAAACTTCCATTTATTTTTCACCCGATAAACCTGAAAGATGTTAATGTAGTTGTGATTAAAAATGACTCAACCCTGACAAAGACTGGTGATTTTGACCACACCTTACCTTCTCCCATTGACACACTATGACGTCCAGAGTCTCAAAGTCATCGCTCGCGTCTGGATCATCTACATCACCATCGATGTCATCATCAGAGTTGAGTGGACTCCCCATCTGTGCATGCATGCATACACGTACTTGTCATGATCACACACCCACACACACACACACAAGGATCACTGAACTATTTACTTACATCTCCAGGTGCAGATCCTGGATCCTCCTACAAACAAATAACAATCACAGAGGGGGAAATAATCAATTTACAGACTTAAAAGTTGTAATGTCACCCCAAAATCCAATCACATCTGTCTCTACAGCTATCCTAACTCACTCCACATTTCATCAGAAGCCATAGTGTATTGAGTTCATAGTTTCGTTTTTGCTGTATCTAACCACACCCCTCCTACCAACCACACCCATCCTACCAACCACATCCCTCCTACCTACCACACTGCCCCTCTAAATATTCCAACTAACTTAATCCTCAACATACATACATATATATATATACGTAAGACATCACCTCTCTCCCTCCATTAATTCCTCCCCTCCTCCTCCTCACCCACCCACTGCTAGTTTCAACTCACAGCAGATGAATCATCCCCATCAGAGTCATCATCACTGCTGCTCTCCTCGGCTGCCACACCCCCTTTACCACCACTGCCGTATCCGTCAAGTTGTGGAATACTAAATTCTGGAGGAATCTTGGAACCGGAATCTGGAGGACTCTTGGAACCGGAATTGGCTTTCAAAATAGAAACAAGATTACAATTAACTTGCTTCCGTCCTACGTGCTTGGACTTAGGTTTGGCATTGACCACACCCACCACAGGGGGGAGGCCGTCTATCTGCACCACATCTTTAGCCTTCTCGGGAGTTGAGGGCGTGGCCTGGGAGGCGGAGCTAGTTGGCTGTTGCTGTGTCGGCGGCTGCTGTTGCTGCTGCTGTAGTTTGTTGAGGGCCATGAAGGTCTGCAGGTTTACCAGGACCGTGCCATTGGGAGTCTGAGTGGGTGTGGTTAATTAATGCATTAGAACAGAACTAGAGTGAGCAAGCTAGCAGAATATTGGAACACATTATACTTTCTTTCACATTCCCATTACAAACATTGAATATAATATACATGTATGTGAGTACTGGCCTAAGAGAGACAACTACATAATTATGAGCAACACAGAATTGATTGACAAAGTATGAGTCCACAGAAGAGAAAGCTTGTAGGTTAAGAGTAAAGTTAAGTCTGTGGTGTATGTGTGTGTAATAAGTATGTTTATAGGCATATTAATACTGCACTGTGAAATTAAATCCCATTTATTTGTTAAAGACGTACATATAGGCTTTACACTAACTAATCTATGACAGACATGTTTGAACTTGGTTTACTTTTCGTAGTGTATATTTCAAGAGTCGCTAACAGACTTCACTATACAGTACAGTGTATCAACAAATTCAGTTCAGCTAGGGAGTTCTGCTATAGTGTCTAGCTATTTACATACTCTATGGTTGCTCACCAATTATTACACTAAGCTAATTTCCTGACCAGGACTTGAAAAGGTGGGCTTTAATTTAAAATGCTAACAATCCGCATTTCCCCTCACCTGAATGGGAAACATTCCTTGAGCAAATTGTCCCATCTGTCCCACTGACCCAGGGGTAACCACCCCCTATCACACACACACACACACACACACACACACGACTCAAATAATATTGGGTAGGGATCATGACTTACTAAATGTGCAAAGGGATTAACTGCTGGAGCTACTCCTGTTGAAGAGTTAATGGCAGATGCCGGCACCCTGGAGCTGTGCGAACCAGTAGAGGGCACGCCTCCAAGATTCACTAGAGAGAGAGAGAGGGAAAATAATATTACATTTAAAGATATTTGAACCATGCCCTCCAATCAACCACACCCACATCCATTGAACCACACCCACCCTCCACCCATTCATTCAACCTGTATTAGTATCAAGCTGGAGCTATTCATTATCTTTCACTTGGAAGTATGTATGTATGCGACAATGGGAATATGAAACCACAGAATACACCCACAGACAGAGGTGCTACAGTTACAACAGGATAACAAAATGGCCGACTCTTGGCAGATAATGTCTGTCAGCCTGAGATGAAGTCTAAATGTCAGAAATCACGTGCACATTTCAGCAACATGACATAAACAGAGTGTCATGTTATAATTATGTAATGAGCATGTGTGTGGGAGAAGTCGTCACGGTTACAATGATATTGACACTGTCCTACGATAAACCACACGTTCCACATGACCCAAATTCAGTGGCACGTGCAGTGATAGGTTATAATACAAATATACTTAACCATACAATACAATAGACTGCACAATACACCACCAACAAATTAGAATTCATTCAAATTAGTGGATTTAAAAACAAAAAGTATTATTATTTTTCACAAGACCATGGATTTGACAGGACTTTATTAAGAAGAGAGAGAGCATGGCATTTGACTGAAAACTGTAAATGGGAACGTGTGATATTCTCACAGGATTTCAAGATTCATGTACGTCAGACAATGTCATCGATCAACACATTGAATTAAGTTCCTTTTTCACGATGCATGAATACTACGCCCTCAATTGAAGTTATTAGAATGACCTACTCTTTGCCCTCTAGTTGAACTAAACAATATTCAATATTTGATAACAATTAGTCAAACTCTCTTTTAGTCTCCTTTCAATATTTCGCTTTCTTAGCAAAACTGTCAAATAAAACTTAGTGAGCGTCATGGCAACCGTAAAACTCAAACAATAGAGTTGTTATCTCTAACCTGCAGTGACTGAGGGAGTTTTCAGAATGCTAGGGGTGGAGCCAGACTTGGGGGAGGAGCTGGAGCTAGCCTGCATCTGAGGAGGGGAGATAAGGGGAGGCGGTCCCATAGCTGCCGCTGCTGCTACCGTTGAGGAGGAGATGGTGTTTGGGGCTAGTACGGAATTCTGGACAAGATTGGAATGCTGTAAGTGGGTGTAGCAATGGCAGAAAATAAGAACAGATGACTTCAGGAAGGAAAGTAAAAAAAAAAGAAAAAAAAAAAAAGATGGAGGATAATGCAGCAGTAATATTACTGGCTAAAAACAAACTCCAGAGAAATACTGCTTCAGATAAGGGGGTCACTAATTAGAGATAGAACAATGCTTCACCTTGTGGACATTCTTGGTTGGAGTTTCTTTGTTTCTGACGGGAATTTCTTTAGCCGGCCTGTTCACTGCTCCAGACAAGTTCAGCTTACTCAACCAAATCTGCAACCACAACACCAATCAGCTAACTCGACTGAAACTGTTTCAGAACTTCAATAAATAATAAAATAATTACTAATTAATCAATGTTGAATAATCTCTGAACTGATCTTTATAAATTATATGCCTTGCTGCATCAATAGAAAGTGTAAAAATTGCCACTCCCACAAACACTAGCTGTTCTAAACTAACTGATGATGCTTATAATTTGTTATTCGTAAACCGACTTAGAAATTATGAAAATCAAGCATGCTAATCACTCTAGAGTTCTAAAGATAAAGAAAGTATAATATGCCCTGGTCCATGTCATGTAAACTTAATTCACTTAATTAGATTCATGAAGGAGTAAACTCACTTCAGTTCAAGCCTAATAAACCACCAATAATAATGTAGACTCACCATCAAAAAAAAATAATAATAAAAAAAAAAAAATAAAAAAAAAAATAAAAAAAAATAAAAAATAAAATAAAATGTTTTCTATGTAAATAAATGTAATGAGGTTGGGATCCAGTGTATCATTTCTTGTAGTACAGTGTACTGTATATTGAAACTGTGGAGGGATTTGACAGTGTACTGTATATTGAATGTGGAGGGATTTGACACAGTGTACTGTATATTGAAACTGTGGAGGGATTTGACACAGTGTACTGTATATTGAAACTGTGGAGGGATTTGACACAGTGTACTGTATATTGAATGTGGAGGGATTTGACACAGTGTACTGTATATTGAAACTGTGGAGGGATTTGACACAGTGTACTGTATATTGAAACTGTGGAGGGATTTGACACAGTGTACTGTATATTGAAACTGTGGAGGGATTTGACACAGCAGGTTTCATTTAGGGGGGGGCGAAAGGGTGCATTTGCCCCCCCTTGGGTTCTAAATGCCCCCCCTTGGATTCTAAGTGCCCCCCACCCTTTTGAAAGAACCGATATTTATTAAGAGAAAAATGTAAACCAAATTAATAATAAACAATATTCACACAGCAATTCGTCTAGGTTTTTTGTTCCATACTGTAATAATGTCATTTAATTGTGTAGATGAGAGCGTCTCGGGTGTCTCCATGGCTATTTTCATCAAATAGGATAATTGTGATTGCCCAATTCGATTTCGAATTCGTGTTTTAATTAGTTTCATTTTGGAGAAGCTCCTTTCCACTGAAGCAGTGCTGACAGGGATAGATAGACATATGTTTGCCAGGGTGCTAATGTTTGGAAAAATTTCACTAAGCATATCACTTGTGGTGAGCTCTTTCAACTGCAAGTGCAGGTTACCTTTCGGCTTCTTCGATAAGTAGCTTCGAAATGTTTTCCACTCCTCTCGGGTTTCGCGGGAAATAAGAGCTTCTTTGGTGTATTCATCTCCACCAGCAGTCTTAGCAGGCAGCTCTGCACCATAGTGAGCTAATAGTACATCTATTAAGTCCTCACCATATGTATGGAAGTCAGAAGAGTCAGCAGCTGGCACTTTCTTCGGATCAAAGATGCCAAATGAGGAGACAATATCTTGTGAAATAAATCTGCTGGATATGTTTGCCTTCAGCATCCTGATAAACGGTTCAGCCACTTGTCCTTGGAATGTAGCAATGCTTTCCGTGGTTAACGTGATGTCAGTGACTTCTTCGATCTCATTCTTTGCATCCATCAGTTCTAATACCCAGTTAGCAGCAGGTAACATGGCATCATCAAGTGTATTGAGAGTGGCATCAACAAGAGGGGTGATAGCTGTCAAGTCTATTCTCTCAGTCTGGAGAGCTCTGCTCAACTTCGCCACTTGTGGCAGAACATAATCAAGGAGGTATATGGCCACTAAAGTTGAGGGCCTACATAAGGCTTTACTGATACCTAGAGCTTCAGGTGCATGTGTCTGCTCATAGATATTGTTTAGAGCAGTCACAATTGCACTGTAGCTAGCTTTGACTGCCTTCACACAGCGTTCATGGGACAGCCAGCGAGTATCTGATGGTTTCACAACTTTCAGCTCAGGTAAGTCAAGCACCTGCTGTACTGCTTTGAGACTCTCAGCTCGCTTAGGAGAATAGTGGAAAAATTTCCAGAGGGTGGTGAGTGTGATGTACACATGTTTTATCCCACTGGTAGCATTAGCTGCTTGAACGCATGCTAGCTGTAGCAAATGGCAATGGCAGTGTACGAAAAGTGCATGAGGTGAAATTTTCTTCAGGAGACTCTGCACACCATTGTGTTTCCCAGAGAAAGTAGCTGCTCCATCGAATCCCATACCCACCAGCTTGCTAATCTGTATGTTTTTATCTTTCATGAATTCAACAAGGGCAGAATAAATAGTCTTTGCATCAGTAGCTTTCAATGGAACTATATCCAAGAAGTGCTCAACAGGTTGACCGTCCATGTTCCACCCAGCGGAAGAAAATTGAAAGCTCTTCTGTGGTCGTCACATCAGTGCACTCATCTGCCATTATGCTGAAATGGGAAGCTTGGCGAAGCCGTTTCAGTAAACATTCTTCAGCCCATAAGCCAACTGCCTCAACAAATTCAACAACAGCAACTTTAGATGTGTAGGTTGCATTTAATCTAGCTCTTTCAAGGAACCCCTTTAAATCTTCTGCACCACAACTTACGATTAGATCAATAAGTTCATCAAAATTTGTTGTGTGGGGAATGTGGCGACGAGCTAGAAAATGGGTGCAACGAATTAGAGCTTTAATGGCCATTCTGTTCTTCAACTTTTCCTCATCATTAATTTGTTGGAGTTGCTGAATGACTGACCCTTCTTGTAGTGCTGTAGCTGCAGCCATCTCTGCTTCACATGATAGGAGGTGAATATCACTCTTTGCATGAATTTTCATCTTCTCTATTGCCTTCTTCCAGTTCGTGAAAGGTTTTGAGATCCATGTTCCTCCTGTTCTTTGAAGAGAAATTCCTCTCTTCCTGCAAACCTTACAAAAAGCTCCTTGGAAATTTTTATCAAACATCAGCCAATTGAAGCTCTCTTCCCATTTTTTGTTGTATTTTCGACTGCTTGCAGTGATTTTCTTGCTTTTCTCATGTGTAGTTAATCTTTCCTTTGCATGCTTCTCATGGACAATTAATCTTTTCTTGGCAGGACTTGGCTCCAAAAACTCCAAAAACTCAGTATCAGATTGATTGCTGTCAATTTTATCTTCTGTGTCACTGCTACTTGAGTGGCCAGGTGACTTTGAAGAGCTTGCACCACAGAAGAAAGAGCGAATATCCATTTGAGACTATCTTAAGCTGTCAGGGACTACGAGTGCTTAGAGTTCTGGTTCTGGAAGTTGTAGAATCTGTATAGATCAAACTCAACAACTGCTACGGTGAGCTGAGGGCTGGCCTTTTTATAGCCAGCCAGCAACCGTAAGTGTGAATCAACGTGTGATAAACCTAAGGGGAGGTGAGAGTCAGAGTTGAATAGTGTGTGAAAAGCATCTAAATAGTGAATGTCACAGTTGACTGAAAATTGCTAGACGGTGGAGGTGAAAATGAGTAGCTGAATTAACTTGTCAGGATCTGACATATGCAGACCTCATTAGATAAGATTATGTTTTTTTAATGTAGGACATAGGCCTTCCAATAATTCTATTTCACTCCCATGGTGACCAGTGCCGCCCGCCCCCCCTTACATTTTCAAAACTCTATTTTGCCCCCCCTTGCAAGAATGTCTGGATGAAACACTGCTGTATATTGAAACTGTGGAGGGATTTGACACAGTGTACTGTATATTGAAACTGTGGAGGGATTTGACACAGTGTACTGTATATTGAAACTGTGGAGGGATTTGACACCAGTGTACTGTATATTGAAACTGTGGAGGGATTTGACACAGTGTACTGTATATTGAAACTGTGGAGGGATTTGACACAGTGTACTGTATATTGAAACTGTGGAGGGATTTGACACAGTGTACTGTATATTGAAACTGGGAGGGATTTGACACAGTGGTACTGTATTTGAAAATGTGGAGGATTTGACACAGTACTGTATATTGAAACTGGGAGGTATTTGTGACACATGTACTGTAGTATTGAAACTGTGGAGGGAATTTGACACCAGTGTACTGTATATTGAAACTGTGGAGGGATTTGACACAGTTTACTGTAAATATTGAAACTGTGAGGGATTTGACACAGTGTACTGTATATTGAAACTTTGTGGGAGGGATTTGACAGCAGTGTACTGTATATTGAAAGGGGATTTGACCATGGATTTGACACAGTGTACTGTATATTGAAACTGTGGAGGATTTGAACACGTGTGCTGTATATTGAAACTGTGGAGGGATTTGACACAGTGTACTGTATATTGAAACTGTGGAGGGATTTGACACAGTGTACTGTATATTGAAACTGTGGAGGGATTTGACACAGTGTACTGTATATTGAAAATGTGGAGGGATTTGACACAGTCTACTGTATATTGAAACTGTGGAGGGATTTGACACAATGTACTGTATATTGAAACTGTGGAGGGATTTGACACCAGTGTACTGTATATTGAAACTGTGGAGGGATTTGACACAGTGTACTGTATATTGAAACTGTGGAGGGATTTGACACAGTGTACTGTATATTGAAACTGTGGAGGGATTTGACACAGTGTACTGTATATTGAAACTGTGGAGGGATTTGACACAGTCTACTGTATGTTGAAACTGTGGAGGGATTTGACACAGTGTACTGTATATTGAAACTGTGGAGGGATTTGACACCAGCGTACTGCATATTGAAACTGTGGAGGGATTTGACACAGTGTACTGCATATTGAAACTGTGGAGGGATTTGACTAGGTACAGTAGTAATCATCATAAACCATCATATGGCAAGGGATATCACACCTGCTTAAGCTCCTCCAATAGCTCCGTGTCCACGCCTTCGTTGAGATACTCCTCACGCATGTTCCTCACCACATCTTCAATCACATGCTTGTACAGCTGAGTCTGCACACACACACACACACACACACACACACACACACACACACACACACACACACACACACAGATGGACACGACTACAAAAGCCAACACACACACAGCACTAATGCTAGCAACACGACATTTCATGGGAAAACATAAAGACAGGTGATGTCAGGCATCACTCATACCAGTCTGCCTAGCATGCAACGTAACCACGGGCAACTTGTATACAATAGTTTGACTTGGACATTGTAAATCTGCTGCGATTAGGAATTTGAGGCCTAAAGTTGTAGCACTCGAGCGTAATGAGGATATATATAGTTTTTTTTGAGACGAAGGATTTCAAGTTGCTAATTTACGATAGAAGAATCTAACTGTTTTAGATTGTAGCAACAGCTAAAACCTAAAGAAACCAACAATAACCTGTGATGATAAACTAATGTATTGAGTCTGATTTCTAAATGCGGCAAAATATGAATCTACTTAAATAGATTCACATGATAACCAATCAATCAGATTACTTGTATGTGACTGGCTACGCTATATTATATATAATATACTAATGCACATATATAAATTATATTCACATTGAGCATGTCATTCCTGGGAATAGCTGCAACTGTGCCTATCATTTCTGTACATACTGTATCAATACACCAGAGCTGTGAGAATTATACATCCTTGTCTTATTAGGGGACAAAAGGGAGGAACAAAAGAACATGTGACATTTCCTGTCATGGGAACCACTGAGGAAGTGAAGACTGCGAGACTAACTTCAATCACAATAACAAACAACAACAACAGAACACGCGATTGACTCTGAATTTGAAAAGGTGGTAACGGAATTCACTAGTGATTTGTTAGAATTAGCATACATGGAAAAAACAAAAACAAAAAAAAACAAGTGTTTAATTTAATGTACCAAAGTAAATGGATCTGCTATTTTTGTAAGCTCCTAGTGAAGTTAAGCAACATAGGACACACTGTTTGAAACAGGTATTACTAATAAATAAATAAATAAATAAATCATTAGTTAAAAACAGCACATGGACAGTTAAGGGTTCACATGCAAGGTTGAGAGAAGAGTTAGTACGGATTGGGAGACGACAACGAGTGACAACATTAACTCCTTCACGATATACTCTATCTTTGCACTTGTGGCTGTTGCTAAGGACAATTAGCACTGAGTGATCAGTACATCGATAGACTACTCCAAGCAATGAGGTTATAGTCTATTGAGCAAATCTGTGCTATAAACTAAAGCAGATGCACTGTACGAAATGTGTCCCCTCCAACTAAAAAATTGTGACCATCTGCACTATCTTCAGTTATTGGCGAGCGAGCGAGACACTTACAGGGGTAACACAATTGAAAATCGGGGATGTTTATTTATTTATTTATATATGTTTGGACGTATGTATGTCATTTTGTACTTTGACCCTCCGTATTTTTGTGTTCGCTCCGCGTTCGACCCCATCCCAAACTTCAATAAACAGAATCCTCCGGTTTAGCGTCCATTACCCGTATCACCTTAGAAATTGAATTGTTTACTGCTTTGAATTCTTTTGCGGGTGCAGTTTAAACGCAAAAACTTATGGGAGCTCCATTTCTATTCGAGTTAGTTGCTATTTGTCACAGTTATAAGCCCTACTCAACAGCATTAACTTGTAAATTCATTGTCCACTAGACGAACCGCGAAGGTAAGTCTTGCGTAGGTATGTTCAGTTGTGTGAAAGTATTGTGCGTTACAACTACTATTAAGAATGTCACAAAGGAAACGTTAAATAAAGTGACTTGATTTTGTTGCTTCTTTTTCAATTCAAACAGTTGCTGGGAGCGGTTACTATGGCTTTGAATCCCCTTTACCGCATGCGTAATTTAAAAACTTGACTATTATTTTAGTAGCTTGAGTGTTACTTGTTAAAATCAATCATTTAACAATAGTGTAGTTTAAAGCTCGCTCGCCATTTGTGCTCAAGCACACCACTAGTTATACGTGTAATGTAAGCAAACAAAAACTGTTATCTACTTCCTGTTCTTTTCCTCATTACTTTGGTCTCGTATATACCGGGTATTTTTCAGAACCAAACTTGAGAGGGTCAAACCTACATTCTTGAAAATTTCAAGGGGGTTCTTACTTCGAAATTGATGAAAATTTGCTGGTAAATGCTACAATAAAGGTCTTAATAATTGTCAAAGGGGAGGTGGGGGGGTCAAAACGCCACCCTAAAGATTTAAAACAATTCCTGATATATAATTTCAACGAGATCTCTTAGATAGACAGCTCAGTTGTCAGTAAATTGCCACAGGAGGATGTAAATTGCCACAGGAGGATGTAAATTGTTCTACACTAAATTAAACAAATAGACTATAAAGCAATAATAGCCAATACTCCTTTTTATGTACTAATAATCTGAATTTAACAACACATTACACAGCAGCCCTCTTGATTTAGTCAGCCATGGAATGTCAGATCACAGCTCTTTATTCACTGTAGTATATTTTACTTAAATCACTATTATAAGTTAAATCCCCAGTACAATCGCATAAACTAGAAAATATTCAGTACAACACCAAATCAGCCCAAAATTTCTTAAAAAGTAACCCAGGAAGGCCACAACCTTTCACATACCAGCTGATCCAAACTGGAACTCCCAGACGCCATCTAACGAAACACTCGGCGCACCGTCCACACTAAGCGAGTCTCCTTTTATACCACTCGAGCTTTTGCCCGAGGTGGCCTAAGCCTTATCTATAGCCCGAAATTGTGACGTCATTTCAAAATTATTTCAATGCTTATTTAAACGAATTTTGACTGCACTCATCTAAGCTTGTAGAAATGGCGACCAATTTGGTACTCAGAGCTTCACGCTGGAGAAGCTGCTGCATTCCTCGAGTGAGTGCTGTAGGTTGAAATGTATCACTCGTTACGCCTGTATTAGTTACACAGTCTTACAGTAAAGGGGTGTGGGGTTGAATTTGGTAAGGAGAGACCACCATTCTTGAATAAACCACTTTTCTTGAGCAGACTACCTTTTTGAGCAGATCTATTGCGCGCTGATAATAGAGTGGATGAGAAGTTGTAGGTATGAAGTATTAGTGTGAAGCAATTAAGTACACGAACAAAATTTCTGTCCACACATTTTATATTTCTCTTTGTTATTCATTGACTCTGCTATATTACATCTAGGTTTCACATATCAGTAGAAATTTTGCAGCAAAGGTTAAGTCCCAAAATGAATCCAGGACATCAGTGCCTAACAATCCTCCCAAGTCATCAGCTACTGCATCAAGTCAAGCATCAGTAAACCAACAAGCTAACCCCCAGGGTCCACAAACGACGATGAAGTTTTCTGAGGAGCACTACAGGAGCTTGACTTTATTCAAGCATAGAAAGCGGAATGCTGTAACGGGAGCCATAATTCTATCATTCGTTATGTCAGTCTACTTTGGTTCCATGTATATGGTAAATCAAGATCCATTAGATGATATAGCAGAGGAAGTCAAGCCAAAGATTTGATTCTAGTTGTTGTTGTTTTTAATTTTATTACAACCATTGCATCTACTTCTGTTAGTCATTTGTCACTACACCACATTCTATTTCTTTGTTGTAGAATCTTGTAGTGTGTTAATGTAATATCTATATAAATTATAATAGACTATTTTATTATAAGTGTAGATAGCTATAGCTATAATATGTTGCTATAAATATACAAGTTTTTCTCAGTTGTAGTAATGAATATAAGGTGATCTGCTGGTCTGTAGCAATGGCTTGAAAGGGTGAGGAAGTATTAATTCTAGTACTGTAGTGGTTTTGTAAACAGATAATGTCGAGGAAATCTAATACCGCTTCCAGAACGAGAACGATGTGATTTTGCCACTAATGTGCAGCTAGTACATTACTGTTGCGAAGAATTATATATAGTGATGTAGCTACACAGTATTGTGTAGTTGGAATTAGAAGCCTCAAGATGTGGGGGGAGGGGGCGGGGTTTGCTAGTTTTCCTTAGAGATATGATAGCTAGCTACATGTTTAGTGAATATTATTAACACATTTTCCCCTATACTTTTTAACTGGTAGCTATTTCAAGCTACATAGCTATGTGACATGCATGGCTAGCTATTACTGAACAGCTGTATAGCTGTGCAGACTAGGGTGTGGACATGTTTGTATTAAGAATTTATTGTTATGACATAATTTAGCCAATGTTTCATTAACATCAGGATCAAATTGTTTTTTATTGTATTTGGTAGCGACTTTGAGTAGCTAGCTATTATATTTGGAGATGTGAACCATTTTATATTATATTATAGCAATCCACCCAACTAGCTACTTGAAATGTTAATTTTTGTATGGAAGTGGCACATGGCTAGATGCTACTGCACAACAATCACAATAAATTGTTGTTACAAATACATTTTAACAACTCCAAACTAATAAACTGAGTACTTCGAGGTAGAAGGCATGCTACATAAATTCTTAATTGTTTCTTCTTGATTAGCTACTTTGGGAAAGTCTTGCTATCAAAACAATTAATTAGTTCCAGCAAAACACTGACTAAAGTGAACAGTCTGTATAATTCAACCTTCCTTTTAAGTTCATTCTATTCTAATTGTTGCACCCACAGATCATAAAAATTATACGATGGCTAAGCATGTGCAAGAACAGATATTCCATTAAGAATGTAGTGAAATACCCCACAGTATATATACATAGCTATGATTTCAATGGCATGTAGCTGTCTTCAAAAATAAATGTAAGCCAACATACAATGCGATTTTAAACCAGACTAGGTTCAAAGAGTGCAATCTAGCCAAGGCTTATGGTATTTAAGCAATACTGTTATTCTAAAAACTAATGAATCCTCCATGAGATAGCGAGGGTCATCATCTGATGGTGTAATTAATGCAGAGTGTGAGACAAACTGCCCATATCCCTTTCTTGTTCGGTTAAGCCCATAATCAGCATGATCGAACTCTATAACTTCAGCCTTGTGACCTTCATCTGCTTCCTGGTTCAATATCTCCAATACCAATGATCCTAGGAAAGGTTGCTGTACAAGTTCTTCAGGAGACTTCTCTAATAGTTTCACAAATATAGAAAGATGAGTCCCTTCGGCAAAACCACACCCATTTGGGTATATCTTAATGCACATTTTGTGCTGTCCTGAGTTAGTATAAAATGGATCTGAATAGAATTCCTCCTTGTTATCCTTCTTGCCAGTAAAGCCAGGCATCTTGAAAGTAAGTGATTGTTTGTTTTTGAGAATAAGAGGAGGTAATTTGATCGATTCTACAGTTGTGACCAGAGATTGCACTCTGACCTTCATGCCAGTGACTTCTTCTGTGAGAGTATCAACTACATCTTGAAGATGCGTGACCGTATCTAGAGCTAATGGATAGTGGAGTTTCTTGTCACCCTCGTGATTCTTGAGATCTTTGCGTCTCAGTCTCACTTGACAACCAATGCTCGAATACCGGCAAGCAACCTCAGAGTAATTGCAGTGGTTTTCTATGTGATCAGGAACGTTTTCTCTCTCCATGGTCATTGAGCATTTGTAATTTGGACATGACACAAGCTTTTTTCTGCAAACTCGGTTATGAAACGTCCTATTTGAATGAAGCTCCATTTCTCCACAGTGTATGCACTCAAACTTTCTATTAGGACAGCTGTGATTTAAATGGTTTGCTAAGTCTTTCTTCATCAGTTGATCAGTATCATCTTCATCATTGCAGCCATTGGGGCAAGATACGATGACATAACCACACTGAGTCATGTGATCTTTAGTATCTCTCACTGTTCCTTTCCAAGGGCATCCTCTGTATCCACACAACACTTGGAGTTCTTTAATTTCCCTCAAACCTATACAAGGTCCATGATTAATTCATTAGCCAGTAGTAGTTTCAGCTCTTATAACATTACAGTACTCACTTTTCATGTCCTTAAAGTATTGAGGGTTCTCAGCTCTGCAATTGGGGCAGGGGCCATCCCCATTCTTCTGAATGCAGTCAGTGCAAAACAACTTGCCACAGTCTTCATGTTGCTTGGGATCTTTTGCCACATCCAAGCAAACTGAGCACTTGAGGCTTTCGCTGGGTTCTGTGACAAAGTTGTATTCTTCTAGTGATGATGCCATGATGGGACTGACCTCTTTCTAGCACAAGATGAAACTATATAGCTAGCTAGCTATATTATTGTATGTAGCTAGCTAGCTATAGCTATTATTAGTCTTTATTCAAAACTGAATGTTGTGAAATAGAAAAAAATAACATAATATGTAATCTCGTGATATAACTTTGGGAATATTTTGAGTTCATTGATCTCACTCTACTAATATACAGTTAGCTATACTAAATACGCAAATGAAATTATTTTTTATAGTATATGTAGGTCAATTTTGCATGATTTGACATATGTATGACAATTGGTGACTCAAACATCTGTTACTAACTAGCACATGTCTACACTAACACAGGGCAGAAACTTGAATTTCCTGTAATCACGTAGTTGGAAATTTCATGTTTCTTCACTTTTTTTGGTAGAGGATGGGGCTAAATGTGCTATAGTGTAGGGCATTTAGCCCTATCCTCTACGGGGAAGGTGATGAAAATATGAAATTTCCTAAATACGTGACTACAGGAAATTGAAGCTTTTGCCCTGTGTAATGTGAACACATGTTAGTTTGTAGTACATGTTAGTCACTTATAGCACGTTACAGTAGTGACTAAAACGTACTACATTTTTTTTTGTTTTACACAACATACAACTTAATATGAAATGAACTAAGTAAAACGGTCTATATAGCCATAGTAAAAATGCCATAATAAAGGATAAGGCATTTATTAGCAATACCATGCCATAATAAGGGCTGTATCTTCCCTTGTTTATCAAGTTGGTTCAACCATATAGCTCAGCATTAGGTTAATTGCTACAGTTCATATGAATAAACTGTGAAGCACTACACAGTCACAGACAACATGAATTAATATTCCTCAAGTCCGAGATATTGTTTTGTCGACCCTTTACTATCTAAAGTCGGAAGTATGGCTTTGTCAACCCTTCACACTTTGGTCTGGGGTACCGCGATGTGTGGTTAATCGCACGACAGTACTCTAGTACGTGGAAGCGCAAATTGGGCGTATTGATAGGGAGTTTCTTCAGTAATCAAATCGTGGTGCTAGTTAAGAGAGGTTGATCTGGGCTAACCGATGTCTCTTCGAGGGAGAACGGGTGCCTTTAAATTTACGTACAGAGTTGTAGATGTAGACTGGGATTCCCCTTTGGGTAGAGGGTCCTATGGAGTAGTTTATAAAGCCAAGTGTGATGAACTTCAGTGTGCTGCTAAAGTTATACACGAGACACTTCTAATAGGAAACTTGACAGATTATCAAGGTCAAGGTGAGGAACGAATTCTGGAGAACTTTCACAGAGAATGCCATTTTTTGAGTGAATTGAGGCACCCTAATATAGTGCAGTATCTGGGCACTCACCTTCAAGAAGAAAGTTTAAGAAGAAATAGTAATCTAATTTTGCTAATGGAATTAATGGAGCAAAGTTTAACACATTATCTCGAGAACTCTGATGCACCTCTCCCCCTTTATTTGGAGATCAATATTTGTCATGACGTTGCATTGGCCATTTCATACCTGCACTCCAATCATATTGTGCACAGAGACCTGACTGGAAACAATGTCTTGCTGGATGCTGGGAGGAAGGCAAAAGTGACAAACTTTGGTGTATCGAGGCTTATTGACCCTGATACACTGCAGCGGAGCTCCCTGTCGTTACATCCTGGGACGTCTGCTTACATGCCACCTGAAGCACTAGAAGAAGTACAGTCACCTCATTACACCGAGAAGCTCGACTGCTTCTCGTATGGTGTACTCTGCATTCAAATTTTCACTAGGCAATTCCCTAATCCAACTTCCCGGTATAGGTCAGTGGATGAGGAGACCTCAATCAATATTCGAGCAGTTGTGTCAGAGCGAACTCGTAGAGAAAACCATATCAATATGGTACAGGATGATCATATATTTAAACTCTTGGTATTAGCATGCTTAAGTGACAGTCAAATAGATCGTCCAACTTCCCAAGAGTTGTGTCATAATCTCACTCTGCTTAAAACTCGTCCAGAATATGTGGAAAGCAAAGCCAATAGTGGTCTTCATGTCGAAAGACGGAGTGAAAGCAACGAGAGAGACAGGGACACTATCCGTCACTTGGAACGGGATTTGAATCAAAGCAGAACTCTTTCTAGTCAGTTACAGCAAGACTTGGACTCACTACATGGGAATCACAGACAAGAAATTACTCACAAAAATAACGAAATTTTACGTTTGAATGAAAGAATTCAAGGTTTGACATCCAGATTAGCATTAGCAGAGCAGAGGTGCAACAAGAAAGTGCAGGATGGGGAACAAAAAGAAGCAGAGCTGAATCGAACACAATCTACAGTCACACATTTGCAATCTGAATTGAAGATACTAGAGATGAAACTAGGATCGAAGGATGATGATATCTTAAAGCTAGAGAATAAAATTCGATCATTACAGAAGGAATTATCCTACAAAACCACACTGCTCGAAGAATTTCAAGAAAAGAAAGAAAGCATTATGAAACTTCAGTTATTGTGGAGAGAAGGACCTGAAGCATGCACCAAGTTGCGAAGAGAACCTGATGCTGTACCTGATAATGATGTGGTGTATTTCAAGTATTTCTGGGGCATCAACATCTTTGCTTACAATATTGCTCAGCAATCATGGGCGGAGCTTCCTGACTGTCCTGTGAGCAGCTTTTCCATGGCTGTACTGGATGGCATGTTAACTATAATAGGAGGGAAAAGCTCAGACCTTGCTCCCGTCAGCACCTTGTACAGCTATGCAGGAAGTAAGTGGGTACAGAAGTTTCCAAACATGCACACTGAGCGTTACTGGACAATGTCCACAAGGTGGAATTATTTTCTAATTGTTATGGGAGGAGAAGGGAGGGACAGGCAGGTGCTTGATGTTGTGGAGGTGCTGAACTTGCAAACACAGCAATGGAGCTTTGCATCTAGCCTTCCTCGCGCAATGGATTCTGCTGCATCAGCTATATGTGGCGATGACTTGTATGTGGGAGGAGGTAGCCATGCCAATTCAGCTAGATACATTGCAGTGTGCTCTCTCCCACATTTACTGGAGAATTTGCATGAAGAAAAACTGTCTATCGGTGTTGCTCTGTCGCTGAAGGAATTGTGGAAACAGATTGATGATCTTCCTTACTTTAAAACCTGTCTAACTTCGGTTGAAAGCTACTTGTTTGCTGTGGGAGGGAAGGATGAACTCGAACAGCCAACGTCAGCTGTGTACGTTTATAATTCTCCCAGCAAGAAATGGCAGAAAGTTAGTGAAATGAAGTATGCCAGATCTTCATGCTATGCTGTCAGTCTACCAAATAACGAGATAATGGTGGTTGGTGGAATTAATAAGGATACTAAAGTGGGAACAAAAGTGGAAATAGCAAGATTGAAGAGTCATGAAAGAGTGCAGTAGCCATTTTAAAATGTTTATTTCAGTTTTGTCAGATAATGTTATTTTTCTACAAAATTAACAATAAACATCTCCTTAGCTCAACAAAAAGATAGAACTAAAGTGCACACACGCACACACATTAATTAGATCAGGTACAGAAGTCTGGAATGGTAGACCCTTATGTTATGTTATCTTATTGGCTAGATGCTACTGCACAACAATCACAATAAATTGTTGTTACAAATACATTTTAACAACTCCAAACTAATAAACTGAGTACTTCGAGGTAGAAGGCATGCTACATAAATTCTTAATTGTTTCTTCTTGATTAGCTACTTTGGGAAAGTCTTGCTATCAAAACAATTAATTAGTTCCAGCAAAACACTGACTAAAGTGAACAGTCTGTATAATTCAACCTTCCTTTTAAGTTCATTCTATTCTAATTGTTGCACCCACAGACCATAAAAATTATACGATGGCTAAGCATGTGCAAGAACAGATATTCCATTAAAACCGTAGTGAAATACCCCACAGTATAATATATACATAGCTATGATTTCAATGGCATGTAGCTGTCTTCAAAAATAAATGTAAGCCAACATACAATGCGATTTTAAACCAGACTAGGTTCAAAGAGTGCAATCTAGCCAAGGCTTATGGTATTTAAGCAATACTGTTATTCTAAAAACTAATGAATCCTCCATGAGATAGCGAGGGTCATCATCTGATGGTGTAATTAATGCAGAGTGTGAAACAAACTGCCCATATCCCTTTCTTGTCCAGTTAAGCTCATAATCAGCATGATCGAACTCTATAACTTCAGCCTTGTGACCTTCATCTGCTTCCTGGTTCAATATCTCCAATACCAATGATCCTAGGAAAGGTTGCTGTACAAATTCTTCAGGAGACTTCTCTAATAGTTTCACAAATATAGAAAGATGAGTCCCTTCGGCAAAACCACACCCATTTGGGCATATCTTAATGCACATTTTGTGCTGTCCTGAGTTAGTATAAAATGGATCTGAATAGAATTCCTCCTTGTTATCCTTCTTGCCAGTAAAGCCAGGCATCTTGAAAGTAAGTGATTGTTTGTTTTTGAGAATAAGAGGAGGTAATTTGATCGATTCTACAGTTGTGACCAGAGATTGCACTCTGACCTTCATGCCAGTGACTTCTTCTGTGAGAGTATCAACTACATCTTGAAGATGCGTGACCTTATCTAGAGCTAATGGATAGTGGAATTTCTTGTCACCCTCGTGATTCTTAAGATCTTTGCGTCTCAGTCTCACTTGACAACCAATGCTCGAATACCGGCAAGCAACCTCAGAGTAATTGCAGTGGTTTTCTATGTGATCAGGAACGTTTTCTCTCTCCATGGTCATTGAGCATTTGTAATTTGGACATGACACAAGCTTTTTTCTACAAACTCGGTTATGAAACATCCTATTTGAATGAAGCTCCATTTCTCCACAGTGTATGCACTCAAACTTTCTATTAGGGCAGCTGTGATTTAAATGGTTTGCTAAGTCTTTCTTCATCAGTTGATCAGTATCATCTTCATCATTGCAGCCATTGGGGCAAGATACGATGACATAACCACATTGAGTCATGTGATCTTCAATATCTCTCACTGTTCCTTTCCAAGGGCATCCTTTGTATCCACACAACACTTGGAGTTCTTTAATTTCCCTCAAACCTATACAAATGTCCATGATTAATTCATTAGCCAGTAATAGTTTCAGCTCGTATAACATTACAGTACTCACTTTTCATGTCCTTAAAGTATTGAGGGTTCTCAGCTCTGCAATTGGGGCAGGGGCCATCCCCATTCTTCTGAATGCAGTCGGTGCAAAACAACTTGCCACAGTCTTCATGTTGCTTGGGATCTTTTGCCACATCCAAGCAAACTGAGCACTTGAGGCTGTCGCTGGGTTCTGTGACAAAGTTGTATTCTTCAGCTAGTGATGATGCCATGATGGGACTAATCTCTTTCTAGCACAAGATGAAACTATATAGCTAGCTAGCTATATTATTGTATGTAGCTAGCTAGCTATAGCTATTATTAGTTTTATTCAAAACTGAATGTTGTGAAATAGAAAAAAATAACATAATTATGTTATCTCGTGATATAACTTTGGGAATACTTTGAGTTCATTGATCTCACTCTACTAATATTACAGTTAGCTATACTAAATAAGCAAATGAAATTATTTTTTATAGCTATATATAGGTCAATTTTGCATGATTTGACATATGTATGACAATTGGTGACTCAAACATCTGTTACTAACTAGCACATGTCTACACTAACACAGGGCAAAAACTTGAATTTCCTGTAATCGCGTAGTTGGAAATTTCATGTTTCTTCACTTTTTTGGTAGAGGATGGGGCTAAACGTCCTATAGTGTAGGGCATTTAGCCCTATCCTCTACGGGGAAGGTGATGAAAATATGAAATTTCCTAAATACGTGACTACAGGAAATTGAAGCTTTTGCCCTGTGTAATGGAACACATGCTAGTTTGTAGTATATGTTAGAGTCACTTATAGCACGTTACAGTAGTGACTAAAACGTACTACATTTTTTTTGTTTTACAAAACATACAATTTAATATTAAATGAACTAAGTAAAACGGTCTATATAGCCATAGTAAAAATGCCATAATAAAGGATAAGGCATTTATTAGCAATACCATGCCATAATAAGTGCTGTATCTTCCCTTGCTTATCAAGTTGGTTCAACCAGTATATAGCTCAGCATTAGGTTAATTGCTACAGTTCATATGAATAAACTGTGAAGCACTACACAGTCACAGACAACATGAATTCCTCAAGTCCGAGATAATGTTTTGTCGACCCTTTACTATCTAAAGTCGGAGGTATGGCTTTGTCAACCCTTTACCTACCCAGCAAGGGTACGTGATTGAAAGTGAATGCTGAGTGTGAGATAAAGAGGGTGACTTAAGGTCAGGGACGTGGAAGAGACTGGATAGCTAGGGCAAACGTTCCTGTCGCTCACCTCCGTACTAGTAATAGTGCGTGACAATCCGAGCTCAGCGGGCTTTGTGGAAGCAACCAGTGGGCGAGTGAGAGCCATATTAGTAGTATGGAATAGTGATTCAAAAAAAAAAGAAAAAAAAAGTAGACCCTAAAAAGAGGTCTGTTGGCAGCCACAGGGGCTGAAAAGGAGAAAGGTACCCTGAGGGGAGTAATAGCAAAGAAGGTGTTCTCTGGTGGAAATAAGGGTGGTACAAGGGAAGGATCTCCAAGGTACATTTAAAAAAAAATAAATAAATAATAATAATAATAATAATAATAATAAATTAATAATAATAATAAATTAATAATAATAATAAATTAATAATAATAATAAATTAATAATAATAATAATAATAACAATAAAAATAATAAATAAATTAATAAATAAATAAATAAAATAAGGAAGCTCAAGAGTTGAAGGAGATCATTAAGTGGTTAGTCTCACAGGGAGGGAGAAAAAAAAAAAAAAAAAAAGAGGGGGAGGGGTAGCAGGGTAGAATAAGGGGTGGGTCAAGTAGGAGTGAGGCTAACCAGTAAGACATGCCATAGGGAGCATGTGGGTCCATAGTAAAGATATGGACAAAGTGTGGCCAAATGGTATGGTGTCTACCAGAGCATTATGAGAGTGAGACTGGAGGCTAGATGGAGCCATGGGGATCACAGTGGTTTGCTCGCGGAAGTAGCACTGGGGGGAGGGGCCAAAAAAGTGAGGTTCTGGGACAAAAGGGAGCGAACCGGGCGAGAGAGGCCTGGAGGTTTGCTCAGAAGGTGTCCAAGGAAAGTACCAAAGGGTCATCACCAGGGGGATGACAAATGAGTGAGGGCACCCAGGAGGGCCGTGGTAGAAGCCTGGAAAGCAGGTGAGAACGGCAGGGTGTCAGGGAAGCACTGGGAATCAGTGTGGAAGCACATAAGAGGGCCGTAAGAGATGCCTGAAGAGCAGGCGGGGGGCGGCTGGGTGCTCGGAAGACACTATAGAGTAGTGCATAAAAAATGGGAAGGCCCATATGGGGGCCAGGAATGGTGCCGTCAGGCCAGAGGGGCCTTGCAATAAAACGGCAGTTAAGGCCAGGTGGAGGCCGTGGTGGAATAAAGATGGGCAAAAAAAAAAAAAGAAAAAAAAAAGAGAGAGTGAGAGAGAGAGGAAAGAGTAAGAGAAAAGTTGCTATATTAGGCTGGGTTGAACCTAGCCTGCACAATATGCCCCAAGATCAGAGCCACCACGGGTAACACCTGGAATGTTAATGATGATATGACACAAGGGTGATGGGTCAGTGGTATGATCCATGTCACAATGATTTGTGTCTGTAGATGAAGTAGCCTCTCTGGCAGAGCAGGCAAGAGAAGGCGGGGCAGTGTCGGCACCCAATATAGAAGGCAATGAGCCAGGTCCTCTGCTTTGGAAGCTGTTGGACAGAGTGAAAGGCTCTCAAAAAGGGGATAAGGAGGACGGTCCAGGGCACGATGTGGTGCACCTGGTGGAGAACCTGCCACCATTGCCAAGGAAGCTGGTGGACCTTATCCGAAGGGGCAGCTTTGTGGAGTTCGCCACATTCCCAATGCTAGAGGATGGCCCCAGTGAGGGGGAATGGAAAAGTAGCCTCGGAGAGCTCGATGGCTCCGGGCAGTCCTCTGCCGGGAGGAAAAAGGTGGTGAAGGAGGTGCCAGATGCTGGCTGGTGGGGCACCTGCTTCACGTTATACCAGATGGCTTGGGCGACGAGCAAGCCCGAGATGTGGGGGCCTCTGTCGGCCTACAGAGAGATCGTCGCCATACTGGCTCGATCTTATCAATGGGGACAAGTGGCCAAATATGACCGGGCATTCCGGAAGTTGGCCGCCGGAAAAAGCCAGGAGATATGGCTGAAGGAGGAGGCGTCTCTGGTGAGACAGTATTTGAACGGCCATGAGAGCCGGCAAGTGGCAGGGGTTGGCGGTCCATCCCAGAGAAGGCCTGAACCAAGGAAAAAAGGGGCCTGTTTCAAGTACAACAAACAATACGGCAACTGTGCCTATGGAGCGCAGTGCAAGTTCGGGCACGTATGCTCGGGATGTGGAGGGGAGCACCCGGCATATCAGTGCGGAAAAATGACTGAGAAGAAATGAAGCAGAGAAGTGTGGACTCTATCAGTCACAATTGTGTTGCGTCAGTCATCTTGAATTGTATTGTTATATATTGTGTGCTCTTTCAAGAATTAAAGAGAAAGAGGAAAAGACATGAGAAACAAGGGGGGTGCCTAAAGGCACCGAATGGGTAGATACAGGGTAGTTAAGGTCATGCTGGAGAAGGCACACATAGGAAACAGGGGAGGGGCAGGGTGCACACACTCGCGCAGAAAAAGGGAAGGTGTTGGTGTGGTACAAAGGGCAAGAGCTAACAAGTGTGTGTTATGCTATTGCAGGGTACCGGTTCACCGAACAACTCTTGGAGCTGGAGAGAGTATCTGAAGGCCCCAGCAGCAGGGTGCTGCCTGGGGCGGAAGAAGTAGTGACTCCGCTAAAGTGGCAGTCGTGGCAACACGAACTGCAGGATCACCCTGACAAAGAGTGGGTAGGGTATCTGGTCAGGGGCCTGAAGGATGGTTTCAGGATAGGCCACAACCAGACCAAAGTGTCAATGAAACAGAGGAGGGGCATGATATTTGAGGCCTCTCAGCAACAATCGGTTCAGGATCTTGCTGCAAGGAGAGAAAGGCCATGCACCTCATGAGATGTCTGGCGTTTATAGAGGCCTCAGTACCTCTGACAATTGTGGCAGAACACATAAAGGGAACGGAGAATGTGGTGGCAGATGCTTTGTCAAGGGACAGGCTTGAGTTGGCTTGTTCTCTTATGCAGGGCCCGACAGAGGAGGCAGAGGAGATCCCGGAGGATCTGATAGAGCTCCTCACAAAGGAGAGTCGCTCTTGGTCCGAGCAGGAGTGGAGCAGGCTGCGGAGCATCTGTTCCGACAGGGCCTAGCAGCCTCCACCGAGAAAAGGTACAAAGCCGTGTGGGAGAGATACACGGCGTGGTGTGAAGGCCTGCAGGAGGTGCCACTGCCAGTCACCGAGGAAAAGGCCATAGGGTATGCGGTGATACTGGCATGTGATGGAGTGCACCAGGGCACAATCAAGCAGCACCTAGCAGGCCTGAGACAGGCTCAGATAAGGGAGGGCTGGCCAGCACCAGCCTGGAAAGACATGGCCAAATTGGCACAAATCAGGAAGGGAGTCTCCAGAGTCGAGGCCGTGGAGGGCAAACAAACCCTTCAGAGGCACCCAGTGAAGTGGGCACACATGAGAGCCCTAAAAGAGTCATGGAGTCTTGATGGAGACAAAGGCGTCATGCTGTGGGCAGCAGCATGCATGTGCTTTTTTGGGTGCCTGAGGGCTGGGGAAGCTCTGGCTCCAGATGATGGAAAGTTTGACGAGAATGCCCATCTGGGATGGGAGGACGTCGAACTGGAGAACACAAAGTCCCCAAAGTGGATCCGAGTAAGGATCAAGGAGTCGAAAACGGATCGACTGAGAAAGGGGGCCGTGGTGACCCTGGGAAGGACGGATCAGGAGATATGTCCCGTGAAAGCTGTCCTGAAGCATATGGCTGTCAGGAAGGCAGGGAAAGGCCCCTTCTTCAGAACAGAAGGGGCGGCAGGTCTGACTCGAAAAGTCTTCGTGTCAGAAGTGAAGAAAGCCTTGGCAAGACAAGGGATAGCAGGAGATGGCATATCCGGGCACAGCTTCCGGATTGGGGCAGCCACGACAGCTGCACAGAATGGGGCCACTCCGGAGGAGTTGAAAGCCCTGGGGAGATGGAGGAGCAGGGAATACCAAGGCTATGTGAGAACTGCTGACGGAGGTCAGGCAGCTGCAGCCGAGCTCCTGACAAAAGCTGTGAAGACAGAAAAGAAAGAACGGCCCAGCAAGACTGGGACAGTGGAGTGATATATGTATTTATACATTCATGTCTAATGATATTTTATGAAATGGCAATTCTGATGTTATATGGGGCCGGGTGTGCCTGATAGTAGAAAAAGAGTGGGGTAGAGATGGGTACCCTAGGAGTGTGTGCGTCGGAGCAGTCGGGGCTCTACAAGTGGCCAGTGTTGGGGCGGTTGGTGGGACAAAACTGCGATGCAGCAAGCGAGCCCGGCGCATGCGTGGGGACAAGCCCCAGGCGCACGCGCCGGGCCCTTGATACCCAACCAGGTCTCTGCGGAGGCGTGGCCGTGCAAAAGGCTAAGCACGGCCGCGCGCGCGACTGAGAACCTCCGGCACACACGCGTTAAGAGATAAGACAAAAGTATAACCTACAAAGAGTGATAAGCAATCTATAGCTGAATTTCAAGAAGACACCGAGACTCACCGAAGGTAACTGAGCGTTACTGGACAATGTCCACAAGGTGGAATTATTTTCTAATTGTTATGGGAGGAGAAGGAAGGGACAGGCAGGTGCTTGATGTTGTGGAGGTGCTGAACTTGCAAACACAGCAATGGAGCTTTGCATCTAGCCTTCCTCGCGCAATGGATTCTGCTGCATCAGCTATATGTGGCGATGACTTGTATGTGGGAGGAGGTAGTCATGCCGATTCAGCTAGATACATTGCAGTGTGCTCTCTCCCACATTTACTGGACAACTTGCATGAAGAAAAACTGTCTATCGGTGTTGCTCTGTCGCTGAAGGAATTGTGGAAACAGATTGATGATCTTCCTTACTTTAAAACCTGTCTAACTTCGGTTGAAAGCTACTTGTTTGCTGTGGGAGGGAAGGATGAACTCCAACAGCCAATGTCAGCTGTGTATGTTTATAATTCTCCCAGCAAGAAATGGCAGAAAGTTAGTGAAATGAAGTATGCCAGATCTTCATGCTATGCTGTCAGTCTACCAAATAACGAGATAATGGTGGTTGGTGGAATTAATAAGGATACTAAAGTGGGAACAAAAGTGGAAATAGCAAGATTGAAGAGTCATGAAAGAGTACAGTAGCCATTTTAAAATATTTATTTCAGTTTTGTCAGGTAATGTTATTTTTCTACAAATATTAACAAAAACATCTCCTTAGCTCAACAAGAAGACAGAACTAAAGTGCACACACACACATTAATTAGATCAGGTACAGAAGTCTAGAATGTTAGACCCTTTACCTAACTACTACATGTGGTAGGCATGACTTAGATTCTTCTTTATCATTCACCAACCATCATGTATAATGAGCAATTAAATCACTGGAAACACATTAGTTGATTAATTAGTTAACATGGCATGTGAATTGCAAGAGAAATGTATAAGATTAAATATAACCAAAGGTAGTGGAGTATGGGGAAGGGGTCGACCATCAACCATACACAAAAAAATGTGAAGTACATTCAACTTGATGCTCACTTTTTATTAATGGTGATTGGGTAAAAGGTCAATATGCTAGACTAAGCTATTGGGGTTATTTTATTTCAAATTAAGTCATTGATAAATTTTGTATTTTATTCTTATTTTCTTAAAAATGTTTACTTATTAGTCTTTTATAAGACCCTATTATTGTTTTCATAAAGACTCTAAATCTAGTCAGTTATCCGAACTCTTATTTGACATAATCAATATACATGTAGCTACTTGCATAGTCAAACAATTCCAAAGTTTAAAGATTATATCTGACAGCAGAGCTGACAAGTTTTGTATTTTTTTTTCTATTTGTTTGGTTCGGCTACCTAGCTAATTATTCAAAAAATCACTCCATAATATTTTATCAAGGACTATTTGAATGAGTAGAGGATGATAAAATGAAGTACAGTTGAAAACTTCCGAATAAAGGACAGAATCGAACACGAGTTTTGTCCATTTTTGAGAAGCTGTCCCGTCCCTTCTTGGAAGCCATCACTTTTTGACTGTTTATCTAATATTTGATTGTGTAAAAGTTTATTAGAGTAAATTAATGGAGTGAAAAAAATAAATAAATAAGGTTACACTTCAGTAATAGAACACGTATAGCTAATGTATTTTTTTTAAACAAAAAGTCACATTAATTTTTCTTTTTTAACAATGAAAAATTTAAGTTCACATAATTGTCTGTAGTTATTCCTTACTCTATGGCTTTTATGTGACCATGATGCTCCAAATATGAGCTTACATTTTCCAATTGTTTCTTTGAGGCTCTTCAACTTCAGTGAAAGAGACAGCAAATGAGTTATCACCATCATTCATCTTCTCATCCAGTTGATTTAAGCTGGATTCCCTATCACAGTCATTCATGGAGTTATTTGACTAAAAGTACGAGAGGAACTAAATTTTATCCAGAAAGTAAGAGCAAAAAAAAAAAGGAAAAAAAAAAGGGGGTCGCTAAAATATCACACTTAATAGGTCGACCCCTTTCCAGCTTAGCGATTGGTAAAGGGTCTGGCTACGCGATACTAACGCGAGAGTAGGCTGCGGGTTACCTCTGTAGACCCAGGTAGAACTTGTTGATTCATTAAAATTTTATAGTAGATCTTGATATAGGTCAATGAATGTCCATTAATTGAAGCACTTTTTGTATTGGTGTAGCAACAGTGGGAATTCTGTTCTGTCCGTTGTCCGGAACTCGGAAGGTCCGCATCTCAGAAGCTCTTAATATTTTGAAATCCATCCATAGTTTTGTGTTTGTCCGCTGTATCGTGGTAGTCATTTTTTCAAGGTCCCTTGAACAGGCCCTATTGTATCCTACACATCCAACACTGTAGGAAGTACACTTATCCATGGGATAGTTACAGGATAGGCAGTTTCCTACAGTGTGGGTCATGTAGGAAATTTCGGCCTCGTGTGTGTGCCTATGTGTAATCTAGGAATGGCAATTGGGAGATAGCTACCTCACATACTTCAACAGAGACATGAACTTCTTAAATTGATTATCAAACTTCATGATTAATTCAGTGATTGTGACAGAGAGTCTTCCAATGAGTATGTAGCGAGAATACCCTCTCAGTTGCTGCAGATGAAGACCGAAATAAAGCTTTTTTGAAATGATTTAACCCACAAAGGTATGTATTCACCTTGAACCCACTAGTTCCACCATTCACACATAGTAAACTCTGGTGATACACTCTCTGCAGCAGCAAAGTAGCTATGTAGGCAACTCATGGACTTCAAGACTTCATTCTTCCAATGTCCTCAATATTAGCTATAACACGAGAAGACTGTGGGGTTTGTTAGGGTTGGCAGCTGTTTGCTGCTGCCACCAGAGAAGAAGGTTGCTCCCAGACAATGCTTAGTAGCCGAATATCCACCTTGTTACTCTATATCTCCTAGTTGGGTTGCTCTGGGCCTATTCCTTAGGATTGTCAAGGATTGGTGGGAATTGGATGATTAGGTCTCTATTCTCACAAGCACGAGTGAGGGCCATAATATTAACAACCCTTTCCCATGCATGATAATAAAAAGTGCAGCAAAGGTGCACAAGCACTCTCTGTTTCTAATTAGTGTTCTTTTGTCTTCTCTTCTGGGTGGGCATTCCCACAAAGGCTGAAACTACTCTAGTGCAGCCTAAATTCTGGCTCTTTTGCTGTGGAAGTTATGATATATTGGACTGTTTTGAATAGTTTCACTTGCTTTGCATTTCTTTATTTAAAATAATAGTTTCACAAAAAAGTGTGTTGGAGTAGCTTATTATTCTCATATTTTTAAGAGACACCAAATTGTTCCTGGAAAGAGTTGCAATAGCCTAGCGGACAGCTCCACCATTATAGTCATGGTAGTCAATTGCTGTATGCTCTCAAGCTCATCGGCTAGTCAGTAATGTTCAGAATCACTGTACATACATTTCATGGGATACAAAACCCTTAAAATAATATTAATGGGACTGCCAAGAGTTGTGAGTAGTGGTGGAGCTAGAGGAGCGATTATGAACTTGATAACATTTCATTGGAAATTCTTTTTTTAGCATTTATTGTAAATTGTGAGTACAACGGACAGACTGATATTGAAGTGTAGTGATACAAACGATAAGCTTTAATGGAACATGTGATAAGCTTTTATAGTAGTGATTTGGACTGTAAGTAACATCACCAGTTGATGTTGTTTGTGAAGTTTAAAGGGCACTAGCAATGCTTATCTCACAATCTAGGTGAGTAACAGATTCTCTGGCAGTGACTTTATAGGCTTCTGATGGAAAATCTTTCTTAAAATTCATAATGTTGCCACGCTATAGTCATTAGTGATTGACCAGGACCCAGAGTAGAATAGAATGATGCCCTCCACTCTAGTCATCCTTTGTCTTTTATTCCATGTGATTATTATATTTGTGTCATGACAAATGAGCATCCTCCTAACAAGATAAGAAAAAACAGTAGCAAGCTGGAGTCATATTGAGGTTTTAATGACTTGAATATCCAATTTTAATGTTAAATTCTTCTAATTAGACGTAACTGTGATGCTAAATTCCCTGCATAGTTATTTCTTCTCACTAAGACTTTCTGCTTTTAACTTATTTTTTTCTTTTCTTATTTACTTTGGAGGATGTTTATGAATAAAAAGTAGCTGGATATTTTTAGGTTAAATTCCACTGGTATATACTGTATCACAATTGTTAAATTGATTACTGAGCTACTTGGTACTTGCAGACAACCATTTGCATGCTAATATTACAATTCTCAATATACTTTGCTATGTGAGCTAGGAGCAAGGTTGGAGGCGAGACTTCTGTGATTGATAATACTTATCACTTCTATTCAGCCTTGACAATGGTAGTTATGGGTCTATTTCTATTCCTTTAGCTGGATTGTGTTTGAGGGTTGTAATTCCTCAAGTTCACGTGATCCTAAAAGGTGGAGAACCAGAACTCTAGCCAAAACTTTAACCAGAGCTGTGGTTGCAGGCCTGGGTCAGACATGAAGCATTGAGCCATGAATAACATTATGTGGAAGTAGAGCTTGTGATATATTCGTGTGTGTGTTGAAGTGTTTATGAGTGCTGATAATGTTTGTAGAGGATGTTCATTCCTGTAGCAGTTGATCAGTCTGTTGGCCTGAACGCTTTACCTAATAACTTTTTTTAAGCAGTACTAACATTTAACAAATTTTTTGACGTTTTGATTCACAAAATTTTAACTTAAAACTTCCTCAAAATTATTTCATAGTGAACTTTATTTCTAAGTATTTTTATTACATTGGCTGTGCTTATAGATATCTCACATTTACAGTCTTGTTATGATATAGCTAGCTGAAAACTTTACTATAAAATCTAATACTATAATATTTCTGGTTTACTTGTATTTACTATAATTATAATGGTGCATGAAATTCTATAAAAGGAGGAGCTATTCATTCATATTACAAGTGAAGTATAATACATAATGTATGAAGATAAGTTAGCTAGTGATTGTGAGTGAATTGTCAGATTTTGGCGTTAGGCAAGAAGTAGCTAGCTAATAGGAAGAACTCTACTCTACTATTGCTCTGATCATAACTAAATAAAATCACATTAGCTAATATGACAGTAACTACAAACCATTTCACATGGCTTGATTACAATGGAATAGTCCAGAAGCTGGGAGTATAGTGTCTCCAGAAGTACAGCAACTAAAATATCAATGGATCTATCATCTGAAGAGAGAATAAAAGTTATGTTAGCTACACCACAGTATCCATAAATTTCCAGATAGTGCTAAACTAGTCATTAAGATAAGTTGAGTTGAGTTTCAGTTCAAGCTGAGGGCTAAACAGATAGTCCAATGAATAAAATTTGTGTGAGCTTTGCAGACAGCAGTAGTTTAATAAAGCAGATTTAAACAACAAATTAACTTTCTTGTGGTTATATATTTTATGAATACAATGAACTACTTAAGGCAAAATATTATTATTCTGTAGTATGAGTTTCAGGATACATAAAAGCTGAACAAATTATAGTAAGTGTGGCTGAACTTTGCTGTGACTATTACAGAGAGTAATTAGCAGTGTTAGCTACATAGCTGGACCTTTATAAGCCAGCATTTATCACGAGTATGAAGGATTGCTATGAATGTATAGTGATTGAAATATGATATGCCTAAATGGAAAATATTGTGAGTATGATACTAGCTATCAATAAATCAGACATTTCTTGCGTTTAACTTGTAGTAATTTTGTGAGTGTGATAATATCGCTATATCAGACAGGATTCTTGTGTTGAACTTATAGTATTAATCAAAAACTCCATCTTGAGAGTATTCAGTGGGCACTAGCAACACTTACTCACAATCTGATGGAGTAGATAAATTTATAAGACAGAGACTTTATTGGTCTCCGATATAGAAATTCTCTCTCATAATATGTTAGGTATTGTCACATTAGTCATATGCAGTTTAGCTAGTAATAGATTCGATCAATTACGAATGGTATATAGACCACATACAGATTTGAAAAATTGACAAAGATGAGACCCTTACTACATCAATTTGGAATAAAACTTCATTAGCAAATTCTACTATTCATAGTCTTACTACATAAGTTTTATTGCAACCACAAATACAGAGAACATTCTGGTATAAAAACAAGCAACAGTGAGGACCTTACCAGTGTGTAGGTTATAACCATGAAGTTCCTCATTCTTTTGTCTTCTCTGCTAGTCCTCACCTTGCTGCAGGAAGCTTTCTCCACTCACCTGGAAACTTGTGAGTGTGACCAGATCAGAAATCTGGTTGATACCACTGTCAAGAAGGCAATGAGTCACCTAGAAGACAGACTGCTAGAACATTTTAACTTAACTCTAGAAAACCAAGCAAACATATTCGAAGACAGACTAGATACTACCATGACAAAGTTTTTGAAACCGATAAAGGAACAACTTGATTTTCACCTTCCATCACCATTATTGCTTGGAACTAGAGAGCATCCAGTTAAATCCTGTCAAAACCTGCACAAGATAAATCCCAAAACTCCTTCTGGCTACTACTGGATTAAACAGTCTTCCGGGTCTCCTGTGAGAGTGTACTGCAGTATGAGAGGAACCTGTGGCAATGAGACAGGAGGCTGGATGAGGGTGGCCAACATAGACATGAGGAACACCAGTCAATCCTGTCCAAGAGGACTCTATTTATTAACCTCTCCTAAACGAGTTTGTGATACTTCATCATATGGATGTGTGAGTAACACATTTAGTGTACAAGGAATTCAGTACAGTAAGGTATGTGGAAAAGTGATAGCCTATCACAAAGGCATTCCTCATGGTTTCAATTACGGATCCCGTGGTATTAATGGGGTTTATATTCATGGAGTGAGCCTGACACATGGTCGAAACCCACGTAAGCACATCTGGAGTTTTGCAGGAGCATTAGATGAAACTATTAACAGCTATCACTTTAAATGTCCCTGTATCAACACTGCCTTTACTTCATCACGAGTTCCCAGCTTTGTTGGAAATGATTACTTCTGTGATACAGCTTACAGTAATATATACACTAGTTATAGCCCATATTCCCTGCAAACTGGTGACCCTCTATGGGATGGGAAAGGGTGTGGTTATCGTAATACTTGTTGTTCCTTCAACAGTCCTCCATGGTTTGTCAAAAATCTTCCCTCAACTGCTACAGATAACATAGAGATGAGGATGTGTAGACCTACTAGTCACGGCCTTCCTCTTGAAATAGTGGAACTATTTGTACAGTAGTATTGTATCGTAAATGTAAATGAATTTTAGATATTATTTTTGGAGTGACAATATTTTAACATTTTTAGAATGTCCATTAAAAGCAACAGCAACAAAAAAAAACAACAACCAATAGTTGTCTGTAATTTTTTAAAACTAATGCATGAGCTATAAATTGTAACTTATTTAAATGATAGTTAAGGCCTGTTCTGTGGATATTATGGCCCAAATGGTCCACATGGAAGAAGCCTAGCCCTAAGCGAGGAGTATTTTGAGGCCATAATATCCAAGGCAACTGGCTTTACTAGCCAGCATTCTGGTGGTCAGTCTTGGCTGCTAGCTGACATTGGGGGTCATGGAAGCAGACACAACTCACCCAACACTACTTAGGGGAGCAGACTTTGTTAGTTAGCAATGCCTTTAGCATCTTGGATAATCCAATTATAAAGAAAAAATCAACTGTACTTAATTTATCAGGACAATTATAGATAACTTATTAAGAACTCGGCTAAAAGTCCAAGGTGAGTAAGAAGTTTTTATTTTTCTATAAACAGAATAAATTCAAGGCCACAATATTTTGTATATAGTTCAATTATATATAAAATGTCCTAAGAAAAATTGTAGCTTTTTTCTTATTCACTGCATAACATTAAAATTAATACAGGATTTCATTAAGGTATTTTGTTTTGGAGAAAATTGAGGGCTGCCCTTGCTCTCCTAATTCTACGCCCAAAGGTTAATGAATTTTTAAAGGTTTTAATAAGAATAATTAATACCACGTTGCCATTACGTTAACATAGCATGACTGACTGGTGACGGCCGGTCCAGCCATAATGTATCAAACCAGCGCAGCACTGCCACCATGAGGGAGAATCATGATACAAAACTATACAGGTGCGGATGAGGTCGGGTAAATGTCAATGTAAGTGTGAAGTTATGGAAATGGATGCCAGAGAAAAAGGCTCTATAATACAATAATACTAATAATTATTTAAATGTTCACAGCTGTGGGGAGGAGACAGTTTAATCAGTAGGGTCTTCCACCACAAGGTATGATGTTTTTTTAATGCTATCAATGGAAGTACTAATGAAATTGCAGACTTTGTGTAGCCTATGAACACTTAAAGAGCAGTGCTAGAGACACAGCCACACAGCTGGAATCATATGTTCAGCTTGTTATTGACATTGAGCAATATGCATATGCTCTGATTTCTGAACCATGATAGCTCCAAGACCTATTGAAGGTGCATCAGCTGCTGAGACTAGCTATACATTGAGTCAGTGGATTAGTGCCAACAAGGTAGATATTATCAGCTCTTTCCTTGACAAGCTTCTTGATATTATGGGCTGAGAGGACTCTCAATGTTTGAGTAATTTCTGCCAGATTAAGTGAAATTTTCCCAATTTCATCAGTCATTTCCCGAATAGGAGTTTAGCAATTAAAAAAAACAACAACTCATTAATCTATTTGTGGTATATATTTTCCCCACAACAACAACAACAACAATAAGAAATGAGAGAGCTAACTGAGAATTGACTAGAACATGGGCTGATTTTGGCACTTGTTGCTATAATATATATAGTACTTATTAAATGAGTCAGAGTGTGATATGAAGAAATACTTCAAGAGCAGGCTAATATATTTTCAAGAGCCAGTGGGAGTGAAAATAAAGCCTGAGAGTGAAATATCTAGCCATACCACTCTGACAGAGTGTATGTGGTTTATTCCACACTAGTTGTAGGGCCTACCCACACCCCCAGCTGATATTTAGAAGCTGCTCTAACCTGGTTGAGTAGGCTACACACACACCAGATGAAGGCAGCTGTACAAACCAGGAAAAGTGGCACAACTACGAGGATGGAATAAAATCAATATTTATCATATTATTTAATAGGAAGTTTCAAATTTTTCCCCCACACTTCATCAGTTGAGTATTTGTGTGGCCCGTGAATTGAAAACAAAAGCAATGCAGATAGAGTAGCTAATACACAATGGATACAAACATTCACATTGCATTTAGAACCCCTCAGGTACCTTGATAGAGCCAGTATCACTATATAATTGGCAAAATTCTAAGTGTAGAGCCCAGAGTGCTAAAACTTCTGTCAAATATTTTCTGGTGTTGGTTTTTAATAATTTTCCATGCTGAATTGAGTAAAGTTGACCTCCATCTCTCCTAGCTGCTAGATAAGTGAAGCTGCGAGATCATATATAGCTACTCTGACACAGACATGGGAGGCCATGGCTGCTTTTGCAACTGTAGGAATAATATGTTCACACATGCTTTGTCTTATGTACCAATCATCATTCTCTGGGATTGTTGTTATTTTTGAGAACATGGGATCAGAATATCACATTCAGATGCTATTTAAACACTGTCATTTTAGAAACTATTACTTTAGTCAGACATACTGACAGAACATTTTGTGTGTTTTATCATGTTTATTTACTTACTTATGTTGGTAGCTTTCATATGTTTAAGGAGTGAATGATGAGACTCTGAGAGTAAGAATTTGGTGCGATGTTCCTGACTCATTCAACAGAGAGTTCATCCTCATGCCGTTAGGTAGCAAGTTTACTTAGCAGAGTAATTGTTGATTAAAAAACTCCCTCATAATTACAAGCCACTGTTGCAATCTAGTATTACATCAATGTTTCAATTTTACTGTATTTCTTCTTTGATTAAAGATATCTCTACTAAATTTCCAGTATTGAAAGTTATTAGGCATTATTGGCAGGGTTAGCAATAAACATTTTTATTTACTAGCAAGTACCCCACAACATAGTGGCGCCTGACATATTGCAAACTCAGAATGCAGTAGCATAAGTTATCTTGCTCAGTTATCATTCTCATCATTGGTTAAGGTTTTCTTATCCCCACATTTCCTTTCTTCAGCTCTTTCTATTTCTCTTGCTTCTGAATCCCTCTGTCCTACAATCACGATAGTGGACTTAAGCATTGTGAAACTCTGGCTTTTTTATGTATTTTCGCCTTCCTTTTCAAACTGAAGTGGTCTTTACTGTCGATTCCACCTGCATTTTAGTTACAATTAGCTAATATTGCGCCTTTTTCCTTCTTTTCCGTTCTCTTTTAAACATGATGCCTTACCTCAAAGATTCCAACTGCTATTTACAGTTAATCACCTTTTGTACCCGTTCATGCATGTAATGGCAATGCTTTACCAAACTGTTTAAGCTCATGAATTATTCATGAACACACACCGTCGGTAACCGTAGTCATCGTTATACTGACACACAAGCACATAGATTCCATGCTAGATATCTTCACAAAGCTATTTTTAGATACATGACCAGTGAAATAACTGGCATTATTTCACTCTGTATTGCACAAGTTCATTACCCTAGTAGCTAGACATAGTAACAGGCCTATACCACTTTTCTTAGTTTTTACTTCTGGTGTATCCTACTCAACAGGGTTAGAACAGCTGGGGTGTGGGGAGCCTGTATAGTCAAGTTTATACTGATGAGTTACCCCAGTAGTACAAAGAACAGCTCAGAAGACATCTAGTATAGAGGCTATGTCTATGGAGTGAGTCTGACTCATGGTCAGAACCCACGCAAACACATCTGGACATTTGCAGGAGCATCAGATGAAACTAATCGTAACCCAACCTTCAAATACCCTTGTACCAACACTGCCTAGTCTCCTCGAGTTCCAAGTTTTGTTGGTAATGACTACTTCTGCAATACGGGTCTCAGCAGACATTACTCAACTTTTCCAAATGGTAGAGTGCATACTGCTGACCCTCTATGGGATGGAAATGGGTGCGGCAGGACAAACACTTGCTGCTCTTTCAATACCCCTCCATGGTTTGTTAAAGGTCTTTCTTCTCCTACAACCGAAAAGATAGAGATGAGGATGTGCCGACCTGATGGTTCAGGAACCACTCCCTTTGAACTCGTGGAACTTTACGTAATGTAATTTGAAACTGGTGGAGTATTAACTATTCTATGTCACTGACTTGTGTGCAATTGAGTTGTTTTTTTTTTGAAGTTTTAGCCTAGCCTTTAGCTCACTATTTTAGAAGTGTAAAAGATGTATAGTGACATTTGGAATGAGAAAATGTAAAAATGTATTTTAGAAAATATCAGAGAGTAGTTTAGTATTAGAGTGCCAGTAGGCAACTAAACTACATTTTCCAAAACTAAGCTAAGCTACATGGGTATAGACAAATCAAACAACAACAATATATAAAACAAAAGATAGTTATAATCCTTTCAATGATTCAGTCATTTTGGGCTGAAATAATTATAATGATAGCAAATTTTCTTGTTCTAACAGCCAATATTGTTAATTAAACCATGGGTTCGAGGAATTATCACTGATAACCATCCCGATCCCCGAAGGTGATGCCTGAGGAAGATCTGTGTCCAATTTAAACTCCCTTTGTGGTACAAATATTTTTCCTCCCACAGGCTATTGAAGAGGAATATCACAGGGGAATAACATTTTAATTCATGGTTGTTACCACAGCAACTATGGCATAATACTGATTAGCTTATAGTTATGAACTTTATAACAAAACCGCAATATCCATTTAAGCCTGTGACCCTTATGAGTATCGATGTAAAAATGTTTCTCCAGTATTATGGTGATATACTAATTAATAACTTGTACAAATTACTGTTAAAGATTCTGCAGCAATGGGAGTTAGTACAGCACCATTAAAATTTAAGAGCACATAACATAAACACAAATATCATACACACTATACAAAAAGAAAAAACGTAAATAGAAAAGATCATTAAATGAAGTCTCAACTGTAAATAATTGGCAAATGACAGTAGTTAGGATTGAAAGCAGACATTTGAAACTGTAAAACCCCCAATTTTTTTGAAAGCATTCATGCTCTATCTCTATGTCTAAGTTTTACCTTCCATTTCCAAAAGCTAGATGTATTGCAATTAACATGGTATTGTAAATATAATTCACTTTATAGTTATTCCTTTCATTTGTGTAGTAACCATAAGATTTTGTGTGCATGTTTAGTGATCACATACCATCTGTTTTGTATCTATAAGTGCTTAAAATCTGAAAATTTAATGTACAAACTTTGCATGTGTCTTTTCTACTATCAGTGAAAAGTAAAGTACTTGCTCTGTTATTAATGTAGTAGTGGGTGGAATGGTTGATTATGATGATCTAAGTGAGCTCTGTATTCTTGTATTTTAACTACTGGATATTGGACTAGTTTGAGTAATTGCTTTTGCTTTCATTCATTAAGAGCAGAGCTATTGTACTTAATAATATATTATATAGTTGTGGGAAACATACTATTAAAATATTCACAAATATCATGATCAATCTCTGATTTGTTTAGCTAATTGAGATTTATCAGACAATTGTTTAGCTAAATAATTTCTTTATGGTTGCATGATGATGTGCTTCTCTGCCAGTTAGTATCCACTTCCTGTTATCTCTCAGTATGGGTTCTGACTGTGCACCCATGCTACTATTGCTAGGCTTTCAAATACTGTACTACTCCTGTATGGCCTTCACCATAAAATTGTAGTTTTACATTTTTTGTCATAACTTTACTAAGCATGCATTTTTTTCTCACTTCAAAATATTACCCATCTGAAGCTCTTCAAAATGAGCTAAAAATATTGGCAGAAAACCACTCCCACCAAAATTCTAAGGCGTCAATGTCAAGAAAACCCTTACCCACCCCTGTGTAACTAAACCCCTCCTACTTCAACATCAAGACTTCAAACTTCACACACACATTCTTGTTTACAAAGTGTACTACCAGATTTTTCTAAATATTTTTAGATTTTATATTAATTTTTTTTATAAAAAGGCTGTTTTTTGATGAAAGTTGGAAAAAAAAAGTGAACAATTCAATCAAAAAAAATATATATAATAAAGTTGGTAGTTCACTTCAAGAGTAGAAAAAGAGCTTTCTGATTATATAAAAGCATTTCTGTAAAATAATAGTGAGAGCAAGTTATAATTTTTTTGGAAGATTGACTGTTTCACTTTTGAGATAATTGCGGAAAATAACAACACAAGTTATTCATTGTAAACACAGGTCCCTACACAAGAGCTTAGTTTTACATGTATATTATGAAACCATCACTATCTTCAGATACAGGAAACATGATCTGTTATAAAAACCACTAACAACGTAGTAATAGAGACATTGCTACCACATGCGCTTACTTCAATATGAAGCGATTTATTCCACTTTTCTCCCTACTGTTCCTTATCTTGCTACAAGAAGGTTTTTCCACTCATCTGGAGACTTGTGACTGCAAACAAATTAGAGGCTTGATCAACACCACAGTCCGAGAAGTCACAGTTGGTCTGGAAGATCGGTTGACAAAACTCATTCTCTTGAACATCAATTTATCAATGAGCAACCAATCGGAGGCCAGACTTACAACCACCATAAAAGAACTCCTGGAACCTATACAGCGGCAGCTAAATTTCCATCTCCCTCCGCCATCACAGTTTCCCCGAACACAAGCTCCGCCATCACAGCTTCCCCCAACACAAGCTCCGCCTTTACAGTTAGGAACTAGAGACAGTCCAGCTATTTCATGCAAGGATCTGCTCGAGAATCATCCCAATGCGCCCTCTGGCTACTACTGGATTAATCAAACTGTGTCTCCAGCTAGAGTTTATTGCAGTATGAGTGAAACTTGCGGCAATGAGACAGGAGGGTGGATGAGGGTGGCCAACATAGACATGAGGAACACCAGTCAACCCTGTCCAAGAGGACTCAACCTATTAACCTCTCCTAGACGACTTTGTGATATTACATCAAGAAGTGGATGTATTAGTCATAATATTAATGTACGAGGAGTCCAGTACAGCAAAGTGTGTGGGAAAATCATTGTTTATCAGAGAAGTACTCCAATTGCCTTTCATTTTGGAAGTCGTGGTATTGAAAGAGGCTACGTCTTTGGAGTGAGCCTGACTCATGGTCAGAACCCACGCAAACACATCTGGACATTTGCAGGAGCATCAGATGAAACTAATCGTAACCCAACCTTCAAATGCCCTTGTACCAACACTGCCTTGTCTCCTCGAGTTCCAAGTTTTGTTGGTAATGACTACTTCTGCAATACGGGTCTCAGCAGACATTACTCAACTTCACCAAGTGGTGTGCATACTGCCGACCCTCTATGGGATGGAAAGGGGTGCGGCAGGACAAACACTTGCTGCTCTTTCAATACCCCTCCATGGTTTGTTAAAGGTCTTTCTTCTTCTACAACTGAAAAGATAGAGATGAGGATGTGCCGACCTGATGGTTCAGGAACCACTCCATTTGAACTCGTGGAACTTTACGTAATGTAATCAGAAACTGATAGAGTATAAACTGTGCAGCTATCATGTTGCTGACTTGCGTGCCATTCAATTATTTTAGCTATACATTTAGCCTAACCCTTATACCTTGCTATTTTAGTAGTACAGAATAGTGTTATTTTGAACAAATGAGAGAAAAAATTGTATTTGGGAACATTTTAGCACAATTCCCACATAAACTAGATATATTATTATGTTCAATATCTTTGCTCTCAATTAATATCAATAAGTGAGCAAGTATTTAATTTAATCAACATCATAAAATACATCAGATAAGAAAGGAGAGCTAGCTAAATTAAACTGCAGCTAACCCATTACTAAATCTAACCATTAGCAGGTATTGTTAAGTCGAATTGTTACTTGTATAAAGTTTGAAAAAATTGAATTTGCATACTTAAGCATTTTGGATACAAAGTGAAGGTTTATATGGTCACTATAAATGAAGACTAAGATTTATCGTTAATACAGAAGCACATTATGTTAAGTACATTTTTCAATTTGAGGTTACAATACTTAGTGAAGTCACAACTATAAATAATTATGGAGCACATAGAAGCAGATTGAGTGTCCAGCGATTACCACCAGAAATTAGAAACTGTACAATATAAATATTAATATCAATAATTTCCAAGCTCTTCCTACATTCCAAACTTTGTCTCCCATTTTCAAGCTCTCTTCTCCTCACGTGATTTATTTTAATATGACAATTAGTCACCGTACATGGCTACATTTTTGTCTTGTGCATGTGTGATATTTGCGTCTGCATATGCACTGGCATAGGACAGGAGGGACACAGGGGCTAGGGCCCCCATGTCTCAAGACAGGGGGCAGGGCCCTCTTTTGTTTACAGATTTGTGTACATGGGTGACCTTTTATTGAAGCCACTAGCAAGATATTTCAATGTTATGCTTGGTACATAGGCAACCTCTTTTTTCTCATGGAGTGTACATATAATTACATACATTGTCACTTGTTTTATTGACTAACAATGCATAGCCAACTATTAGAGCCACTGACAAACCGTAATTGAAATGACGAGTGTCAACCACATCAACTTCTGCTTAGTGGATTGTAAGAGTCTTTGAAAGAGTACTTTTTATTGTTAAAATAGCAAGTGCACTTTGGAATTCATCAGCTACTTGTCAACTGTATTCCAGAAAACATAGTGTTCAAAATTTTTTCTCTTTGTTTTCTCTTTTGCCTGTAGCTATGTAACTATTCTCCCCCCTTTTAACTTGCTTCTAATCATCTGCAAACTTAAGTGTGGTGATTTGGGCTTCCAAAAAAACTAGAAAAGAGAAACTCTATGAGGATGCTCTTGCAGTGTTCTACTTAACTTGAAGAGTGTGTAGCTCTGAGTTCTCTCTTCTTTACTTTATCTATGGTAAGAATAAATCATATACATGTAGGTGGGTTAGTTAGCTCACCATTTTTGTTGAAATGCATCAGTAGTTGGATTTAATTAGCTATCACTTGACAACCTATGATTCTATGGTGATTAAAACTAATTGTAGTAATTTTTAATGGGTGTGGTTTAGCTTTAAGTGCCGTGGGGTCCTCCTCCCATTCCAAATCATCTTCCTACACTCCTGTTAAGCATGTTATGTAATGTGCCAATAGCTTAGTAACGATTCTCCCATTACTGCAGAATTTATTTCAGTAGTAAAGTTAAGACATTATTATGCCACCACCACCATGTTACTGCAGAATAATGCTACTTGTATTTTACCTCACAACCGATGAAGCACATTGTAGTTTAGCATGCATGCTACTTCTAATATATTAATACTAGCGGAAGTTGTTTAGGTGGATACAATATATATACTGTTGTATTATGAAGGCTAAATGTATGTCTAGCATAATAAATGAGATATAGAATACAATACTGAACAATGGACTTGTTCTTGATATTTTGTTTATTATACAGCTGCAGCCACTTCTGTCTGTGCTAACTGTTTCTGCCAGTTAGCATCCATCTTCCGGTTTTCTCAAACTATGGGTTCTGCCTGTTACATCCTGTGCACCTGTGCTAACTTAGTGCTGGACCATTGTTGTTATTTACCCTCACACACATGCGTGAGAGTAGGGTTATGGCATGTATCCTCTTGTCTGTGTGCTGTCATGCTCTGATTTTGGAGATTAATCAATTAACCATTGATTTACATATGAAGTTATTTATTAGAATATGTAAGTGCGCAACCTTTTTGAATTTTGTGGTGAGTTTTTGGGAAAACATGAAGTAGTAGGATTCATAATTCTGATCGTCATGTTGTAATCACATGAACAGATTTTTTTATCTGAATTAGTAGTGGTGCTGCCACTAGTGGTGCGATTAGCATTCAGCCCAACCAATTGTATTAACAAGGATGAACAAAAGATATAAAAAGTGGAATTTTCAGTATAAAAATAGGGACTTATAATTCAAGAAAAGTGCTGTATAGATTATTGTATTATGTTGCAACAGAGCAAACATTATATATTTAAAAGTTTAAAATTACTAATGCAACATATTACTCCAACCAAAACTGTATGAATTACAAGGAGAGACGTAGAGAACAGTATTACAACTTTGATAGCTTCAGGTGAGGTAGTTACACTCAGTAGCAATGTCTTCACACATTATAACCTGCTAGCTGTTTTTATATCAAGCATTACTTCCTTACACAATAGCATTGCCTATTAGGGTTGTAGTTGCACAGTATTTTTAGCACATAATTTATTCTAGGGCAAGGCATCTCTATTTTTAGCAAGGTACCCATACAGTCACTGTAATAAAAAAAGAAACAAATTTCTTAAAAAAAAGCAGCAAGTCTTCTGGGTCTCCTGTGAGAGTGTACTGCAGTATGAGTTGAACGTGTGGCAGAGAGACAGGAGGGTGGATGAAGGTGGCCATCATAGACATGAGGAACACAAGTCAATCCTGCCTCAGTGGACTCTATTTATTAACGCCTAAATGAGTTTGTGACATTATATAGAATGGATGTGTGAGTAACACATTTTGTGTGCAAGGAATTCAGTACAGTTGAAGATCATTGCATATCATAAACGTGTTCCTGCTGCTTTCAGATATGGAAATCGTGGTATTGACAGAGACTATGTCTATGGAGTGAGCCTGACACATGGTCAAAACCCACGAAAACATATCTGGACATTTGCAGGAGCATCAGATGAAATAACTTAAAACTTTAAATGTCCCTGATCAACACTGCATTGACCACATCGCTTCCCAGATTTGTTGTAAATGATTACTTCTGTGATACAGCTTACAGTAGATTATTTACTAATTATAATTCTTATTCACTGCAATCTAGTGACCTCTATGGGATGGGAAACATGATCATTGGCAGATAAACAACAGTGCGGACAGCGTATTTGTTGTACATGGTATATTATAGTAACTTGTGTTTCAGAGAAAGTAATAAATTCCATATCTGAAAATTTTCTTTCAGGTCTTCTGTATCATCCCACACATACCATACACAGAACTTAGTAGACATTGCTGGGAAATGCAAGCAGCACATCAAGACCATCTTTATGAGCATTGAGGAATATGAAAGATTAAATGGGATCTTTGTGATCTAGCAGTTCACTCTAAGCCGTTCCAGTCTAGCAGTGTAGAATAATATCGTGTTTCTTCAATATGAGATAGTAGCTCTGCTACAGCAATCCCAGCTATGACCAGATATAAAACAATACACATATGCATTTAACATAGGCTCCAACTTCTCCAATATAGCTTCAACACTAAAAATTTACATCCAATTTTTCAATGAAATGATAACCGGATATACAACAAGATAATTCAGATTCTTTTTAATTACAACACTGTATAGGAAACACCTATACGTAATAGTTAGAGCATACGCGCTTAGGTACTGGTGGATTTAGTGCACTGAAGCCCAAGGGCCGTAGGCCGAGGGCTTTGTGCACTAAATCCACCAGTACCTGAGCGCATGCTCTAACTATTTTAGAACCCGTTTACCCAAAGCTGGCCCAGTTTCCACTAGCAACTTGGTTTATCAGCATTTTCGGACAAATATGGCGGTGTCAAGCGAATTTCCGGCCCAAAATTAAAAATCAATTAAAATTCAATTGAAGCACACCTGGCAGGTTTACTTTAGCATTGTAGCTGCCAGCTGTTATCTCCAGATCTAACTCTACCCTGGGCTGCTCTGCTCTGTGGTAAACAGTTAAGCAGCTAGCTATGGTAAATTCCTGTGGTATGAGCGTCAGCAGGAGAGTTGTCCAACTAGGGCTGGTCCCTATAGGTCGGATATGAGAGGGTAGTAGACCCTCACATATCATATCCAGGCCTCACACAGCTTTATCCGGCCTATTCTATTAAACTAAAACTCAAAAATAGCAATACCTCAAGGGTGGTTAGTATGCACAGTTTATATACCTAAAGGCAAAAAATAGTGCACACTTACCAAGTTAGTACACCTAGTAACAATATAGCAACGAGTTCTAAATCAAATTAGCAACTTCTTGATGCATGTTAGTATATCTAAACAGACAGTGTCATACACTGCATACTATTTAGTATGTTCTACTGACTCCAAAAGTACAGTAAAAATAAAAACGTATAGCTAGTACTCATAGTACACATTATATGATGTGCATACTTTGATACTTTGATACTTGTATAAGTCTCTAGCCTCAATAAAGCAAAAACACTATAGTTATTTGGAGCTCAAGAGAAGACAATTGTTATAATAAAGCAATTTTAATTAATTTTTTTAATGGTATATGGTATGGTTTCTTAAACTTTTTTAATTCAAATTAAAATTTATTGAAAACTAGTAAAAATTTTATATTTAAATACATGCACTAAAAATTAAAAAATCTATAGACTATTTTAATACAGGTTTAACACACACAACTACTTATTATTGCATACAGAGTTCAATGATTTCCACCAAACAAGTACATCAGGAGTTCCTACAAATTTGATCCATGTCCTCAAGCCCTTGGATATATCACTGGAAAAACCTTAGGATCAGGAAAATATTCCAAAGTTAAAGCTGCTTGGTCTCCTTATGAACGGGAAATGGTTAGTATTAACTAATGCACTAAATTTTATTGGCTATTATTATTATTATTAAAAAAAATTTATTATTATTATTATTATTATTATTATTATTATTATTATTATTAATTATTATTATTATTGTTGTTGTTTTCTGTTATGATTATTGCCTATAGATTGCAATCAAGATAGTAAACAAGGCTAAGGTGGATAAGGATGAACTGGCCAAGTTTTTGCCAAGAGAGATTGCTATTCTCCAAAAAGTCTCCCACCCCCACATCGTTAAGATGTTTCAAATTGTAGAGACAGAACGCCAATGCTTCTTTATGACAGAAATTGCTGAAAATGGCAATGTTCTGGATTATCTGAACTTCAGGTGTGTTCTAACTGAAGGAGAGGCTCATCATAATATCTTCAGCCAAATGTGTGAAGCAGTATCCTATTGCCATTCCTTAGGTATACACACAGGGATATTAAGCTAGAAAATGTCTTCTTTGACAAGAACATGGACGTAAAAGTAGGAGGTAAGTTCATTTGGTTTAAATTTTGTTATAAAAAATGTTATATTTTTCTTAATATTTAATATTTTGGATTTGCCTTGGAATGCAAGAACAAGCTGTGCTGCACTCCAGTAGGATCCTTTACCTACAAGGCACCTGAAATCATGCTGTCCTTAGTAGACGAGTTTGATCCATTCAAAGCGGATTCATGGAGCATGTAAGTGTTAAATTATTATAAACAACTAAACTATGTTTATTTGCTATAAATTAATTACAGGGGTGTTTGCCTGTATGCATTGGTGAATGAGTGGTATCCATTTGGAGGAGACTATGAATGCTACAATAATAGTCTAGCAGATTACCAAAACCTTCAATTAGGATACCACCTCACAGAAGGTAAATAGATGCATAATACTATGGGATATTATATTTATTGTTCATTGGCATTTTAGAATTCCACAGCTTGGTGAGTTCTCTCCTGACTATCAACGTGACTACACGACCTCTAATATCAGATATTCATTTCCACTCGTGGATGACAGACTGCCCTAGCATCCGACCATCGTGGTATGACACAAGTGATAAATATACCATACAATCATGTCTTCCCTCGTACTTGCACAATGTAAAGCCGAGACACTTGTGCACTTCTCAGTCTTCATCGTGCAACAATGCTGTGGCTCCTTATGCTCAACCATCAATGGAGGATGTCAAAGACTCTGACCTTTCATGTGGAGCTGATGCTGGAATTTCTGCAGTATTTGATGATATTGCTGAGCCTGGAGAATTCACATGTGACCAAGTGAAGGAGGCAATATGTGCTGCTGCTTGCATGGAAGCAGAAGGAGCTGGAATCATACAAGAAGTTTCATTTGCCATTGAAAAAGCTACTAATGATAGAAAATCAAACATATCGAAAATACCATTCTTGAAGAATATGCAAGTATCATACACCATCTGACACCACTTTACCAAAAGTGAAGGATTCTGTGGCAATTGAATATACTACTGATTGTGATGAATACGATAGAGTCTTGCATATGGGAACAGCCTCAGCAGAGTCAAACAATATACCACTCTCACCCCATGCTGATGATACTGTGAAATCACGGAATATTCCCATAGAGAACACAACTATTGCTGATGCTGCCTCCACTGAGTGTGGTATTGAAGCCGTTACTGAAGGAATCACTTTACCAGATAGTGTTGACTCTCAGCACCATGTCACCTCTAGCCAAGTTCCACACAAAACCCGTCACTTCAAGGCGAGGATCAGATCTGCTGGTCGCAGATTACTTTCCTTCATTCGAGGGATTAGAAGGCAAAGAGTCCATCAATAAACAATTGTTAGATTGCATAGCTATAAACATAAATAGATATAATATGACATTAAAATTTTCATGAGCATTTCAACATGATATCATTCAGGATATTATTATATGAAACTCAAACATAATAAAAAAATATTAAAAATTATATTTCCACTTTGTTGGAGAATTTGGTTAGTCTGTCAATATTTAAGTTTTATTGCTTAGTGCAAAGGAAATGTTTTTAGCTATTTTCAATTGAAAATACATGATTTTCAGGAAGAGGGTCTATAGAGAATACATTGCGTACTGCAGAACTGTATCATAGGGACTGCTCTAGTTATGAGTGTATAGCAACATGCTGGCCCCTTTAACAAAGTCAGGAATTTCTATACCACAACAACAACAAATGTTTGAAGAAAGATGACTCTAGGTAGGTGAATCAGTGTGGATAACAAAGGAGAAGTTTCTGGACTGAATTGGACACCAGTATTATTATTATGTGTTGAATTAATGAATTATTCATTTTTAAAAGGTGTTTTCTTAGAAGTTTCCCAGCCCTCTTAAACAACCACTGAATGGTGCCAGTGAAAGCTTGATGTGGTAAGATGACACTATTGCAATACGGTTCGTCAAAGGTGTGACAGATTATAACGTTCATAATCTGGTCTAATGAACAGTGAGAACATAGATACTGTCCACTGACTAAAGATTCTTATCAAACTAGCTTAAATATTCATGCTGGTCAGTAGCTATAATGTTCCCTTTCATCAAACGCAGTTAATACATTACCTGCACTGGTAGCTCGCATTTTGACTCTAGAATACTGGTCCGCTAAAAGGTCGTCAATTGTTTAAGTTATTGGTAGCTCAAATACATCAAGTCCTGTATACTAATAATGTGATGATGATCAACAAAATATTGAGGAACAGCAGGATGACGCTTTTCAACAAATGCTTCAAGGACAAACAACACCCATTAATCATTACCTTTCAAAATAGCATGACCACACCCACACCCTCACCCATATTGATTGAAATTTTAATTTTTCATCATTTTTTAAAAAGAGAGTGAAAATTTAGTCATGAAAATAATTGTATTATGACAGCATTCCTCACAGTAGCCATGTCCAATAAAAACACTAATGCGAATCCTGTCAACATTTGAAACAGAAAATGAGTTATTAACCCTGACATCATCAGTATCCTCAACTTTATTTCCTCTGAACAACCTTGATGAAGGCCTGGTTTAGTTTTTTCCCTACTGATCCCTTAAGGTAGTTTTTTTAATATCATGTAGCCAAGAAATTTAGTTAATTTTACAAAAAATTGACTTAGTTTAGTTAACTTGTATTGCTTCTCCAACTAGGACTTACTGTAACCCTCTGGGCGCATGCGCGCTGAGGGTTAATTATCCAATCATTGTACTCGTCAAGAATGTAATCCATGTAATTTACTAAACCAAAACTTTATAGAAATAATGCTATTCATTTTTAAATTGTTTGAAATAAAATACTATAGCTATATTGTTAATAGTTTATAAAGTATCTATTAACGGCAATTTATATGTACACATTGGAGGTGAATCGGTTACATTAAACATTGCTTAGTGCATTCGCACGATCTTGAAAACCAAGATGCTAGCTTTGTTACATATAACACCATTTTGCAAATGTGTTGCATTGATCTGCAGGCTATGGTGGCTCTAAGTAGGAAACATGTTACTACTGATAGTATCCTCCCATGTGGCATTTTATTAGTTTTTGATTTATGAGTAGTGCAAACATTGATAAAAGAATTATTATTATATCAATGGTACAAGAATGTAGTTTGTGCAGTTTCCCTGTTAGATGTCACCGCATGCCTTGCACACTAACAATATTTTCATAACTAATCACCACCAAAATGAGAAAGTGAGAAGGAAACCAATTGAAACCAATAACATAATGAACAATAAAAACGGTTATGTTCTTTATTTAAATGTTTTAGTATTGTTCTTGTAGATGTTTATATCACTTCAATTATGAACTGTAGTGTAGATGTGTAGGCTGGAATGTTCTTTTTGACTAAGTTCAATGAAAACATAGTGATATTGTTCTCCAGACTTAATTTCATCACTTACACATGGTTCACTGGAGTCGAGCGCACAACATGGCCCTCAAGGTTCTGTGGTTGATAGATCCCTCCCTCGATGTCATCTATTTATTGGCACCCCTCACCCCTCCCCCATGCACTTCTCTCTAACTAGTTTCAACATACTCTTATTATCTGGCTATACACCATGAACCTACAAAAACTATACTACACTGTTTTTCACATTGTTTACTTGTTATTCTTCAGATGGAATTAATGACACTTTACCAGCATCATATCATTGTTATTGTTGCCTGTACTTGATAACACTGTCTCTAGGATGCACACCATTATACCAACAGTATTTAAGCCTTTATGTTCAGTAAGACAGGTTGGTTCAGCAACATAGGCAGGATTATTTAGAGGGGGTTACTTAGTGGCCACATCCAAACAACGTCCAGACCACACCTATTATACAATGGATACAAAGCAGCAGCAATTTAGCTATTTGAAACAGCATGATAGTCCACTCACCTCTATATATTCTAACAAGCACTAACTATATATTGGATTAACTTTTGTTTCTAGGAAATTATGAGTGAGATGTAATGTGTTCAGTCTCTGTAGCCTTTTGTTGATGATCTCATTTAGTAGTGAGCTGTGTCATACAACTTCACGGATTGTCTTTTTCACTGCTCTTTTTTTATACTTTACTAAAATGAAGTCAACAATCTTGATACTTCTACCTCTTTTGATTTATTTTAGGATAGCTGCATTCATTTCCTGTCATATCAGTATAAAATTGTAGGTTTTGACGGGAAATCCCTGTTTTTTTTTAGCATTTCCCTGTTCTCACCTGGTTGTTGAAGGACTTTTCCCGGTTTTTGTCTAGACACTAGCAAAACTAATATTACATAATCTTACCTCAGCTCTCTGATTCGTTGATTAAAATATCCAGGCACACACTCATTGGTGGATTATAATAGAACATCCACTGCACTCAGCTAGCTTGAGCCAGGCCCAATCATTGGTGGATAAAAATAGAACATCCATTGCGTTCAGCAAGCCTGGAGCACACTCATGGGTTATTTAAACGAGAGCTACCTACAAGTCACTTCATCGATGATTAATGATATTCATTGAAAATTAATGATATTCATAGCAGATATGGTTGGAGTGTGGTCTTTTCCCGGTTTTATTTTCTGAAGGTTGGCAACTATGGCATGGCTATGGAATGAATTAAAATTCAGGTTACTAAGGCTATAATGGGTGAATATATACATCAGAATAGAGTTACATTGCAAGTACAAAAATATGAGACAATATAGTCTACTACAGCATGTTGCAGTGCAATGTTTATCCTAGTGTGGTGGCTTGTTCATGATTTCCTCAGTAGCCTATTATTCCATGAACAAACACAAGGACACAAAATATACCATCAGACGATTTAGAGTAGTATATTATTCAATAGATTCTGTCTATCTTTCTATCAAAAAAATTATCACCAAGTTTGGTGGATGTATTTCTGAGTGATCGAAGACATGATTTGATTCAAATACAGTCACAAATTTTTAGCAACACACTGAATTTGAATTTTAAGTGATTGACCTTTTGACAAGCATATATAATCTTTATATTGGAAACTGTTTATTTTTAATAGTGGATTATACAAATGCCAACCTTTTTTGAACAGTTTTCATGACAGGATACCACACACCCTAATCATGCCCAAACCACACCCACATTTGTAGTAAAATGGTCATTCTAGGGTACTACTGTTATTTTTCTAAGAAAATTGCAAATGTTTTACTAAATTCTTATTACAGTAGTACCTATAGAGAATTGGCAGATGTGTGTATGAGTAAGTGTGAATCATGTTAAAACGATACAGCTAGTTGCTAACTCCTCTAGTACGTTTACATGTGCCTACTTTGTTTTGTCTGGACAGGTATATGTGCATTTGGTGTGTTCATAGCAAATTTTTCTCTTTCTAACATTCAATCTATGTAATAATACGCTTGTGTGTCAGTAACGACAACGATGGTGTGTTTATTAATGAATAATTGGCGAGCGAGCGAGACACTTACAGGGGTAAAAATGAAAAAATCGGGGATGTTTGTTTATTTGTTTATATATATGGACGTACGTATGTCATTTTGTACTTTGACCCTCCGTATTTTTGTGTTCGCTCCACGTGCGCCCCGCCCAACTCACATAAAACAGAATCCTCCGGTTAGCGACCATTACCCGTATCACCTTAGAAATTGAAGTGTTTACGGCTTTGAATTGTTTTGCGGTGCAGTTAAAACTCAAAATCTTATGGGAGCTCCATTTCTATTCGAGTTAGTGGCGGTGGTAAGTTAATGCGCTATTTGTCACAGTTATAAGCCCTAACTGAACAGTATTTACTTAAAATTGCATTGTCCACTAGACGAACCACGAAGGTAAGTCTTGCGTAGGTATGTTTAGTTGTGTGAAAGTATTGTGCGTTACAACTACTATTAAGAATAAGAAAATTTTAAATAACGTGATTTGATTTTGTTGCTTCTTTTTCAATTCAAACTGTTGCTGGAGCGGTTACTATGACATTGAAACCCCTTTACCTCATAGTAATGTAAAAACTCGACTTTATCTCGAGTGTTAGTTATTAAAATTAAATTCAACAATAGTGTAGTTTAAGGCTCGCTCGCCATTTGTGCTCAAGCACACCACTAGTTGATGAGCTTTGTATGGTTCGGTAAAGCATCGTTAATTTATGGTAGGTAAAGTATCGCCACAATTAGTAGAACGTGCTGGTTTACTTCTAGCGGGTGCAATTGACGATGGAAGGCGGCGTAGGTTTCAAAAAGGAAGGCTAAAGTATGGAAGAGAAGGTAAAAGGTGATTAATCGTATTGAAAAGCGGATGGAACCGGCGAGGTAAGGGGTGTAGGTTTAAAAAGAAAGGGAAGAGAAGGCAAAAAGGCGAGCGATTAATTATAACTAAAATGCGGGTGGAATCGACGAGTAAAGGTGGGGTGGTTAGTTTTCAAAAGAAAGGCTAAAGTACGAAATAAAAGACAAACGTTTCTCAGGACAGAAGTTCAGAAGCAGGAGAGATAGACAAAGTAAAGGGGGTTCCATGACTCAAGAAGAAGAGCTGAAGTTAAGAGAGGTGGGTAGAATAGCTCAGTTCAGAAAAAAGAGAGTAGGAGAGGTAAACTTATGTAACCTTAACCAATGGTAGAGAATGATAACTGAGTAAGATAACTTATGCTACTGCATTCTTACTTTGCAATACGTCAAGCGTGGCAGGGTGCTTGCTATAACTTAACATTGTTGATTATAACTTAACAGTTATAATTAACAATATTGGCTGTTAGAAAGAGAAAAATTTGCTATTAACACACCAAGTGTACATATTACTGTCCATTAGTTAATTACACACGTGGTAGATAGTAGCAACAGCTAGCCCCTTATTCACGATTACCAGCTAATTTTTGTGGGGAACGTGGGTTCTGACTGTCCTTGAATCTGAAGTAAACACCTTAATAATATATGGAATGTGTCTTTCGTCCTTGATTGGTCCATTGTTTGTTCTTGAAAAATCTTGCTATTCCTATTCACATGTAATTTCGTTTGAATTGAACTCCCTTTGTGCTTATAATTAGTCTACTTCATTCAATTATCACCAATTGTAAACAATGCTGTCATAACACAATTTTATTGATGAATGACTCAATATGTGCAAGAGATCAACCGTAGATACTTCATAAAATTCCAAATTCCAATTAATATTGGTGTATTCTGGCTTCAGACTTGTTAATCAGGAAATGATGATTAATGGGTGTGGTATATTCTTGACAAGTTGGAATCTATCGCGGATGAATGTGCCCAAAGAATTTTGAAGACAGAGCCTCATAAAGTCACAGGTGCAATTGGGAGGAGTAGTCGAGCAATACTGATTATGTGAGATTTAGGTTTGTCCTCTGTGCCCAAGAGTATATTTCTGACATACTGTATTAATGACCACATCCCTAACTTTTACAACAACATTTTATGGGAGTTCAGAGCAGGTTCCACACTATTGTTATTATTATTTACAATGAACAGGTGCAATTGCATCTACTATAAGGTATTTAGTGTGTATGTCTGAATAAACTAGAGTAACCTCTGTGAGTATGATTGACTTTAATGGTAGTGATCTAAACCTTTATAGTCACTAGCAGTAACAAACATGTTTTTGTGAGTATAGTAGACTTTAATGGCATAAGCTGTAGATGCAATTCTGGCATGTGTGAACTTCATTACACTTGTAATAACTGAGCATACATTTTGGAGTAAGACAGATTTAAAAGGCTGTCACTTTGTAGTATTTCCACACGTGCAAGTTTCTGACATGTTTCCTCATCTAAGGTCGACTTGAAGTGCACCTCCCCAATGCCCTTGTCTTTGAAGGATTTGTGTTCCAACACACTCACAGCCAGACTGGAGTAGACTAGCTCACGAACAGATGTGGAGAAAAACAGCGACTAGAGGGGAGGGGGGGGGGGGGGGGGTGGGAACCCTCTAGTGCATATTTGATTAATTAGTAATATACTTTATGCAAACTTCAAAAGAGCCATCAGGACACAACATAGATGAATATTTTGGGGTCCAATCATCTAGGCTAAAGTTAATACTACAAATGCTAGCAGCTTAGCTGGTACAATTATTACACAGGAGCTCACTGTATAAAATAAAGTTAAGCCGGAACAGTACACTATATTGAGCAGTGTAATCTTAATTTCAGTGATTTTATTTTGAAGTCCAGCTTAAATAGTTACACTGTGAGGTTCCCTGGCTGGGAGTGTCTTTTGGTTACATTGAATGGAACAGGATCATTGCTACCGTTTTCCTATTATAAAGTTTAAATCCCTTAGTTATGTTATTGAAGTAAGTGTCACCATGAACTTATACATTTGTATATAATGTTAATTGGGAAAAAAATTCTCCATTTTAATTATGTACCTTTGTACAACCGGCGACAGTTCAACACATACTAAGAGTAATTTTCACTTAAAAGAAGTGTTAAAGAAATGAGAGATAAGGGGACTATTCACTACATAGAGGGAAATTAGCTAATACGCTATAAATTAAACAAATTAATAATTCAGCAATTTCCCCAGTATTTGGCACTATATATGGATACAGGAAGTGCTATAAAAGTTGGTAGTAGGTGACAGGTTGAGCCATTGGCACAGATTGTGCATACCTCACTATGAAGCTATCTACATCATTGCTCTCTTTGATGTCCCTCACTTTACTCCATGATGCTGTCTCCACTCACCTCCAAACATGTGAGTGTCATGAAATTAGAGACTTGGTCAACATTACAGTCCAGGAGGCTGTGGCTGGACTAGAAGACAGGCTGACTAGACTTCTTAAAATCAATACCACAGACAGCAGCACACTTGAGACTAGACTTACCACCACAATGAAGCAACTCCTTAAACCAATAAAGCAGCAATTGGACTATCATCTTCCTCCACCTTCACAGCTGGGAACCAAAGACAAACCAGCTAATTCGTGCAAAGACCTGCACAAGTCTAATCCTAAAGCTTCTTCTGGCTACTACTGGATTAAACAGTCTTCTGGGTCTCCTGTGAGAGTGTACTGCAGTATGAGTGGAACCTGTGGCAATGAGACAGGAGGATGGATGAGGGTAGCTAACATAGACATGAGGAACACTAGTCAATCCTGTCCTAGAGGACTCAGCTTGATCTCCTCTCCTAAACGAGTTTGTGATATTACTTCAACTGGATGTGTTAGTAACAACTTTAATGCACTAGGATTTCAGTACAGTAAGGTATGTGGAAAAATAATTTCATATCACAAACGTCGGTTGTATGCATTTTATTATGGAAGTCGTGGTATTGACAGAAACTATGTCTTCGGAGTGAGCCTGACTCATGGTCAGAACCCACGTAAACACATTTGGACATTTGCAGGAGCTTCAGATGAAACTAATCAAGGCGGCTCTTCCTTTAAATGTACCTGTATCAACACCGCCCTGACCCCATCAAGAATTCCCAGTTTTGTTGGAAATGATTATTTCTGTGATACAGCTTATAGCAGTTATTTTACTAATTATAGTCCTTACCCACTACAAGTCAATGACCCTCTATGGGATGGTAAAGGGTGTGGTCACACTAATACCTGCTGTTCTTTCAACAGTCCTCCATGGTTTGTTAAGCACCTTGTTTCTCCCACTAAAGAGAATATAGAAATGAGAGTCTGCACACCTACTTATGAAGGCTCCACTCCTCTTGAAATCGTTGAACTCTATGTACAATAATAATATGTATTAAATATTTGTATAGACTCTTTTTGTAGAGGAATTAAAAAAATTATATAGCTTAGTGGAAAATGTTTCATACTGCGTGTGCACATAGAAGATATATGAGTTCATGAATGAACATTTATATATGTATACAAATTTATTTTTTACTAGCCATTAATATATGGGAAAACCAAACAACACAATACTATTTAAAGTAAATATATATTATGTATCTTTTAACGAAGCATAGTATCGTGTACTGCATTTATTTCTGCACTCTTTGTTATAAACCCAAGAATTAAGGTGTGTATTATATTAACAATTTCATAAAGAATTAATTTTAATCCAAGTTCATTTCATCTCCTACATTCGTAGTTTACTACATAATTCATTCGTTTTATAATTTCTAAGTTAGCTTGAAACGAGCTGTTTACACGTGGTCAAAGTAAGTTGCAGAAACGTATCTGGATAATTACAGAAACATCAAATGAATCTTGTGACTTCAAATGTCCACGTAATGATATACCCTCATTACCAACTCCAAGTTATATTCATTGGAAATGGCTGACTCTGCAATATTACACACTACGCTATAACTCTCACCTAATTGGAATCCATTCTGCTAACCATCCAGGATATGAGATGGAATGGGAATGGGGTTGGTGTTACAGTTGTATTCCCTGTCTAGATTATGACCGTTCTTTAATATGATATATTCTTATCCACACACTTGCTATAAATGAATAAATCGCAATTGTTGGCTATAATATTAGACTCCAACTTTATTAGATTGTCTGGTTTGGGTCTGGCTTCACTTTAGACTTAACCCACTTCAAAGCACTTAGCAGGCAGAGAAGTAACCAGTGAGATTGTTGTGTTTGTTCACATTGAGTGACCAGCAGCTGTGCAGAAACAAACCTACCGAATTGGGAGTAAATTTTTGATAAACACCAATAGAAAGCCATCAAAGTGTACTAAAATTTGAAAGGCACAATTTTCAGGGATAAAACACCAGACACCACTTGTAGTCTTAAAGCACAAGAAGCTGTAGTCATTCTCTTCAAACAGATCAAAGGCATGCTATAGCATATTATTGCGCAAAGAAGAAGACAAAGTAAACTTAGCCAAAGAATGAGGTTCCTTGCTCTCGAGGGATTGTTGTCACTAATAAATTTTGAAGAAAGCCTTGAAATAATGTAGTTGATTATTTACCACAATTAAATCACATCAGGCATGAAATGAAGCACTTGGTGCTTGTGCTTATAAGTACTTTAAGCACTTTTTTGAAGTGTTAGAAGGTGTTACCAGCAAGCACTTTGGTGGATAAATGAATAGTGCTTGTATCGGAGAATGTAAATTCCAAGTGCTTGTTACACAACTTTTAAGCACCAAGGACTTTCAATGAACATGACAACAAAATATAGTACATTGGTAACACATATTCTTTGGAAGGTATGTGCATATCCCTTTACCTGGTATACTATACTTTTGCATAGTTTACAAGTGATCTAACATTGATGGGTTTATTGGTGAGCAAGTGTAATGAGCGAGACATCATTTAGGGGTGAACAATTTTTAGACTTATAACTATTTATGATTATTTCATTGAAATGTTTGCTTTTTTTTTCAAGTCACGAAAAGCTGTGGCTAGTGGGTGCTAAGGTATTAAAACCCTTTACCAGACATAATTTACAAGCTTGCTCATTTAGTAGTAGTTGACTGACCAGTTGGTGGCAGCTGAAAGTGGGGGCTAGAGCACTCCTGCAATTATTATAGAAGGGCTTAAGTTCCACCCCCCCCCCCCCCCGCCCCCACCAAGTACATATTGGACCAGATAGTGTGGAGTCTCCGCACAATGTGACCTCTAGACAAGCCCAAAATAGTACTCATCACTTCAAGGCTAGGATTTTATCTGCTGGTCACAGAGTAATGCTGGCTTCAGAAGTGGCTATTTGATTTAAGCTTTTCTGACTCTATAAATTGCCTGTGGCTCCTGACAACAAGCATTCAGTCAGCAGAAGTTGAGATAACTCTATAAGAGCGGATGCTTCAGTAAAATGAAAACAAATGTTGTTAATATAATGCAAAATAAGATTTGTAACAAAAAGGCAAACTTAGAAACTTCCAAACTATGTTTTCTTACTTGAAAATTTCTGTAGCTATAGAAATAAAGTACAATTGATCCTAAGCTCTTTGTGCACACAGAGAACAAGCAGATATTTGAACATTATTTATTCAAACTTAATTGTAGATAATTATTTAATGATGCTGAAAGAGTACTTTTCAACAGTAGCATATGTAGCTAATAGAATTATCAAAGTGAAATTTAACAAATTTTGCACTATACCATGTCGTGTGATAACAATGATTCTGGATACATGATTCATGCCATTAATAAAATTGTGCCACATTAATTGAGAATGAACACTATAGACATGACATGCTGGTGATCTAGTTTGACTGAATGAACGGTAGTCAATTTATATTATTATTGTTGCTAGCTAGAGTTGTTCCTTCGACAACGGCTTCAATGCCATACTCAGTGGAGGCAGTGTCAGCAACAGTTGTGTTCTCTATGGGAATATTCCTGGATTTCACAGTGTCATCAGCATGGGGTGAGAGTGGTACATTGTTTGACTCTGCTGAGGCTGTTCCCATATGGAAGACTCTATCGTATCCATCACAATCAGTACTATATTCAATTGCCACAGAATCCTTTATGTTGTGACCACGTGAAGAAGTTAGCATGTGCTACTGTTTTCAAACATTAGGAACTTTATTCTTAATTACATCAGTACTAGTTAATGCCTCCTCAAATAAGACACATTGGTGTGATCCTCGTAACATAAAACTGTCAATTGTGGCTTTTATTAAGTCTTTCTATTATTATTTTTGTAAGTGCAATATTGAGGAGTGAGGGGTGGTGTTTCCCAATTGCAATAATACTAGGAGATCAAAATATATTTTGAAATTGTGATAATCTTTTCGTACCAAATCATTCATATTGTACTACCAATAATATTTTCCTAATTCTATTTAAAAAAATTTCACAGCATTTATATGAGTTCATTCCACATCAATCTGATTTAATTCATAGCAAACAATAGTTGCAAATTGTATCTATAAGGCGTTTAGTGTGAAATTAGCGTAACCTCTGTGAGTATGATTTATTGTTGCTAACAATAGCATACACATCGTGAGTATGATAGCCTTTAATGGCAGTAAATTTGAACATTTATATATTGATCCAATAATAAGATTACTTTCTTGTGAGTATAACATACTTTAGTGCGTTTATGCGAGTCTAATGTTAGATTGTACAAATTGTCACTTCCCTTGTAACAACCGAGTGTGAATTACTGAGTTAAACTAATTTTGGTAAAATTTCAGGTAATTTCCTTATTTTGAGTTATTGGTGATGTACTTAGCGAAAAGTAAAAATACAGTAACAAGACATAAAATAGTATACATTGAGCTCCATTCAGTGTTGGTGCAGTGGGGCGGAAACCATAGACAAGTAAGTTAAGTTAAAGATTAAGTTTATACATTTTAGTCAAACTAATAACACTCAAGTGTGTAACTTAACATTCATGTAACATGGTAGACTTCTGTGTGTTCATGTAGCCATTTTTGTATACTTTTTAGATGATGACTGCTCTTTTTTTAAGAAAACCCTGTGTTTTTTTATTACAGTGACTGTATGGGTAAAATCAAGTTTTTGCTGTATTGCTGAATAAAATAGAGATGTCATGCCCTAAGGACAAATAGGTGCTTAGATAAAACCGTGCAACTATAGCCCAAATAAGTAATGCTATTGCTACAGGAAGCTTTATTTGATATAAAGACAGATCATGTTAAACTGTATAGCTAGTTGCTAACTCCTCTAGTATGCCTGCATGGGCCTACTTTGTTGTGTCTGGACTGGTGTAAGCGTATTTGGTGTGTATGTGTGTAACTTTATTCCAGCTACAATTTTATATATCCTTTTTTTCAATTGGTACTATGATGAATAAGATAACAATAATGAAACTAATCTCAGTGGAAGAAAGCCAGTGCTATAAAGAATTGGTTAACTGGGCACACATGTAGTTAGTAGTCACAAGTAGCTCTATATTCAAGATCAGCAGCTAATTCTCTGATCATAGGCTCCAACTATTCCTGAATCCGAAGAACAGACCTTAATCTTTGGAATGTATTGTTCGTCCTTGAGTGGTCCATTGTTTGTCCTTGAAAAATCTTGCCATACTTATTCACATTTCATTTCATTTGAATTAAACTTCAGTCTTGTAGATAGTATAATACTCTGCTCTACTCAGTTATTCACCAACTGTTAAAAATGTTGTCATAAATCATTTTTCATTGATGAATGACTCAATACGTCCAAAAGCACTTCATAAAATTTCAATTAGCATAGGTGTTGTTTGGGTTTAGCTTTGTTAATTAGGAAAGTGATGATTAATGGGTGTGATCTGTTCTTGAAGCATTGATTGACAAGTTGGAGCCTATGTGGGATGAATGTGCTTAAAGAATTTTGAAGACAGAGCCTCATAATAAAGCCACAAGTATAATTAGAGGTGTAGTTGAGTTTGATTATGTGTGAGATTTCGGTTTGTCCTCCATACCCAAGAGTATATTTCTCAAATACTGTATTAATGACCCGATACCTAACTTTTACAACATTTTATGGGAGTTCAAAGAGCAGGTTCCTCCACATTGTTATTATTATTATATTTTTACAATGAACAGGTGCTATTGCATCTACTATAATGTATTCAGTGCGTATGTTTAAATAAACTAGCGTAGCTTCTGTGAGTATGATAGACTTTAATGGTAGTAATCTATACCTTTGTGGTCACTAGCAATAATAAACATGTTTTTGTGAGTATGATAGCATTTAATGGCATTAATTGTAGACGTAATTCTGGCATGTGTGAAATTCACTACACTTGTTATAACTGAGCGTACACTTCGGAGTAAAGCAGATTTAAAAGGCTGTCACTTTGTCTTTTTCCACACGTGCAAGTTTCTGACATGTTCCCTCATCTAGTGCATATTTAAACGATGTACTTAGTGAAACACTCATCAGGACACAACATAGTAGTATAAGTTAGGGTCTAATCATCAAAGTTAAAGTTAATACTACAAATTCTAGCTTAGCGGATACAATTGTTACACCAGAATTCACTGTGTAAAATAAAAATTAGCCAGAACAGTACACTTTTGCGTACTTTCATCTCAATTTCAGTTGATGTATATTTAATTGGTTCGCTGGCTGGGAGTGTTTTAGGTCAAAATTAATGAAACAGTATCAATGTTTCCATTTTCCCATTAAAATGTCTTAAATAGTGTGACACTAATAGTTAAGGTGTTTAAATAAGAGTCACAAAAAGGTACTTACTTGCGTATAATGTTAATTGTAAAACAAATTTCTCAAAATTATGTAAATATGTACAACAAGCTATTTTTCAACATACTAAGACTAATTTGCACATAAAAGAAGGGTCAGAGAAAAGAGAGAAAGTACTACTCATTACCCAGAGAGATACTAACACTATGCTATAAATTAAACGACACAATTCATGTGTTGTCCCTAGCATTTGGAACTATATTTGGCTACAGGAAGTGCTATAAAAGCAGCTAACAAGTGACATGTGAAGCATTACTACCAGATTAGCATACCTTACCATGAAAGCTATCTACATTATTTCTCTCTCTGCTATCCCTCACCTTACTCCATGAAGCTGTCTCCACTCACCTCCAGACATGTGAGTGTCATGAAATTAGAGACTTGGTCAACATTACATTCCAGGAGGCTGTAGCTAAACAAAAAAATTATCTCATTAAATGAAAGCAAACAAGGGAAAATGATGAAATCATTTAACTAGTAAAAAATGTTCTAATGATTACATGTCAATAGTTTTTTTTCAGGAATGATGAAAGTTGTTTCAGAGTGGGGGGGGGGGGGGGGGGGGGGGGGGGGGGGGAAGGGTGGGGAGGGAAACCATGTAACACAGAACATTTTATTCACATGATAACCATTTTTTATATTTTATGAAACATACCACTTATTTTTTAGTGAAAAATGGATGGAAAATTTCAATTAATGTGTTACTTACAAATTTTCTTTCATTTCTTTCTATGAATTTCTTAGCAATGTCTGTCAGCTCAGTGTTGTCTGCTTTGTTCTGTGAATATGTATCAAAATAGGATCTGTATAGGATTAGTTTATTCTATTTTGGTAAATTTAAGAAATTGATAGACCAGTAATCTATATATGGCATAGGTTACAAATACCTTATTTTTGAAAGTTTTAAAATTGAGTGCATATGTGGTATATCTCTATATTTGGCACATATGTAGGCTCTATTTTCTCTAAACATAATATGGCTTTTTAAGTTAGCTTTAAGTTTGTTCAGATCTCAAGGACCAAGTAAGTCTTACTTTGTCTTTGACTTATAACTGTATGACTATTTAATTGAAATGCTTGTTTTTTTTCTTGGAGTCACAAAAAGCTGCAGCTAGTGGTCGCTAATGTATTAAAACCCTTTACCAGACATAATCAACAAGATTGGTCATTTAGTAGTAGTTGATTGACCGGTCAGCTGAAATTGGGGGCTAGAGCCCTCCCCCCCTCCACTAAGGTTCTTCCCCTCCATTTTTAAACCAACTAACAGTGGCGGCAAAAAATAAATAAAAATTGATCACAGTACATTCAGTCAAAATTGATCACCAGCAGGTCTAGCGTTCATTCTCAATTAATGTTACACTTGTATTTTATAGCATCCAAATGGCATTAACCATGTAGCCAGAAACATTGTATTCACATAACATGGTACCTATAAAACAAAATTTGCTTCATTTCACTTTGATAAATCTATTAGTTACATATTCCACTGTTGAAAGGACCTTTTTCAGCTTCTAAGCATATAATAACTACAATTAAGTTTGACTAAAAATGTTCAAATATCTGCTTATTCTCAGTGTGTCCAAAGAGCTCAACAATTAATTGTACTTGATTTCTATAGCTACAGAAAATTTCGAGTAAGAAAACATAACTACTTTGGCAGTTTCTAAGTTAGCCTTTTGTTATAAATCTTATATTATTGCATTATATTAACAATTATTGTTTTATTTAGGATCAGCCCTGCACCTTTATAGAGCTAGCTAAGCTTCTGTTGACTGAGTGCTTGTTGTCAAGAGCCTCTGGCAATTTAGATAGTAAGAAAGGCTTAATTCAAATAGCCACTGCTGTAGCTGCATCACTAGGGAGGACTGAGGTAAGTAAGAATTTCTGTAAAAACTTCCAAATAAACTCTTTTCATCTTTTTTAGCTGAGTGCTTTTTGTCAATAGTTAGGCCACATCAGGGATATTTCTTGTTTCTCATCCAGGAAAAATATACATTCAATGAGCATGGGAGCTACAATTACAAAATACAGATCAGAATCTTAACAGGAAGAACAGTGGGGTGTGTAGAAAGTAAAGTTTGCACTGCAGTAGATTGCATCCAATTAGCTCACTTCGTTTGTAAAGATAGATTTTTAAAATACATAGTTAAATGAAGTTAACATGAGAACCTGGTCGGCACATGTCAAGGGGAAGAATGTGGTTTCTCGCATGTGCAGATCAATCTCAAGTCACTTAAAGAATTACCAGCTGGAAAAAGGAGCCGATGTGGTTGTGTGTGAGGTGGACATGTGTAAATGTAAGTCCAGTTGAGTAGTATCTGAAGGTCAGAGCCTGGTCACTCCTTCATAAACTCCACTGTCAAAGTCCTGGTAAAAGTGCATTTGTTGACAAAGTGAAGGAGATTCTGGATAGTCTTGGTGTGCCACTGAGCCAGTAGCTATACAAGCCACAGCATCTGGATAGGCGTGGCCACTGCAGCGACACTAGTAACTCTACTATACAGACACTTGGAATGTGACATATTGCTACCTTTTTTCTTATTTGGATGCCAAAATGTCATCTGGCAGGCTTCACAGTCAGGCTAGCTAGGATGAATACTTGATTGACAATTACGTTTATCACAATAACTCAAGGAATGTATGTCTTCTGTGATTGTCTGTGCAGGTTTGTGAATATTTGATGCATAGTTAATGGTGGGTCAGGTTTCGATGAGTGTATGGAAGACTCTTGCAAATGGGAAGAGAAGCTTGAACAGGACATTCATGTATGTTATAATTACTTAACACACTATACTGCTATTTCACACCTTCAGGGAGATATTGGTTGGCCTCACCAGTATACCTCCTTGGCCAATCATCTCCATGCAGCAATGGGGCCTTACCCCCCAAAGAATAATTAATGAAATCAGCATCACGTGCAAGTATTATTGTCTGTCAGTATTGTCACACGGGAAGCCAGCTGGCACTGTAGTAGTGAGGTAAGAGGTAGCCCAGTGGGACCTTCACGTGTGTGTGAATGAATGGCAATGTAACTAGTAAGTATTATTGCATTTAATTGTTGAGCACTTGTCCCTGGCATGAACTCTACTAATTTTGTGAGTTTGCTTGTGCTTGCTCACTTATTATTAATAGCTATTTTGTAGAAAACTGGGAAATTAAAGTTTGTGATTAAAATTAACAAGACATGCCTCATCTGACTGATATTACTAAAGATTAAGACAAGTACTGGTATTAACATCTAGAGTATCAAGAATGCACTCACAACATCATTTTTGTTGACTATAATAAATTATTCAGAGTTTCAACCTTGCCTGTTGAAATTCCTTGGGCAATAGAAGCTTTGTTCTTTATAGTTGTTCACATTCAGCAAACACGTCCAATGATCTCAAGAACTAAAAAAGTTCATATTTTTAAGTAACATTGTTTATATGTAGTTTCTGTGATAATAAATAAAGAAAGTGAGGTCAACTGATGTAATGTTTCATGAGTCTTATCATTGATTACCATAATTACCTTTGCTTAAACTGCACAATATTTGTAATCTTTCAGTCATGAGTCATGCCTTGATGCACCGGGCATGACTATCATAACTCAAGTTTATGAAAAGTTTTTTTTGCACTTATTATCATAGATTATCAGAATACAATAAGGACTTTCTTTGGTGATTGACCACAAACTGTTATTTTCTCAGACCATATAATATAATTGTTGTCTGAATGTTTGTTTTCTATGTATTTATACTACAGTTATCTTTGTATTGTCATTTATATCTTCATTAAATTAAAGTTTTCCTCTGAGTTCAACATATTAGATAAATTTTCAATACTACTACGAATTTATGACTGAATACATTTTTTGAGCAATTCCATCAGTACGCAATTCATTTGAACAAATTTAACAGAATCGATTGTATATGTATTAATAAACTCAACTTGGTGTATGTGTGTTAACAACAGTGTGGTCTATGATGCTACAGGCTTGGATTGTAGCAATTCTTACAGACCCGCACCGTTTTGCCATAATTACGTAGATACTGCTTGTTGACAGAGCACCATCCACAGGCAAGCTGGACAAAAGTATAATTATAACAAGATAATCACAAAAAATAATAATAATAAATTTTCATCCATACTACACCTGTAATCTGAAAAGCAGCTACTTAAACAAAATGTAGCTGATTGTTCAGTGCAGGCTAGGCAATACTTCTAATTTTCAATTAAATATTAACCTAGAAGGTTAGCTGCAAAGTCAAGAAACAGTTCTAAAGTGTTAAGAATTAATGCTGATTGTACTGGAACAGAGGGAAACCTATAGCTAGAACAAACTAGACTGAATACTTCCAGAGCTGGACAACTAGAAGACTGTAGAGTCATGTTTTAGTGAATAAAGGCTAGGTATTTTACTGCTGAATCAGTGTAACAAAGGTCAGGCTCAATTGCTATAAAAAAAACTTGCCTATTTTTATGGCCAAAATTATGCTGGCATATTACTCTCATGTATAGCAATTAGTTACTAAAATCTGATAAGTATAATTAATTTTTTGAATTAATTCAGTACCATAGTAACTACTTGCTGTAACTTGTTACTTTGAAATAAGTGTTTGTTGTACAGAATAATTGATCCAATTAAGCTTAATAATAGAAGAAGCTGTATTTTCAGAAAACAGGAATTTCCAAGCATGGTTAAGGTACCACTTACCATCTATATACACAAATTACATAAATAATTTTTAATTATTCATTCTCTAATCATGTCTTACTCGTTTAGCTCACTCAATCAAATGGACATAAGGATTGAGCTAATTTATCACTATTACTTTTGGCATCCAAAGCTAGTTTACTTAAATTATATGTACTGGACATGCTTGAATTAGGACTGCCTAGCACGGGTCAAAATTTTCTATTGGATTATACATTCCTACAGCTAGTGCATTGCAATATACAATTCATGATGTTTTCTTGGAGCTTTTATAAATTGTATAATTTGGGATCATTTTGTAGTGAATATTGCTGTAATAAAGTGTTTGGACAAAATTTAGGGTGACTCTAAAAATTTTGGAAACAAGGAATTTTAAAGACTAAGTGTAAATTCAAAAGAGGAGCATTACAAAACTAGCCCAAATTGAGAATCTAGTAATGGGATCATTTATAGTGAATATTAATTAATCTAAGAAAACTTGCCTTGCCACATGCACGACAGTGATGACGTCTGTTGAATTGGGCTAGGAAAAACTTCGTTATGAACTCATACTCGTTGCAGATTTGACATTTTGTGGATTCGTTATCTGGTACCCATTTCTGTTTTCCTCTTAGCTAAATAAAATAGACATTTTAGCCATGTCTTCAGTTTTCACAACAGTATTTAAAATCAATATGTAGTATAATAATATTGAGAAGAGTTTTAAGTTATGTTCATGTTCTACTAAGGTCATGAGCTAGTTTCTCTTTTGTAAGTATTTAAGTAACCATGTAAGTGAGCTAGTTCTCCACATGCAACATGGTGACAACAAAATCCCCACTAGATATTTCTATCGAAGAATTGCAACTGCTTTGATTTAGAGTTGATTGACTGGATGAATGTTGTTGCTATACTGTAGCTAATAAATGCTTTGCATTGATATATGTTGAGTTTTCTAAAAACTCACTGCATTATATAACTATTGTGAGAATGTCTGTACTCATTGAGTCAAGATATCTCACACTTTACCTCACAAATACATTTAAGCAATATAGCAAGTGTATGTTTTTTTTACTAAATATAATATTATATATTCAGTGAAAGTGTTCCTTTGTATTTCTAACCACAAGATGTTAGCTCAAGTCTACATTCTGTGTTATAATTTTGGCTGTAATTTAGTGTATTTTATTTGGCAGTAAATGAACTGTAAGCTTTTCTTTGTTGCGGCGTGTAATATTTAAAATATTCCATGAACACACAAAATTATCCTATCAAATAGTACAGTCTATATGATATTACATTATTTGCAATTTGGGACTTACTGTCTTTTGAAAGTCATCTTTGCCAATTGATGTAGCCCTAGCCCTAGCCCTAGCCCTAGCCCCCCTAGCCCTAGCCCTAGCCCCCCCCCCCTAACCCTAGCCCAACCCTAGCCCTAGCCCTAGCCCTAGCCCTAGCCCTAGCCCTAGCCCTGTAGCTACAGTTCTTTCTAAGGTACGCATTTCATCATTGGCAAGATCTACTTCCTCGTGGTAATCTCTTTTAATATCACCCAGCAACTGCAATAAAAATGATGGGTGATCATGAGAAAACAACCATTTCTTCAGTTCATATTACTTTGTTTTCGACAGCATTATTTCAATTATTTATCACCAACTAACTTGAATACTATTTATTTATAACTAAGTGAAATTGCTACTATTTTAAGAGATATCTTCCTACTGAACTGGTGTGTGAAAAGCATCCCATAGAGTGGTCTCATTATCTCAATAACTCACTTGATACCTTCCTATCTTTTACACTATTTAAAATTGAGCTTAGACTGCATCTACTTACAGTTTTGACTGATTATTTTATCCAATTTCTATTTCATTATAATATTTAAATCATTTTAAAGCATCCTTTATCATGTTATGTTGTCTTTAAAATTCACACATAAAATTGTTGTCATTAACTTGACACCTCATTATGATAGATATGTAACTTATTCCATTCCTCATGATGGTGTCACTGCTTTGGTACATCTTGCTATGCCATTTCAGCGGTCATGCTGTTGATGGTAGTATTTTTTCTTATCAGAAGGAGTTACAGTAACCTTTAGACTGTTAATTAAGAGAACAAGTGCAGTTTACAACTATACAGCCCCTCCAAATTCTCACCCGATAAAGTTGTTTCTGATGGCAGTTAATTGAATCCTATTCGAACTTCTACACACAACTGTGTCATTCCCTGAATACTTGAGTTTGCATGCAAGAAATACAAAAATAATCTAGAATATGGTTCCCATTGAGGTCAGCAAAGCAAGCTAAGGTGCTTGGCTCATGAAAGAAGAGCTGTATTTTTGTCTGGTCTTATAGAAGCATACTGGGTGTATACATACATAATACATGTTTATGTATGAAGCACAAAGTATGTTTTCTAATTGCAAATAGTACTTAAAATGAAATGAGCTCACCAAGCTCATGTAGTTCTAAATAACAAAGTAATTTGTTTTTTCGACTTTTTTTCTTCCTTATTAGAAAAGTTAAGGCTAAAATAACTGATCTTGCCTTCAAGGCATAGGTCAATGTTTCTTTGGATGGATTATTTTGCAGACTCCTCCTCTCTCTCACTGGCCTCATCATGGCAGTATTGTCATGACCATTAAGTTACCCAGGTATGAATACCTGTTTAATTTTATCTATACTATTTGTAGGATTTTGTGTAATTTGTCATAATAAAATCACAATAAGGAAGAGCATTAGCATTTTTTATCTGATACAAGCAACAAAAGAAGGTCAAAACTTTTGTTTTGTTCATGAATATATAAATTCTAGTACAGCCCAGAAGAGGATGAATAGATTAGTGTCAAATGTGGAAAAGTTCATTCCTTTGAGACAATAGTGATGGCCCCGGGTTATTAATTACTGAAAATCTTCTAATTGGTCTGAGAATGAGCTATTTACCAATTATGTTCCAAGTCTATCTTTTTTCAGCCAATTTCACTAACACAATTGCTTAATGATATTAGCTACCTATTTAACTCTAACTACTTGTCAAGGCCTAATACTTGATTACTGCATTGAGCTATATGTTGTAACAGTCAAATTGATGGACTTCTATGGAGGTATAGTATATATTTGGGACACAGAATATCTATAAAAATATTTAGGGTAAAAAATGTAAAGCATTTGCAACAGGTGAAGGGAATGAATAACACTTTAATGTGATGAAAATGTAGTACATGTACTAATACAGGCTAACAATATTCATAGGTGACAAACACATTCATGAGTGGTGTGTCAGCAAGTCTAAATGTACACATCTGGTAAGGTCTAGTCCAAATAATAATGTAAAGGACAAGGTTTGTAATTCCCATGAGCAGTATTTGTCTGTGCTTACTTTTCCAACAGGTTTGGTGTTTAGCTTATAGAGATTCATAAAATGGCAGTATTAAAATGAACTTCTTAAAATTATACATGTACTAGCTATATTACTATATTTTAAAAGTTGAACCTAGTTTTTAAGTAAGCAGCACCAGTGACTGGCAGTGAATCATTGTGAGGGCTTATTCACCACACTGGCTAGTGAAAGAGAGAATAAGTCTCCTACTACTTCATAAATATACAACATACCGATTTCCTTTCCTCTCTTCGACTATCAAGATTAGGAACTGCTCTAAAGAATAAGAAATTGATATGAAGACTAATCGCCAATTCTGCAATAATTATTATTATTTGGCCATTATGAAGAAAGGTAGCTGTAACTTTATGTATAATGTACAAAACTATAACATATAATAGACAGCCCTAATTTGAGGTTGTTTTTATTGTAATTGGCTATTGATTTACTGTAAATTCATTTAAAACTCAATTCAATTATCTAACTTACATCAGTGTCCAAAATGACAAGTTACAATGCTTTCCAGAAGAACCAAAAAGTACAAAACTCAGCGTTACTTCGTATTGTGTATGACCAATACAGTGCGAGCTAAGTCTGTCTTTCCTGATGTTTTATTGGGGAAGAGACACTATGAATAAGATATTATGTTGCATTTTTTTTTTGCAATACTTACCTATTGCATGAATACATATCATACTGATCAATGAATACTGATGCCACTGTTGTAGACTTAGCATGTGTAAGACTGAGCTTGTTTGCCAGGTTATTGCAGGTGTCATGTGAGAATCATGCCTACACAAATGCCAATAAGGTCTGTCCTACTCACAAGAGTGTGTTTGTTATTAGTAGTGATCGTATTGGTCTGAACTACTGCCATTAAAGTCTACTATACTCTCAGAAATTGCTCTAGTTATTGTAATCACACTAAACACCACAGAGGCAATGACATGTGATCAGAAGTTTATGGATTAGTCAGTTATGGAGTAAGGATGAGTATAACATTGTGAAGATGACTTTGTATTAAAGTTAAATTAATTTTTTGCATGAACATACATCAATGATTATAGTAGCAACTGCACAGTATTCCCATGTAGCAGCAATTCATCAGACAGTTCTGTATAGATGGTAATTATGAATAACATTATGTGTTGACAGACACATGCAGCCAAAGAGAGATGTTCCAGTGTGCACAGCTAACAATTGTCAGTAATGTTCCCCGTTTTCCCCTCCCCACTCCTCCCCACCCTCACCCCACACACCTCTTCTTTGCACTCCTCCAAATGTTCTGTTTGGGAAACAATCACCCTTCTGCCAGAACTGTTCTTATAAATTACAGTCAGGTATTCTAAACAGCCACACTATTATCATATAGAATCAAAAGACGAGGTAAAGGCGATCAACTTGTGTTTAATAAAGAAAGAGAAAGAAAACAATTCCAAGGGAGTAGGTGATAGGGTTTAATGCCAGAGATGAAATTGAAACTAATTCTGAGAGGAAAAAAATACAAGTTATTTGTACATTTTAAGAGTAAATGTAATCTGTTTTGAATTAATGAGGGAAAAAGAATTAAAAACATTATTATTGGAAACATTATAATGTGAGTGGCACTAGGAAAAGGGACCTTATGGAGCAAACCAAAAAAATTGTGTTATTTATGCTAATAAAAAGCAACAATTTATCTCAACTTAGTGCTAAAATACTGGAGAATAAAACCTTCGACGTGCAGAGAAACTGGCAGTTGAACTGGGCTGTATTCAGCAAAGCAATTAGAAATCGTGAAAACATAAAAGATTGAATTTCCACTTCCGGTATAACTAGTGGTGTGCTTGAGCACAAATGGCGAGCGAGCCTAAAGACTATACTATTTTTATTGAATTCTAACACTGAAGCTACTGAAAATAAGGTCCAGTTTTTAAATTTAGCATACAGGGTAAAGGGATTTCAGTGCCATAGTAACAACTCTCTGCAACTGCTTGAATTGAAGGAAAAAACAACAACAACAAAACAATACGCGTTATTTAGAAGTTTTCTTTGTGATATTCTTTAGCTAAGTAGTGGTTGTAACACACAATGCTTTGACACAGCTGGACATGCACCTACACAGACTTCCTTGGCAGTAGTCTAGTGGACAATGTATTTTCAGGTAAATACTGTGCGCACGGTTTATAACTATGACAAAGAGCGCATTGACTTACCACCGCCACTAACTCGAATAGAAATGGAAGTCCCTTAAGTTGTCAAGTATTAACTGCACCCGCAAAAGAATTCAAAACGGTAAACAATTCAATTTCTAGGTGTGATACGGGTACTGATCGATAAACCAGAGGATTCTGTTTAGTGCAATTTGGGACGGGGTCGAACAAATAACTAACACAAAAACGCGAGGGTCAAAGTACAAAATGACATACATACGTCCAAACATATATACAAATAAACTAGTGGTGTGCTTGAGCACAAATGGCGAGCGAGCCTGATAGTTAGGTAACATAAAATGTTACTATGTTTTAGCTTACTTCATGCAAACTCTATAATAGCAGTTATGACATTTGATTTCAGCAAACAAATACAAAATCACTCTCTTACCTTATTAATGGTAACTTTTGTAGTATCAAACATCAACCATTCTGATAATCTCAATCACCAGTAACTCTTGAACAATCTCTCAGCTACACTAAAAAATAAACCAGTGTTATTATTTGTAATTTTAGCCAAAAAATATGGAATTACTACTTACATCATTCTTGAGTATTGATAACTTCTGTAGTATCAAATTGAAGTTACTTTGACCATCTGAATTACCTTGAATTCTTGACAAGCTCTCACCTACAAAAACAAAAGACAATCAATTTTAGCACACAAATACAAACTTACTTTCTTACCTCATTTTCTTGAGCAGTGGTAACTTTTGTAGTACCAAATTTGAGCCAATCTGACTATTTGAATTTACCAGTCACTGTTGACTAGCTCTTAGCTACAAAAAAGAAAGGCCAGAGTTAAATTTGCATATTTAGCTAACAAATATGGAATTGCGTACTTATCTCAACTTCCCTCGAGAAGTAGTAGCTTCCATAGCATTAATACTACGGCATTCTGACTACCAACGGCTCTTGACAACCAACAACCGGCACTCCGTATCCCCCCATAAAACGGCGAAGTTTTGAAATTTAGTCTGGAAAAGGGTCTTCAATGCCATAGTAACCTGTCGAATCAACTTTTTGTGTCTTGAAAACAAGCGTTTTAGCAGGAATTTTCTCATACTTTGGAGCTTAAGTATAAAGTAAGGTTTGCTTAATGCTGTAGTTTCAGAATAAACTGGAGTGAAGCCTAAATAGCCGTGTTTTTATGAGAAAACGTTTCCCGCGCGCGTTGAAAGAGCATACGTACCATCCATACATACATACATATATACTAGTGATGTGCTTGAGCACAAATGGCGAGCGAGCCTAAAGACTATACTATTTTTATATGAATGATTTTGACTTCTAACACTGAAGCTACTGAAAATAAGGTCCAGTTTTTAAATTTCGCATACACGATAAAGGGATTTTCAGTGCCATAGTAACAACTCTCTGCAACTGCTTGAATTGAAGGAAAAAAACAACAACAAAACAGTACACGTTATTTAAAAGTTTTCTTTGTGATATTCTTTAGCTAAGTAGTGGTTGTAACACACAATGCTTTGACACAACTGGACATGCACCTACACAGACTTACCTTCGCGGTAGTCTAGTGAACAATGTATTTTCAAGTAAATACTGTTGCGCACGGCTTATAACCATGACAAAGAGCGCATTGACTTACCACCGCCACTAACTCGAATAGTCCCTTAACTTTTCAAGTTTTAATTGCACCCGCAAAAGAATTCAAAACGGTAAACAATTCAATTTCTAGGGTGATACGGGTACTGATCGATAAACCAGAGGATTCTGTTTAGTGCAATTTGGGACGGGGTCAACCACATAACTAACACAAAAACGCGAGGGTCAAAGTTCAAAATGACATACGTACGTCCAAACATATATACAAACAAATAAACAAACATCCCCGATTTTCAATTGTGTTACCCCTGTAAGTGTCTCGCTCGCTACGCTCGCTCGCCAATAACATATACCCGATTTTGCATTATCCACCCCTAATACTGTCTCGCTCGCTACGCTCGCTCGCCAATAAACATCCCCGATTTTTTCATTTTTACCCCTGTAAGTGTCTCGCTCGCTACGCTCGCTCGCCAATTAACATTTCCGTATACTTAACGGCGTACTCCGCATACGCTACTCTATTCGCTGTAGCGGTAAACTTTCAGCCAGAGGTATGTGGTTGTAGGGGGTCGTCCACCGGTTCCGGGGAAGGTATGCTGCCCTAGAATCCAGAAGCCTGCCGTTGCTTGTCGCAAGTTATCCAGTCCCTTCTACGTACTAGGGTAACTGGAGCTCGTATCGCAATGGTAGCACAAGGGAACAGAATTCTAACTCGGTTTCTTGATAACTTTACTGAACTAAATGTGCGCATGCGTGGCTTTGGTGTTTATACTATGCCACGCATGTGCTCACATCACACAAAAGGATGCAAACTTCCAGTTCGCACACCTGCAGGGCACAAATCATACAAACACACGCACAACAATTCACCTTTACAAAGTTACCTCTAATAAATGTGACCTCTGAGGCTTCAGCAAACTAAGTGATTATAAAGATCATACTATAAGGACATGCATACATTATAACACAATAAATCAATGCTGACTCTCTTCTCAGTTCAGTTACTAGTCTTCTTTCTTCCTTTACTCTTCATCTCTTGATCTCTTTCTCTTCTCACGGAGGCCAGACCCACAAGGTAAGCTGTAGAGTGCATGCAATAGTCTAAAGCTATGCCGTTTTTTCTTTGAAACTCCGCCCATCCCCCATTTATTGTACTTCGAGAACGAGAGAGAATAAAAAGTAGCTACGGCACGCTTGGGGTCTTTTAAGTTGTTTCGACATTTGAAATTTGGCATAGACGTAGAGTAAGGGTCACTAAGACTAATTCTGCAAAAAACAAAAATAGGAAAAAGAAAGAATTTTTCCGATGACTTACTTTTGGAGCCTATATCTTTTTTTTTGCGCCGTAAGGTCCCTTTTCCCAGAGCCGCTCACATATTATTCATCAAAGACACTTTTGATTGTATTTCAACTTGCAAAATTTTATGTCCCAAATTCTTCCAGCACGATTGTGTTGTAAACTTGTTAATCAATGTTGCATGCAAGTGGCTGATGCAATAATTAAAGGAGGAGATCATAGGCAATACAGAGTAGCTCTATATCAACATTGAGTCTAACTCAAAACTGTTCAGTAGCTTCCTAATAATACATAAAAATAGATATCAACTATTAACAATGGTGGAGATATTTAGGAGGCAAACGTCTCCTCAATTTGAAAGTATAACCGTGCTGCTGAACTCACCCTATGCTTCTCCCACCACTCCTGCTATCTCTTTCTTCACCCAAAGTCCCTTTACTATGGGTAAGGATTTAGGAGAGAATGCAGTGTGGTGTCTCTCATGTACCAATATACTTATTAGATGCCAGACCAAACGACTATATCGAGTAGACTATCATCCTATTATTATTGGTTTATAAAAGGATTTTAATGTTATCTTGTTTTATGATGTAATAAATATTTTCATTGTCAAAGAATAAGTTTGCACGTGTATGAATAGACTGTTTTGGTGCCAGAATGGATGTCATTTTCCTCTGTAGATCTCGGATCAAAAATTCAGCTGGGCGAAATATAGCACATGTACCTTTCAGGTAGATATAAGTATTCACTGAAAATATTGATTTTGGGGAAAATGTGGCCATTTAATAGAACTAGCAACAGTATTAATAGAAAAAAACTGAGCTGGTGTTATTGCAGTATTTTGCTGCTGGTAACATTTTATTTGTTGAAGAGCTGAACACTCAATTTGACATTATTAACTAGTTATCATTTCACTTTATATCACATTTACACAAATAGAGCATGCTCAATTTTATTAGTACATGCGTATTATCTCACATTCACGTCTCACCTTTGTTCCGTTTTATCATTTTCAATTCTCATTGTTACCATATGTCTGAATTTATCAACCCATAGCTGGAACTGTTTACAATAAACATTCCCTGTCCGATCTACTAAGAGCGGAAGTCTCAGACGACAACTGAGAGGCCAGCCTTACAACCTGACTCGCTAGAGGTTGACCGTGCGTGAGCACCACTCTTCATTATTTATTTATTTTTTGCTGAGTGATATTTTACTTTTGAGCCTTTCCCTGCCAATAACTAACAGTGTGATCTTATAAGCACATGTGACATAGTTACTGTAACATATTACCACAGTACTATAATACTAATGCCATTTTTAGCAAGTATAGTTGCATTTTCTATACTTCAAAATTTTTTACAGTTACAAAATTTTGAAGTTGAAGCATCAAGTGAAGTTATACATGTGTATATTTACTACATATATAATGAACATTTATTGGCTGTACGAACAGAGAAGCTAAACACTTGCATTATTTCAATAACTTCAGTAAAGAAAACGTCTGTATATTTGTCGAAACATCTCAATATTATATGCCAGTTGTATAAAGTAGCAGTTAAATTATTCAATTAGATGTTGTGACAATATCCATTAAATATGTTAACAAACAAGACAGCGTTAACAAAAACAGACAACAATGATAAAGTCAATAGGTAATGATCATCAACGTTTCATAAAACTTTCATAGCACTCATCACAGACTCTGGCTACCTTCTGAGAATAATGGAGGCGGAGCTTCTTGACAGAGCATAGTCCACAGACAAGCTATACAAAACACATGGTATGTCACAGATATTGCATTAAAACCAAACCACTGTGTGCTGAGCATGTTGTTAATCAGAGCTAGGATTTCTAAGAGTGGATTGATGATACAGCAGCAGAATACATGACCTGGTCTCTGTTTCTACTTACTATTCTTGTTACCCCTGACTCACTATGATAACCATTCCATAAAGGGAATACTTATTTTTCTATACATTTTTGAACTTATATTCAGAGGACTTGTGCTGCCTGATGTGCCACTCAAAATAATATTAAATCTGTTATATGTCAAGTGGTTTTCTTTATCTGATAGCAACTCCAGGTATCATTATTTACATTTACATATAAAATAATACACTGATATACTATTTTATGCAGTTAAAATTGCATGAAAAAACCCCACTATCCTCCTTTAATGTGTAGGAATCCATGAATATATGGCTGAAGTGGAGTCAATTTGACTACTTTTATATATACACACACACAAATGTATAGAAGGATTATTTCAGGCCCTACACTTTCTATTAAGATAATAGGACTTTGTAGAGATAAATTAGCTGGGAAAGTAAGCGGCTATAATAGAAAAGGGTGTGCAGTGCAAGCAAGATAATTTCAAGTAAAGTTAAGCATTAAAAACATACTAAGGTATAGCTAGTATGTGGTTATGTGAAAAAATGTATGGTTGTGGGTACATCACTAATCATGAAATACAGTTAATTGCTATTGATAGATTACAATAATATATGAGACCGCTTAAAATGATGAATTCAAATAGCTTTGGTTAAAATAGTTAGTGAACATTCAAGAGTAATATTTTCAAAGTGAATAGGTGTAATTAAATGGTGTATATTACCAATAACATCATTAATATAGCTGCTCTAGGGTTACATTAGTTCTTTTAATTAATTTTAACTATCAATTATTGCAAGAAGATCATTTCATTAATGATCTTTTCTTTGTGTTGTGCACTTGATAATACCTCATGACAGTATAAATCAATCATTCAATAAGCTAGTCAAGTTAATTATTTGAGTATTTACAGCAGTCATCGTCAGTATGATTGTGAAGTAAGGATGAAAACCACGATTATATCTTGAATTCTAATTATTTTCCCACAGCTAAAAGCTCTTGTGTAAAAACTTAAATTTTAGTCCATCGTCCAACATGTTAATCCCACTTAAGCATCAAAGCGATCTTAGCATATTAATTATACACATTATATAATTATAAACACAGATCTGGAGAAACACGTGTCATCTGGTAAAGTTACATCAATGATGTAGCTAGTTATGTTTGAATACAATCTTTACAACTTCTTGCCAGCACTTGTTTTACCGAAGATTACTGTAAATTTACTGCATAGTTTACCATGTGGTAAACTCTAATTCTGGAACAAACTACAAACCACATGTACAACTTCCTAAGTTTACTCATGTTTTACCAATCCAGTGTAATTTTTGTTCCAGAATAAGAGTTTACTACATAGTTTCCTCTCAAGCACACTACAGATTTTCCAGCAGTACACTTCAGTAAATCATATGCCTACAAGAAGTGTACATCTTCCATAAATGTTTTCTACAAGCAGAACTTAGGTTCTGTGAAGAGTTCAACCAGTGACTGTCTGCTTTTGTATAGCTAATACTGTTCATTCATGACCATTGACCTACTATCAAACTCACTAATAAGATGAAGTCATAAACAAGTGATAACAACAGACAAGTGCTATTCGCAGCTTGTACTTAACAATTAACAAGTTCTGACCCTTCATAATAACTAGATTGAAACTTTCTCACCTAAAGTGGTCTGGAAAAAAAAAGGAAGGGAAAAATGTGAAAAAAATCCATTTTTCCTTTGCTTTTTTCCAGACCCCTTTAGATGAGAAAGTTTCAATCTAGTTTGTACTTAGTTCTCAATGTGTCATATTAATGTCAGTAATAGGAAACCTTTATCACATTATGTACATGTCCATTATCTAACCAAATAGATAATTCTATAAACCTATACCCAAGGAAAAATATTAGAAATTATAGGCAGAAATAAATCAAGAAGTTCAGAACTAGCCAAGGAGAACATCCAATGGTAAAATGTCAGTTAGTGAAATGTTTCACTGAAATGGAGAAAAGTGATTGAAGATTTCATAGTTTCATCCATGCTTGCAAATTTAGCATTAAGATTCTGTGAGTATTGAGGCCATTACAAGAAAACATACTATTTACAAATGAACAGATGGATACCTACACTGAGTATTATGAAGCCAATATTTTGTCACCTCTACTTTTCTTAAATCTCATGTAGTTACTTTCTTGGCATGATGAAGTAGTTGTTTTGGCCTTATAAATCCATGCTGAAAATATTTGTTTTATGGTGGCTCAGAGTATACTTGCAAGTTATTATTAACTCTCAGTGTGCATGCACGAGAGGGTTACAGTATTCATCCTGTTCGCTTGTTTGTCTGCGTATCTGTCTCTGAATTTAGAGATTATTGAAAATTAACTTTTGATATAGATATGAACTTATTCAGAATCACTTAGGTACAGCTAAAGTGGGTTATGCCCCCTATCATCACATCATAATCACGTGAGTAAATGATTTCTTACTGCCACTCATGGTAGTTTTGCTTTATGCTGGGAAGTTGGCTGAGTGCTGGAAGTAGAGTTTTGAGTTGAAAATATATACCGGTGAGTGTCTTTGGCCTGCTTTTGAAGATTATGTTTACATCTACTATTTTAATTCCTCGAGCTATATTGTTGATGCCTGATTAGAATAGCCAATAAGCTATTCTTTAGGGCTGAGATGATTTTGTAATAGCTAACTAGTGTATAGTGGCGCTGAGGGTTCGCACCTTTTGTGCTTCATTAAACATTGCATTCGACAGTTAAGAAGAACAGAAGACAACACTGCAAATACATAGTAAGCCTGAAATCGTTATCCAAATGTCATCAATCACATGTGCTACTAATATATGCTCCATGAAAATCAGATCAAGCTTATACACTCCTGATTGTATTTCTTTGCTTACTCATTCACCCACTGTGCTTTATTGTATCATGTGAAATTAATGTTTTGAACTTTCAAGCATCCAATTAATTGTAATGGAACTAAATTAACAAAATCACAGAAACGACTATAGAAATGATTTTTATGCTAAATGTTCTACCTGAAATTGTGGATCATACGTACATAGTTCATCACAGTGAACAAGAATGGTGGTATGTAGCTAGTCAGTTTAGCCATTATCATTCTTGACCATCTTATTTTTTATTCTTTAAAACCTTATGGATGACTATACCATTAGGAAGTGAAAATGTTTGGATGAAATTATGTATGTATTGAGTGAATTATGAATTAAAAAACAATGTCTCCATTATTTCTGAACTATATAATTATACAATACTGAATGATTTGATCATTTCGTTATGTAAAGAAACTTACCTTGCCACAGGCACGACAGTGGTGACGTCTGTTATTCTTGGCTGTCTTAAATTCTGTTATAAAGATTTTCAGGCAGAGTTGACACTTATCAGACGCACTGTCAGGTACCCATGTGGGCTTCAAAAATCCAAATATTGGAATCTATTAAGAAAGACATTTCATGTTTGTAATCACATTTTAATGATTTTAGACTATTGGCTGTTTAAATGTAACATGAGCTATGAGAATATCACAAAGAAAACGTTTATGTATTGTATTGTCATTGTTGATGCAAGTGGAAAGATTCGATAGCTTCGAATCTAGCTAATATCAAAATGCAGAGTCAATCCAATTGACTCTGCGTTAAAGTTGTTGCAAATATTCTTGAGAAAAATATAGGATTATACAGATAATCAACTTTACAAGGTAAATACAGATACAGATGTAATAATATTGATAGAATTAAAAGTGGATAAAATAGCTAGCAAACAGATAAAGAAATGAGATAAAACTAAAGAGTAACTAAGTGATAGAGTTCGACGAAGATCGATAAGTTGCTGCGAGTGAAGTGCGTGAAGTATGAAATGTAGGCATGAAGTGCGAGCATAGAGTGCGCAGTGATTAATTTAAGATGTTATGAAGCTTGAACATACTGCCCGCCAAAGTACAATGTGCTTTATGAATCATTCTGAGGGAACCAATAACACCAGCTTGTTAACTGGACTCTTATAAACACCAGACTTAGTCTTAAGAGTGACTACTCTTGTGTGATCATCTTTTCCAGGTGAAGTAGAAATTATAATTGCCATAGGCCAGTGGTTTGGGGGAACAAAGACATCTTCCTTGATAATGACAACGTCTCCAGGTTGGAGATTTCGGGAAGGTACTTTCCACTTGACTCTGCGTTAAAGTTGTTGCAAATATTCTCTCGACCATCTTTATCACCAGTGTTGAAAAAGAGCTTGACAGAGAGACCAACACTTCAGCAAGGGTAGTTTTTGAGATGTCTGGTCAATTGATGGAAGTGCTTGTAATGACTTTACAATAATGAAGTGACCTGGCGTCAAAACTTCAATACCATCTTCAGAATGTGAAGTAAGAGGTATGAGTGGACGACTATTGAGGCAAGATTCTACTTGGAAGATGATTGTATTCAGCTCTTCAAAGGTGAGGCGCTGCTGGCCGATAACACGTTTGAGGTGATATTCGGTGGATTTTACTGCAGCTTCCCAAAGTACTCCAAAGTGAGGTGCCTTTTCAGTATTAAAATGCCAGACAATACCATGTGAGGATGCAAAATGAGATATAGAGCACTGAGTAGAGGAACTTGATAACAAACTATAAACTGCTTTCAGTTCATTAGAAGCTCCTACAAAATTAGTGCCATTATCAGAATTAAATTCTTTTGGTAAACCTCAGCGTGAGACAAATCGTTTCAATGCAGCAATAAAAGCTACTGTGGTCAGGTCTGAGACAATCTCCAAATGTGCAGCTTCAGTAGACAAGCAGACAAATATGCAGATATATTACTTGATATGAGTTGGTTTCCTTGTATGCCCCCATTTTATAATGAAAGGTCCAGCAAAGTCCACACCAGTGATGGTGAAAGGTGCATTTGGACAAACTCGTTGAGCTGGCAATTGTCCTATCATAGGATGTTCAGTCTTCTCTGAGACTTTTCTGCAAGTCACACAGCTTCTACAGACCCATCTCACGAGTCTTCGAGCTCTAATAATATGATAAGAATTGCTGAGAACAGAGAGCAATAGAGTAATGCCAGCATGAAGCAAAGAAATATGTTTGCTTCGAACCATCAATATAGTTAATATGTCTTTCCTATTATTTGGATGACGTTGAGAATAACTGAGTGAAGAGTTATTGAGCCTTCTACTGCCCACCCTGAGGAGACCATCTGCGTCAATTGTAGGGTTGAGACTTAGTGGAGGGCTAGAAGATTTTAGTGGAACTCCTGATAGAAGCCTTTGACGTTCTTCCTGAAATGATCGACCTTGCGAAGCGAAACTCAAGAATATTTCTGCTGCCATCAATTCTTTCACTGTTAGCGAGGGAGAATTTAAACGAGAACTTCCAGCTTTTCGAGCTTTGATATTTTTTGAAAAACGAAGTATTCATGATATAATTCAAACAAGTCGAGTGTAAGAGCTGTACTTGGCTTCAATCCAAGCTGCATTGACAATAACAGAATGACAGACTGCCTTCATTTCTGAGTCATCTTTCTTTGAATGAGGCAATGGTTATGGTAACTGCGGTGGCTCCATCAGTAATCACTTTGGACCATTCCACCAAAGAGAATGAGAAAGTAATTCTGTTGGCATGAGTCCAACGAGATGCGCAGTCCGCTGGATTAGAGCTTGTAGGAACATGATTCCAACATCTAGAAGGTAATAGTTCAAGAATGGTTGATATCCTGTTGCCGACAAATGTTTTGTATCTCTTAGGATTACCATCAAGCCAATGTAAGACAATGGTACTATCTGACCAAGCGTAGGTATTTTCAAGATTCACTTTGAGTGATGTTCGTACCTTGGCTAGTAACTTTGCCAGTAGTCGTGCACCACATAGCTCAAGTCTTGGAATAGACTGCTTCTTGAGTGGAGCAACTTTTGTCTTGGCTATGATAAGAGTAAGCGATGGAGGTCCTTTGTCATAAACTGTGGGTGTGGTCACAAGAGAGAAGAAGAAGAAAAGAGAAGAATAAAGAGAAAGAGAAGATCAAGGAGAACATTGTCATTGTGTCATTGTGTGTGTATATCTTATGAGCAGCGTGTGCATCGTTGAGTGTGTGTAATTTCGTGTGTTAGTTTGTGCCCCGGACTTTCGGTGGATCGTCTTTCATTTCATATGTGCGCATGGGTGACAACAGACTCAAATAGCCGGTCACGCACGTCTCATCAGTTCACTAATATCAAGATAGATTTAAAACTCTACTTGAACTCTGTGGATTCTGGTGGCAGCGTCGTCCAGAGCGGCTGGCTAGTCCTCCATGAATAAGTTGAGTCAGGGCTTCCGACAACTACTTAACCTACATAAACTGCTCGAAGATAAATGACAGCTGCATAGGCATCTTATGAAGCGTCAGAAAACCCATGCAATTCTGTCTTGACAACAGTACTTTCAGATCGGAAATAGCACCGGTTGACGAATATGTTTTTGAGAAGAGGAAGTTGCTATTTCCACTCATGATGCTTCTCTTGTATATTGCTTGGTACTTCCTCGTCCCATTCCATAGACTCAGCTCCAGCTAAACAGTCATCTACATAAAAAGATGAAAAAACATGTTTAGATGCTAATGGATTTTCAGATGCAAAATCAGTTGCTGTTTGTTGTAATGCTTGGATGGCAACGAATGCTGAAGCAGTTACTCCGAACGTAACACGGGTCATTTGGTAATCACAGAGTTCAGAAGATTGATTTGGTCGCCAGACAAATCTATGGAGATCACGGCCAACAGGTGACAATCCCACTGCTTGTTACATTTTTTATATGTCTGCTGTCACAGCAACCTGGTAAGATCTGAATCTTATGAGTATGTCAATTATATCAGGATATAATGTGGGACCCACCATGAGAGTTTCGTTCAGAGAATGTCCACTAGTAGTTCGTGCCGAAGCATCAAAAACGACTCGAAGTTTAGTAGAAGTACTACTCTCCTTAATGACAGCATGTATTGGTAAATAGTATGTTTTGCCGACAGGTTTGTCAATCTCTGAAGTAGGCACAATTTCTGCATGGTTCAGGTCTAGATATTCCTGTACTACACCTTGAAACTTGTCATATGTTCCTTTGCGCAGAATAGAACGTTCGTTTGCCATATAGCGATTGACAGCTTGTGCTCTGGACTCTCCCAGTGTAGGAGCATTGGAATTTTTTGGTAAAGTGACCTCATACCGACCTACAGGTAGCAAAACATGATTATGTTTAAAATGGGCTATTACCTCCTGTTATTCTGGTGTTAAGCATTTCTGAGAAGTTGTATTCTCTTCAATTTCCCAAAATTGCCGAAGTAAATCATCTGAGTTTAATGATGCTGTGACACTGCAAACTTGAGTGTGATGAGTTGAGTAGAACTCGGAGTTCAGCTTGTATCGTTCGAGAATAGCCCAGCCAATATAGTCTTCATAGCCATTGGTTGCTCAGGATTTCCTCGTTTAATTTCAGACATTAGTATATCTTGGAGAACATTACATCCTATCAGCAGATCAGCTTTTCCAGGTTGGTCAAAGAAAGGATCAGCAAGAGAAAGATCTTTTATATGTTTTAAATATCGGACTCCAGATGCTCCTTGAAGAGGAAGATCACAGGTGACTTTGGGTACTACTGAAGCAGTGAGAGAAAGAGTTGGCTGGTTAATCTGAACTGGCTTGACAACAAAATGTTACAGAATGAGAGCTTTCCCCCGTGGACACTCCTTGAGCTCCAGTGATACAAAATTTATGTGGATGTTTCTTGATTTGTAATTGTTGGACTACTCTCGTCCCAACTAGAGAGACGGATGCACCTGGATAGCAGAGCTCTGGCTAGAAATTATTTGCCATCAACAGATTCCAGAATGACTTGAGTGGTCATCTGAAGTGTGGGCTCCACAAGGTTGATCGGAGTTGCTGTGAGTGAAGTGCATGAAGTATGAAATGTAGGCATGGAGTGCGAGCATAGAGTGCACAGTGATTAATTTAAGATGTTATGAAGCTTGAACAGTCATTGTTGTTGTTTTTCCCTTTAAATCAAACAGTTGCGGCGTGTTGTTAGTATGGCACTGAAATCCCTTTACTATGTATGAGTAATTTAAAAACTCGACCTTATTTTCAGTAGTTTCAGTGTTAGAAGTCAAAACCATTCATAATAATAAACATAACATAGTCTTTAGGCTCGCTCGCCATTTGTGCTCAAGCACATCAGCCCTTCGCAACAGTATTTACTTTGAAAATTCACTGTACACAAGACTGACCTTGAAGGTAAGTCTTGCATAATGTGTGTCAGTTGTGTGAACATTACAACTATTTCTAAGAATAACATGAAGAAAAAGTTTAAATAATGTGACTTGTTATTTGTTGCTTAATTTTTTTTTCAATTCAAACAGTTGTTTGCTATGGCATTGAATACCTTTACCGTATGTACGCAATTTAAAAACGGCATTATTAGTACCTTGAGTGTTAGACGTTAAAAACGTTAAACAATAGTGTACTTTTAGACTTGCTCGCCATGTGTTCAAGCACACCACTAGTTATAAGAATTTCAGCACTCATTGAGACCAAGAATGCCAGTGGTTATCAATGCAAGATATCTGACACTTAAACTCACAAGTTTATAACTGTTCAGTGAAAGTGTTCCTTTGTATTTCTAACATTTAGCTGAAGTTAAGTATGGTGTTAAATTATAATTGTGGCTATAATTTATTGTAAATTTAATCAATTTGGCTGTAAATTAACTGTGGGCTTTTCTCAGTTGCTGCATGTAATATTAAGCGTATTCCACACACACACACAACTTAATCCTATCAGATAGTATAGTCTATATGATATTTATTTGCAATTTTGGACTTACTGTCTTTTGAAACTCATCATTGTTGACAAGTAAATCATTTACAGTACTATTTAAGGTACACACTTCAGCATCCAATCTACGTACATTCCTTTTGAAATCTCTTTCACCCAGCAACTGCAATAAAAAAGATGGGTGAACATGAGAAAACAACTGATTTCATTAGTTCATATTACTTTGCTGTGACTTAATATTTTTACAAGGTTTAGGAAACTGTGATTTTTCTACAGCATCATTTCAATTATTTATCACCGACTAAATTGAATAATATTATGATTTATAACTAAGTGAAACTGCTACTATTTTAAGCGATATCTTCCTACTGAAGTGGCGTGTTGAAAAGCATCCATAGAGTGGTCACATTATTTCAATAACTCACATTATACCTTCCTATCTTTTACACTATTTAAAATTGAGCTTTGACAGCATCTACTTACAGTTTTAACTGACTATTTAATCCAATTTATATTTCATTATAATATTTATTTCATTTTAAGGCATTCTTTATCACATTATGTTTTCTTTAAAATTCACACAAAATTATTGTCATTTACTTGACACCTCATTATCTATGCAACTTATTCCCTTCCTCATGATGGTGTCACTGCTTTGGTACAAAATGGCTTGTGATGCCATTTCAGCGGTCATGCTTTTGATAGTAGTAATTATTTTTATCAGAAGAAGTACATTAGCCTTTAGGCTCATTAATTAAGAGAACAAGTGCAGTTTACAACTAGTCTTGACTTCTTATAGCAGCATACCGGGTATATATAATATACATAATACACATTTATGTATGAAGCACAGAATTTTTTTTAATTTCAAATAGTGCAGCTCAAAATAAAATGTGCTTACCAAATTCATGCAGTTCTAAATAACAATGTTGTTTGTTTAATCGACATTTTTCCTTATTAGGAAATTTAGGGCTAAATTTACTGATTTTGCCTTAAAGGCGTAGGTCAATGTCCCTTTGGACGGATTATTTGTAGACTCCTCCTCTCTCTCACTGGCCTCATCATGACATTATTGTCATGACCAATAAGTTACCCAGGTATGAAAACCTGTTTTATTTTTATCTAACATTTGTACAATTTTGTGTAACTTGTTCTAATAAAATCATAATAAGGAAGAGCATTAGCTAGCACTTATTAATTGATACAAGCAATAAAAGAAGGTCAAAATTATTGCTTTTTCCATGAATATTAAATCATGGTACAGCCAAGAAGAGGATGAAAAGATTATTGTCAAATGTGGAAAAGTTCATTCCTTTGAGACAATAGCAACATCCTTTGCTATTGATTACTGAAAATCTTCTGATTGGTCTGAGAATGAGTTACTTACCAATTGAGTCTATCATTTTTTCAGCCAATTTCACTAACTGAATTGCTCAATAATAGCAACTATTTCACTCAAACTACTTGTCAGGGCCTAATACTTGATTACTGCATTGAACTATAATATGTTGTAACAATAAAATTGATGGACTTCCAAAGAGGTTATAAGAATGTATTTGTGACACAGGGTATCTATAAAATATTAAGGGGTAAAAATGTAATTGTTTAAAAGAATTGGCAACAGGTGAAGGGAATGTCTTTACTGCTTACAGATTGGATGAAAATGTAGTACATGTATTAATTACAGGTTAACTATATTCATAGATGACAAACACATTCATGAGTGGTGTGTCAGCAAATCTAACGGTACACATCTGGCAAGGTCTAGTCCAAATAATAATGTAAAGGCAGGGTTTGTTATTCCCATGAGCTGTATTTGTCTGTGCTTAATTACTATTCCAATAGTTTTGGTGTTTAGCTAGAGGTCTAGTTTTTAAGTAACCAACACCAGTGACTGGCAGTGAATCATTGTGAGGGCTTATTCACCACACTAGCTAGTGAAAGAGAGAATAAGTCTCCTGCAACTTCATAAAATACATAACATACCGGTATCTCTTCCTCTCTTCGACTATCAGGATTAGGAACTGCCCTAAAAAATATGAAATTGATATGAAGACCTATCGCCAATTCTGCCTTAAGAATAAGGTGTTTATAATGGCCATATGAAGAAAAGTAACTGTAATTTTACGCATTGTACAAAACTGTAACAGATAGTAGACAGCCCTAATTTCAGGTTGTTTTTATTGTAATTGGCTATTGATTTATTGTAAATTCAGTTAAAACTCCATTCGAGTTTACTAACTTACATAGTGTCAAAATGATAAGTTACAATGCTTTCCAAAAGAACCAAACTGGACAAAACTCAGTGTTACTTCGTATAGTGTATGACCAATACAGTGCTAACAAAGTGTCTCTCCAGATGTTTTATTGGGGAAGAGACACCATGAATAAGATATGTTGCATGTTTTTGTATACTTACCTATTGCATAAATACATATTCATGATCAATGAATACTGGTCATTGTTGCAGACTTTGCATATAATAATGGCAGGCATGCAAGGATACAGTTACAGCAGTCAAGCAATGTTCATGATCACTGAGTATACTCACTGATTACACTTACTTAAATGAATGCACAATGATATAGAGATTGTTGGGTAGTGCATAGTTTATATATTAGGTAAGGTACCGAGTATCAAAAGTGATATAGTCTATTGGTCAAGTATTCATTCTTGGGCTGATCTCCTGAGTCTACAGAAGGCTGTTTTCCTGCTGCTTTCCTGTGAGGAGAGGTTGTCTGATCCTGAATTCAGAACCTCCTCACCTCCTCATCCCTCCACCTTCTCCCCTAAGAAAAAAAATGGAAACAAACACTAATCTAGCAGCCAAGCGGCTATTATTTGCATAACCTTGTTTCATTCGATAAAGTTTTTAACGGCTGATTGTGTATCTTTAGGATGTTATTAAAAATTTCAGGTAGGCATGGAGCTGCTAATGTGGGCAACCTGAAATAGACTGATGTAATTCAGTTTTGAGGCAAACTCAAACTTGGTTACTTTGTTTTCTCAAATACGAGGAACACAATATAATATAGTTATTTCAATGTCTTTGTGGGCTTGCTCAGGAGAGTCATCACTCTGCTTGGCTTGCTCGCACCTGATGACAGCAAAATAGTTGCTGCCACCAGAATCAAGGTCCTCTCTAGCTACCCACGGCGAACCGCTGACCAATCCTCAGGTTAGGTATTAAGATAGATTAAATTACTTTAATAGAGAAAAATGCACACACAACGAATTGAGTGACATGAACCAAGACTGAATTAACCAAGTGGAACAAGGGTTTCTATATGAACATCACGCTCCAAATATGAATAGCACAAAACGCTGTAGAGTTCCTTCTCTGCTACAGTAACTCACAAACATACAAACACAGCAATCCATTAACACTCAAACACACAAACAACTCGTGACTATATTCATCTGACTATGCATATACCACAACATCACCCCACCCATATGTTCTTGAACACACACACACACACATACACTGTCTCTTCTCTTTATCTTTTATGTGGGTATGCCCACATGCATTGTTTGTGTTCATCCAGAGTTTGATTACCGTAAATTAACATTTTCTACTTAGGAGACATTGTGAACAAATCTGCCACAAAATGAACAATTCAGCGTGTGGGAATACACCTACCAGGATAAACTTCCACTAATTAAATAAATTGAATGTTTGCTTTATAGCTGTGTATCTGAGAGAAAACGTGTGTATTGTAGTGTGGATGATATGTGAATCACTATGGTTGTATTCAGTGTTTTAGTGTATTCAGAGTTGTTTTGTAACAGGGCTGTGTGGCTAAAGGGCTCAAACTGCCTAAATATATTTGTAGTCATCTGTACAGAGTTTTCAATCTTTGTGTTTTTCGAGTTTATATCATAGCCCCCTTACTCTCCCTTCAATTAGAACTTTATATGCAAATCTGAGAAGGGATTTGGGTATCTATCTACACAAAGATTCTGGTGGTAGTGATTCTACTCAGAATTAAACAGGATCAGGCTCAAGTGCAAGTACTCCCTGGCCCCAATCCCCACACAACTGTCTAATCTACTATTAAATTCTCAGTGTAACAGCTTCTTTTTAATTTAATAGGCCTTGTGGCTTCTGGTTAGCCAGTTAATATTCTCTGTGTGTTTAGTTTTAGCTTTCTTTCTAATTTTTACTGTTGTAGTGTGTGTTCTGTGGGGAGGTTCAAGGTGATCCTCATTAGGTACGCTGCCACAGACGACTGTGCGATGCCGCTCAGGAAGTTGCCAGAGATAGATTTTAATCACAAACTTGGTACACACACACACAGAAGCGACCCAACTTCCAGTTACCCTGGAGTTTTATTTAGTGAATGATTGGACTATGTGGATTGTGCCACGTACACCAAAATGACGTGAATGAATGAATGCACAACAACAATAGATGAACACCAAACAACACCACAAAACTCAAACACAAGCACATCGTAAACATTAAATTAAAATAACAAAACAAACAAGTGTTAGTGATGGTTGTCACCACGACTCCTTCCTCTCTTTCCATTCCCTTCTTTCTCTTAACTCCTCCTTCTCTCCATTGCCGTTGCTGTATCCATTCCCACATGTTCTATCCATATAAATAAGACTGAATTGAAGCATGTTATTTCATGTGTTAACTGATGACATGTTCATTTCATAGCTATATTTGGAATATTGTTACACATTGTAATGTTTTTGAACCTTACAATCAGTACCTTCACTATACTCATCTTCATGGTATTTTTGTTTTATTTTGCATCTTATATAATTTAACTCTAGCCGCTAACAAGAGGTAGTGCCATGCATTCTTATTACCTATCTATCATACGTTTGGCAGGAACTGGGCTGGCACCCGTTTAACCCGAGGTAGGTGTGTTCACCCAACCCTCGCATGCAGGGAAATCCCCAGCTTTGGGGGGAAGGCCCCTTTTGCGCACATTGCCGCGCGCATTTGGGGCCTGGTGGCCAGCCCAGTTTCACACCACATGATTTGTGATGGATTAACCATCCCCATTATTAGGAGGACGTTAGGGGTGGATGGTGGGAACCAGAATTTGGCAGCCTTCTCGCCAATCTCCGCTACCTGAACTCGTGGCCACGTGCAGCCCGTACGCATGCGTTTCCTTATGCCGGTAGCTTGTTGCCACACCTCCTCGGTGTGGGCCGCCGCCGTGACCCAGCTCCCGCCGTTAACCTTATTTAACTACGTTAAATGGCATTTAACTCTAGTCGCTAACAAGAGGTAGTGCCATGCATTCTTATTACCTATCTATCATACGTTTGGCAGGAACTGGGCTGGCACCCGTTTAACCCGAGGTAGGTGTGTTCACCCAACCCTCGCATGCAGGGAAATCCCCAGCTTTGGGGGGAAGGCCCCTTTTGCGCACATTGCCGCGCGCATTTGGGGCCTGGTGGCCCAAGGCAGTTGGTTGGGAGACCAGCCAACAGCCCCCCCAAAGCAATTAAATTAGTTAGGGTCAACATACCTGCCTCACGGTCTACCACTCACTCACTTCTCCCCGCCGGATGTTGTCACTAGCCCCCGATTTAAGAGATACATAGGATAATCTGAAACACAACTTTGAACAAAACAGTGAATTACAGTGAGGTGAATGCCGATAGTTACATAAAAACAGTTGTCCTGTTCCCACTGTCTCTAACCCCTCCACTTCCGCTAACCAGCCAACCTTGCCGATACATTGGCGAGCTGGGATTTGGGAGTACGAATGTATCTCAGGAAGGCGGCACTGTGCCATCTCCCGAGGGTTTGTATTAGAGAGTATTCCACCCCTGACAATGCTGCCGATGTCGCTGCCCCAATCCGAAAGCTGTGTCCAGCATAAAGGTGGGCAGGGAGGTTAAGGACCAGCAGAGCCTTCCTGACCTGTTGGACGAACCAGGCCTTTGTCACCATCTGACCCGCATGATCCACGAAGAAAGGGCCGGCATCAGGTCCCCTAGTATGTAGATACTGAGTAACTGCCCCTACCGGGCAGACATCCACCCCGGTCGTACCTAGGACCACGTCCGCACCTATGCCTGACTGGTCACACTTCGACTGCTTCAGGTGGACCTGGATCATCCGTGGAGACTGTAGGTCGTCAACTGCCACGTCTCCCCACGCCAGATCTGTGGTAACCTTCCATGCCGACCGCGAGGTGGGTAGTAGCTCGCCAAGCCTGAAGAACCCGAAGAATGCTGTAGTTGCAACAGCGCAGAGAAGGACCCTATCCGGGTTTCTCGAACTCGCCCAGGCCTTGCAGATCTGCTGCAGAATGCGGAACGTGATAGGAAGTCTGGTCAGCTTGGTACTCTTCCCTGCTTGAAGCCTGATTCTGCTGATACCTGCCTGGACGCGCTTCAGCAGCGGCATTGAGGACTGATCCCTCGGGTCAGGCAAACCTATCGCAATCTGAGCATTCCTAACTGCGGCTAAATATGTTTTGATGGTCTGTGGGGCAAGGTTCTTTTTGGCTAAGTATGTGGCAAAGTAGCATAACAGATGTTCGTGCACAGGGAAGGGGGCTTGAATAGAGTAATTAAGGCAGAACTGCGTGAAGTGTCTCATGGCTGCATCATAGGTCCTGTGAGTTGACTGGGCTAGTCCAGCTTGAACGTACTCCTGAAACAACGGCGCCAGGTCGGAGCTGTCCAATCTGCTTCCTGGTTGAGGAGGAGGTCTAGCAGCTGCGGAGACACTGGAGAGGGGTGTGGTGACACTGAGGGTACCTTGGAGAGAAAATAACATGCATTGTTACGTGACAGGCTGTCCGCCAAGTGATTGGCCTTGGTATCAATATAAGATGGGAAGAGAGAACACCTGAAACTAGCCTCAGCGAACACCACTATGCGCAACAAGTGCATCATGCCCTTGTGCTTTGTTGACCGTGACTTCAGGTCGGCAACCACTGACTGGTTGTCACAATGGCAGACGACCTGCCAGGTTGCTCCCCAGGCATGACCTGCCAAGATGATTGGTAACAGCTCCTTCTCTGCTATTGAGAGAGAGTCAGCTCGTGAATCCCACCGTACCTGTAGCCAGTTCTCCCCACACCAGGCAGCGCATCCCCAGGATCCCGACGCGTCGGTATAAAGGTGGATCTTCGTGAGGGATGATGGGGGGGTTGAGAAAGGAGATCCCGTTCCATCCGCTGAGGAATTCCACCCACCATGCCAAGTCGGCTCTAAAGCTCTGGCTCAGCCTGATTGGAATTCTACTAGCTGGGGGACGATGGACGGAATGCAGGAGGTCGATCATCCGTCTCAGAAATGACCGTCCCGCTCTTATAACCTTGCAGGCATGGTTTAAGAGCCCTATCAACGACTCTAGCTCCTTCCGGGTACAGCATTTCCGCGACTTCCACTCCTCCAGAAGATCCTGCAGCCGAGATAGCTTGTCCTCAGCGAGACGCAGCTCTCCCTTTGCAGTGTCTATTGTAATGCCCAGAAACACCACCACAGTGGATGGTCCTTCTGTCTTGTGGGCAGCGATCGGGACCCCTAGCCGAGCACATTCTTGTATCAGAATCTGCAGCCATGCGTGACATAGATGAGACTCAGGAGGGGCTACCATTATGAAGTCATCCAGATAGTGGAACAAGACCTCAACACACCTGCCTGCGCCAGGTGCCACTGAAGAGCATCTGCCACTGCGTTGAAGATCTTAGGTGCAGATCTCAGTCCGAAGGGCAGCATCGGATCCACGAAGGTGTTACCTCCCCACTGTACTGCCTGGAGGATGCGGTCCTGAGGGTGGACTGGGATCAGCCGATATGCTGCCTCGATATCGACCTTCGCCAGTAACGCACCTCTCCCACTGATTGCCACTTGCGCCGCAACCTCATCGACTCTGGTATATACCAGGGAGCACAGTTCAGGGTCTATACCATCGTTGACGCTTTGTCTGGCAGGGAAGGAGAGGTCGGTGATCAGACGGAACTTGCCTGTGTTGTGGCCATTGGGGATCACGCCAAAGCGGCTGACGTGTAGCTGAGGAAGATGGGCCGTGCTGGGAAATGGCCCCAGCATGCGGCTCGATGCACATTCCTTCCGCAGGTACTCCGCAACCACTTCCGGGTGTTGAGTGGCTGACTCCATGTTCCGAGTGGCCGACTTCAAGGGGTAGTTGCGACAGTACCCCACTCTGAACCCCTCCTTCAAACCTGAGCAAATGTACATTGCAAATGCCGCGTCTGGGTGTCCGGCCAAACTTCTTTCCCACTCACGCTGACGCAATGGTGTGGTTATAACTGACAGATCCTTGCATTGGTGCTCCTGCGCTGGTCTGCAGGCGTCCAGGCAGAGCAAGTCTGCCATGTACACATATCGAGAGGACCATCCTGCAAGCATGCAGATGGTGTGAGATAAAAGAGTTTAGGAGGCCATAGGCCGTCACACCCCCGCAGGGGTGGAACCCTAATACACCTGGTCTAGCTGAGCAAGGCTCCTGAGTTAGGTATCATAGCTTCTTGCCAGCGTTCCTGTCATAGCATAACCCTGACCATGTTTACGTTTACTTGCAGTGCAGTTTGTTATACTGGCAACCACTTAAGCCCACTGCCCAGCTAAACCAGGTGACTAATCTTACACTAGTGTGACCCCCCCCTTACCTAGCACTACCCCAGTCCTACTCGCCCTACCCCTGATTTACAACAACCAGCAATTGAATAGTGTCGCATAATGCCACATGACTAGGACCATAGACCAGTCTCAATAAACTAAATATAAGTTCAGTTCAGTTCACTCTGACTTCAGAAGCGGTGTCCCCCACCACCTGAGCGACGAATAGGAGACCGGGCTCTCACTGCCTTCCCTGACTGGCGCCTTCGAGGGCAGTCCACCCACGGGTGGGCCTCATGGCAGCTAAGGCACACGTGGGTGTACCTGCAGCTATGTACCTCTCCTGCACTTGCCCTCATTAAAATTTCTGCAGGGCTCCGATGTGTAGGGCCGCTGAGCTGAGGGCTGAGTACCGTCCCACTTTGACACCGACGCCGACGCCGACGCCGGGTTCACTGGGCAGCTCCCTACCAGGTGGTCGTCACCCAGGCAGTACGAGCACCTGGGTATGACCCTGGCCCGACCGGTAAAGGCTTCATTATAAAGCCTGGTATTGGGCACTGACCAGTTGAGGTCTCTTCGGGCGAGCGCCTCTCTCCGGTACTGCCGGTCGTAGAGCACCCACTGGCAGCCTTCATAGTTGCGCTCCGCTCGGACGATCGAGGCCTGGTAGGCTAGGAACTCGGGAGCCTTCTCCGGAAACCTGGTGGCCAGGATCGCCGCCATGATTGAAAACCTTTCCAGCCACAGGGAGATGCTGGTGACTGGAGGGCGGGCCGACCCTGACGTGCGAGTGGTGGGGATCACGCTGTCCTCTGCCACCACCTCTGCCATCTCCACAAACTCCAGGGCCATGATCTTCTTGGCGACCCTGGTGGAGACTAGTGCAATGGGGTTGAAGGGGCCCCGGGATCCCAGGGATGGCAGGGTCGTGGCAGTGCTCCAAAGAGGAGAGGAGGTGCTTGGCAATGGTGCCGCTGCGGCAAGGAGACTGAGTCCTGGGCCTGCCGAGGTGGCTGAAAATGTAGGGACCGACGGAGGTAGAGGACCTGGACCACCAACATATGCAACATATGGTGACAACCATGAGGGGGCCGCATAAATAAGTAGGCGTGGCCTGGTGCTCCAGGTTAAGGGGTTGTGCCCTCGCTCAGGGCACTGAGGGGGCCGCATAAATCAGTAGGCGTGACCTGGTGCTCCAGGTTAAGGGGTTGTGCCCTCGCTCAGGGCACTGAGGGGGCCGCATAAATCAGTAGGCGTGACCTGGTGCTCCAGGTTATGGGGTTGTGCCCTCGCTCAGGGCACTGAGGGGGCCGCATAAATAAGTGGGCGTGGCCTGGAGCTCCAGGTTATGGGGGTTATGTCACCACTTAGGGCACTGAGGGGACGTTATAAATAAGTAGGCGTGGCCTGGTGCTCCAGGCTGTGAGGTCGTGTCGCCGCTCAGGGCACTGAGGGGACGTTATAAATAAGTAGGCGTGGCCTGGTGCTCCAGGCTGTGAGGTCGTGTCGCCGCTCAGGGCACTGAGGGGACTGCAGAAATAAGTAGGCGTGGCCTGGTGCTCCAGGCTGCGAGGTCATGTCGCCACTCAGGGCACTGCAGAAATAAGTAGGCGTGACCTGGTGCTCCAGGTTATGGGGTTGTGCTCTCGCTCAGGGCACTGAGGGGACTGCCGAAATAAGTAGGCGTGACCTGGTGCTCCAGGCTATGAGGTTGTGCCCTTGCTCAGGGCACTGAGGGGAGTGCTGAAATGAGTAGGCGTGGCCTGGTGCTCCAGGCTATGAGGTTGTGACAACGTTCAGGGGACTGGGGGGGGGGGGGACATTATAATAACACGTAATAGGGGTCTGGGCTATGGGGTCATATCCCGCTTAGGGGCATCTGGGTAAGGGGTATCTGACAAAGGGGCATCAGGCAAAGGGGCATCTGGCTATCATCTGACCTAGGTGCCTTTGAGAACGGCATGGCCTGGGATCAATGGAGCTACCAGGCCTGCAGTAGGCTCCTCTGGAGTGCCAAGATTACTCCCACCTTACTCTTAGCCAACTTGAACCCATCACTACTGCTCACCTGCAAGGCTTGAGTTGGAAAGGCCATCTCTGAGTGGGGTCTCTGCAGCTGAGCTACTGCCTGCACTTTTGGTTTATTAGGCAATATGAGTGAGATGTAATGTGTTTCAGTCTCTGTAGCCTTTTGTTGATTGATTTCTTTATAGTGAACTGGTGCATACACCTCATAGATGTTCTTTATCACTGCTCATTTTTTTTGACTGTACTAAAAAAGTCAACAATCTTGAACTTCTACCTCTTTTGTATTTATTTTAGGATAGCTGCATTCATTTCCTGTCATATCAGTATCAATTATGGTTTTATGACAGTGAGGTTTTGATGTCTGAAATTTTTTTTATCTTATTTCAGTAAAAATAAGACCACCATGATTACATTAGCCCCAGATTTATAATGAGCAAATTCACAACCCCCCCCCCCCCCCCCCCCACCCACACACACACACCCGCAGATCTTCCTAATCTGAAGCCTACTGAAGTTCAGGATAAGGCAATATCTACTAAACAGGTTAAACATTTGGCTAATGCATTTAGATTATAGAGTGCTGTAGAATGCTAGAATGCTGTAATGGGAATGGTCAATCAAACATGCCCAAGGTGACGTTGAAAAAATGTGGTGTAAATGTTGGCATAGCTATAGAATGAATTAAAATTCAGGTTACTAAGACTATAATGGGTGAATATATACATCAGAATAGAGTTACATTGCAAGTACAAAAATATAGACAATATTATAGTCTACTACAACATGTTGTAGTGTAATGTTTCTCCTGTTGTGGTGGCTTGATGTAGCACATATATCACTGGAAAAACCTTAGGATCTGGAAAATATTCCAAAGTTAAAGCTGCTTGGTCTCCTTATGAAAAAAAAATTATTATTATTATTATTATTATTGTTATTATTATTATTATTATTATTATTATTATTATTATTATTATTATTATTATTAATTATTATTATTGTTGTTGTTTTCTTTTATGATTATTGCCTATAGATTGCAGTCAAGATAGTAAACAAGGCTAAGGTGGATAAGGAAGAACTGGCCAAGTTTTTGCCAAGAAAGATTGCTAATCCAAAAAGTCTCCCACCCCCACATCGTTAAGATGTTTCAAATTGTAGAGACAGAACGCCAATGCTTCTTGTGGATCTGCAAGTCGGTCCCTTTCAATGCCCGGCCTCAGAAGCACACAGTTGCCCAGGAAACTTCCCTCTATCACAGAAGCTCCTGGACTTGGAAGGGTTTGGTACGCTGCCACCAGAGTTACTACTCCTGAGTCCTAATACTCTAACTAGCCCCTCTACCTAATCCCCGAGTTAGGGTAGAAGGTTGCTTGAGGAATAACTAATTATATTCAAAGTAATAAAGGTGACAGAATAGTGCAGTGGAGCACAAACTGAGCAGTGAGGGTTTGCTCAAGGCCAGAATATATACAACCCAGGCAAGCCCGGTGGGAAACAAATAGAAAAACAGTGTGAGCATGCTTATTGGGTGAGCACATGGCACTCTAACATGATCACACGCACATTCCACACAACACAGACGGAAGACTGTAAGAACACAAAACTGATGAAAAACAATAAACAGATAAATGACGATGAACAGTCAATTAAAGTTCTAATGCAAAAATGCTGTGGTTCCTTATGCTCAACCATCAATGTAGGATATCAAAGACTCTGACCTTTCATGTGGAGCTGATGCTGGAATTTCTACAGTGCTTGAAGATATTGCTGAGCCTGGAGAATTCACATGTGACCAAGTGAAGGAGGCAACATGTGCTGCTGCTTGCATGGAAGCAGGAGCAGCTGGAATCATACAAGAAGTTTCATTTGCCATTGAAAAAGCTACTAATAATAGAGAAACCAAACATATCGAAAATACCATTCTTGAAGAATATGCAAGTAATCACCATCTGACACCACTTTACCAAAAGTGAAGGATTCTGTGGCAATTGAATATACTACTGATTGTGATGAATACGATAGAGTCTTCCATATGGGAACAACCTCAGCAGAGTCAAAACAATTTACCACTCTCACCCCATGCTGATGATACTGTGGAATCCATGTCCCTTTCCAAGGAGCCCACAACTGTTGCTGATGTTACTTCTACTGCTGGCGTTGAAACCGTTGCTGAAGTGACAAGTCAACTAGATAGTGTGGACTCTCATAATCACGCAACTTCTAGCCAAGGTCCACACAAAACTCGTCACTTCAAGGCGAGGATCAGATCTGCTGGTCGCAGATTACTTTCCTTCTTTCAAAGGATTAGAAGGCCACATGCCCATCAATAAACGATTGTATGATTGCATAGCTATAAACTACAATAAAATATGACATTAAAATTTTAATGAGCATTTCAACATGATATCAATCAGGATATTATATGAAACTCAAAACATAATATTTGAAAAAAAAAAGGTTATATTTCTACTTTGTTGGAGAATTTGGTTAGTCTGTCATTACTAAAGTTTTATTGCTTAGTGCATAGGAATTTTTTTTAGCTCTTCACTATGAAAGTACATGTTTTTCAGGAAGAGGGTCTATAGAGAATACATTGCGTACTGCAGAACTGTATCATAGAGACTGCTCTAGTTTTATGAGTATAGCAACATGCTGGCCCCTTTAACAAAGTCAGGAATTTCTATACCACAACAACATAAATGTTTGAAGAAAGACGACTCTAGGTAGGTGAATCAGTGTGGAACAAAGGAAGAAGGCTCTAGGTAGGTGAATCAGTGTGGAAAACAAAGGAAGAAGACTCTAGGTAGGTGAATCAGTGTGGAAAACAAAGGAAGAAGACTCTAGGTAGGTGAATCAGTGTGGAAAACAAAGGAAGAAGACTCTAGGTAGGTGAATCAGTGTGGAAAACAAAGGAAGAAGACTCTAGGTAGGTGAATCAGTGTGGAAAACAAAGGAAGAAGACTCTAGGTAGGTGAATCAGTGTGGAAAACAAAGGAAGAAGTTTCAAATAAGGTCAATTATAGTTTAAAAAAGAAAAGATCATTCACAGGAGAAGACTGTAAAGAACAGAGAAAACATAACTGTAGCTAAGGGGGGGGGGGGGGGGGGGGGGGGTAAGACCACCCTCCCGCCTTTTTCTTGGATTGAAGGCTCTATATAAAAATCACAACATAGTAATTTAAAGTAAACATCTACATAGCTAACAACTGGACTGGATGTGACACCAGTATTATTATTAAGTGTTGAATAAATGAATTATTCATTTCAAAAAGATGTTTTTTTAGCAGTTTCCCAGCTCTCTTCAACAATCACTGAATGGTGACAGTGAAAGCCTGATGTGGTAAATTATAATACGGTTGATCAAATGTGTGACAGATCTTAACGTTAATAATCTGGTCTAATGAACATAGATACTATCCACTGACTAAAGATTCTTATCAAACTAGCTTAAATATTCATGCTGGTCAGTAGCTGTAATGTTCCCTTTCGTCAAATGCGATTAATACATTATATGAATGACTATCAGTCGTGTTCAATTGAGATTTCAGATATATACTAGTGGTGCGCTCGAATAGCGCAAATGCATGGCGAGTGAGCAGACTCTTTTTACAGAAAAATAGGACAGAAATTACATCTAACTGATTAGGCATGAAGAGTTAACAATAACAGAATTACCTGAATAAACTTAGAAAGCAGTGGCAAAGAAGCGCAGCTTGACAAAGACTTCACAATTGTTTCAAGAAGAGAGTAGCTATAAACGTTTTGGTTGAAACAGAGTTGCGTAAGGCAGTGCAGCAGGATATCTGACTTGAGAATTGATGGTGACGAGACTTGAGTACTAACTGTGAGGAGCAAAATAAAGGAGAGATGACATTGTTGAAGGTGGAAGAGGAGCTGGCTGAAAGAAGATATAGGGGAAACGAAGCAGTTTTATACATTTTATCTCACAAATTGAGCAGAAATGTGAATAATACATAGTGTAGATGTGTAGGCTGGAATGTTCTTTTTGACTAAGTTCAATGAAAACATAGTGATATTGTTCTCCAGACTTAATTTCATCACTTACACACGGTTCACTGGAGTCGAGCGCACAACATGGGCCTCGAGGTTCTGTGGTTGATAGATCCCTCCCTCGATGTCGTTGTCTATTTATTATCACCCCTCACCCCTCCCACATGCACTTCTCTCTAACTAGATCCAACATACTGTTATTATCTGGCTATAGCCTATACACCATGAACCTACAAAAACTATTATACAGTGTATTTCACGTTGTTTACTGATTATTCATCAGATGGAATTAATGACACTTTACCAGCATCATATCATTGTTGTTGTTATCTGTACTCGAAAATACTGTCTCTAGGACCATATACCCGTATACAAACAGGATTGAAGCCTTTATGTTCAGTAAGACAGGTTGGTTCAGCAACATAGGCAGGATTATTTAGAGGGGGTTACTTAGTGGCCACATCCAAACAACTGCCAGACCACACCTATTATACAATGGATACAAAGCAGCAGCAATTTAGCTATTTGAAATAACTCACCTCTATATATTCTAACAAGCACTAGCTATAATTATATTGGATTAACCTTTGTTTCATAGGCGATTATTAGTGAAATGTAATGTGTTCAGTCTCTGTAGCCTTTTGTTGATGATCTCATTTAGAAGTGAGCTGTGTCATAGAACTTCACGGATTGTCTTTTTCACAGCTCTTTTTTTATACTTTACTAAAATGAAGCCAACAATCTTGATACTTCTACCTCTTTTGATTTATTTTAGGATAGCTGCATTCAATTCCTGTCATATCAGTATGAAATTATGGTTTTATGACAGTGTTAACAAGTTTGATTGTCTAAATTTTTTTATCTTATTTCAGTAAAATAAGACCACCATGTATTACATTAGCCTCAGGTTTATAATGAGCTAAACCCTCTTCCCCACCCCCCCTATATACATTGGAATGAGTGCAACATTAAAGCCTGTTTACTGTGGTGGATGTATTTCTGAGTGATCGAAGACATGATTTGATTCAAATTCATGTAGGTAAGGAAACCGCTTGGTAGTCGCAGGAGATTGTAGGCACACGAGAAGTTACTCATACGCGCCAGTAAAACCCCAGGCGCCGCCGCTGCCACCAGAGCCCTCCACCTTAGTTCAGAGTTTTAATTCTGTTGATGAGAACTGATGATGCGCATGCGTGGCCGGGCTTTTATGTAGTCTGGCGGAGCCGACCCTTTAACAAAGAAGGTAAAGGGTCGACTCCGCCAGACTAGCTTTTATGTCCGTTTTGGCCACGCACGCGCGTATACAATGAAAACATGATCCACCGGACATCAAGGCACAACCGAAATAAATACACACACAAACTGAAACAACAAGCTGCTAATAATAAAATAATAATTTACATGACTAATGACACACACATATATAATATAGGTTCCTCTTGCTCTTCTCTTTCTTTTCACTTCTTCTCTTTCTTTCTTCTTGAGGCCACACCCACAATACACTCACAAATTTTTAGCAACACACTGAATTTGAATTTGAAGTGATTGACCTTTTGACAATCTTCATATTGGAAACTGTTTATTTTTAATAGTGGATTATACAAATGCCAACCTTTTTTAACAGTTTTTATGACAGGATACCACACACCCTAATCATGCCCAAACCACACCCACATTTGTAGTAAAATGGTCATTCTAGGGTACTACTCTCCTGTTATTTACTAAGAAAATTGCAAATGTTTTACTAAATTCTTATTACATGCAATGGGAGTAGTACCTATAGAGAATTGGCAGATGTGTGTATGTGTAAGTGTGAATCATGTTAAAACTATACAACTAGTTGCTAACTTTTCTAGTATGTTTACATGCACCTTTTGTCTGGACAGGTATATGTGCATTTGGTGTGTTAATAGCAAATTTTTCTCTCTCTAACAGTCAATCTATATAATAATACGCTTGTGTGCCAGTAACGACGACGACGGTGTGTGTATTCATGAATAATTCATAAACTTTGTATGGTTCGGTAAAGCATCGTTCATTTAATGTAGGCAAAGTATCGCCACAATCGCCACAGGAAGGCGAAAGTACGGAAGAGAAAGGTAAAAGGCGATTAATCGTAATTGAAAAGCGGATGGAATCGGCGAGGTAAGGGGTGTAGGTTTAAAATGAAAGGGAAGAGAAGGCAAAAAGGCGAGCGATTAATTATAACTAAAATGCGGGTGGAATCGACGAGTAAAGGTGGGGTGGTTAGTTTTCAAAAGAAAGGCTAAAGTACGAAATAAAAGACAAACGTTTCTCAGGACAGAAGTTCAGAAGCAGGAGAGATAGACAAAGTAAAGGGGGTTCCATGACTCAAGAAGAAGAGCTGAAGTTAAGAGAGGTGGGTAGAATAGCTCAGTTCAGAAAAAAGAGAGTAGGAGAGGTAAACTTATGTAACCTTAACCAATGGTAGAGAATGATAACTGAGTAAGATAACTTGTGCTACTGCATTCTTACTTTGCAATACGTCAAGCGCCACTACGTGGCGGGGTACTTGCTAGTATTATTAATTATAACTTAACATTGTTGATTATAACTTAACAGTTAAGTTATAATTAACAATATTGGCTGTTAGAAAGAGAAAAATTTGCTATTAACACACCAAATGCACATATTACTGTCCATTAGTTAATTATATCTTGGTTAATTGGTTAACTGGGCACACGTGGTAGATAGTAGCAACAGCTAGCCCCTTATTCACGATTACCAGCTAATTTTTGTGGGGATCGTGGGTTCTAACTGTCCTTGAATCTGAAGTAAACACCTTAATAATATATGGAATGTGTCTTTCGTCCTTGATTTGTCCATTGTTTGTTCTTGAAAAATCTTGCTATTCCTATTCACATGTAATTTCTTTTGAATTGAACTCCCGTTGTGCTTATAATTAGTCTGTACTTCATTCAATTATCACCAATTGTAAAAAATGCTGTCATAACACAATTTTATTGATGAATGACTCAATATGTGCAAGAGATCAACTGTAGCTACTTCATTAAATTCCAATTAATATTGGTGTTGTCTGGCTTCAGACTTGTTAATCAGGAAATGATGATTAATGGGTGTGGTATGTTCTTGAAGCATTATTTGACAAGTTGAAATCTGTCAGGGATGAATGTGCCCAAAGAATTTAGAAGACAGAGCCTCATAAAGTCACATGTGCAATTGGGAGGAGTAGTTGAGCAATAGTGATTATGTGAGATTTAGGTTCGTCCTCTGTGCTCAAGAGTATATTTCTGACATACAGTATTAATGGCTCCATCCCTAACTTTTACAACAACATTTTATGGGAGTTCAAAGAGCTGGTTCCACACTATTGTTATTATTATTTTTACACTGAACAGGTGCAATTGCATCTACTGTAAGGTATTTAGTGCGTATGTCTGAATAAACTGGCGTAACCTCTGTGAGTATGATCGACTTTAATGGTAATAATCTAGACCTTTACAGTCACTAGAAGTAACAAACATGTTCTTGTGAGTATAATAGACTTTAATGGCATAAGCTGTAGATGCAATTCTGGCATGTGTGAACTTTACTTACACTTGTAATAACTGAGCGTACATTTTGGAGTAAGACAGATTTAAAAGGCTGTCACTCTGTAGTATTTCCACACATGCAAGTTTCTGACATGTTCCCTCATCTAGTGCATATTTGATTAATTAGTAATATACTTTATGAAGACTTCAAAAGAGCCATCAGGACACAACATAGATGTATACTTTGGGGTCCAATCATCTAGGTTAATGTTAATACTACAAATACTAGCAGCTTAGCTTGTACTATTATTACACGGGAGCTCACTGTATAAAATAAAGTTTAGCCGGAACAGTACACTATATTGTGTAGTGTAATCTTAATTTTAGTGATTTTATTTTGAAGTCCAGCTTAAATAGTTACACTGTGAGGTTCCCTGGCTGGGAGTGTGTTTTGGTTACATTGAATGAAACAGGATCATTGCTTCCATTTTCGTATTATAAAGTTTAAATCCCTTAGTTATGTTATTGAAGTAAATGTCACCATGAACTTACATTTGTATATAATGTTAATTGTGAAAAAATTTCTCCATTTTAATTATGTACCTTTGTACAACCGGTGACACTTCAACACATACGAAGAGTAATTTGCACTTAAAAGAAGTGTTAAAGAAATGAGAGATAAGGGACTATTCACTACATAGTGGGAAATTAGCTAATACGCTATAAATTAAACAAATTAATAATTCAGCAATTTCCCCCAGTATTTGGCACTACATATGGTTACAGGAAGTGCTATAAAAGTTGGTAGTAGGTGACAGGCTGAGCCATTGGCACAGATTGTGCATACCTCACCATGAAGCTATCTACATTATTGCTCTCTTTGATGTCCCTCACCTTACTTCATGAAGCTGTCTCCACTCACCTCCAAACATGTGAGTGTCATGAAATTAGAGACTTGGTCAACATTACAGTCCAGGAGGCTGTGGCTGGACTAGAAGACAGACTGAGCAGACTTCTTAACATCAATACCACAGACAGGAGCACACTTGAGACTAGACTTACCACCACAATGAAGCAACTCCTTAAACCAATAAAGCAGCAACTGGACTATCATCTTCCTCCACCTTCACAGCTGGGAACCAAAGACAAACCAGCTAACTCATGTAAAGACGTGTACAAGACAAATTTTAAAGCTTCTTCTGGCTACTACTGGATTAAACAGTCTTCTGGGTCTCCTGTGAGAGTGTACTGCAGTATGAGTGGAACCTGTGGCAATGAGACAGGAGGGTGGATGAGGGTGGCCAAAATAGACATGACGAACACTAGTCAATCCTGCCCCAGAGGACTCAGCTTGATCTCCTCTCCTAAACGAATTTGTGATATTACATCAACTGGATGTGTGAGTAACACATTTAGTGTGCAAGGAATTCAGTATAGTAAGGTATGCGGGAAGATCATTGGCTATCACAAAGGTATTCCTACTGCTTTCGTACTTGGTAGTCGTGGTATTGAAAGAGACTATGTCTATGGAGTGAGTCTGACACATGGTCGAAACTCACGTAAACATATCTGGACATTTGCTGGAGCATCAGATGAAACTACTAGCAACTATAACTTCAAGTGTCCCTGTATCAACACTGCCTTGACCTCATCACAAGTTCCCAGCTTTGTTGGAAATGATTATTTCTGTGATACAGCTTATAGCAGTTATTATACTAATTATATTCCTTATCCACTACAAGTCAATGACCCTCTATGGGATGGTAAGGGGTGTGGTCACACTAATACCTGCTGTTCTTTCAATAGTCCTCCAAGTGTGACTAAAACCACAGGAAATCCTACAAATTTCAGTATTATGCACATCACTTCTGTAGTGTACAGTAAACCATCAAATTAAAATGGCACACTAAGCTATTTGTATTTCTATAGACAAACATGCATCATCTACACACATTAAATATGTCATATTCTTTATGTACACACACACTCACATATAATAAATGTAATATGATATTAACTATAGCAATTATAGTTTAAAAAAGAAAAGATCATAATCACAGGGAAACTGGGAACCATAAGGAACAGACAAATATAACTGTAGATATGGGGTGCGGGGGCTTGAGGTAAGACCAGCCTCCCCTTATTCTTGGATTGAAGGTTCTGTATAAAAATCACAACACAGTAATTTGAAGTAAACATCTACATAACTTCTGGACTGATTTTGACACTAATATTATTATTATGTGTTGAATTAATGAATTATATTATTCATTTAAAAAAAATATTTTCTTAGTAGTTTCCCAGCCCTCTTGAGCAACCACTGATTGGTGCCAGTGAAAACCTGATGTGGTAAGATGGCACTATTATAATACAGTTGGTCTAAGGTGTGACAGATTTTAATGTTTATAATCTGGTCTAATAAACAGTGAGAACATAGATACTATCCACTGACTAGCATTAAGATTCTTATCAAACTAGCTTGAATATTCAGTAACTATTATGTTCCCTTTCGTCAAATGCAGTTAATACATTACCTGCACTGGTAGCTCGCAGTTTGACTCTAGAATACCTGTCAGTAAAAGTTGTCGATTGTTTAAGTTATTGGGAGCTTAAAGTCCCGTATACTAATATGATGATGATCAACTAAACATTGAGGATCAGCAGGATGAAGCTTTTCAACAAATGCTTCAAGGACAAACCACACCCATTAATCATTACTCTTCAAAGTAGCATGAGCACACCCACACCCTTACTCATATTGATTGAAATTTTATCTACACAAAGATTTTGGTGGTAGTGATTCTACCTCAGAATTAACCACCACCAGACACAAGTGCAAGCACTCCCTGTCCCTAATCCCCACACAACTGTCCAATCCCCATACAACTGTCTAATCTACTATCAAATTCTCATTGTAACTTAGAATTGCCCATATCTCGGAATAATTGATGAAAACACATTACATGTATTAATAAAATACATTATGATACTTTCATATAGTTTAGAATCACAAGATTAGTTCTTGCTAAGCCGTCGATGTAGTTTTATATCTACTATATAGTGGGTGGACAGCTTGTGGAAGATAGGTGTGGGCCGCCTACAAGATAATGAAGGTCTAAGAGATGTTACAATAACCACACTTGTATACACTCACTCTTCTAGAACATTCTTTTAGCTAGTGTGCTCTCACCTACTTAGCATGGTCAGTGCCATATAGTTGTTTGTTTCACTGTGTGGGTGAATTGCTATATAATATTTAGCCGTCCCACCCAGCTTCAGCCAGTCTTTGGTTGTATTGTAAATTTCACACCCCTATTGCTGTAACCAATATTGATTGATTTCTCCTTTTATATATTTGGGCCTAGTAGGAGTATTGGATTGAGTTACTGGTGGGGGTATAGTATTAACCATTGCACATATGGACTCTGGTGGTAGTTCTGCCTGTTGGGCATTTTCTGAGGGCGGTCTGAGTGGCTACCATAAGGCCTACATCCTCAAAATTCCCCACAATAGGGATAGTAATTAATACAACACCATATATAAGCAGTATTTCAGAAATAATCATTTCCAACAAAGCTTGGAATGCATGATCTAGTCAAGGCAGAGTGAATACACAAACATTTGAGACTATAGCTTTTAGTAGTTTCATCTGCTGCTCCTGCAAAACTCCAGATGTGCTTTTGTGAGTTTCAACCATTCATGAACTCATACAACCACTGAATGGTGACAGTGAAAGCCTGATGTGGACAGATTTCTTTACAGACCTCGCTCAACGGACCTTCCAAAAAACAGACAACTATGCTACAGCAGACAAACTCAAAACTACAGATTGATTTCCTATTTAAAATTGTATATAGAAAGCTTCCGGGATGCGGACCTTCCGAGTTCCGGACAACTGACAAAACAAAGTTTCCACAATTACTATACCTTACAAAAAGTGCTTCACTCAATGGACATTTATTGAAACATATCTAGATGTACATAGTCCAGACACTTTTAATGAATCAACAAATTCTTTCATTTTATTAATTTATTTCTTGGGTTCGTATAGGCGGTACATACACAGTATTTCCAACCAGTAGCCGGCACCTCGATTCACTTTGTCTCCAACAACCACTACAAACGCTTTATTAAATTCCCTCCTAAGAAAGTGAGACTTACTTGGGGCCAGATTTAAGGTATATGTCCCACTACTACATTTTCTTTCATTATAGCCACTGCACTGCTATCATGAGAATTGTTTGTCTCCTGCTATACCAGCAGTAGCTTTCTCTTACTGGAGACCAAATATCCTTGTAAACATGGTATCTTCTTATAAATGACGATATTTCCAAAATGTCTAGATCTTCATATCCATTTTGACTAGCCATACTAAACTAACTACTGAAATCAGTACTCTGAAATACTGACTCAGTCACCTGCGGTTTTATTTATGGATTGGCTTGGCTGATTAAGTTCATGTATTATGAACTAAAGTGTCTAACAAAGCAGCCACTTATTATACAGAACCACTGCAGAGCGTTGGCAACATGATATTATATAAAATGAGTTGCATCATGACAAAATGTAGTATGAGTTAAATGACTGGGTGATCCCAGAGTTCATGACCACACTGAGGTGAGAACACACATCACAAAACACAGAGATGATAACAGTCAAGAAAATTACATAGCTAAATGCATGCACACTGTCACACCCTCTGCTTCTTAACTAGGTTCATCCAACAATGCTAAATTAATTCCCTTTCTGTTCAGTTCAAGTTTAAATCGTAATTATCAATATTGATGTATAAAGATAATGGAGAGAGAGAGAGTGAAAGTCTATGACTGCCCCTGGTGGTGGTCAGCCCCTCCATACACTGCCAATGGTATCACAAAAAAGGAAATAAAAATGTAAAACTGACACCAATCACAAAGAAAAAAAAGAACCATGAACTGACCTGACCTATCACATGAAAGCACAAACATTCACAAAAATATGTAATTGTAGAGTGTAACAGGAGCAACACAAAAATGATACATAAATTCAGCTGCAACTACTAAAAAACTACAAGCAACACACAAACATACATAATAATAAGTTATTACTGTTATTTAGGATGTGGTTCCCACACACTAAAATATTTTGTTGTGTTAATCTTATTCCTGCTATGTGGTTATGAAAAGAAACACATTATTACAGCTAGTATTTTTTATCTTTACTTGCTCAGCACTATGGCGGAAAAGGCTTGGAAGAAAAGAAATTACTTGTCTTTGGAGAAGAAGGTTGAGGTTATTAAGTATGCCCAAAGAAATCCTGGTACAAATGTAAGAGATTTAGGAACACTATTTTCTTGTGGAAAATTTCAGAGAGCTCAAAAAAAAAAAATGGATTCTTTATTATCTATGTACCACTCCAATGTTAGTGGAAGTAGAATTCACACAAAAATGATATCTCGAGTATCAGAGTTTGTCGAAGTAAAAGAAGCTCTATGTGAATGATACTCTTTAAGGCTTCTCATGTTGGCTAGACAAATAGAAGAAAAGATACAATGTAAAATACTTAAAAATATGTGGAGAATCTGGAGATGTTCACAATGAGACAATGAAGTCATCGAAAGAAAGGCTACCTGAGATTGTTCAAGCTTATGATAACGACAATATATGGAATATGGATGAGTCTGGTCTTTTTTTTAAGCATTACCTGATCATGGCTTTTACAACAAAAGTAAGGAATGTAATGGTGGTAAAAAAGCAAGCAGAGAATAATTCTAGCGGTCACAAAAAAAACTAGAATTATTCTCTGCATGCTTTTTTACCATCAATGTTTGTTTTTTACCATGGTAACACCACCTCTAAGCTCCAGCCATTAGACCTCGGTAATATTAAGAATTTTAAAACTCATTATTGGAATTTTTGTTAAGGCATGTTATAGCTAAGATATACAGCTGTATTAAAGCATCTGAGGTTGTTAAGTCCATTAACATTTTAATGGCATTTCAGTGGGCACCCAAAGCTTGGTCAGAGGTAGCGCCAGAAACCATAACCAAATTTTTCAGAAAAGCTGGTGTCCTCAGTGCATCGTCGCCATAATAAAAGAAGCCATGGAGTTAGGAATAACTATAGACAATATTGTTACTTAATATTTTCATCCCTAAAGCAGACTAATCTACGTGATTTTCGAAACTGTTGATTAATAGTTCAATTATTGAAGTGTAATTTAACCTTTTTATTCATTTATTTCACTCAATTCATTTAGTTTCTCTAATTAATAATCAAACATTTACACAATCAAATATTAGATGTGAAAAAAAGTCAAATAAGTGATGGCTTCTGAAAGAGGACAGTCTCTCAACAATGGTTAAAACTCATGTTCCCATTTTGTCCCTTATTCGGAAGATCGACTGTAATCTGGTCTAATAAACAGTGAGAACATAGATAGTCCACTGACTGGCATAAAGATTCTAATCATGCTAGCTTGAATCTTCATGTTGGTCAGTAGCTATTATGTTCCCTTTTGTCAAATGCAGTTTATACATTACCTGCACTGGTAGCTCGCATTGTGACCTAGAATACCTGTCCGGTAAAAGGTCATCAATTATTTAAGTTATTGGTAGCTCAAATAAATCAAGCCCTGTATACGAATAATATGATGATGATCAACTAAACATGAGGATCAGCAGGATGAAGCTTTTCAACAAATGTTTCAAGGACAATTACATCCATTAATCATTACTGTTCAAATTAGCATAACCACACCCACACCCTCACCCATATTGATTGAAATTTTATTTTTTATCATTTTTTTGCTAAAGTAATTGAAAATTTATTGATGAAAGTTGTGTTATAACAGCATTCCTCCTGTAGCTATGTCCATTAAAATTACTAATGCGAATCCTGTCAAAATTTGAAACAGAAAATAGTTATCAACCCAGAGATCACCAGACTCATCAACAATATTTCATCTGACCAATCTCACACAATCGTCGTGGTTGTCTTGTGTCATATTTAGTGTTGTTTTGGTTAACTAAAACTAAAGCCAAAGCCCCTTAGTTTTGGGTATATAGCTTTTGGAAGAACAGCTATATAGATAGAGAAAATAAAGTAAATATTTTAGAAAACAGCTAATTCAAATAAAACAAAAACTATCAGTGAAGTGGATGACAAATTAAACTGAACAATCTTTCTTGTAACCTATTCACCTTCAATCATGCAATCATTAAGTGAGCATAGATATTGTAATTAACTTAATAATTCGCTAATTATAACAAAAGTATTACGTAATAGTTAGAGCATAAGCGCTTGGGTACTGGTGTATTTAGTGCACTGAAGCCCAAGGGCCGTAGGCCCAAGGGCTTTGT
>WLWD01001098.1_pt1 | contig 110216 bp, 65 predicted proteins | sample 6712731 | NCBI WGS metagenome assembly WLWD01 (sample SAMN12718690, study PRJNA576275) | sponge metagenome | isolation source: marine sponge | host: Mycale hentscheli | place: New Zealand: South Island, Marlborough, Capsize Point | collected 2014-11-01 | reverse complement strand
CACATGGTGACCTAGTGAAGTGGACACATGGTGACGTAATGAAGTGGACACATGGTGACCTAGTGAAGTGGACACATGGTGACCTAAGGAAGTGGACACATGGTGACCTAATGAAGTGGACACATGATGACCTAATGAAGTGGACACATGGTTAATTACACAGTGTCTCCCACCCCCAGTGAAAATCACGCATGAAACCCTGCATGACGGTCCTTTATATTAGGCCATCAAATGGACAATACGATGTCCATTTCATTAATAAAGTAAGGAAAAAACAACAACAACAAAACAAAACATAAATCAACAACTAAATGTAGGTACAATTCAATTATCATTATTGAGTTTAGGTCACTCACTAGATGGAAAGGATTCTGTGGAGTAAGCAGACAACCCGCCCACAGTCAAGCAATGGAGACTTTAAAGAGAGCTGATCTGCATGTTAGGCCCTGTAGACATTGTATGGCTCCCTGGACTACAGCTCCATCCCTGCAAGACATATATGCATGTATATGTTGGTAGCAGAGCCAATCACAGGGCAAATGTCACAGCACATCACACAATTCAATAAAGCAATTAATAGGGCATGTGTAGTCCTAATTAATGCCCATCTATATGTGGTACATAGTGGGTTGAGTGTAGCTAGCTATGTATATGCTAAGAAAGGTCACTTTCAATGTAATGGCCAACATCAAATCATTGCATTTCTGCTAGCCCTGTATGTGATGGTTACTCATATTGCCCGATACAATGTGGAAAAGACACCAGAGTTGGGTCAAAATACTTTAGAAGTATTGCAAATATAGCTCCTTAGCAAATACAGATACTTCATAGTAAGTTATACTTGTACAACTGAAGAAGACACTATGTATGTACGTGTAGTGTGAAATCAAGTTCATGTTAACACAATGATAGAAGAGACTATTAGTTCATCCCAGGTGAGACTTGTAAATTATATTACCTATGTGTGTGCACAGTAATAGTACTACGTGCATACAAAGTGTTAGCACTATGTGCGTGCACAGTAATAGTACTACGTGCATGCACAGTGCTAGCACTATGTGTGTGCACAGTAATAGCACTATGTGTGTGCATAGTGCTAGCACTATGTGCGTGCACAGTTATAGTACTACGTGCATGCACAGTAATAGTACTACGTGCATGCAAAGTATTAGCACTATGTGCGTGCACAGTAATAGTACTACGTGCGTGCAAAGTGTTAGCACTATGTGCGTGCACAGTAATAGTACTACGTGCATGCAAAGTGTTAGCACTATGTGTGTGCACAGTGCTAGCACTATGTGCGTGCACAGTAATAATACTACGTGCGTGCACAGTGCTAGCACTATGTGCGTGCACAGTAATAGTACTACATGCGTGCACAGTGCTAGCACTATACGCGTGCACAGTAATAGTACAACGTGCGTGCAAAGTGTTAGCACTATGTGTGTGCACAGTGCTAGCACTATGTGCGTGCACAGTAAAAGTACTACGTGCATGCACAGTAATAGTACTACGTGCGTGCACAGTGCTAGCACTATACGCGTGCACAGTAATAGTACAACGTGCGTGCACAATGTTTGTACTATGTGCGTGCACAGTAATAGTACAACGTGCGTGCAAAGTGTTAGCACTATGTGTGTGCACAGTGCTAGCACTATGTGCGTGCAGTGTTAGTACCACGTGCGTGCACAGTAATAGTACTACGTGCGTGCACAGTGCTAGCACTATGTGCGTGCACAATGTTTGTACTATGTGCGTGCACAGTAATAGTACAACGTGCGTGCAAAGTGTTAGCACTATGTGTGTGCACAGTAATAGTACTACGTGCATGCACAGTAATAGTACTACGTGCATGCACAGTGCTAGCACTATGTGTGTGCACAGTGTTAGTACTATGTGCGTGCACAGTAATAGTACTACGTGCGTGCACAGTGTTAGCACTATGTGCGTGCACAGTAATAGTACTACGTGCATGCAAAGTGCTAGCACTATGTGTGTGCACAGTGTTAGCACTATGTGCGTGCACAGTAATAGTACTACGTGCATGCACAGTGCTAGCACTATGTGTGTGCACAGTGTTAGTACTATGTGCGTGCACAGTAATAGTACTACGTGCGTGCACAGTGTTAGTACTATGTGCGTGCACAGTAATAGTACTACGTGCGTGCACAGTGTTAGTACTATGTGTGTGCACAGTGTTAGTACTATGTGCGTGCACAGTAATAGTACGTGCGTGCACAGTGTTAGCACTATGTGCGTGCACAGTAATAGTACTACGTGCGTGCACAGTGTTAGCACTATGTGTGTGCACAGTAATAGTACTACGTGCGTGCACAGTGTTAGCACTATGTGCGTGCAAAGTGTTAGCACTATGTGCGTGCACAGTAATAGTACTACGTGCGTGCACAGTGTTAGTACTATGTGCGTGCACAGTAATAGTACTACGTGCGTGCACAGTGTTAGCACTATGTGCGTGCACAGTAATAGTACTACGTGCTTGCACAGTGTTAGTACTATGTGCGTGCACAGTAATAGTACTACGTGCGTGCACAGTGTTAGCACTATGTGCGTGCACAGTAATAGTACTACGTGCATGCACAGTGCTAGCACTATGTGTGTGCACAGTGTTAGTACTATGTGCGTGCACAGTGCTAGCACTATGTGCGTGCACAGTGTTAGCACTACGTGCGTGCACAGTAATAGTACTACGTGCGTGCACAGTGCTAGCAATATGTGCGTGCACAGTAATAGTACTACGTGCGTGCACAGTGCTAGCACTATGTGCGTGCAGTGTTAGTACCATGTGCATGCACAGTGCTAGCACTATATGCGTGCATAGTGCTAGCACTATGTGCGTGCATGCACAGTGCTAGCACTATGTGCGTGCACAGTAATAGTACTACGTGCGTGGAGTGTTAGCACTATGTGCGTGCACAGTGCTAGCACTATGTGCGTGCACAGTAGTAGTACTATGTGTGTGCAAAGTGTTAGCACTATGTGTGTGCAAAGTGTTAGCACTATGTGTGTGCACAGTGTTAGCACTATGTGCGTGCACAGTGGCACAGTAATAGTACTACGTGCATGCACAGTGCTAGTACTATGTGTGTGCACAGTGTTAGCACTTCGTGTACAGTACTACTTCGTGAATGCAGTGTTAGTATTAGTACGTGTATGTACAATGATAACAGTAGTGCATGCCTAGAGACTTACCATTATTCTCTTCTTCAATCAAGAACACCAGAACCTCAGTACAGATAGCAGCAGCCCAAGCACTATGAAATCTAGGAAATGAAGAAAAAAAAAAAGGTTATGACAATATTAATTCTAATGGAAAAGAAAATTAGTTATCAAGCCAAGCTAATGAAGCACCAAAGGTGTGAACCCTCAGCGCCAATGGCACCAATATCATTGCATACTACAGAACCACTAGCCTCAGCAACTATGATACTTTATAATATCTCTGTTCTATATGCAACAGCACAGGCCAACTAACACTTTCATACTTGTTTCAACTCTAGTGTTATTAGGGCCCAAAGAGTGGGAGCTGGAGGACAACTTGAGGATGCTAGGGAAGGTCTAGTACAAAAGAATAGCCAAGTGAAGGGTGCGCATGGTAAGGTCATAAGGTAAGGGATAGCATCAGCAGATAAGCAGTGCAATGAGACTGTCACTAATAAAGCATGTATAGACTTGCCAGCAAAGTGTGAGCATCAACCAAGAATGGGTCAACGCCATAGGCTAAAGAGACAGCCAAAGCAGCCAGGGAACGCACAACTACAAGTTTACCCTAATAATGCCCATCCTGTAACAAGTAATAGGAGAATATCAGTAAGTCTTCAACTTTTTGGTTTGGACATAAATCCAGTGTGGTAGACTCAATGCAGGTGAACCTAAGTCGTGCCCCAAAACAAAAACAAAACAAAAAAAAAACCCTGGAAAGATTAGTACCTAGACAATAAAAGAGGCAGGGCCACCAACATTATCACTATTAGGGATGAAGCTTGGTTATGTTCACACCCGTTATCAACTTACTTCATGACACTTGTTTCGCCAACATCTTGTATTGACTGGCATTGATACATCAGCAGCATGTTGCTACCTGCAAAATAAGCCAATGGGAAATGTCATCACTACTGGACAAGATAATACAGTTGTGGTCCTGCTGTATAAAAAATACATGGATATAATAGCTATATGATTCCATTCAATTTTTATAGTTGTACCGCCATTCCATTTAGCTAGTCTAGCTATTAGGTGAGCGAATTTTTAATTTCACTGATATTATTACGAGCAAGTGACAAGTAGTACCCTTTAGACACTTGCTAACTAATGATAGGATTAGATGGAGGGGGGACAACCATACTGTCTTGTGAAACCACTGAAGATGACTCATGTCAAGTTTACATAGCAAACAACCAGTTTTCATTTTTGTCAGACTTAAATACTAGCAAACTCAAACAGGCACCTTGTACACACTATTTTGTCTCAAACTACTTACGAAACTAATGTACAGAATTATTAGACAGTCCTCCTCTCCCACATCACGAGAGTATTACTAGATTGGCATTACTTTTTTAAGGGGTGCAAAGCTTTTAACTTACTCTTGAAAGCTGAGAGAGATACTTTCATTTAACCGAACCGCCATAATGAAAAGTTAGTCTCATGTACCCAATCCCTTTACCAACCGCTAGTCGAGTGTATAGAGGTTCTAGGTTGGTAAAGGGTCTCGCCGTCCCCTCGCTTTATTATGTAGCTTTTTTTGCGTTGAGCTACCTACGGGGCTACTAGCTAAATCACCATCCCTTCCAAACGTGCCTGCAAGGAATACCACCACTCCTTAATGATTATCTCCTCTCTTTGCACTCACATCCTATCACAGGACGATGAATATGGACTTGATGTTATCGCTCAGCAACTCGAATCCAAGAATAGGGTGAGGACACATATCTTGGAAGAAAACTCAAAGGATGCCAAAGACCTCATGAAATTGCTATCTGCCAGCCAGAAGAGAGCAGTGAACCTAGCAAAGGAAAAAGGATCATAAACCTGGCTGACAGTGCTCCCACTAATGGAACATGGCTCCGCTCTACACAGGGGTGCATTTCACGACGCCCTCGCACTGCGCTATGGCTGGACACCCCTGAGAGACTACCAGCTAAATGTGCATGTGGGGCCATCTTCTCAGTTGAGCATGCCCTTTCATGCCCCAAAGGGGTGTTTCCATCCATAAGACACAACGAAATACGGAATTTGACAGCAACACTCTTAACTGAGGTGTGCAAGGATGTATGTATTGAGCCTGGCCTTCAGCCCGTGTTTTAAGAACTGAATGGTGCTACTGCTAACTCACAGCCAGGAGCAAGACTCGACATTGCAGCAAACGGTGTTTGGGGCGACAATCACGAAAGAACATATTTTGATGTAAGGGTATTCAACCCCTATGCCCCTTCCAACAAACATTCAGACATGCAAATGGTGTATAAAAAGCACGAACAAGCCAAGAAACGGGCATATGAGGAGAGAATTAGAGAAGTGGAACACGCCACATTCACACCAGTTGTACTCTCTACTACCGGTGGCATAGCAAAGGAAGCCAATATATTCTATAAAAAAATTAGCGTCCATGCTCGCCAATAAGTGGGAACACAGTTATAGCAGTACTCTTCAATGGTTACGATGCCGCCTATCCTTTTCTCTTCTACGGTCCTCTATCCAAGCCATTCGAGCCAGATCATCCATTGGACATGCTGTAAGAATACCAGCAGTAGACCGGTGACCTCAGAAGCACATCTAAACTGATTTAATTTCATTTGCTTTTTGACTGTAACTCAGTTTATATTATTTTGTATTGTATTGTATTGTATATATTTAATTAAAAAAAGAAAAAAGAAAAAAAAAAGCTAGATTACTGAACTCAGTTTTGGTAGCAACACCGTGACAGAACAGTGAGTAAAGCCTACACAAACCAAAAGCGGTTTACAGCTTGTTACCCAATGCACGGATGATCCTAGTGTCTTACATTTGTTTCGAGTTCATATTCAAGGGTTGTACGCAACTGTGCTAATCAATTAATTGGGTAAAGGGGTTTACAACTGTTTCATCTTAAACGGCTTCTCAAAGTGGTTCGGTAAAGCGTCACCTTTTCAATTGCTATGGTAAGTTGATTTGTGCAAAGACAAATGCTGTTTTTACTTTCTTGAATCGCGTTGACACTTTTACCATATTATTAAGATGTAAGCTGCATAGCAGAAATACAATCTCAGGTTTTATTTAATTGTCTCCTCTTTTTTTTTTAAAGCCTATACTATCCCTGGCAGATGAAACCAATGAGACTCTATATAATTTTAATAACTATTTAGAAATAACCACATATACATATTTAGCTGTGTTGTTCTCAAACTTAGCTACCAAGCAGGCCTTGAAATTCTTCATTAGAACTTTAAGCTCTTCAGCTTCCTCATTGTTAGTGCTGTGAATAAAACATTAAATTGAAATTAGTAAAGCTAGCCACTATGAATAATAGCTTGCACAATGATGCATAAAGTGTACTTTATAGAATCTTGCCCACTAAATTGTGAACCACATAAGACCAGCATAATGATATGCACATTAATTGTAAACATTCAATAATTATTTCCATCAACAAACTGGCCAAAGTTGTAGTCAGCCCACTAGCTAGTTCCTACCACTGTGTCAGTAGTTGAACACCTCTTAAAGTAGCAAGTCTACATGGGCGTACTGATACACTCCACAGAAGTGTAGTAAAGTCACTATAGCTTATAAGGGTGTCATGCTACACTCCACAGTGTTACCAAACACTTCAGAGTGTAGCACAACACCCCACAATACAGAAGTGTTCCACTACACCCCATTAAAGGTGTAGTGGAACACCCCATTTTTTACAGTGTGCTTATGATGCAATGAGCTAAACATAATTCTACAGGTGCAGGCTCAACTGTTCTGTACAAAACTTTCTTACTGTGACTTCATCGTGTGGACAAAAAATGATCTTCACGTGGAGCGCATCAAGCCTAACACCACTTTTATGGAAAATAATCTGGCAATAGTGAAACATTTCTTTGAAGTTGCAGTGTTACCAGAGCTACTTGGCAGATGGTTTTCACGCCCTATGGAAAGTGTGTCTGTGAATGATTCTGCAAGTCTTCCGAGTTCAGCAGAATCACAATCGTCACCATCTACTTCTTCTGGAGCCAATCATAGTGAAGTTGTGTTACACACTAGTCCTACCGAGCATAAAACTGATCAATACTGTTACTGTCAGAAGGGTGAACATGGAAGAATGGTAGGGTGTGACAACAACAGTTGTATTTATCGATGGTTTCACTTAGAGTGCTTGAAACTCAAGAATTTTCCTAAATCATCAAAATGGTATTGCCCAGATTGCCGAAAACTTAATTCAAGAAAAAGTCAATCACAAGTTCTCAGTTAACATACAATTCATTATCATTGTAGCAAAAACAATATCGCACAAATACTAATCAATTTTAACACCAATGCTTACAAATATTAATCAACTGTAACTAAAATGATCACACAAATATTAATCAAAAGGTACAACAGAATTACAAAGATTGTTAAGTGCACAACACACTGTTACTATCATGTCCAATAAAGTGGCATTATTCTTTGTTCTCAAATAATCAATAGGTTGTGTACTACCAAGCATCTTGTATTTTTTTTAATGTTCCCAATAACCCTTTCCACATGTATTCTAACATTTGCTATTGTTCGTGTCTGTTCCACATCTATTCCTTCAAGTTGTTTTTTTCCCTTTGTGAAGGCAGGGATAGATAGCGTGGCAGAGTATAATCCGAGTGAGGCTTTGATGTCAAATCCACGATCTGCTAACACAGTGTCACCAGGTAGAAGGTTTTGCAAGAGGTTGGAGTTGTCTGTAATGTACTTATCGCTAGCTCTTCCGCCCCATCCATCTGAAATAAAACTGACGCTTCCTTGTGGAGTGACGCCGATCAAATACTTCACAGTATTGTGATGTTTGTATGAGGAGTATGACTGCGCTCTTGCTAAAAGTTTAGAAGGTCTATCAATATAAATTTCAAAGCAATCCAAGATTACAACACAATTAGGACAGTTCTTTCTAAAATCCATTGGAAGAGTTTTTCTTAATACTTCCCTTTCCGGCCACACAATCAAAAATTTCAAACGTTTATATAGCATCTGTATTACATCAGAAAATACTCTAGAAGCAGTGGAAGGGTGGATGCCAAAATGGTAGCTTAGCTCAACTCCTGAGCTTGCAAGCCGCAAACGCATCAAGGTAATTATTAATTGTTGGAATGGTGTAAGTGATGGATGACCCACAAGGTTAGGTTTAACAAACAGGAATAGTTTTTCTAATACCTCCCAATTAGTTAACCCAGTAAAAAAGCGAACATTGTCATCATTGTTTCTAAAATCATTTTCATCAAATGCTGCATGGTTAGATTTATCTTGCACCTTATCTACTTCTTTCTCCGCACACTTTAACAGCAATTCATGGTGCTTTGCCTTCAAATTTTCAAACTCTTCCTTCATCTTCTCATGTTCCTCCTTTGACACAATGTCACACGACTGTATTTCTGTCTGACTACACACTGACACTGTTTCAGGTTCTTCTTGTCTTGGTTCTGGCTGTATGTATTAAAAATGTGAAAAATATAAGCATAAGAGTTGTACATACCACAAATGTTATCAGAATATGTGCATCAAAGCAAAAAACAACAACAACAACAACAAAAACTTCAATTACCTACCTCTGACAGAGAAAGTAGAGCATCACAAGCATAGAGACGTCTCCTTTTCTCTTTCCTCTGAACAACTCTTTGATATCTGCTCACCGACTCCATAGAATCATCCTTTGGAGCCCCCCCAAGATGAAGGGAAGGTGCCCAATCAGGGTTAGTTCCATCATACACAAGGGGCTAGGTTTGCCTAGAGAGAAAACCAGATTTTTACTAATGACTAAGAGTGTACTTAGTGCTTACCTCCAACAAAATGTTTAGAGCAAACACGGGTATGCTCACTCGGTTTGAAGTTAGCCCTGTTAATTCTAGCCATCCACAAATCTCTACGCTTTGTACTCAATTCCTAGTCTCGCGAGCCAGACCCTTTACCAACCGCTAAACCGCTAGCGCGGGAGAAGGAAAGGGTCTGGTAAACGTGCATACATCGTTTCGTTCTGCTGGAATGCAATTAGTACGTTTGTTTACTTCCTGCGTTGGCCAGAAGGTTTAAATTGCAGGTTTAAATTGAATAATTACCAGTTGACTTCAAGAAGAAAAATGGTTAACCAGAACTGTTTTGGCTGTGGGAAATTGTTGGATAGCGGTGAAAACAAGAAGCGTAGGCGCCTGCTCTCAAGCCCCAGCTTGAGTTTACATTTGAAAACTTTATCTTCTCTGGCAGTTGCTGCAGATAGTGGAGTAGACACTGGAAGTCTGAATACAGGATACATCTGTAGAAGTTGTGTGGGGCTGATAGAAAAATATCACCAATTGCACAAACAGCTGAGCAACAATTTCTCTGGGGCTATCTCACATATATCCCGATTAACCACTCAATCTGAAGCTCCAGAAGCATCCACGAGCACACTATGCAGTCAGCCTGGATCTCATGAAACTGAAACCGGCCAACAGTTGCAGAGTATGGAATTAGCTAGTACACCCTTAAGTACAGACACAGGAAGCCAGACCTTGCAAGCTGAGCCAAGTAGTCCGTCTCAATCCTTAGAGACCTTACATGCCGTACCAAGTGGTCCGTCACAATCCTTGGAGACCTTACATGCTGAGCGAAGTGGTTCATATCAATCCTTGGAGACTAGCAATCAGTCAACATCTCCAGCTCTGACAGTAAGTTCTGTTATTATAATTGATTTATTTACCAAAATAAACATTAATTTATAGGCAAAGATACACTACTTGAGGCATCCCAAAGTGTACACTGTTACTCCCAACAGAAGAAGAATCTGCAGGCCTCTAGTGAGAAGGAGTTACACATCTTTTGCAATTCAGTGTGTGAAAAAAAACCAAGCCACTAAACAAGCAGTTGTTAATGTTGTAGGACAGGTTCTTCGAAGCGAAATAGCTGCCATTTGCTCTGATAATTTCAATTCCATTATGAGGGATAAGTCTGTAATGTCTGTCCAAAATTTCAAGAAAGTGGTAACATCATTACATAGTGAATTAAGAAGCAAAGCACCAACCCTTCTTTGTCTTTTGATGTCCTGCTTGAAAACTGCAAAGCCAAGACGAAATACAGAATATATAGTGGTTGTAGTGGTTTCCATTCTGTGTAAACATCGTAGACCTTCAGCATGTCTCATTCAAAGAATTATTTCACTTATATTGTATGCTGGACATGCCAGTAAACAAGTAAGTTATTCACTTAAGCAATGAAACAATTTTGACGCTGCATTCAATTTCATTAGGTATTTCAGCGACTACAGAAAATTGGTCTTTGTCTCTCACATACCGCCACTGTCCAACTTATTAATATCTTTGGTAATGATTATGATTCTTTGGTCCTAGACTGGAAAGAAAGTGTTCAATGGAACTCGATTTCATCTCAGGTATGAATGTTAATACATATTTTATATGATTACTGGCATGCAAAGAGAACATGTAAACACTCCATACTATATACTACATAGCCTCACTCCCATTTATGCAATCATTTGGAATAGTATGTAACTAGGGATAGTAAATATTCACATTAAAATCGGCGGAGCGAGCTATTGCAAACCATAGAATGTGCTAAGGTGTTGTGAATAAAGAGTTGAGCGAGGATTCTTGACTAAAGTTCAAGTTTTCAATAAACAGTGGTACAGGACGTCATTACATTTAGAGTCACGCGTGGGCAAGAGAAAATCTGCTCAGCCATTTATGTTAGATTCGCGCGTGAACGAGTGCCACATATGCCTGAGGGGTTTCATTTTCTAGACATAGATATAACTAAATATGAGACAAAACACATTAGAAAGTCAGTTCCGCTCGTTGTGCTTGCTTTGCTGAATTAAATTATATAATTGGTCTTATCTTTAATTTTTATTTTGGTGTGTCTAAGTGTTACGTGTTTGAAAGATTTCAATTTACTTGATTCCATGGAGAGTTAAGATTTGCACTATGGGTGACGAGGGAGGCAATGAGCCATTGAGATTGGTAAAAATAAAATATTATGAACATGATAAAGTCAGTATCATTAGGTGGTTGAATATGTAGTACACATTCTATGAATACTAGCTTGCTCAACACATTATTTACACGATACATGCTTTTTGGTGTAAGGTAAGGGCCTAAATGTATCCAATTACACATGTAACATTTATTTAATCATCACATCCATTGAACAAGTAATATATTTCCCTGGGCATAGTTAATGTGTTCCCACTGGTACTGAAACCTGAGCTAGCAGGATAATAAGAATAGGCCAGGGCTGTATCCAGAGAGGGAAGAGGAGAGGGGGGTTGTAATCTTTCTATCCTTGTTTACGATTTATATTTTTTGAAATGCGTAATCCTCACGGTAAAAGAAATTTGCAAAATTAGACAATTGAATACACTTTAATGAACATTGGGGGTGTATTTTAGGGTTTGATCAACAACCCCTTCTTTCTGCAATTTCTGGATCCGGAAAAGGACATATTCACGGTTTGCACACAATAAATTTTCAAATAATATTACAAAATAAAATGTAATTCCAGTATGGCATTGTTAGGCAGTAGTTAGGGCATGAAATGGATTTATATACACACTTCTTTATTTACAGTAATGTTACTTTTACAGGATGAATCTTCTGTTCTGGATAGCAGGGTATGTTCCCCTCAATTACGTTTCCCACTTCATTCATCAACACCAGAGCCCCTTGAAGGTGCACTATCCTCTGATACTTTGTCACTTGATTCTTCAGCATCTCCTGATAGCGATTCTTTGATCTGCCCAGATGTTATTGAACAGTCATTGGATAGCCAAGATCTAACTGAGCTAGCTTTTGAAGAAGCTGAAGAGTCAATGGCTGAAGAGTCAATGGCTGAAAAGTCCTTGAATGAGACTACAATCTCAATCCAGTCAGAGGCAGTAGAAACTTGCACTGCCGTCAAGTCGACAAATGCTGGTTATAAGCTAGTGTTTGATAACATCGATAAAACTATCAAGCCAAGATATATGAGGCAAGATGTACAGAGTGTGATGTTGCATTATGTGCAAGCTTATGCGGTCAAGGATAGAATTGATTTTTCTAGCATAGGCCATGAACAAAGAAAGGAAGCTAATATATACAAATTAATACCAGAATCTGATGACTACAGATTATTGAAGAACAGATTTATTATCCATGTGTCACGAGTCATTGTAGAATACTTGGATTTTTTTAAAGAAGACTTTAAAGGTCTTGTGCAGCGACACATTCCTCATAAATATAGTTCAGAAATGTGTCGCATATCAGAAATAGTAAGCAGTATTGAGGGGCTAATGTTTATATACAATAATGTTGTAATATCTTATGACTTTGAAAGCTTCCTTTTTGTGCTCTGTCTTTCTATTGCACTTATAACGTTAGAGAACACTTTTTAAATATATTTCTATTATTGGTCAATCAGTACCCTAATTCAGAAATTCTACTAGCTAAAAGTTATTGGTTTATTTGAATCTTTTATTGATACCATAATTTGTTATTGATAACATAGTTGTTATGCCATTTTGTTTTTATGCTAGGTTCCACTTGGAGTCTTACCAAAGAATGAAATGCTTTATGAAGACATGGTAGATATATTAGAAGAGTATAAAAAATATATCCCATCTAAAGTGGTAAATCTTGAGGAGCCTATTCCTGGTACTGATCTTACTGAGGATCGAGTATTTCTTTCCACATTGTTGGGTGGTGATGGTTTGTCTGTGGCTCGAGCACGAGGTGCACAATACATCAGAAGCACTTCAGAGTTGGTAATGCATCGCCTGGATGGTTTTTTGCCTGTTGCTGAGGATTGGCATGCTAAAGTATGCTTTTTAGAGGTATAAAATATATTAGTATGTTTATTATGTAAATAACCATGCATATTATAATGTACAGGTGTTTTGGAAAATACTATACAAAACTACATCAGGGATGGACAAAGGTACACTGTGTCAGCTGAGAAACCTGATCAATCGACGAAACATATCAAAATCTCCAAAAAATAATGTCAATGCATCAGAAGATTTTATGGAGGTAATTGTGAATGGTCATATTTTGGCTGCAGTTATGTCCTACTTAGGCATGTCCTCCATACATGACAGACCATCACCTTCAATTGTCTCCCATGATGTTTGGATGGAAAGTGATGACGTCAGACGCTTGGTTTTGCATAGCATAGCGGAGCATGTTATTACTCAACATGTCGACCTGGCAACTTCGTTTAAAGACCCCTCCCATAGTGGTAGTGATAAGGGCACTGCATATGAGTATGCTTGTGAAGTTTTAACATTAGGTCTTGTAATATTTGACTTCAAAGACGCTATTCGAGAGGGAGATGGAGATCAGGTTCTTTTGCTTTGGAAGTACATGCTTATTCTTTTTAAAGCTACTGGGAGAAAGAACTACGCAATTGAAGCATTGACTCTTCTTTCTCAATACCACATACTTCTTCCATGCAACTTGGCTGAGCAGCTGAAATGGTCACGGTTTGTCAATGTACGTGGTCTTCCTGGACACAATATCAGCTGTGATTTACATATGGAGCACTTAAACAGACTGGTAAAGGTGTCCATAGAAGGTCTGGGGGCTAATAAATCAGAAAAGTCTATAAAGAGAGTGGCAAAGGCAATGGGTGTGCTCACAAAGGCAACTAACTCTTTTGATTGTGAAGTTGGCATAGTTTCTACCAGTGGCAAACACTCCGAAAAATCACAACTTAAAGATTTAAAAACAATTATACAGCAGTTGGTGGAATGTGACCCCTTCAAAAGTGGAGCACAAAGACCTCTCCGATCTTTTCCTAATTTGCAGAGAAATGTATTTAAAACCTTGGATGAAAAAACAGTGAAAGAATGGATGGTGGAAAGATTTTCAATTATATCTCAACCTGTTATGGCCTCATTAAACTTAGTTCAAGACTCAGATAGCAGTGATGATGACCAAGATATGTGTTAAAATACTTTTTTTTATGCCTCTCAAAGAATTTTTTAATGAAATACTTAAATACAATTATGAAACAAAACAATGACATATTCAGTAAAAGAATGAATTAAGTTTGGTGTCACATTGTTCACACTTGCATATTTTAGCACAAACGTCACAGCATGTACAACTTCCTGAATTCCAATCACAACTTGGAAAATCACTGAACGGAATTGTTTTTCTACATAAATTGTTTGTGTTTGAGCAGTAATTCTTCATCTCGTTTGATGTATACTTTAAATCATTACTGTTCTTTAGTAGCAGTGCTAATGCAGGCCTTCTATCTCGTCCTGCTCTTCCACTTTCTTGTATATACATTTCTGTATCATCAGGAACACCCCAGTGTATGACTTGCCGTACATCAGGACAGTCTACACCCATTCCAAAAGCGCTGGTTGCTACAATTACACGAAGGGTAGATGAGGAAGTAAATTGCTTTAGTAGTTTGTTCTTCACTGATGGATGAGTGCAGTGGGAGTATAAATCCGCAACTCTATAGTTAACATAGTTAGGTGATCCTTTAGGTTCTGTACAAGATTGACCGAGTGCTGTAATAAGGTAGCTGTGAATTGAAATAGCATCTGGATAGGAACGACAAAATATTATTACTCGACCCATATCACGTTCTTTGGCTAATTTTGCTGCTATCGGTTGAAAGACCTCAGGAATACCACCCTTTGGCTTTTCCGATACAAAAAAAATAATATTATTTTTTATAGGTGGAGCATAAACTATAGCAGGATTCTTCATACACAAATTTTTAATAATAAACCTTCTTGTTGAGAAGGTAGCAGTGGCAGTAAGTGTCATCAAACATACACTTTCAGGAACAATGCTCCTTATTTCCTCTAGATGAGAAAATTCTTTCCTGAAACTTGGACCCCTACATTGCAATTATTAATAAAAATGAAACATTACAGGCTAACATTAGTTATAGTATATTACATACCACTTCTTGATGCAATGGGCTTCATCGATCACAAACGCAACTAAATTATTTGCATAAATGTCAGTTGCCAACATACTTCTCCACTCCATGCCACCCACTAGAGCTTCTGGTGATATAAATACTATCTGGTATTCTCCATTCTTAACTGACTGTTTTACGATTAACTTTGTAGCATGCTTGTCAGTAATGTGAATTGCTGATACTCCCATTGCTGTTGCAGCAGAGACTTGATCCTGCATTAATGCTATAAGAGGAGACACTACAAACGCTATCGACTTCTTGTCCACCTTTCGTAGCCGATCGAAAACAATGGGCAAAAGAATGTAACAGAGAGACTTTCCAAAGCCAGTTGGAAGAGATACAAACACATCCTTCCCCTTCACAAACTCCATAATACTCAAAGTCTGTTCATCCTTCAATTCTTTATAGCCTAGACTCATGGCAGCACTTCCAATTAAAGACTTTAACGTGTCATCATCATTTGACTCTAAGGATCTTTCACCTGAAGAGCTGAGAGTCCAAGAAGAGCTGGAAATTGAGCTACCACACTGCATTTCACCAACAACTTTTTGTGCTCTCGCTGCGCTTGCACCGCTTTTAAAGCTACATATTTGTGGGTACTTGCTAATGACTTTCAACCGGATGTAAACAAACCGCGTTCCATAAGCAATACACGCGAAAGTATTGTTCCCCACGATTCGTGGGGAATGGAACGAAACGATGTATGCACGTTTACCAGACCCTTTCCTTCTCCCGCGCTAGCGGTTGGTAAAGGGTCTGGCTCGCGAGACTACTCAATTCCAACGTGCGCTCCCCCTGGTGAGTAACTTCGGCTGGCAGTCTATAGAAACTAACTCCTTTGTCTCTACCAGATCGACTGCCACAGCCCACAATAGCACAGAAATTCACCATCTCTTCAATTGTCAATGCGATGGCTAATAATTAGAGTTCCTTGTGCTTGTCCTTCAAGATGGCCGACAGGAAATTATGACGTTAATGATGACGTAACTCGCAATGGGTCTATAGATTAGCTGTAAGCTACTAGTGTGTTAGTATAATTATATGCCACAGCTTGGTGCTGTTACTAGTGTGTTAGTATAATTATATGCCACAGCGTAGTGCTGTTGTGTACTAGTGTGTTAGTGTCTCTGTGCAGCTTCAACAGAGCATTGGCTTGTCTGTTCCTGGGTAACTTTCTTGGATCCTCCAGCCAAGAAAAGTTCTGTAACACAGGTAGCACGAAGACATTGTGATCTCTGTTTCCAGTAACTTTGCACCACTTACAGAAAACTTCTTGTGATGTTCTCTCCAATAATTCATATCAAAAGGAATTAATTAATGTCACACACATTATCATGAAAAAATAATCGCCAAGTGTTTTTATGAAGGTTACCTCAAAATACATTTTATATTTTTTATGTATTGAAACCAATCTTATCATGTGAATTAGCCTGCAATTCAATATAAAGTTTGGATACTTCTGTTTTAAGGTTGTTTCGGCAAACCATACATGTCGCTATCATTATTAAAACATTACAATTATGTAGACGAGCAGGTTTAACATCATACATTGACATGTCTGTTTCCCCATTACTATACATTTCAAGTTACCTTCATACTATCACATAGGAAAAGCACACTACAATCAGTAACTAAATCTTACTCTGATGGTAGCTTTTTTCACAAGGTAATAAAAAAAAGAAAACATTTGTGAGCATCAAACTGGTCTCCAGGTAAGAGTGATATATGAATTGCTGCGTATAAATAAAAGAAATGAATAAACTGAATACAAATTGTCTTAATTTAGTTTCCATGAAAAACAGGTTAAAAATGGCGAACATGAAGAACTTATTCTAGCACTGTAAAAATATCCATTTCCCAATTAATCGATGGCTGCAATCATACACTTCCCAGAACCTGTAACAGTATCAGTAAGACTAATTATGTTCATTTACATATACTTTAAACTTGCTATTAGCTGTAACAGCACCAAGCTGTGGCATATAATTATACTAACACACTAGTAAACAACAACACCAAGCTGTGTCATATAATTATACTAACACACTAGTAACAGCACCAAGCTGTGGCAAACATTTTTGGTTCCAAAATAAAATGTAACTTGTCCACACATTCACAATAAAACAAAACAATGATATGTCATCCATGAACGTTAAAGACTGTCGTGTAACTATCACTATAACAACAAAGGAGTCCGTGATAGTAGCAAAGTGTCAGCTTGTTCTTCTTCAGAATATCCATACAACTGCTTTTCTTGCTATCATTGGCCTACATACACTCCAGCTTCAACACCTCTTTCACATTGTCATTGTAAATAATTTCCAAAGAACCTAAATAAACACTAATAGAAATGACAAGATTTAAACATCACATACATCACCATATCCTTGTTTATAAGCCTTTTCATCTATAAAATAAACCATATCATTATTAATATTCTATGCAAAGCAGTGTCAGCATTGAAGACAATCATAGATTTAATTTAAATCTTTACACAATTGCTGAGAAAAAAATGTAGCCAAAAATTGAGTGTAACCCCCCTGGGGCAGTTAATATACACGGCTACCTTGACTAGAGGCAAGTGTTAATGCACACTGGCCAAGTTAAACACCTGACAACAATATAGTGACGAGATCTAAGTACACCAATAATACAGTGTGTGAACATGTTCATTTGATTGCAATGAAAATTTCAGACAGTAATTAATATGTGTACAATCTTCCATAATCATCTTGTCTTGAAAGCTATAAAAGAGTAACCTCATTTGAATTTCCTACAGAGAGAAATTTTGATGCAGACAAGACTACCATGATAAGTAAAATATAATCAATGTTAATCAATCTGTAAGTACTAAAATGGAGAATATTAACTATTATACTTGGAATCTGTATAATAGTATTAGGAGAATTTTTCAATTGCCTACTTCAGCAAGAAGAAAGTGACATGAAATACAAATATTGAAACACAAAGAAGATACTATACAACTAGAAAAAGAAGAATATAATAATGGGAATCAAATCACTCTAAAGCCATCAGTTGATGAAATTAAAGCATGAAAACTACAATATTATTACAAAATACAGTCTGGAATTTGAGTAAGGAAGATGACAAACTCTTCAAACCCAGAACACGTATAGTGGATATAATGTAAACTATGTTCATTGTGGGTGCACACGAATGGTGTTTCTGCTAAAGTCTTGGATTGAGAAAATTATGTATACATGTTTATGTTGCTGCTAATTTTGATGACTTCACTGAGTTTTTGCTGTAATTGTGCATTAGCCTAAAATTGAAATGAATTTTTCTCATTTACACTTTGTGGAACTAGCTAGCGAGCTAGCTATGTAACAACTATTACAAAAATATGTTGAAATGCACTCAAACAATAATACAGAATAAACTTGCTGTAACCGACAAGGCTATCATTAATATAAACTAGCTAGCTAATAGCTAAGAGTGTATGTTTCCTGTGTTAGGTGAACATTTATGGTACTATTGATAAAGATTTGCTAATAATGAATTTATCTCCTCTAAGTCATTCTACAGATTAATTATGCCCAAGTTTTGTTGCAATGCTTTTGAAGAATGATTGGACAAATGCTATGGGTCTTATTGAGCTATTTTTGATTATCTAATTTAAATTACTTTCCATCTAGAAAACCCAATGTCAAATTATTTAACCATAGTGTATTGGTTGTTTTGGCTCAATTGCGCATTTTACGATCTTTACCGATGCCAACTTACACTCCCTGGCTGCATGTAAAAGCTATAGCTCTACTGATACCAATGATGCTCCAAAACATTGTGAGTAGACACGTCAAGGTTAGTAGCAAAGAAGAATTATACCCTACAAATGTTACAAGGCAAGACCATAATATATGGGAAATATTTTGATGTGCAAACAGTGATATTGAGCTCTCTTTGTTCCCTGCACATTTAAATAGCAACCAGCAACTTTAAATAGGGTGCATTTGTGAACATGAGGGACAACTGTGGGTAGACACTCATCATGAGTTCTGCAATTGCAGTGACAACTGGTCAAGATTGGAGCATGGGTAAATGATCCTGTTGACACCAACTAAATAGTGTATAGAATATTAGTTCCCTCCCCCAAGACACCAGATTTAGAATGGATGTAATGAAGCTGGGGGCTGTAAAAACTGCAAGAGCCACTACGGCCATGGCTGTACAGGTTATTCTAGAGCATGGGCGTGGCAAGTAAGTCTATAATGACTATACAGAAATTGTAGTTGTTCATGCATGTGGTCTTTTCTTTATTACTGGGGCATTGATAGTGTTGTATTTTATTACATGTATCAGGAAAAACATATTTTATGGTTATGGCATACCTTTTCACTGGCATATTTTGCTGCACACCTCTGCTAATTTCGTAAAGTATCCTCTGCAACTTACCAATAATATATTGTAGCTCTTTCACCAAGAGCTAAAGGATGATACAGATCTTTTTTTTTTAGCTGTTAACTTCTAATTCTGTAGGTGAGAGAAGTGTTCTGAGACTACCACCTATTCATATTCAACAATAGCCATGGGGCTGATGTAAAATAGCTAATTTAATGTCACTTTCTTGTACATAAGAATACGACTGATGAACTGGATCTTAAATTTGATTCAAATGTAACTTGTTGTAACTACAGAAGGAACTTTTGGAACAGTTAATTCATTTTTTCACCAGTTCCACTCATTTTTACACTTTCATAATATAATTGCGGCTATTATATTAGGCTTTTAATGAACTAAAGTGGATATGGTTTTAATGGCCATAAAGGTTTAAATTTACTTCTATGGCCCTGTGAAGGCATGGTAATTAAAATAAAACATAATGATTGTGATGTTGTGTATTTCATTATCTGATCATGACTTGTGTAAAAGCATTCTGTTCAAATTTTATTCAAGAAAATTATCTTGTATTTTTTTAATATAATTCAACTAAAGTCAACTATAGTATTACACAGAAAAAGTTCCATGTGTCCCTGGCATACACCGAAGCTGTAAACAAAAAATAATGTCATTTAAATAAAGTGTTAATTAATTGTATAGTAATAACTCAATTATATATAATTATATATTCAATGCTAGATATCTTCACAATATATAGTATTTTTAGTTTTACTACCCTTGAGATAACTCACCTACATCTCACAGTGTTTCACACCCTGTATTTCTGTATTGCACAAACTAATCAGTATCCTCAAGAACAACCAACCAGTCTAGCTTGCCAATTTCTGAGTTTTTACACCCACCTTTTTCTACAAAGCTTACCCAACCAGTTAATATGCTATTTATCACAGTTATAAGCCCTAATCAACAGTATATACTTGAAAATTCATTGTCCACTAGATGAACCACGAAGGTAAGTCTTGCGTAGGTATGTTCAGTTGTGTGAAAGTATTGTGCGTTATAACTACTATTAAGAAAATCACAAATAAAAATTTAAATATGTAACATGACTTGATTTTGTTGCTTCTTTTTCAATTCAAACAGTTGAGGGGAGCGGTTACTATGGCATTGAATCCCCTTTACCGCATATGCCTAATTTAACAACTCGACTTTATTTTAGTAGTTTGAATGTTAGTTGTTAAAATCTATCGTTTAACAATAGTGTAGTTTAAGGCTCACTCGCCATTTGTGCTCAAGCACACCACTAGTATAGAATAAAGTACTAATTACACTCGTCAGAGTGATGTGGCACGACATGTCACTCTCAGGCTTTAGTTTCACTGGATGTGTGTGGCTAATAAATTAGCATGCACATATCACACTCAACTCATGTTATAGTATATACATTTTAATATATACATGCTCATATAATTACATCCCCTTACATTTTTAGGCTCCATGATTTCATGTCCTTGCATGTTTTGTGCAGCTCTGGTCGGATTCTTTATCGTCCTTTCAGAATTGTAGTTAAGATGTGGGATGTCAGGGTCTATGAGCAACCACGACCAGGGGATTAGCTCAGGGTGCTTCTGAATACAATACCTTGACAAAAGAGCTAATGATGGGACTCTTCCCTTTCTTGGAATAGACTTGGGTCCCATCTTTCCTCTCAGAAGACTTCTATAGTCATGAGGTGTTATGAATAAAAACCACTAATGTCAAGGTCTCGAATAGTTTTACGTTGTGGAGACTTTGATCTACAGGGATGCTATCATTACATCATTAATTATAAGTTAAAATACATTTGCATGACAATTACTATAAACTTACTCAGGCTTATATTGAGACATCCTTTTTCTTCTTTTGAATTTGTCATGAGCAACAAAAATAATGACAAACATGATTGACATAATGATCACTAGGAAAGCCACACCTCCACATATTGACAGTAGAAGTATTAAAGAAGATGCACTATAGTTGGATTAGTTTCTGGTTTTGGGTCGGTTCTAACGGATGACAAAATAATTATCTTCATAATCATAGTCATTATCATCATCCTCATGTACGTCATTGTATAAATCATAGTCATATATTCTTAGTCCCAGTTGTCTCAAAATATAGTCCATTGTGTCATAATTTCCATCATCATCATTGTGTTCATAGTCTTCATAAAGCATTGAGTCATCATTCCAGTTTCTCTCCTGGCCATAAACTGGCTCACTGGTATCAACTGCAATTTTAAAATAAAGTATAACAAATTCATTAATGAATTCTTATAATAGTACGATCTCCTTGGATCAATAGCTACTCATGAAAAGTATATTAATGGAATATTTAAATATGAACACAACTATAAGTATGTTTTAGTGAATCATTTCTATCATCCACTCTTAACATTGTACATAGCTAATTATAGAATGATGGTTAGCACTAGCACAAGTAGTGACTAAGCTAGCCTAGTAATAAAATTTCATCCTCGGGACACTCATTTCAATTCCAACATCTACATCACAAGTTAAATATGTGTCAATTACTACTACAATTTTCACAATAAAATTGGGAGGCTTCTGTAGAAAGGAGAAATATAAGAATGAAGTCAACCTATTTGACTTTACTGAAATTATTGGCTATATAAACACTTTGCAGTAATAATATTTGTTCATCAACATGAATTTACTTACTGTTTGCACTTGGTCTTTTTCCAGACCGAAATTGTAATGGCCTTTCTAAAATATGAAAATATTGAAAATAATAACAATTTTATGAACAAAGAAATAGTAATACAAATTATATACATGTGTGTGTATATATATATATATACATTAACTACACCTGAGCCAAGACCGGTATAGACGAGAATAGTCCAAAATGAAAGCATAGCCATATTTAGCTACCCAGTAAGATCAAGCTCCTACCAACAGAGAGTTTTAGCGTCTACTGAAAGCTTATTAATAGATAACTGGGGGCGTGGCGACGAAATTTGAGCGAATGATGCGGCAATAATCACTATTGATCGATGTTGTCTCCTTTGGTAAATTAAAAATGGCTGAATTTCTCTGTGTTCTGGATAAGATTGTTCCGTCATTTTCTGGGTGCTGAGCTACATAAATTATTCTGGTCTGTGTTGTGTCGCTGCGATTTGGCGCTTAACGTAATGAGCGCTGCGTTAATGATTGGCGAAGGACTAAAATTATGTTTTTAGTATCGCGTACCGTCAATTCTGGAATTGGAAATTACTTATAAATTTTCATGGTATTCATACGTATTTCTCTGAACGGTGTCTAAGTGATATACACCAGATATTTCAGAATGAGTAGTCACATAGCTGTTCTTTAGTGCTCTATGTGACTACTCATTCTGAAATATCATGATAGGTCAACTTTTCTAGTCAAATTAGCTATCTATAATTTTGAGAAATACGTAGCTACTTTTGAAATAAATCAATTCAATTTAATGAAAGGCTATGATGAGGCAGCAGTTGTGCTGCAAGTATAGCAATGAAAGTGTGTGTGAAAGTAACACTAAAATTTCATTGTACTATTACTATGGCTCACATAATGCTATTGTACATGCACCATAAATTGGCATAGTAGAGAGGAAGATTGATGCAAAATTGAATGAAAGTATCTCCGACTCGAAAGTTTACCTCTATAAAGAATTTGAATAGTCAAAAATTATCATATTGGACCTTGACAAATTGAAGATAGTATTTAATAGGAATAAAACTTTGTCACACATGCCAAACTAGATAATTGTCTTGCTGAAATCTACAATACGGATTGTTAAATTTTGTTATATTACTCATTTCTTCTTTTTTCTTCTTTCCTTTTCTTTCTTCCTTTTTATTTTATCACAGGTAAGCCAGTTTATTGTTGTTGCGATATTACCCTTTACCAGCATATTTGATAGAAATAGAAAGTTTGGTTGATATGCAGATTTTTAGTATATTTTCTTCTTGCCAATAACACTACAATTATTGGTGCGATGATTTTTCAGCAAAATCTGGTAAAGTAGGCTTTGCTTGCATTTCATACACAGATTTAAAATATTAATGAAGTACATCTTAGTGATGTAATATATTTTGTAGGGTATCAGGGTTCATGACTAATCTTGTTAGAAAACAGAAAAAGCATTGCACCATTTTATCAGATGTGTCTCAATCAATATGATAAACAGACAGACAATGTGAACAATTGGAAACTTCATTTCATTGTTTTAATAAGAATCAATCAAGGCTATGACCAAACTTTGATTACTAAATACTATAAGGACTTTAATCAATCAACTTCAACTGTAGAGCATCATGCAGCAATACCCGGGAAGTAGCAGTGTGGGAACCCTAAGCTTGGCAATGGCTTGCAACATCTTGAGCACTCGCCAGAACAGTCCATTGGGTTCTTAGACAGGGAAATGGAACTAAGGTGAGAAAAAATGGAACACTATTAAAGGGATAGTGCAAATGAGAAATCGTGGAAGTCTGACTAGATCGCAGGTAAAAGGGAAATCAAAATGACTGATCACAGCCACTTCAGATTAATTCCCAATTGACAAATTTAATATCCCATTTTGCATTTTCCCCTTAACACTGTAAATTGTGAGAATGTTAATTTATTTTATTACGCAGTGACACACCACATACAGTCACAACAAAATGTTGTGAGATAATAATATCCGCACTTAATAATATGAACCTCTTATTATGTAATAGTTAGAGCATACGCGCTTAGGTACTGGTGGATTTAGTGCACTGAAGCCCAAGGGCCCGAGGGCTTTGTGCACTAAATCCACCAGTACCTGAGCGCATGCTCTAACTATTTTAGAACCCGTTTCCCCAAAGCCGGCCCAGTTTCCACTAGCAACTTGGTTTATCAGCATTTTCGCACAAATATGGCGGTGACAAGCGAATTTCCCAAAATTAAAATTCAATTAAAATTCAATTGAAGTACACCGGCAGGTTTACAGCATTGTAGCTGCCAGCTGTTATCTCCAGATCTAACTCTACCCTGGGCTGGGCTGCTCTGCTCTGTGGTAAACAGTTAAGCAGCTAGCTATGGTAAATTCCTGGGTATGAGCGTCAGCAGGAGAGTTGTCTGAACTAGGGCTGGTCCCGTATAGGTCGGATATGAGAGGGTAGTAGACCCTCACATATCATATCCAGGCCTCACACAGCTTTATCCGGCCTATTCTATTAAACTAAAACTCAAAAATAGCAATACCCCAAGGGTGGTTAGTATGCACAGTTTATATACCTAAAGGCAAAAAATAGTGCACACTTACCAAGTTAGTACACCTAGTAACAATATAGCAACGGGTTCTAAGAAAGTTTAGTGCACGTTAGTTCAGTTTCATGGCCTAATTTTCTTCAAATGATCACACTATTGATAACAATAAGTTCTAAAAGTAATATATAACATTTCATAAATCCTGGCTGAATTTTTACAGCATCGAACAATACTGAATTGCATCATTAAAGCACCACTGGTGAGAATCCTTAGCAATTCAAAGTTAAGCTACTGCAGCTCTACATTTTATTGACAGGTGAGATGGTACATGTGTACAGCTTCAAGTATTACTGAGGTAGCTATTTAAGACTTGAGGCAAGTTGTGCATTCTCTTTTTAAAAAGTGGAATTAGGTTGTTTCTTTTTTAAACTGAACTTCAGCTATTCGTATGACAAAAATTATAAACTAAGAAAATTTAAGGATGTGATCACAGCATGAATTAAGGGTGTCATCCAGTAGATGATTTGCGTTTTCTGATATATAAAAAATTCTGGCACTTCAATGACATTCACATGCGTGTATATGTTTGTTGTTGTTGTTGTTGTTGTTGTATTAGTACTCTTATTTTCTTGTGTACATTACAAGTCATGAGGAGAAGGTGGGACCAAGTCTACGTTCTGGCGTTCAAAGACCTTTCAGTTACTGGAAGAACATTCTGCCCTTATCCAGCAACCTGTGGAGGAGGAGGAGGAGGAGGAGGAGGAGGAGAGAAAGAGAGAGGAGGACAGTCAGGTGCTGGAGGAGTGTGGGGGAGACACGCCTGATGAACTGGACCAGTCTTCAGGGGAAGAGGATGAGGAAGTTGAGGAATATGAGGAGGACGAAGAAGAAAAGGGCGGGGATACAGGAAGAATAATTGGAGGAGGAGCTGCACCAGGTCATCCTACATAACAAAATTAAAGGAGTGTGATATTGGGTACAGGTTGAAACGATTGCCAGAGTAGGTGTGATCAATGGATGAATATAGTATGACAGATTAGTGGAATGAGATAGGGTTTGTGTAGATGTAGTTGCTTATAAGTGACTAAATATGAGGCTAGCTGTGAAGGTGTAACTTATTTGTTTATTTTATCCATACTTTCCTTCTCCTGCTCTCTTTTTTCCTCAGCCATTCTGACCCTATTTTCTCTATGCCTCTTTTTAACTCATGGATTCCCTTCTCCTCTCTCTGTCTACCTCTCCTGCTCCCAAGTATCTATGTCCTTTCTGTGTATTTTTTTTCATTTCTTCATTGAAATCAGTCAGCTATTACTCACCTGCTTCTATTTTTATTCTCCTGCTTCTGCCTCTCTGTATACCAATTATGGTTAGCTACTGTAGATTAACACTCTTTCCCAACTCAGTTCAGTGACCCAATGTTCAATATTACAGTTTTAACTTGGAATATATAAATAAAAATTGCATTTGAACATGTGTGAACAACTCAATCGCTACTTTCAATACAAAAATAACTCAGTATTGTCAATAACATGATATGCAGAAAATAAAATAATTCAGCATTACTCTTAAAACAGTAACAACATAAATTAATATTAATTGCGATAAATACAAGTATAAATAATATGTAATAACATAACTGAAGGTTTTTCTTATTAACTAAAAAACAAAAAGTATTAGTAGTTACATTTTCTCTCTCAATATTTCACTATTCTTCTGTTATGATAGTCACACACATAAATGTAGCCATCTTTGTCACAAGTTGCTCCATTACTTGTGTTAATATCTTTTAGTGTAGCCACTCGAAAGTAATTTGAAGTGTTGAATATTACTACCCGATATTCAGTAACCACTGAGAATCCATCTTCAGTAAATGCAATTCCTCTAGGATTGGTCAACTGACCACTACCATGCTGATGTAGATACTGACCTTCATGGTTGTATAGAGTTATCACATGGCTATTACGGTTTGATACATGTATATTTCCAGTAGTATCCATAGCAACATCCCATGGACCACTCATGTTGCCTTGTATGTGATGTATGAATGTCCCGTCAGTTTTGAATACAGACACACGATTATTAGACTCCTCGGCCACATATAATTCTCCATCTGAACTTATCAGAGTCCTCTTGGAGTCTTAAGCTGACCATTACCAGTTCCTCTGGATCCAATAGTAGCCACATACTTTCCCTCTGTAGTTAGTTTATATATACAGCATTTGCCATAATGACTTATATACAGAAAATTGTCTTGAGCTGCAATACCATCTGATTGGCCGTTAATTTTTCCCACTTCAAATGGACAAGTAATAGGGTCTAATAGAGTCCCACTGTCTTTATCTGCCACAATGATGTGTGGGCCATTGGACACTATAAACAATTTATTTCCACTCACAGTGACATCATAGGGAGAGTAGGGTGTTTTGATTTGACTAATGACGCTCAAGTTGTTATAATTCCTTTTTGTTCTAACATAAACTATAAATGGACTCGACTGAATGCTCTCATTTCCTATCTTTATATCGAGACTGTGTTCTCCAGTATTCTGAGGAGTGACAGTAACAGAATATATTCCATCATTGTTGTCTTCAGCTGTAAATATAGAGGTCTTCCCTCCAGAGACTAATGGTGTGAGATATGCCACAACATTCTCTCCTCCATTCTTGTATGGCTTCCCTTCTTTATCTTTAGAGCAGACATTCAAGACTTTATTCTTTCCTTGAATCATTACAGAGGAATACAAAGAAACAGTACCATTTCTAGCACAAGAACCTCCTGTAACTTCTCCAAAGCTTTCAATGCCAGCCATAATAGTAGTAGTAGTAAAAGATGTAGAAATGGAGTCAGTTTTGCAGAGCTTCAAAGGGAAAGAGTCAAACTGGGTTTTTATTTCAGTCAAACCAGTTTCCATGGCAGCTTGAGCAGAGAGTAATTCAACTGAACTATACATGATTAGAGCTTCAGAAATTTGTTTGCTTACTTGTTGAATGTTGACTTGTAAACGAGTCATGGATTCCTGTTGAATCTTTAAAGCAGTTTCCTTCTGGAAATTCACTTCTCTGTTTTTTGCTAGTAAAGTTTTCTCTCGAGTTTCAATGGCTTCACGAAGTTTTTTGAACTCAGATTTGATGAGGTCATCAACTGAAGCTTTCTTTTTCTGTACCAGAGCAATCATTTTGTCTGCTTCAGAGGCAGAAGTCTTGAGCTGATCCGTAGCTGATGTAGCTTGCGACAGTAGAGATTTGAGTTGTTGTTTTCCCTTCTCTGCCACTTGCTCTACTCTGTCATACTTGTGGTTGTTATGCTTGAGAATAATACAATCTATGCAAACTAACTGTTTGCATGTCTCACAGTAACACTTGAGTACCTCATCACTGTGTAGCTGGCAACTGGCAGTCTTGTGAGGAATGCTGTCTAGCAAAGTCTTTGTATTCACTCTCTCCTTTCCGAGCTCCACAAGTTTGTGCGAGTGCGTTTCTCTGTGTCGAGTGTGGTCTTGCGTACACTTGCTACACAGAAACTTGCAGCAGTTACAGCAGAATGTAGTAGCATTACTTTCATAACTATCCAAGCAGCGATCACAGGCAATGTCAGAGCTAGTCTCAATCTTGAGTGCATATTCAGCTACTTCCACCTCGTATTGTTTGCGAAAATCTTTAGGCAATGCAGACAAGCCACCTTCAGGAAGTTTGAAGGCTTTCTTACAGGTAGGGCAACTCTTTGTTTTGCTTGTCAAGCATTTGAAGCAGAAGGAGTGCAAGCAAGGAAGGAGCCTAGGATCAGTGAAGAACTTAGAGCACAACTTGCAAGTAGCTTGAGAAAAAATGGACTGGGACTTTGGATCAGAAGATGAACGAGGTTGCTTAGATCTCTTAGCAGATGCTGGATTCATCTTGATAGACTCTAACAAAAAAATTGTATACAAAGCAATTCAGGTTGCTACTCTACTTATTGTTTTAGTTAGAAAAAGTATCTGATTAGGAATATCTTAAACTTACCAAGTTTCAATCAATAGACGTGCAATTTCTTTGATGTCGGTCTGTAAGTAACTCAACTTTGAAACTGTCTTTTAAGAGTGTGCTCTAATAAGCTATAGCTCTACTGGTGATGGTGGTACACACCCAAGGTGGGCCTGTGGTTATTGTGGTTTTGGTTAGAGTGTGTGTGCAGGTTTTGCCACAGGAAACCTCTTGGAATTCATCTGCTCCCAAGAGCTAGGTGAGGACCAGAGTGTTCATGTAAAATATAATTATCTTTTGCTCTCCCAATAATCCCAACATTAACGTTAACTTCTTAGGATAACTGTAATTTGCTGATTTTATGATGTGCTCCGAATATTGTGAGTGGACACGTCAAAGTTGGTAGCAAAGAATAATTATACCCTACAAATGTTACAAGGCAAGACCATAATATATTTTGATGTGCGAACAGGCTAGTTTTAAAATGTGCATGGAAAAAAATTGCTCAAATATAAACATTAAGTTATTTTTTAAAAACCAAACTTTTATTATAGGGTGCATTTGTGAACATGAGGGACAACTGTGGGTAGACACTCATTACGAGTTCTGCAACTACAGTGACAACTGGTCAAGATTGGAGCATGGGTAGATGATCCTGTTGACACCAACTACACAGTGTGTAGAATATTAGTTCCCTCCCCCAAGACACCAGATTTAGAATGGGAGTAATAAGAAATTTAATGAAGTTGGAGTGGGGGGGGGGTGGGGGCAGAGGGCATGGGGTCAAGAGCTGTCAAAATGATTGTCACACTAACTTAAATGGGTAACCAACCACATATCATCTGCATATGGTACTGGATGTCATGCTTTACTGATGCATTGAATATGTACTACTCTAGTATTGTTTGTTCTTGAACGACTGCAATTTGTAGATTTTATGGTCCATTCTAAAAACATTGTGAGTACATACAATAGGGAAACATGAATACTCAAATAACAAAGTTAGTAGCTAAGAAGAATTGTACCTCACAAAGTAACAGGGCAATAGCAATAATGAGTATTGCTGACATGTCTCTGATGTAAGATGTCAGGTATAAGTATATGGATGGGTGGCATGTGAAAGGAGGAGTGTCAGGGAGAAGAGTGAAGTCAACACCAGCAATGTGACTAAAACTTGAGAATAACTCTCTACCACAATAAATGCAATAAATTAAAATGATATGATAGAAGCCAAACCCATTCCTAAATGCATGACATACAACTTGTGTATAATATGGAGTAATTGAATGTGACAAAGTAAAGTGTATATTATTTGGATTATGAATTGTTGACACCTAGAATACTGACAGCTTTGCAGAACCAGTGTGGAAGTGAACTTGGAGAGACTAGATGTCTCATAGTCCAAGTAGGCAGAATTAAGAATACTGATACATAACATGTCAAGATCTGGGATGTTGGGTCATATAGGAACTACACCACAAACAGCCATGGCTGTTCAGGATTTTCTAGCTAAGGAGTGTGGCAAAAAAGTCTATAATGACTATACTGAATTTGTGGTTATTCTTGCATGATGGTCTTTCCTTTCATTACTGGGCATTAATGGTGCTGTGTTTTGTTACATGTATTAGCAGGGGCGGATCTAGGATTTTTCAAGGGGGGGCTCTTTTAATAGTTATGATTCATACATTTATTAACCCTCAGCGTGCATGCACAAGAAGGTTATAGCAGTCGTCCTGTCAAGTTTGTCACGCTCTGATTTTGGAGATTACTGAAAATTAACAGTTGATTTAGGTATGAACTTGCTCAGGACGAAGATTTAAGACCTTTTATTGAGCTACTTTTTTAATTTCGGGCTAATCGTTGAGAAAAAGTGAAGCTTTCAGTTCCACATAGGTACCAGCTTCTGCAGCCAGCGGTGTAGTTCGCTTTATGCTCAGGGAAGTTAACGGAGTTGAAAGTGAAATTTCGCATAGAAAATGTATACAGGTGAGTGTTTCTGGCTAGTTTAGCTTCTTTTCTTATGAAGACAGCGTTTCCAGGTACCATTATTCATTGGTCAAGCTATTTTGATGCCTCATTAAAAATAGCTAACAGATTGCTTGTTCTTTTGGAAGGAGATTATATTGTAATAGCTAGGTAGTGTTTAATAGCGCTGAGGGTTTGCGCCTTGGGTGCTTCATTTTATTAGCATTACTAGGGAATGAAAAAATGAACTATTAAAATGGCTTGAACAAATAAAATGAATGGATCAGTTCATCATAAAGAACATTAAAGTTAAGTAGGTAGGAATGAAATTTTGATGAATGTAGTAATAATTATTAAGTTTAACCATGAAGAAAGAATATAACGAGCTAAGTAACACAGTTCTGTCCATTGAAATTAATGAAATGATTTAAAAAAATGCAAAAAAAGGAGTGAAAAATATAAGGTAAATGAACATAGTATGTAATTATTGTTGAAGTTTAATTATGAAGAAATAATGTAAATGGCTAATTATAATGGCATTCTGTCCTGGAAATGAATGAATGAATTAGCTATGTAACAATAGGCTCAATAAAAATTATGAATACAATACAAAAACAATTACAAAGCTATTTTGAGTTTAAAAATGTCAATGACATCATCCAAGTCAATTTTAATATTATAATAATATTCATTAATGCCAGTGATGAAAGCCTCTCTTGCCCCATAGACTTAAATAGGTTTTCAAATTCTTAAGCATGCTAGCTATTGGCTCTCTCGTTTTCACATGCAGTTACTGGAATAGTGCAACCAATCTGCAAAAAGACATAAATGTTAGGGAAAAATCCTTATCACATGCATGTAGAGCAGTGCACAGTGTAGCTGGCCGCTTCACAGCACCAACCTGGCACCATTTTTGCCTCCACCTCCACACTTCAGTAGGAACTAAAGAAGAATTTGGCAAGTCATCAGCAAAGATGAAGATTCCATTATTAAAAGGTGGGAAGATGAACATGCATTATCAGTCATTGTTGAAAGAGAACTAGATAGGGACATGGACATTACAACGCACTGCTTGTTGGGGCAAGAGAGGCCTGTGAAGATGACAAAACAGCTAGTGATGGACTAGGACCCAGGAATAAGTGTTGTATGCTGAGGTGATGATGGAAGATAGTGAACTTTGAGAGGGAGAATGAGCTGGTGGGGATGATAAATCCAGATTACTGACAAGGATGCCTCTGGAGGAGCAGAAGCATGAGTGGGGGAAATACCCTAAGGAGAAAGTGAAGTCTCTGGAAGTGCTGAACTACTCAGTATGGGCCTCCTAAACAATTCAACACACTTCTGACAAGCTATTAGCTAAATGCCCATATGATGTAAAAATCTGTACAGATTTTTAATCTGGTCAAGCAATTACATTAAAAAAAGTTTTAGCAGACAGCTCAGCTATCTAAGCTGATGTCAATATATTTTTAGTAATTAATAAAATTGACAGTCATTTAAATCTAAGAAATTCTGTTTATCTGAGGTAACACCTTAATAAGTAAATTTCATACCTAGCTAGCTAGCTAAGGGAGAGCTAAACAATAATATGAAACTGTTAACTACATTAACACAATCTAAATGGTGTTATAAGATACTACTACCTTCACCTGCTTACTTGGTAGGAGGTTTTAAAAACAGCCTAGTTTTATTTGTTTAGACACGCTACCTTTCAAAAGGACGAATTGCAAAATTCCTGACTTAGCATATAAATATTGACGGAGTGCGCCTATTAGAAGGCTGCGACCGCAGCAAAAAAAGGAACTGGACAGCGATAAGTATATTGTTCTCGTACTTTTCCAGGCTTAAGGTAAGAAATGAATCCAGTGGCTAGCTAATGAAGGCTCATCTTGAAAAGAGGGGTCTCATCATGAAAAAAGGGGGGCTCGTACGACACTAGTCGAGCCCCCCCTAGATCCGCCACTGTATTAGGATAAACTGAGTTTTATTCTGCACTAATTTGATGGAATAAGTTGCATTATAATGAGAGCAATGTCCAATAGTCTATATGTAATTGTAACAACTACTGTAATCATTGAATATGCCTTGAAAATTAGGCATTATTAAATAAAAAACATATTTATGGTTCTGTAACACTCCTGCTAACTTTCTACAGTATTCTGTGCAGCTTATCATTATATACATGTAGTTAAATATGTGTCAATTACTACTATAATTTTCACGATAAAACTGGGAGGCTTCTGTAGAAAGGAAAAATATAAGAATGAAGTCAACCTATTGGACTTTACTGAAATTATTGGCTATATAAACACTTTGCAGTAATAATATTTGTTCATCAACATGAATTGACTTACTGCTTGCACTTGGTCTTTTTCCAGACCGAAATTGTAATGGCCTTCCTAAAATATGATAATATTGAAAATAATAATAATTCTATGAACAAAGAAAAATTATATAAATGTGTGTGTATATATATATAATATATATATATAACTACTTAATATGATTAGTCTACTTTGTGTTAATTACCTGAGCAAAGACCTGTATAGACGAGAATAATCCAAAATGAAAGCATAGCCATATTTAGCTACCCAGTAAGATCAAGCTCCTAATAAACAGAGAGTTTTAGCGTCTACTGAAAGCTTATTACTATATAACTGGGGACGTGGCCACGAAATTTGAGCGAATGATGCGGCAATAATCACTATTGATCGATGTTGTCTCCTTTGGTAAATTAAAAATGGTTGAATTTCTCTGTGTTCTGGATAAGACTGTTCCGTCATTTTCTGGGTGCTGAGCTACATAAATTATTCTGGTCTGTGTTGTGTCGCTGCGATTTGGTGCTTAACGTAATGAGCGCTGCGTTAATGATTGGGGAAGGACTAAAATTATTTTTTTAGTATCGCGTACCTTCAATTCTGGAATTGGAAATTACTTCTTATAAATTTTCATGGTATTGATACGTATTTCTGATCGGTGTCTAAGTGATATACACTAGGTATTTCAGAATGAGTAGTCACGTAGCTGTTCTTCAGCCACCCTCAGAGCAACAGCGTGTATATATGGTTACAAAAATTTTGCGAATTTTTGCACCGCTAAGACTTTCCTTGTAAATGTTTTCTAGGTAGAATAGAGGCTCACTGTAAGTAGTTTTTATGCTGCCACAGAGCCAAGCTCTTCAAACACTCAATAAATTCTGGAGACTCAAGAAATTAGTGTTATTTTAAGATCTCACTAAGAATATGGTATTCTCTCAATACATTTTCAATTCAACCCAATGTAGCTACCAATACAACTAGCTGGGGATGTCCACATTATGCTGGCATCATTTTAGGCAGACTAAAGCATAGGGTATAATTAAGCATGATAGGTCCACTTTTCTAGTCAAATTATCTATATTTTTTAGAAATAGCTACTTTTGAAACAAATCAATTCAATTCAATGGAAGGCTATGCTGAGACAGCAGTTGTGCTGCAAGTATAGCAATCAAATTGTGTGTAAAAGTAATAACGCTATTGTACATGCACCATGAATTGGCATAGTTGAGAGAAAGATTGAATGAAAGTATCTCCGACTCGTAATTGTACACCTGTAAAGGATTCAAAAAGTCACATTGGACCTTGATAGTTTGAAGATCGTATTTAATTGGAATAAAACTTGGTTGCACATGCCAAACTAGATAATTGTCTTGCTGAAGTCTACAGTGAGGATTGTTTTCTTTTTTCTTCTTTCTTTTTCTTTCTTCCTTTTTTTTTATCACAGGTGAGCCAGTTTATTGTTGTTACAATATTACCCTTTACCAGCGTTTTTGGTAGAAATAGAAAGTTTGGTTAATATGCAGATTTTTAGTATACTTTTGCTTTCTAATTAGAAGACATTGGTAAGATTATTTTTCAGCAAAATCTGGTAAAGTGGGCCTTGGTTGCACTTTATACTCAAATTTAAAATATTAATGAAGTATAAATTATAATATATATAGTGATGTAATATTGTATTTTAATATTTATTTTGTAGAGTATCAGCGTTCATGCCCAGCCTAGTTAGAAAACAGAAAGAAACACTGCACCATTTTATCAGATGTGTCTCACACAGTATGATAAACTTTCAGACAATGTGAACAATTGGGAACGTCAATTCGTTGTTTTATTAAAGAATCAATCAAGGCTATGACCAAACTTTGATTACTAAATACTATAAAGACTTCAATCAATCAACTTCAACTGATAGAGCACCATGTAGCAATACCCCGGGAAGTAGCAGTGTGGGGAATCTAAGCTTGGCAATGGCTCGCAACATCCAGAGCACTAGCCAGAACAGCCCATTGGGTTCTTGGACAGGGAAATGGAACTAAGGTGAGAAAAAATGGAACCGTATAAAAGTGATAGTGAAAATGAGAAATCATGGAAGTCGGACTAGATTACAGGTAAAGGGAAATCAAAATGACTGATCACAGCCACTTCAGATTAATTCCGAATTGACAAATTTAATATCTCATTTTGTATTTTCCCTCAACACTGTGAATGTGAGAATGTTAATTTGTTATTGCACAGTGATACACCACATGTAGTCCCCATCAAAACTATAGATTTTATAAGCAAAGTATTGTGAATGATTATATCTGCACTTATTTAATACTATAATAGCAAATTTTTGTGCCAAAGTTTATTCCATAATTTATTGTGACTTTGGAGATTAAAATGATGATGAACATGATGTTACCTAACCTATGTTATCTTAACTAGGTATAGTTTCAGAAAGGAGATGATTAAGCTATATAATATATATTATATATACTAGCAAGTACCCCACCATACAGTGGTGCCTGATATACTACTGTAACTTGTGCAAATTAGGAGTTTAGTAGCATAAGGTCGTTTTAGCCAAGATTTTCTTCTTTTACCTCAACCATTCCTACCTTGTTTTTCTTATGCCTCTTTTGAACTCATGGATTCCCTTCTTCTCCTCTGTCTACCTTTCCTGATCCCCAGTATCTTTGTCTTTTCTGTGTACAGTAGAACCTCTCTTATCCGGGCACCTTGGTTTCAAGGGGTGCCGGTATCTCAGATTTGCCCGTATCTCAGAATGCATTCAAAATAGTGCTGCCAGCTGAACTGCCTATCCAAAAGCAGCTGTCAAATTTGCTAGTTGGGATACTTTACCTATCCACAAGGTACATAGCAGCTGCCTGGTAGAGGGAGGTGCCCAACTTGGGAGTCCCGGATAAGGGAGGTTCTACTGTATTTCATTTCTTCAATTGGACTTGCTAGTTACATCAGTTGGCTTTTTTTCACCTGCTTCGATTTTTATTTGTCCTTTGAATTATCCTGCTTCTCTGCCTCTCTGTATATACCCATTATGGTTAGCAACTGTAGATGAAAACTCCTCCCAACTCAGTTCAGTGACTCCATGTTCAATATTACAGTGATTTAATTTGGAATATATTAATAAAAATTGCATTTGAACATGTGCGAACAACTCAATCACTACTTTCAATACAAAAATAACTCAGTATTGTTAATAACATGGTGTGCAGGAAATAAAATAGTTCAGCATTTCTCTTAAACAGCAACAACATAAATTAATATTAATTGTGATAAATACAAGTATAAATAATATGTGGTAACTTAACTCAAGTTTTCTTATTAACTAAATACAAACAGTATAGTGTGTTATATGTACGATAGTGTAGTAGTTACATTTTCTCTCTCAATATTTGACTATTCTTCTGTTCTGATAGTCACACACATAAATGTAGCCATCTCTGTCACAAGTCGCCCCATAACCTCGACGTATATCTTGTAGTGTAGCCACTTGAGAATAATTGTATTTGTTAAATATCAATACCTTAGAGTAGTAGGAATTTCTATTACATTGCAATGCATGTCGTTGGTATTCAGTAACCACTGAGAATCCATCTGCAGTAACTGCAATTCCTATAGGATTGGTGAACTGACCACTACCATACTGATGTAGATACTGACCTTCATGGTTGTATACAGTTATTACATTGCTATTGTAATTGGATACATGTATATTTCCGGTAATATCCATAGCAATGCCCCATGGACCACTCAAGTTGTCTTGTATGTGACGTATGAATGTCCCGTCAGTTTTGAATACAGACACACGATTATTAGAAAGCTCGGCCACATATAATTCTCCATCTGAACTTATACGGAGTCCTCTTGGATACTGAAGCTGACCATTACCAGTTCCTCTGGATCCAAAAGTAGCCACATACTTGCCCACTGTAGTTAGTTTATATATGCAGCCATTGCCACTATGACTTATGTACAGGAAATTGTCTTGAGCTGCTATGCCTACTGATTTGCCATTAAGTTGTCCCACTTCAGATGGACAAGTAATAGGGTCTAATAGAGTCCCACTGTCTTTATCTGCCACAATGATTTGGGGTCCAATGGACACTATAAACACTTTATTTCCACTCACAGTGACATCATAGGGAGAGTAGGTTGTTTTTACTTGACTAATGACGCTCAAGTTGTTATAGTTCCTTTTTGTTCTAACATAAACTATAAATGGACTCGACTGAATGCTCTCATTTCCTATTTTTATATCGAGACTGTGTTCTTTAATGTAGAGGTCTTCCCTCATGAGTCTAATGGTGTTAGATATGCCACAACATTCTCTCTTCCATTCTTGTAAGGTTTCCCTTCTATATCTTTAGAGCAGACATTCAAGACTTTCTTCTCTCCTTGAATCATTTCAGAGGAATACAAAGAAACAGTACTATTTCTAGCACAAGAACCTCCTGTAACTTCTCCAAAGCTTCCAATGCCAGCCATAATAGTAGTAGTAGTAAAAGATGTAGAAATGGAGTCAGTTTTGCAGAGCTTCAGAGGAAAAGAGTCAAACTGGGTTTTTATTTCAGTCAAACCAGTTTCCATGGCAGCTTGAGCAGAGAGTAATTCAACTGAACTATACATGATTAGAGCTTCAGAAATTTGTTTGCTTACTTGTTGAATGCTGACTTGTAAACGAGTCATGGATTCCTGTTGAATCTTTAAAGCAGTTTCCTTCTGGAAATTCACTTCCCTGTTTTTTGCTAGTAAAGTTTTTTCTCGAGTTTCAATGGCTTCACGAATTTTTGTGAATTCAGATTTGATGAGTTCATCAATGGAAGCTTTCTTTTTCTGTACCAGAGCAATCATTTTGTCTGCTTCAGAGGCAGAAGTCTTGAGCTGATCAGCAGCTGATGTAGCTTGCGACAGTAGAGATTTGAGTTGTTGTTTTCCCTTCTCTGCCACTTGCTCTACTCTGTCATACTTGTGGTTGTTATGCTTGAGAATAATACAATCTCTGCAAACTAACTGTTTGCATGTCTCACAGTAAAACTTGAGTACCTCGTCACTGTGTAGCTGGCAACTGGCAGTCTTGTGAGGAATGCTGTCTAGCAAGGTCTTTGTATTCACTCTCTCCTTTCCGAGCTCCACAAGTTTGTGCGAGTGTTTGTCTCTGTGTCGAGTGTGGTCTTGCGTACACTTGCTACACAGAAACTTGCAGCAGTTACAGCAGAATGTAGTAGCATTACTTTCATCGCTATCCAAGCAACGGTCACAGGCAATGTCAGAGCTAGTCTCAATCTTGAGTGCATATTCAGCTACTTCCACCTCGTATTGTTTGCGAAGATCTTTAGGCAATGCAGACAAGCCACCTTCAGGAAGTTTGAAGGCTTTCTTACAGGTAGGGCAACTCTTTGTTTTGCTTGTCAAGCATTTGAAACAGAAGGAGTGTAAGCAAGGAAGGAGCCGAGGATCAGTGAAGAACTTAGAGCACAGCTTGCAGGTAACTTGAGAAGAAATGGACTGGTACTCTGGATTAGAAGATGAATGAGGTTGCTTAGATATCTTAGCAGATGCTGGATTCATGTTGGTAGACTCTAACAAAAAAAAATTATTTACAAAGCATTCAACCAGAAATTCAGGTTGCTACTCTGCATATTGTTTTGGTTAAAAATTATCTGATTAGAATAACCTAAAACTTACCAAATTTCAATCAATAGTTGTGCTATTTTTCGAAGTCACGCTGTAAGTAGGCGTGGTCTATTTGCTGTGGCGATGTGGCTTGCGTTGTGGGATTGAGCTGCAGTACGTTTTCCTACTGGTATTATAAATTGTTGGAGGGGTATGCTTTGCATATAGCATTCTGCAGGTTCTGCTAGACCAGACCTGTTTAGGAAGGCATTTGCCAGCTTGGGAAGTCTTCACACTAATTGTTAGATTTGTGAAGAAGGTAGCTAGATTAGCTGTAAGCTATAGCTAATAGCAAGTTTAAAGTATTATGTAAATGAACATAATTAGTCTTACTGATACTGTTACAGGTTCTGGGAAGTGTATGATTGCAGCCATCGATTAATTGGGAAATGGATATTTTTACAGTGCTAGAAAATAAGTTCTTCATGTTCGCCATTTTTAACCTGTTTTTCATGGAAACTAAATTAAGACAATTTGTATTCAGTATATTCATTTCTTTTATTTATACGCAGCAATTCATATATCACTCTTACCTGGAGACCAGTTTGATGCTCACAAATTTTTTCTCTTTTGTATTACCTTGTGAAAAAAGCTACCATCAGAGTAAGATTTAGTTACTCATTGTAGTGTGCTTTTCCTATGTGATAGTATGAAGGTAACTTGAAATGTATAGTAATGGTGAAACAGACATGTCAATGTATGATGCTAAACCTGCTCGTCTACATAATTGTAATGTTTTAATAATGATAGCGACATGTATGGTTTGCCGAAACAACCTTAAAACAGAAGTATCCTAACTTTTTGAATTGCAGGCTAATTCACATGATAAGATTTGTATTCATTGCATAAAAAATATAACTGTATTTTGAGATAACCTTCATAAAAACACTTGGCAATTATTTTTCATGATAATGTGTGTGACATTAATTCCTTTTGTTATGAATTATTGGAGAGAATATCACAAGAAGTTTTCTGTAAGTGGTGCAAAGTTACTGGAAACAGAGATCACAATGTCTTCGTGCTACCTGTGCTACAGAACTTTTCTTGGCTGGAGGATCCAAGAAAGTTACCCAGGAACAGACAAGCCAATGCTCCGTTGAAGCTGCACAGAGACACTTACACACTAGTACACAACAGCACCAAGCTGTGGCATATAATTATACTAACACACTAGTAACAGCACCAAGCTGTGGCATATAATTATACTAAAACACTAGTAACAGCACCAAGCTGTGGCATATAATTATACTAACACACTAGTAACAGCACCAAGCTGTGGCATATAATTATACTAACACACTAGTAACAGCACCAAGCTGTGGCAAATATTTTTGGTTTTAAAATAAAATGTAACTTGTCAACACATTCATAATAAAACAAAACAATGATATGTCATCCATGAATGTTAAAGACTGTCGTGTAACTATCACTATAACAACAAAGGAGTCCGTGACAGTAACATAGTGTCAGCTTGTTCTTCTTCAGAATATCCATACAACTGCTTTTCTTGCTATCATTGGCCTACATACACTCCAGCTTCAACACCTCTTTCACATTGTCATTGTAAATAATTTCCAAAGAACCTAAATAAACACTAATAGAAATGACAAGATTTAAACATCACATGCATCACCATATCCTTGTTTATAAGCTTTTTCATCTATAAAATTAACAAAATCATTATTAATATTCAATGCAAAGCAGTGTCAGCATTGAAGACAATCATAGATTTAATTTAAATTTTTACAAAATTGCTGAGAAAAAAATGTAGCCAAAAATTGAGTGTAACCCTGGGGCAGTTAATATACACGGCTACCTTGACTAGAGGCAAGTGTTAATGCACACTGGCCAAGTTAAACACCTGTCAACAATATAGTGACGAGATCTAAGTATACCAATAATAAAGTGTGTGAACATGTTCATTTGATTGCAATGAAAATTTCAGACAGTAATTAATATGTGTACAATCTTCCATAATCATCTTATCTTGAAAGCTATAAAAGAGTAGCCTGATTTGAATTTCCTACAGAGAGAAATTTTGATGCAGACAAGACTACCATGATAAGTAAAATATAATCAAGGTTAATCAATCTGTAAGTACTGAAATGGAGAATATTAACTACTTGGAATCTGTATAATAGTAATAGGAGAATTTTTTAATCGTAATCAATTGCCTACTTCAGCAAGAAGAAAGTAGCATGAAATACAAATATTGAAACACAAAGAAGATACTATACAACTAGAAAAAGAAGAATTTAATAATGGGAATCAAATCACTCTAAAGCCATCAGTTGACGAAATTAAAGCATGAAAACTAAATTTACAAAATACGGAGTCTGGAATTTGAGTAAGGAAGATGACCAACTCTTCAAACCCAGAACACGTATAATGAATATAATGTAAACTATGCTCATTGTGGGTGCACAAGAACGGTGTTTCTGCGTAAGTCTGGGATTAAGAAAATTATATATACATGTTTATATTGCTGCTAATTTTGATGACTTCATTGAGTCTTTGCTGTAATTGTGCATTAGCCTAAAATTGAAATGAAATTTTCTCATTTACACTTTGTGGAACTAGCTAGCTAGCTAGCTAGCTATGTAATCACTATTACAAAAAATATGTTGAAACGCAATCAAAAAATAATACAGAATACACTTGCTGTAACTGATAAGGCTATCATTAATATAAATTAGCTAGCTAATAGCTATGAGTGTATGTTTCTTCATGTGTTAGGTGAACATTGATGGTACTATTGATAAAGCTTTGCTAATAATGAATTTGTCTCCTCTAACAGATTAATTATGCCCAAGTTTTGTTGCAATGCTTTTGAAGAAGGATTGGACAAATGCTATGGGTCTTATTGAGCTATTTTTGATTATATAAGTTAAATTACTTTCCATTTGGAAATCCAATGTCAAATTATTTAACCATGGTGTATTGGTTGTTTTGGCTCAATTGCGAGTTTGACGATTTTTACCGACGCTAACTTACTCTCCCTGTATAAGCTATAGCTCTTATACTGACGCCAATGATGCTCCAAAACATTGTGAGTAGACACGTCAAAGTTAGAAGAATTATACCCTACAAATGTTACAAGGCAAGACCATACTACATGGGAAATATTTTGATGTGCGAATAGTGATATCTGGCTCTTTTTGTTCCCTGTACATATAAATAGCTACCAGCAACTTTAATAGTTTAAAGATGTGCATGGAAAAAAATTGCTCAAAAATAAAAGTATTAAGTTATTTTATAAAAGCCTAGCTTTTATTATAGGGTGCATTTGTGAACATGAGGGACAACTGTGGGTAGACACTCATTAAGAGTCCTGCAACTACAGTGACAACTGGTCAAGATTGGAACATGAGTAGATATCCTGTTGACACCAACTACAGAGTGTGTAGAATATTAGTTCCTTCCCCCAAGACACCAGATTTAGAATGGAAGTAATGAAGCTGAGGGGGCTGCAGGAACTGCTAGAGCCACTACGGCCATGCTGTACAGGTTTTTCTAGAGCATGGGCGTGGCAAGTAAGTCTATAAAGACTATACTGAAATTGTGGTTGTTCATGCATGTGGTCTTTCTTTTATAACTAGGGCATTAATGGTGTTGTGTTTTGTTACATGTATTAGGCAAAACTTAGTTTTATTCTGCACTTTGATGGGACAATTTGCATTCTAATTAGAGCTATGTCACAGAGACTATGGCTAATTGTAATAACTATTGTGATCATTGACTATGCCTTGAAAATTAGGCATTATTAAATTAAAAACATATTTAATGGTTATGGCACACCTTTTCCCTGGAATATTTTGCTACACACCTCTGCTAATTTCCCATAGTATCCTCTGCAGCTTACCAGTGATATACTGTAGCTCTTTCACCAAGAACTAAAGGCTGGTACAGATCTTTTTTAAGCTGTTAAAACTACTAATGCTGTTGGTGAGGGAAGTGTTTTGAGGCTACCACCTATTCAAATTCAATAATAGCCCGGGGGCTGATGTAAAATAGCTAATTTAATGTCACTTTCTTGTACATAAGAATACGACTGATGAACTGGATTTTAAATTTGATTCAAATGTAACTTATTGTAACTACAGAAGGAACATTTGGAACAGTTTATTCATTTTTTCACCAGTTCCAGTCATTTTTACACTTTCATAATATAATTGCGGCTATTATATTAGGCTTTTAATGAACTAAAGTGGATATGGTTTTAATGGCCATAAAGGTTTAAATTTACTTCTATGGCCCTGTGAAGGCATGGTAATTAAAATAAAACATAATGATTGTGATGTTGTGTATTTCTGATCATGACTTGTGTAAAAGCATTCTGTTCAAATTTTATTCAAGAAAATTATCTTGTATTTTTTTAATATAATTCAACTAAAGTCAACTATAGTATTACACAGAAAAAGTTCCATGTGTCCCTGACTTACACTGGAGCTGTAAACAAAAAAATAATGTCATTTAGCAAAATAAAGTGTTAATTAATTGTATAGTAATAACTCATACTCATATATTATATATAATTATATATTCAATGCTAGATATCTTCACAATAATTATATAGTATTTTTAGCTTTACTACCCTTGAGATAACTCACCTACATCTCACAGTGTTATCACACCCTGTATTTCTGTATTGCACAAACTAATCAGTATCCTCAAGAACAACCAACCAGTCTAGCTTGCAAATTTCTGAGTTTTTACTCATACCTTTTTCTACAAGGCTTACCCAACCTAATCAGAGCAGTTAATACGCTATTTGTCACAGTTATAAGCTCTGCTCAACTGTATATACTTGAAAATTCATTGTCCACTAGACGAACCACGAAGGTAAGTCTTGCGTAGGTATGTTCAGTTGTGTGAAGGTATTGTGCGTTACAACTAAATATCACAAATAAAAATTTAAATAACGTGACTTGATTTTGTTGCTTCTTTTTCAATTAAAACAGTTGAGGGGAGCGGTTACTATGGCATTGAATACCCTTTACCGCATATGCCTAATTAACAACTCGACTTTATTTGTTGAGGGAAGCGGTTACTATGGCATTGAATCCCCTTTACCGCATATGCCTAATTTAACAACTCGACTTTATTTTAGTAGTTTGAATGTTAGTTGTTAAAATCAATCGTTTAACAATAGTGTAGTTTAAATACATACATGCTCATATAATTATATCTCCTTACATTTTTAGGCTCCATGATTTCATGTCCTTGCATGTTTTGTGCAGCTCTGGTCGGATTCTTTATCGTCCTTTCAGAATAGGAGTTAAGATGTGGGATGTCAGGGTCTATGAGAAACCACGACTAGGGAATTAGCTCAGGGTGCTTCTGAATACAATACCTTGACAAAATAGCTAATGATGGGACTCTTCCCTTTCTCGGAATAGACTTGGGTCCCATCTTTCCTCTCAGAAGACTTCTATAGTCATGAGGTGTTATGCAATAAAAACCACTAATCTCAAGGTCTCGAATAGTTTTACGTTGTGGAGACTTTGATCTACAGGGATGTTATCATTACATTATTAATTAAAAGTTAAAATACATTTGCATGACAATTATTATAAACTTACTTGGGCTTATATTGAGACTTCCTTTTTCTTCTTTTAAATTTGTCGCGAGCAACAAAAACATGATTGACATAATGATCACTAGGAAAGCCACACCTCCACATATTGACAGTAGAAGTACAAATTCAGTAATGAATTCTTATAAGATAGCTTTAGGTCACAATTTGTCAATCATTGTATGGAGAACTATAAGTTATACTTACTAAAAATTAGCGCTACACTTACTCACTAGCATTGTTAAAAGGCAATACACTAGACTCAGTGTGCTAGTAAGCAACTTAGGCTTTAAGAAAAATAGAAGTGAGAAGTACAGATTAAGCTAATAAATTAATGTAGCGCAAACTAAGTACGATCTCCTTGGATCAATAGCTACTCATGAAAAGGATAATAATTCAAAATTTAAATATGAGCACAACTATAAGTATGTTTTAGTGAATCATTTCTATCATCCACTCTTAACATTGTACATAGCTAATTATAGAATTAATGATGGTTAGCACTAGCACAAGTGGTGACTAAGCTAGCCTAGTAATAAAATTTCATCCTAAGTACACTCATTTCAATTCCAACATCTACATCACAAGTTAAATATGTGTCAATTACTGCTATAATTTTCACAATAAAATTGGGAGGCTTCTGTAGAAAGGAAAAGTATAAGAATGAAGTCAACCTATTTGACTTTACTGAAATTATTGGCTATATAAACACTTTGCAGTAATAATATTTGTTCATCAACATGAATTTACTTACTGCTTGCACTTAATCTTTTTCCAGACCGAAATTGTAATGGCCTTCCTAAAATATGAGAATATTGAAAATAATAATAATTCTATGAACAAAGAAATAGTAATATAAATTATATAAATGTGTGTGTGTATATATATATATATATATATATATATATATATAATACACATATTATAACTACGTAATATAATTAGGCTACTTTGTGTTAATTACCTGAGCAAAGATCGGTAGACGAGAATAATCCAAAATGAAAGGATAGCCATATTTAGCTACCCAGTAATATCAAGCTCCTACCAAACAGAGAGTTTTAGCGTCTACTGAAAGCTTATTAATAGATAACTGGGGGTGTGGCCACGAAATTTGAGCGAATGATGCGGCAATAATCACTATTGATGGATGTTGTCTCCTTTGGTAAATTAAAAATTGTTGAATTTCTCTGGGTTCTGGATAAGATTGTTTGCTGCTGCTGGAGATGAGGTCCAGACTGTACCTCAACCTAGGACTGGTCTACGAGATGAAGGAGGAATATCACAGTGCCAGGATGTTCATGCTCAAGAGGCTCTTGGAGTGCTGGAGTGAGTAGGAGAACTAATAAGTAGTGGGGGGTGTGGAGAAAATTGGATGGCCAATGTACTATTCACACATAATTGGGCATGATAGGAGCATAGTAGTACATTTCAAAACATATTGGGTAAATTAGACAAGCATTGGAGCAAAGTATAATAGGTGGAATATGAAGCAGAGCATTACACCCACCTCTATTAGGGCTGCCATTTATACATAGTAACACTCATTGGCACCTCCTTCAATCTAAGAGAGTTGATTTTACCCTCCTATATTCGTTTTCTGTATGCAGCACTACGTACCTATGTAAAAGTTCATTAAATAGTTTGTGTCTGTATAGAGGTCAGCTTCATCACATCTATTGTGGTTGAGTTAAAACAATGATGAAGCAAATACAAAAGAAGGAATTAGCCTTTCGCTTCATTTTGTATATACCAGATTGTTCATTGTGGGAAATTAGTATTATCCCTATATTATGTATAATACTTCTTTTTCACTCACCAGCCATCCCAGACTGTACCTAACCATGGTCATGTGCAACCCACTCAATTTCCTGGGGGAAACGTTAATTTTGTTTTTAGTTTCTGGAATTCTCTTGGGCTAATCTATATTGTTCACAGAAGGCAGCAGACAGTTAGGCTACAGAACATGTTGTAAAAAAAGACTGCAACCTAAGAATAGCCAACATTGGGATGAGCTCTACCTGCTAGGTGGTAAACATGTGGTGAGCTGATGACCTCAGCTGTGTGCCAGAGTCAGCAGGAGAAGCCCATGACTGACTGCTGAGTCCTTCAATATACATACACACATCAGGATGGTAGTGGACCCTTTGGTAGAGCCAACTTCACTGGGTTTAGTCTATGGTATCCTGACCGAGGTGATAGTGTTGAGAATAACCATAGGTGATTAGATTCATGTAACATGAAGCTGACATGACAAGATGGGATAATGGGTAGATAAAAATAATTCAACAACAATTAAGTAACCTCATAATAATGTACATGCACACAGAAAGACATGGAATTTTTGCCATTGTAATAAGTTACTTGGGTGAAGTGCATACTTATGTTCCACACTGTCCAAGACCGAACCACCTCCGACCCTCGATAAAGCACGTCTCCTCTCCTAGACACACATGCACAATATACTTTTAGATGAATATTTTTAGTTGTCAAATAAAAATAATGATTTATTTTAGTCAATTTAATAAACATTTGGTTTCCAAAGTTTCTTGAGTTTAAAAATTAAATGGTGAACTTCTTTAATAATGTCGTAGAGTTTCATTATACACCTCACAACTGAAGAAGGCTTACGAGCCGAAATGTATTATGAATTTGTATATCTAATTTTAATGCTACTAAGCTAAAAATGTTGAATTACCAACTTCTTTAATATTAATTTCAGTGCTGATAAATAAAAGTGTAACAAAAAAAGCTCTAAACTCCTTGCATTAGCCTCACATGTGTTTGTGTGTGTTTGTGTGTGATTGCCAGGGAGATGAAAGACTCCGCAACCATCTACCAGTGTTACTCCAGCCTGGGCTCCTGTTAGAATGCCCCGCCCACCTTGCACTGCTGCCTTTCCAGTCTGCTCTGAAAGTGGCCAGTGAGCTCCGCAACCAACAGTTTGAGCTGGCTGCACTGAAGGACATGAGTCAGGTCTGGTAATGGGGCGGGGTTATGTAGAAAAAACCGGAGACTGCTTACTGGATTACTTAATTATAAGCTTCAAAAGTCTCGCTCAAAAATAAGTTAGGAGCCTTCAGAGGAAAAGTGTTTGGTTCTATATTTTAGTAATTGTTGAGATTGTCGATATTTATTTCACTGCGGTGTATGGATTGATGATTGTATTATGCCCAGTATTGTGATGTGGATGAGAGCATTACTGAACTATCAGGCTTCTAGTGACATTATATGTGCTAGATTCCCCATGTTAGTGGCAAAGACTCTACATGTTCAATCCCAACACACTATAGTAAGGGTCTCCTTGTCAATGCTGAGACCCCTTACCCACTGGTGCACTATTAGAGAGTCTGTATGTATGTATGTATGGATGGATGGATGGATGAATGGATGATGCATGTACTAGAACCTAACTTGAGAGGGGTTAAATCAACATTATTGAAGTTTCAGGAGGTTTCTCATTTCCGTGAAAATTTTATAAAAATTTCACCATGAAGGTCGTAATTTTCAGGGGAGCTAAACTATTTTCAGGGGGGGAAACGCTCCCTAATAGGGCCTAATAATCTCTGTGTAGGTGTGTGTATTGTGTAGTAGCCTTATTCTTCTGGACATTAATGATATTTCAAGTGTCTTATTCTTTTCCACAGTCTCAAGCTAAAATGAAGATACAGAGTAAAATGCATTTAAAAGTGAATAGAACTAAGTCAAAGGCTGGAAAAGGAAACAAGTGTTACCAAATCTCTCCCTCTATATATATATATATTAATATATATAAAATTTTTTGCACGGACAGAAAATGAATTTGCCTAGTTGCAATTCATATGCAGTGAGTAGGACATCCAGAATTAACACAATGTAAGCTTTTGTCTGTGCATTCATTTTTAATAATGAAGCACCAAAGGTGCGAACCTTCAGCGCTATTAAGCTCTACCTAGCTATTACAATATAATCTCCTTCCAAAAGAACAAGTAATCTGTTAGCTATTTTAATGAGGCATCAAAATAGCTCAACCAATGAAAATAGTACATGGAAGCGCTGTCTTCATAAGAGAAGAAGCTAAACTAGCCAGAAACACTCACCAATACGCGTTTTCAATGCGAAACTTCAACTCCGTTAACTTCCCTGAGCATAAATCAAACTGCGCCGCTGGCTGCAAGAAATAATTTGCTCACATGATTATGACGTGACGCTAGGGGGTGTTGCCCATAAAACTGGTACCTACCACGGAGCTGAAAGCTTTGCGTTTTCTCAACGAATAGCCCGAAATTAAAAAAAAGTAGCACAATAAAAGGCCTTTAATCTTCGTCCTAAGTAAGTTCATACCTAAATCAACTGTTAATTGTCAGTATTCTCCAAAATCAGAGCGTGACAGACAGACAGACAAACAGACAAACAGACAAACAGACAGTACGATTACTATAACCCTCTCGCACATGCACGCTGAGGGTTAATAAATATAAGTCCCCAACCTGGGTACTCTAAATTGACAGAGATTTACCTAACAAGGGCATGTTTGATAAAAATGGGTTTGTTGTGTAGTACAGTGTTATTTAATAATGATAAGTGTTTTTAAAAAAAAACAATCCAGATTATGTTCCCCCTGAGGGTTACTTCACTTGCGCATCAATTATGACATGTTCTATTTCATGCATTGTTGGCATTTGTTTGTAGTGCTACTGGTGTCTGTCTGAGTTATGTTCCCCCTGAGGGTTACTTCACTTGCGCATCAATTATGACATGTTCTATTTCATGCATTGTTGGCATTTGTTTGTAGTGCTACTGGTGTCTGTCTGAGTTATGTTCCCCCTGAGGGTTACTTCACTTGCGCATCAATTATGACATGTTCTATTTCATGCATTGTTGGCATTTGTTTGTAGTGCTACTGGTGTCTGTCTGAGTTTGAAGAAGTAAGAATTGCTTGAAGAGATGTTTGAAAATATCCGAATTATTGAACATTGAGAAGCAGGAGGTCTCCCTCATGGAGCAGCAGTTGAAGGCTTGTGAGTGGGTGTGGCGGGTGGGAGGGGTGAGCTGATGGGTGTATGTAGTGTGAATTTAATTGTAATTTCTACCTTGTGAAACAACTTTAGTTCGCAAGATAATCTACTTCAGTGAAGAGGTGGATAAAATTTCTGATGAAAACCCCCGAGAGAAGGCCGGGCAGTATGACAGGCTCGGGGATTTATGCTCTGCACTAAAGGCATATCCGGCAGCTGCCAAGTTCTACGGGAAGCAAGTATGTGATGAATGGGAGGAGGACCAGACAAATGATTTATTTTGAGAAAAAAGTATATTTTATGCACTGGATATTTTTCTTGAGTATTTCCACATCATGTGAGCATTCAATATTCTCCCATATTGAACATATTGTATATTGAACGCTCCAACACGCCCGTGCATAGTTCTGGACAACTGTATTTTAAGATGTATGGCAGAGTTACCTCTGAACGATGAGGCTTTGAAGCAGTTTATAAACTGTTTTGGAAAAAAAAATTAAATAATTTATTACACTTGTCATACAATATGGGGTTGATATTTCAGTCTCAGACTTGAAAATACTTACACGTTCTATTGAAATATCTCCCCCTTGTTATTATGCTGGCTCGTGCAATTAGTATTACATATAAATTGAGTATCATTTTTATTCATATTTGTTTCTGTATGTGTTTGTGTTCAAGCTGGGTGTTGTTGAAGGAGCAAGGGAGGCGTGGTCCAATGAGGAGGTGTGTCAGGTGTATGTGTCTCTGGCACATACATTGGAAGATTGTCGGCAGTTCTCGCAAGCTCTCTTCTACTATACCAAAGAAGTTGCTCTACTGAAGGACAAGCCAGCTGAGGTACGCTATTTGGATTATTTGTGTTTAGATTGCTAGGGGCTTACCCTTCACAAGGTAGGGCTGTGTACATGTAGTAGGACAGTGGTAAGAATAAAGTATTCAGAGCACTACTGCTGTTGGTTGTTTCTACATTTATAGTTGATAGCACTGGCACACCATGAGCTGGAGGTGACAGGTTCTTATGAGCAGTAAACCCTTCCCTTTACATATCTTTTGTATTGTGTAAAAGAACAAAAGATGGGGTAATGAGATGGGTGGATTAGGTGGAAGCAAAGTTTCTTTGGCAATAAGCAAGCTTGTGCTGTGTAACACAAGTACTTGGATATTGCTCAGGTCTGGTAATTGTTCAAAATATAGTTAAGTTGGCTTTGGGTTTGCATATAATATGCCGGTACCCTGGGGGCAATTATGCCATTGGTTTTAGTATTAAACTATACGTAGTGTAGGGAGGGGGGGGTAGGATAGATCGCTGCAACAGAACACTAGTCCGTCACGTTAGACTGCAAGTCCTTCAGGTAAACCCTGCCCAACTAGGCCTTTCTTATTTGTGAACTTTGATTAGGCAAAATAACTGGTCAAGGACCCAGCTGTTAGCAATTGAAATAAGTACAGACTGAAAAAATGACACGAATACACCACATATGAGTCCAATCTGAAGCCAACTGCGCTTGCGCAGGTTGGCTGGCAACCACTCAACCCTTTACCCAACTGGAAATACACAATTGATACACACACAACAATAATGGCACAGTAACAATTACAATTAATAATACATGACTAATACAAAAAATGTAAATGTTCCTGACACTCTCTCTTCATCAACTCTCCTAACTTCTTCCTTCTTTCTTCAATTCTCGTTGGAGGGTGGCCCCGCACATAGGACTACTGATCAATAGTTTGTGTACCTCAAACTTTATTATATAAATGCAATGGTGAGTTGAAGAAACGGGTCACTTTCTGTCCACTTAACAGCACACATGGATAGGCCATGGAGTACAGACAGAGGTGGAGAAATACATGTGTATAGAGGCATGCAGAAGTTTAAGTATATGTGCGTGTACACTAATGGTTAGCGAGTCAGCTTAGTTTATATTTCAAGTAAATAAATTAATGTTATAAAATTAGCTCATGACCTATACAAACGGATCTGTTCCTAGTCTCATTAGCTTCATTCAGTTGCCAGCTAGTCGTGTGCTTGAACTCTAGTGGCAAGTGAGCTATCCTATTCATAATTCAAAGAGCAAATAAACTCATTGTTGCCCTTTACACAGCAAATAGATTTGTACTCTGAATGAATTCTCTTGAACAATTAATTGGTTAAAATTTAATAGTTTACTTGAAGTTATGTTAAAGATCACATTTTTAGTAGTTTTGTTTAACGGAAGCACTAAAATATACTCATTGGCAATTGATTTATTTTTAGTGGAGTAAAAAAAAATCAATGGATAAAAAGAATCTTTGAAAAAAGAGAATTTCTATTGGTCTGTTGAGAGCGAGACTGTAGCATAGCTGTACCCCTTAACAGTATATATACAGAATTGGAGTGTTTGTTGGCTAGCTGGTTGTCATAGTGCAGTGGCAGAGTGCTTGTGTGTAAGCAAGTGGTCCTGGGTTTGATTCCCAGTGACAACCAAATATTTTTAATTCTGTATTGTTAAAAAAAAAGAGAGAGAATATTACTTTATGGCCTCAATAATTCCTCCCATCCCCTTTGGGCAGTGCAAGCAGGGGCCTTTTTGCAGTTAGTCTCAGTTTAGTTTTAGAGTTGAAACTATTCAATTTTCCTTGTTTTATTTTAGTAAAAAAAAGTTGTAGTGAGTGGTTGCTACAGCAATAGAGTCCTTTTCAAGATCACATTTAAAATATAACTATGTGGGGATACCGTTCACACATACTCTAATATAATAATTATATAGTCAAATTTTCAATACATTTGTGTATGGATGCAGGCGAGTGAGTCTTGGTCAGTGATAGCGCGTGTGTTGGAGTTAGCTGACTCCGAGGCCAAGAGAGTGGTAGATGCCTATGTCAATGCCATCTCTTTAGGGACTGGAAGACTCTCTCCTAAGACAGTGGTGAGTGATGGGGTGGGTGGAGGTTGTTTCCAAGTCTAGTGGCTTAGTTGTTTTTGTTGTTGTTGTTTTTCTAAAGTGATTCTATGGGCAATAAATTTTATGTATCAATATTATATGTATGTTTATTTATAAGCCATATCTGGATTATCTTACTACACTGATTTATTGCATATTAGAGCATTGGATTCATACAGTATATTTACCCTTTCACTAGTATATTTTTGACGACCAGTTGGTAACATGTATAATATGTGGGTATCTGTTTGTCTGTCTGTCTGCACACTATGATTTTGGAGATTACTGATAATTAACCGTTGATTTAGGTATGAGCTTACTCAGAACGAAGATTTAGGACCATTCATTGTGCTACTTTTTTTAATTTCGGGCTAACTGTCGAGAAAACACAAAGCTTTCAGCTCCACGTAGGTACCAGCTTTTGTGGGTAAAGCCTCGTAGCGTCACGTCATAATCACGTGATCAAATAAATTCTTGCAGCCCGCAGTGTAATTTGCTTTATGCTCAGGGAAGTTAGTTGAAAGAAGTGAAGTTTCACATTGAAAATGTGTACTGGTGAGTGTTTCTGGCTAGTTTAGCTTCTTCTCTTATGAAGACATGTTTCCATATGCCATTTTCATTGCCTGATTAAAATAGCTAATAGATTGCTTGTTGTTTTGGTTTAAGATTATATTATAATAGCTAGGTAGTGTTTAGTAGCGCTGAGGGTTCGCACCTTTGGTGCTTCATTTTTTATATTTCTTCTTTGTAAAGATATTTCAGCAAGAATTGTATTTTTTAAATAAAACTATTATTATTAAAAAAAAGTATATTAGTCTGCAAAGAGAAGAACTAAAAATTCAAAGTTACCGTTATTAATGGTACTGGCTGAAGTTCAATTTCCGACAATCTCAGAGTTGCTAAGTAGTTCAGACAGAATACACGGCTTATTCACCTTCTAGTTGCTGAATTCTGAGCTCCAGATCTGTCAGGGTTTCATACAGGATTTTTTGTTGGAGGGGGATAATTAGAAATTTTTACACATATAAACCTCACTCTCGTACTTTCAGTAGGGACTGCAAATGTTGAGAGAATAGGCAAATATCATACTTGACCCTCAGAAACAAAATTGTTGATAAAGTGGCAGTGGGGTAGGGGAATCTAGTTTTGGTGTGTGGGAGGGCAAATACTCAGAGGTAAGTGTACCATTAGCCTTATTTAAAATACCCGTTAATCCTACACCTCTTGTTCATTTAAGTCACGATCATTTATATGTTCGTCATCAGTGGGCCTCCCTGATTCTGCAGCTTCAATAGCTGAGTGGTTTGGTGAGAGCGGTGGCCGGAAGCCATGCCTCCAATCAGCGGTTGCCCAATTGGGGCAAATTAACGGGGTGAGGATAACCCCCTTAATTCCGACCACACACGTCACGTCATGGCAAAACAGCCGAGGCTGTCTACCAGAATGATTGAGAATAAGCCCCCTCCCTCCTCCTCCCTGGGGCAAAGGTGTGTGGGTGGATGGGAGAGTTTTGCAACTCAGTCTTGTGTTGTGTTTCTCAATTGACTGAATGAACCACTGACCATGTGCTCTCACTACTTACCCACCCGGCACACCTGCATTCGCCGTTCCACCTTTACCCAACGCTGGAACTTCCACCTTGGATTAATCCCACCTGGCCTGTGTCTAAATGGCCGTGCACTTGTTTCAATTTTTTATTACAGGGAGTCCTATGCCAGAGGAAAGTACAAGTATAAACAAAAAATAAGTTTGTTATGTATGAGATAATAGATGTTTTTAAAAATGGAGCATTGAGAGTGGTCTATTGCTGAGATTTTGAGTACCACTGGCGCGAATCCTTAGCAATTTAAAGTTAGGCAACTGCTCTACTTTTTTTTTGACAGGTGAATATGGTGCATGTGTACTCCTTAATACATTCATGTGTGTTTGTGTGTGCTTGTTGTTGTTATTGTTGTTGTATTAGTACTCTTATTACAAGTCTCTTGTCAAGTACATTGCAAGTCATGAAGAGAATGTGGGCGGGACCAAGTCTACGTTCTGGCGTAAAAAGGCCTCCCAGTTCCTGGAAGAACATTCTGCCATTATCCAGCAATCTGAGGAGGAGGAGGAGGAGGAGGAGGAGGAGGGGAAGAGAGAGGAGGACAGCCAGGGGCTGGAGGAGTGTGGGGGAGACACGCCTGATGAACTGGGCCAGTCTTCAGGGGAAGAGGATGAGGAAGTGGAGGAATATGAGGAGGAAGAAGGAGAACGGGGCGGGGATGCAGGAAGAATAATTGGAGGAGGAGCTGCACCAGGTCGTCCCAAATGAAGTTTACATAATAGAGTTAATGTGAGTCAGATATCGGGCACAGGTTGGCATGATTACCGGAATACAGTAGGTGTGGTCTATTGGTGAATATAGTATGACAGATGAGTGGAATGGGATAGGGATTGCAGGGCCGTAGTTGATAGTACGACCAGTACGACTTTGGTCGCACCTTTTTTTCGTCAAAGGTAAAGATCGTTACATAAAAATACTATATTATTAAAGGTCGTTTATTGTAACTGGTTGCGCGTGGTTCACGATCTCCCGGTTGCTAAAAAATTAGCACTTGTAGTGCATGATTCAAGTCGTAGCCTTCTGAGTGGACTTCCAGAGAAACCAAGTATGGAAAAAAAAACTGTGGTAAAGCGAGCGTTCCAAGCTACCTGGTTTGGTTCTAGGAGGTGGATTCACTACAATGAGGCAGAAGATTGTGTTCATTGTCATCTTTGCCTTACTGCCTTGAAGCAAAAGCTAATTAATCTTACTCCAGGAGATGACTCTGCTTTTGTAAGTTCAAACAATAATGTTAATTGAAGACTTTTACTTTAATGTTGCATTTTTAGCTTGTTAGAGGCTATAATAACTTGAACATTCACGTAATATAATTCATTCATTCATTTTTTTTCTGATTCATAATATTATAATTATAACCACATATCTCGTTGGGATAGACCACACCCACTTCCTGTTAACTAGTAAGTCACACCCATTTCCTGGCGTTACCTGTTCAGTTTAGCCGACTACGGCCCTGGATTGTGTAGATGTAGTTGTGTATAGTGACTGAATATGTGGCCAGCTGTAAAGGTGTAGCTATTTGTTTGGTTGTGACAGTTGAGGATAGTTGTGGGTTTGTCAGGAAGGTGTGGCTAGCTGTGAAGAAGTTGCTAAATGTGAAGTGTCATTTTTGAAAGTGTGGCTGATTTTGAAAGTTTGTGATTAAGGCTGACTTGTGTGAGTTGATGGGTTGAGTGTGTTTGGTGAGTGGGTGTGGCTAATTGTTGTTGGCAATCAATCTTATGTGGCCGGTTGAAAGTTGAGGATAATGTGTTATTGTTGTGAATTTTTAAACTGTTGTTTTAGTTGGAAAAGAAGAATTGTCGAGGAGAGACAAAGCTTCATGTGGCAGTAATCAATAATGATGTGGGTGTGGTCAAGAAACTCATAAAAAAGGTAAGAAAATATTAGAAAGGGGGTAGGAGAATTGGTACAAAAATGGTACACGTTTTTGTGTTGTAGTGTGTGCCAAATTTTATTCCATAATTGTGACTTTGGAGATTATAATGATGATGAACATGATGTTACCTAATCTATGTTATCTTATCTAGGTATAGTTTCAGAAAGGAGATGATTAGTTGTAAAATTAGCTATATATACAGTATATGGTGCCTGATGTACTTACTTGTGCAAATTAGGAGTACAGAGGTTGTTTTATCCATAGTTTCCTTCTCCTGCTCTCTTTTTTCCTCAGCTATTCTGACCCTTTTTTTCCTTATGCCTCTTTTTAACTCATGGATTCCCTTCTCCTCTCTCTGTCTATCTCTCCTGCTCCCCAGTATCTATGTCCTTTCTGTGTATTTGTTTTTCATTTCTTCAAACCGGAGGGAAAGTGCTATTCAAAATGCAAAAGTATGGGAATAGAAAAAAACCCACAGCTTTCGCACTCTACATGCGCCCGAATTTTGTCACGCGGTTCGGTGCAACCGATCACGTGTAAAGTTTTCAATGAGCTTGTAAACAACAAACTTGTCCCTTCTCCTGTGAGTGCTTTCTAGCCTTGCATTCCATTACTAGTGTACACTATGAGCGGCAAAGAATCTTTAGCTGTAGCGTTGCGTCTAGGATACTGGTAAGTCCAATATGCAGGTCGATTTAATTTTTATACCTGCTTAACAACTAATTAGCTAGCAGAGTGTAATATAGCTGTAGTGTCAGTAATAAGCTATTGCAAATCAAGCATATCCCAACTGTGTGATTGTTAGGTCTTTTTTATTCAGATTTCTTACCCTTCCACTGTTTTTTTTCCCCTAGATTTATTGTTGCAATTCTGAGTGACTCCGGGTTAGCTACACAGAAGCTTTTCATTATCACTTTTATTTCTGTACTAATTGTTCTGTAAATATAAATGGTTGTGATAATTTAATTGTAATCTTGTGATCAGTGAAATATATATAAATGAAATAATTGACAAAAATTAAGCATAAAGAATTGTACAAATTCAAACAAGGATGTGTGCTACAGCAGAATTCTCAACAGGTAAGACCCGTGGATGTTTCAATAGTCTCAAAAAGCTTACAATATTGGGTCGCCTTAGTCTTCTGTGGCTAGTAATTTCACTCCTTAAGGTTCTTCTCTCTAGTTACGTACCTGTGAACAGAGCAGCGCCAGGAAATAGCTATCTAGAACTGCAAGACAGCCTTGACTAAACCCTAGCAAAAGTTATTGCGTTAATAATGCGCACCCGAGTAGCTGTCCCTTTTTCACGTGAACGTTGATTTACTCACGCGTCAATAACAATTAGTTCACATGACTAAATTGCTTCTGGTTTTTTTTTGCCAAGTGCATTCCTTGCTTACCGTGCTTGTGGTCGTGCAACTCAACTTGGACATACTATAGTAACATCAGTCAGCTATTACTCACCTGCTTCTATTTTTATTGACCTTACATTCTCCTGCTTCTCTGCCTCTCTGTATACCAATTATGGTTAGCTACTGTAGATGACACTCTTTCCCAACTCAGTTCAGTGACCCAGTGTTCAATATTTAATTTGGAATATATGAATAAAAATTGCATTTGAACATGTGTGAACAACTCAATCACTACTTTCAATACAAAAATAACTCAGTATTGTCAATAACATGATGTGCAGGAAATAAAATAATTCAGCGTGACTCTTAAAACTGCAAAAACAAATTAATATTAATTGCGATAAATACAAGTATAAGTAATATGTGATAACATAACTGAAGGTTATTCTTATTAACTAAAAACAAACAGTATAGTGTGTAGTAGTTACATTTTCTCTCTCAATATTTCACTATTCTTTGGTGCTGATAGTCACACACATAAATGAAACCATCTCTGTCACAAGTCGCTCCATAACCTTGGTTTATGTCTTGTAGTGTCGCCACTCGAGAGTGATCAGAAGTGTTCAATATCAATACCTTGTAGTATTCAGTAACCACTGAGAATCCATCTGCAGTGACTGCTATCCCTCTAGGATAGGTAAACTGACCACTACCATACTGATGTAGATACTGACCTTCATGGTTGTATACAGTTATTACACTGCTATAATAATTGGATACATGTATATTTCTAGTTGTATCCATAGCAATGCCCCATGGACCATTCATGTTGCCTTGTATGTGACGTATGAATGTCCCGTCAATTTTGAATACAGACACACGATTATTAGAATTCTCGACCACATATAATTCTCCATCTGAACTTATACAGAGTCCAGTTGGATACTGAAGCTGACCATTACCAGTTCCTGTGGATCCAATAGTAGCCACATACTTTCCCTCTGTAGTTAGTTTATATATGCAGCCATTGCCATTATGACTTATGTACAGGAAATTGTCTTGAGCTGCTATACCATTTGATTGGCCGTTAAGTTGTCCCACTTCAGATGGACAAGTCATAGGGTCTAATAGAGTCCCACTGTCTTTATCTGCCACAATGATGTGGGGACCATCAGACACTATAAACAGTTTATTTCCACTCACAGTGACATCATAGGGAGTGTAGCTATAGCGATAGCAGGTTGTATTGATTTGACTAATGAGGCTCAAGTTGTTATAGTTCCTTTTTGTCCTAACATAAACTATAAATGGACTCGACTGAATGCTCTCATTTCCTATCTTTATATCGAGACTGTGTTCTCCAGTATTCTGAGGAGTGACAGTAACAGAGTATGTTCCATCATTGTTGTCTTCAGCTGTAAATGTAGAGATCTTCCCTCCAGAGTCTAATGGTGTTAGATATGCCACAATATTCTCTCCTCCATTCTTGTATGGCTTCCCTTCTATGTCTTTAGAGCAGACATTCAAGACTTTCTTCTCTCCTTGAATCATTTCAGAGGAATACGAAGAAACAGTACCATTTCTAGCACAAGAACCTCCTGTAACTTCTCCGAAGCTTTCAATGTCTGCCGTAATAGTAGTAGTAGTAAGAGATGTAGAAATGGAGTCAGTTTTGCAGAGCTTCAGAGGAATAGAGTCAAACTGGGTTTTTATTTCAGTCAAACCAGTTTCCATGGCAGCTTGAGCAGAGAGTAATTCAACTGAACTATACATGATTAGAGCTTCAGAAATTTGTTTGCTTACTTGTTGAATGCTGACTTGTAAACGAGTCATGGATTCCTGTTGAATCTTTAAAGCAGTTTCCTTCTGGAAATTCACTTCTCTGTTTTTTGCTAGTAAAGTTTTCTCTCGAGTTTCAATGGCTTCACGAAGTTTTTTGAATTCAGATTTGATGAGTTCATCAACTGAAGCTTTCTTTTTCTGGACCAGAGCAATCATTTTGTCTGCTTCAGAGGCAGAAGTCTTGAGCTGATCAGCAGCTGATGTAGCTTGCGACAGTAGAGATTTGAGTTGTTGTTTTCCCTTCTCTGCCACTTGCTCTACTCTGTCATACTTGTGGTTGTTATGCTTGAGAATAATACAATCTCTGCAAACTAACTGTTTGCATGTCTCACAGTAAAACTTGAGTACCTCGTCACTGTGTAGCTGGCAACTGGCAGTCTTGTGAGGAATGCTGTCTAGCAAGGTCTTTGTATTCACTGTCTCCTTTCCAAGCTCCACAAGTTTGTGCGAGTGCGTTTCTCTGTGTCGAGTGTGGTCTTGCGTACACTTGCTACACAGAAACTTGCAGCAGTTACAGCAGAATGTAGTAGCATTACTTTCATAGCTATCCAAGCAACGATCACAGGCAATGTCTGAGCTAGTCTCAATCTTGAGTGCATATTCAGCTACTTCCACCTCGTACTGTTTGCGAAGATCTTTTGGCAATGCAGACAAGCCACCTTCAGGAAGTTTGAAGGCTTTCTTACAGGTAGGGCAACTCTTTGTTTTGCTTGTCAAGCATTTGAAGCAGAAGGAATGTAAGCAAGGAAGGAGCCGAGGATCAGTGAAAAACTTAGAGCACAGCCTGCAAGTAGCTTGAGAAGAAATGGACCGGGACTTTGGATTAGAAGATGAACGAGGTTGCTCAGATCTCTTAGCAGATGCTGGATTCATCTTGATAGACTCTAACAAAAAAAATTATGTACAAAGCAATTCATTCAGGTTGCTACTCTACTTATTATTTTGGTTAGAAAAAGTATCTGATTAGGAATATCTTAAACTTACCAAGTTTCAATCAATAGTCGTGCAATTTCTTTAATGTCAGTCAGTAAGTAACTCAACTTTGAAACTGTCTTTTAAGAGTGTGCTCTAATAAGCTATGGCTCTAATGGGACACACCCAAGGGGGACCTGTGGTTGTTGTGGTTTTGGTTAGAGTGTGTGTGCAGAGGTGTTGCCACAGAAACCTAAGAGTGCAGACTAAGACTTCAATTCTACAAATGCACAAGCTACTTTATTACTGTTTATGAGTGTCTAGATTGCATATTACAGGAGATTATATTTTACTGAAATAGAGTGAGATGCACAAATGATAGTACAGTATAAAGTGATATATGTCTTGGTGCTTGCAGCTACGAAGGACAATGTTTACGTAGCAAACAGTCACTCAATTACCATCTAAAGTTTACTGAAATGGAAAATTATTTGTTGGAGTATAATGTCTTGCCTTGAGAATCTCTCTGGATATCCTCATTCTCTCACAGCTGTTTGTGTTTGAAGTTGGCGGAAGTACATTTTTATAGTTTGTATTGTAGGTAACCCTCACTGCAATTACTCCCACTCCCACCTCCCAAAAAAAAAATACAGCGATGTCCTACCATTGGTTAGTCTTTTACAATGGTATCTATGGTACAAAATAGGTGAACAATAGCAACAGTTGGAAAGCCGCCCTTTGGAGATTCATTTAAAAGAAGGGGAAGTAAGGAAAATATCCCCCCCCTTCCCCCTGGCTTAGTACAGAGAATAGGAAAAGAAACATTAATAGAATTTAAAAAGTTTTTAAAGTGTTTTGTTTCCATTCTTACTTTCAAGCATTTCTTCAAAGCAAACATTTCCTAGTGACATTTCTGTTATGTAGTGTCTAATTAGCATCCTTTTTTTGTTTTTTACAAAGCCCAACTTTCATTATTATTACCAGGGTGCGTTAGTGAACACTAGGGACAACTGTGGGTGGACACCTCTTCATGAGGCATGCAACTATGGTTTTCTGGAGATAGCTCGCATTCTGATCGAGAGTGGAGCTCAAGTGGATGACCCGGGAGGTGCCGGGTGTGAAGGGGTCACACCCCTCATTGATGCAGCAACTAATGGCCATGCGAGCGTGGTGAGCTTGCTGGTAAAGAATGGAGCTGATATGAGAATCACCAACTCTAAGGTGATTGATTGGGTCAATAAGTGCAGTTTATTTGTTAGAATGATTGTTTGCTTGTTGTTCCCCCTCCCCCTAATTTTTGTAAAATGGGGAGAGGGATAAGGCTGGCAATATTTTTTCTATATTGTGGTAAGGAAATGGGGCCTCGGAGAACAAGAATGGGTGAAAGACATTTAAAATGTGTACTTAGAAGGAATAGCTGAAGTGAAGAGTGGGGACATAAAGCAAAGTTGAGAGCAGTTGATGGTACAGATGAGGTAGGCAAGATATTATAGTGCTGTTGCTAACCGTGAAAAAGAAAATGAGAGAACAAGGATGTGAATGTAGGGACTAGTCTGTACATATTAGAACAGGCAAGTGCCAATGTTATTATGTGGTAGAGATGGGAGTGGCAAAGGCTACCATTTTTATGACATTTTATGCAGTACTTTCCATTCTCTTTATAGAAAAGAAATGCTGTCGACATTGTGGAGGAGTGTTTGAAGGCCATGCTGAGAGATGGAGAAAAAGACAGTGAAAGGAAAGAAAGCTATCGCACCATACGCACATTACTCGTCTCAGAGATGAAGAGGCGTGGATACGCCACGACTAGTGCGAAGCAGACAAAGGAAGTTTGCAGCAATGCTAGCAAATTAAAGTCAAAGAGGAGTTATGGTGGACAAGGACAAGATATTTTGAGAAGGACTGGGGCAGGATTGAGTGGGCGTGAGCGTGGGGGTAGCGTGGGAGGTGTTGTTGGAGCTGATAAATCTCTTTTTGGTCTACGCACCAAAAAACGTTGGAATGAACGAATATTATATGATGATGATGATGATGATTGCTATAGCAGACGGGCCATCAATAGCAAGAGGAGAAAAATTGAAGGTCACCTGATTTTAGACTTGGAATCGGAAGTGTTGGTAGGTGAAGTAGGGCTTGGCAGTAGGAAAGACAAGACTCATGATAGTAACAATGTGCAGACAGAAGGTACAGAATCACTGCCCAGAGTGATGTACAACTGCCTGGGACAGTTGGAAGCACCAGGTCCTTCTTTAATTGCAGAACAATTAGTAGAGGAGGAAGACGAGTCAGAGGAAGGAAGAGATGGAGGAGGTGACGAGAGGAAAGGACCTGGCTATCGAGTCATTGACAACTGGCTTGTGGATGATCTTGAAGGTGAGAAAACAAAGAGGAAGAAAAATAAACAGGAAAAAGATGTGTCTGTGGAGAGGGAGTCACGAGCTTTACTGGGCATGACCAATGCAAAAGAAAGAGAAAGGAATGCTGCTTCTAGGATAAACTCTGCATTTTCCGCAACTTTATCTTCCTTGTCACGAAAAGCAAAATCACTAATTTCTTCTGAGGATGCCAGGCAAAGAAACTCAACCAAACCTGCCAAGAATGCAATCATAGTCGAGAGCTCATCTTAATCGCCATACAGACAAGAAGGAAACAGTGATGATGAAGCAGAATTTCAACGTTGGAAAGCCCATAAAGAAGCCCAATCTACACAGTCTCACAACAACACTCATTCAACCTTGATACCCTCCTCATGTTCCAACAATGTCTCCACACCCTTTTCTGGTACCACTTCCATCAACCCTTATCCAGCCCACTTGCAGTTAGCCCCACCCTCTTAACTTCCACTGCCCCCTCCCATGAGAGTCAGAGTTCGCATCCTTACCTCCTCATATCGAATACCTTGTCCACACCTCCAGGAAGGAGGCGTGGTCACCAGCGTGGCCTGGCTGGCCAAACAAGCAGCTGAGCGATACTTTTCACAGCACGGGAGGCGTCCTGTTCTAAGTTTGACGACTGTGGATGGAGATTCACTGTGCCAGGCTGACCCAGTGGGCCATGTGTTGAGCCAGGATGAAGAAGTAGTGGGCGTTGTCCAGCAGTGGTTCACTCCTCCCATGCTGGAGAGATACATGGTGGCTTGTAGAACAAATGGAGCAGGTAAGGAAAATATGTGGATAGGTTTTAAATCTTCTAAACCATATAGTTAGCAGTTGTCGAATGATTTAATCGCTAGAACGATCTCGTTCCATCCCCTCAATACTATTTCTTTCTGGCCTTTTTTTGTATTATGAATAAGATAGTTATTTTTATTCACGCTGCTATTGATTATTTGTAGTTATAATTTGTTTATATGAATTATTCATGGATAACATAGTATTATGTATGTTTGGGTTATGTTTATAGAACCTCTGCCCAGTGTTCTAGATTTACTGGAGAAAGATCCAGATCCTCTAACCCTAAACCTGACTAATAAAAGCCTCTTATCTCGAGACTCCGTCCCTTTACTGCAAGCCATTCAGTCTCAACTCAGCCTCACCTCCATCAACCTGTCGGGAAATAAGCTGAAAGATGATGCCATGCCACGCCTCCAGATAGCCCTGGGAGAACTCCCTTCTCTCCAACATCTGGATTTGTCCTCAACCGGAATCAGTCATCAGGTATATAGACTTGCTGTATTACAGATGGTGATTTTTTTTCATGTAGTGTTTTGTGAGTGAGCGAGACTCTATCTAGTCTAAGATGAGGATATTTACAGTGCTTCCAACTTAAAGAGTGGATTTTTTTTAAACTACTGTATAGACCCTCACTACAGTCATTTAACATACACATACCTTTTCTTCATCATCCCAACAATGTTTACAATAGTAAAACTGCCTGTTTAGAGAATGGAAAACGGAGAACAGAACTTTTCTCATTCACTCTAATACATTTTACGCCATTTTTTTTGACGTCAAGATTTTGCGGTAGTTCGTCATTAAACGTAACTAGTTAACGAGCTAAGGTCAAACGGTTATTTCCCCGAGCAGTAAGACGGGACTTTCCCTAACTGCAATCGGCTGTATGGATTCTCATCGTTCTACTAGCAGCAGTAAACGAAGTCGAAATCAGTCAGAATTGTTGGCTGGTATATTACTAACTTGGAGCCAAGCCTATCCAAGCGGTCATCTTTTTCAAGAGCTGAAGAAAAGCTGAAGAAGTGTAATACTCCCAAGGCCCAGCATTCGGTATTCTGACAACATCAAGGCGATGCAGTTGGAGGCCTACTGGTTGTGCAGCTCCAGACGGAAGCTAAAAAGCTGGCCGTGATAGGCAGGTAACGCAGTAAAACTTGATACCTAGGGCCTGAGATACAACCGTAGCTAAATCAGCCATACCCGTGTAACAATTAGCGGTAAACTGGCGCCCTTGCACAAATACGCATGCGCTGTTTTGTGACGTCGCGTTTACGTGTACTAAAGGCCCACAACCCGCTCTAAACGTCATCATTTGATGACCCTTACCTTGCGTAAAAATATTTTGGTGAAAAACAGCCACAACTCACTTAATTTTTAAGGTATAGCTACCAAAGTTATACATAATAATTTTAAGGCAATTTTACATCATGTGTCAAATTTATAGAGATATAACTCAATAAATTCAAAAATCCTGGCTTAAACACTTTTTTTAACCACAACAATAACCACAAACCCACAAAATTGTTTTGTCTGTATGTTAATATGACATTAATGTATAATAATACAAATTTTTAGCTTTCTATTACACATACTTGAGAAATTATAGCAGAATTAGCAACCTTAACCAAAAAGCAAAAAAATCCACTCTTTAAGCTGGAAGCACTGTATATTTATACGGTTTAAAAAAAGCTATGAGGTGACCCATTCCATTTTTTCATCAATTCTTTAGTTCTGCATCACAAATCACAGACAAAATATGACAAAATTTGAGAGTATGTTTATCTAATTTACTTATAAAATATGTGACTGGCTCCGACAAAACATACCATTTCGCGCAAAACTAAATATTAAGATATACGCAAAAAAGCCGTGAAAGTTAATTTTTTTACAATTTTTTTTACTATCATACCGTAAAGTTTAACACTTAGCTAGCTTCTGGAAAAATTTTAGCCTCTAACTCCTCGTAGAATCTGCAAAAGACTCTCTATTTAGAAGCCAGCAATCGACTCCGCGTGAACTGTTGGAAATCGTGTAGAACGGAAAATAAACGAAAAAAGTGGCTAACTGCGGGAAAATCCCTCACGGTCGTCCTGGCAACCAATTCCCCGGACGGCAGCTGAGTAATGGCTAATTATTCACAGGTTTCAAGCACAGCCAAAGCTGTGAAAGCAGTTAACGCTTTGATCCCTTTTTGTGAGTAAGATCAGCAGTCACTGCTAGACTTTATACTGACTATTTTGATGATGTCAATGAGAAGAGAGGTTAGTTTAGCACAATACTTCAAAAACAATAATAACAATAGTGTGTATTTTTATAAGGTAATAATGATAGTGAATTTGTAATGGAAGAAGAGGATAATAGTATAGAGGAATGTGATATTTTAGTGAACTATGGAAATGAAGATGAAAATGTTGATTCAGAAGTAGTGTGTGAAGATTCCACAGGAGGCATAAATGATAGCGAGTTTGAGTGTGAATCTTTAGAAAATGATGCTGACAATGAAGATATACTGGCATGTGCTTTGTCCAGAGCATCAGACCTCTCGCCAGCCATTATTGTAGAACCTTCTGAAAATGACGTTCGAGAAGATCAACTCGTATCACAGTTTATTGCAAATGGTTGTGGTTGCCAACTTCGCTGCTCACAAACATTTTCTGAAAAGCACATACTTGAAACTCGATTGAACTTTGTTTCTCTTTCGAATACTGAATTGGATTTGGTTGTACTTGGACAGTTAAATGCTTTTTCTAATTGTAGTAACCAAGTATCCATAGTATCACGTCATCAACCAACTGAACGCAAGAAAAAATACAGCCAATATTACCATCAGGGTGAGATAATTTGTAGAATTTTTTTTAGATTTTTGCACACAGTGGGTGATATGCGCCTCAAGAACCTAATGCATCATTTGAGTAGTTTTGGTCCAATACCACGGGTTCATGGAAATACAAAGCATTTGCCCAAACATGCCTTGTCATTTCTTTTCATACAAAACATCGTCCAATTTTGGTTAAACTATGCTGACCAACATACAATCCTTTTGCCTGGTCGTATTCCAGGGTACAAAAGTTGTGACTTGAAGTTGCTACCGTCTAGTCTATCCAAACATGAAATTTGGAAAACATATGCTGATGCTGCATCCTCCACTGATAACATTCATGCTGCTGCATACTCTACTTTTTGCAAAATATGGCGTTCTGTTCTTCCATCAATTTTGATAATGAAGCCTATGACAGATCTTTGCTTTGTATGCCAACAAAACAGTGGGGCGATTATGAAAGCAGCAAATCGATCAGATGTAGAGAAATCCTCAATATTGAAAAAAGCTGAAAATCATCTTTACGTTGTACAATTGCAACGATCATTTTACAAAACAACTAACGATCTGTGCAAAAAAAGTGTCCGTGATCATTTTACCAGCAATGAAGTTTTTCTCCCACCTGCTCCAAATTGCAATATTCCTGCCAACTCCAATGACATAACTGTACATTACTCGTTCGACTATGCACAGCAAGTTCATTTCCTTTCTGATCCATTGCAACCTATAGTCATAAACTGGAACAACAACGGATCCATTCTTAGTCCCCACTATCTGCGCTATGTTGCATACTGCTGAATCATTGACGGTTTGTGCAGTATCCTTCAAACATCCCACTTTCGTTTTTCGAAACTTTCTTTTAAGCAATCCGAAACACCAATCAGGAGCAAATTTAGTATGGCCAACTATTAAAAATGAGAGAGTGATTTTTTCGTGCCTATTTGTCAAGCACCTCCATGTCAGATAATGTAGCATGCATGTATTCTTGTTTTGGCCAACACAGTTGTCACAGTGAAGGTGCACTTCCTTCTCTCCAAACTCGTGATGCTCAAAGAAGTAATGCAGTTGACTCACTACTGTATTAGCACCTTTCCCACAATCTACAGATTCATCAGTGAGAAAATTTATCTGCCTTGGTATAGCCTCACAGTGTACGCCAAAAATACTACATTTTCGCGGAGTGAGAAAGAAAATGGGTCCTTATATCATTTTGAAGACAATTGAATGGATTTTCATTAAGTGCCTAAAAAGAAAAAATTTTTTTTGCTCCAAATGGTATGTTTTGTCAGAGCCGGTCACATATTTTGATTAAATCTGTGTTTACTCTTGGAAATCTGGCTTCACCATCTTTCTATTGACAGCTCTTGAAGAATCTAGATGGATGTGTAAGTGAAAAATACTGGTTTGAGCATACCACAATGCAGTAGACCTTAAGTTAGTCCTACACACGTAGAAAAGCTTTGTTAATGATCCAATCAGTCATGCCAATTATTAATTAGGAGGAGAATTGTAATAGGTTTCGATTCTATACTGCATTATATTACCATATACTATAGTGATTTTAACATAGCAGATCATTGAGAGAAAGAAAGCCTGATTTTATTATGAGTTGGAGTACTACCAATGTTTATCATCCCCAAAGTTTTATAATATAAGTTAAGCTAATAACCTTTTGCAATCATTTCATCGAGTGTGTATCAGTTACTGCTGAAAGATCAATCAAAATTACGTGTATTACCAAATTTACCAATGTGATCCAGGTTTTTTGGTACATATACTTTAAATAAACACATGTTGTGCTGTAGGGTATTCACATGTTAGGTACAAAGCCAGTAGGTAACCATAACAACAACATGTGGAGGTCCTTACGTGCCCTGCACCTGAGCCACAACAAGCTAGCAGTACCTGGAATAGGGAGGGGAGGAATAGCCAGTGGTAGGTGTGGTCTTGATGTCCTACTGGGCATGTGCAATAGCTTGGAGGAGCTTTATCTGGATGGATGTGGTCTGACTCATGAAGTAGTGGATGCTCTGGCAGAAACTTTGAAAGGTGAAAATTCAACTCACTGTATCTTGACAAGTTAAAATGTTTTTTAGATTGAGTGTATAATTGAATTAGGTGGTCTCGCACACCAAACTAGGCAATTATCTAGTTGAACTTTTTAAATTAAGATGGTCTGGTATGCCTTACTAAGCAATTGTCTTGTTGAACTTTAAAATGAGCAGTGATAAAAATAGTAGAAGTAGTTATATAATTATATTTTTTTTTTTGTATTTGTTGTTGTTGTTTCATTTTTATTTGTTAATTATGGTGATCAATAAAAAAAATTCCAGTTATTTTGTTATGGTATTATAGTTATACATTGTAAAAGTAGTAAATAAAAGCTTGAGTGAAATATTTAACTCAAAGTGTTAGTACAGAATTCCGTATCTTATAAAGTATATTGTATGACAAATTTTTGATGTTGATAATTCACATTGTCTAAATTAGCCCCCCTCCCCCCCCTCCCCCCCCCCTCCCCCCCCTTCCTCCCCCCCGGGTGAAAAGCTGAAAGAAAACCTGATTTGTATTCTCATTACTTCCTTCTGTGCAGGTTGTTCTCACCTTCGTGTTCTCTCCCTGTCTAAGAACCCTCTGGGCTATGCTGGTTTGTGCTCCCTATGGCGGGCCATTTCCGGGCTAAGGGTCACCACACTGCTGCTTTCCCGGGTAGTCACTGCCAAGACTACAGGAAGTAGGACTTTAAGCAAAGTGCTACAAGATGACATTGCCCGTACTTATTTCAGAAATGTAAGACTCTTAGAGTGTAGAGAACAATTAGTGATTCTTGAGAACTAACAGTGTCTATTGCCTAAATCCTGGAAATATTGGCATAAATAAACCATATTAACAAGTGTTTGGCAATTTCAGAAAACAATACAAATGATTCATCTTTACATCAGCCCTAGCCAGTTGGCAAGGGTTTCTATATTTATTTTTTGTTCACAGTTTCCCTTTGATTGTTTAAATTGAGTGAGACATTGTTAAATGTATTTTTTTTTTTAATCACTGGCACGTATTAACTATATCCTAACAAATGCCTGGCCAGGCCCCCTCCCAACTAAGTTTATTGAAAAGTTTGCATATAAGCAATTCAGTCTGCAGACAATTGCAACTTATGCTCTTTGTCCTTGCTGTGATATTTGGCTTGTTCTTGTTATTCTTCAGGGTGGTGGCCGATATTTGGAAGACCTTGACATGTCATATTGTTACCATGGTGACGATGAGCCACTCCCAATTCTGATGGACTGTCTTGGAGTTTGTCCATTCCTGAAGGAGCTAAGACTGGCTGGGTGGGGCTTGGCCAGAGGGCACATCGACACCCTCTGCAGGTAGAGAAACATGTCTATAATAACTCAGTTGGCTACAATTGTGCACTCATAAAATGTTATAGCAGTTTTTGAATTCTCGACATCCTCCTCAGAATTAATATGGTCTAATTCGCTATGAACATAAAGTAAATAGCAAGATAATTGGTGGGCATGTTTACTGCTCAATATGCTGCTAGGTGACTTAGATATCCAGGAAGCTCCCACTTTATGTCTCTATTAAGCTTGTTTTTTTTTTCTTGTGCCATCTTTATGTGTACTGTAGAGCTTCCCTGATCTTTATCTTATAGAATAATTGAGAGGGAAGGAGGTACACACAAATCCATAGCAGAGCAAAACACTGCATATGAAGTCATGTATTTGCCCTTTAATAGCACACTGAATAGAAGTAGCGAAATCTATCTAAAATATTTAAAATGTGTTGTTTTTGGAGTTGAAGAGTATAAGGCCAGCTCTGCAAGGCCTGAAAGTCTGTTGTTGTCAACACTGTACTCCATCACATGTGCTACTAATATGCCACTCATATGTCCATACATATATAGTAGGACTTTTTCATCTGAAAACGTTGAGACTGAGAGGTGTTCGGATAACTGAAATGTGTAGATAACTGAACATCATAGAAAATGTACTATAAAAACACTAATGAAAGGGCGTGGTCAAGCTATTCTTTGTGTCTGCATGTGGTTCTATTAGATGTTGGGTGTTCGGTTAGCTGAAGTGTTCAGATAATTGAAGTTCGGTACTAATAACTTTGACTGCACATATGTACACACCTTACTTCACAATAACCACCATTTCTTAATGAAATTAATGAGCATAATTTTGATCTTAATCAGTGAATATAAAGTGAATTGCTGAAAAGCAAATATTGTAGGTAAAATTAAAGGCATAATGTTTAGAGGTATCATTATCATTTTATTGTTATTATTATTGTTGCTGTTGTTGTTGCTGTTGTTTTTATTTTTGTTGCAGCTTCATTGAGCAATCAAGCTCCCTTACTTCCTTGAATGTCAGTGGCAATTGTTTCCCTTGGCAACCAAGGAGTGTTGGAACTTCTGAGTAGCTTTCAGCGCCACATAGACACTGCAGGTGTGGAGGTGGATGAAGATGTGACACTTAACCTAGTGGCTTGTGGAATGGAGTCGCCCCTTCCTGACGAGCTTATTAAAGTGGTGCTTAGATTAAAGACTGACAATGGTGGACCAAGTATAAAGTTAGACCTTTTTGGAAATTTAATTGAAAAAGAAGATATTGTTCGATTGAAACTATGACTGTATAATTGTTTTCACATACTGAGTAAATTTGATTATATATACCTGTGTTATGAAATTATCAGTACAAATACAACATGGTCTGCCACCGCCATAGATTTTAAACCTTGTCCATTATAAACACAACACAGGTACAAGTACATTTGTGTTCATTTAGACAAACTTTAAATGAATGCGGATTAATTAAAGGTGGTGTAATCCTTGTCACTGCCTTACTTCTAGTATTGCCTGAACTGGAAGTTATAAGTAGAGAAATAGAGAGCAATCGAGAGTTAGGTAAAGGGTCTGGCTACGCCAAACTAGTAGCTAGTAGAGATACAACTTCGTTAACATTTGAAATCACTAGATTACTATATGGCTGACTCCAATTGTCATTATTTTGCTTTGTTTGCTCCCCCCTCCCCCCTCACCAAGTTATTTAATTTTTCATACTATGAAATAAATTAAATCACAATCAATACAACTGTACTGGACTGTTAATGATGCAGCAAATATTGTCAATGATGTACTCGATATACTCTTTAATATTTGACTATTCTTCTGTTCTGATAGTCACACACATAAATGTAGCCATCTCTGTCACAAGTTGCTCCATAACCTCGACGTATATCTTGTAGTGTAGCCACTCGAGAATAATTGGAAGTGTTAAATATCAGTATCTTTAAGAAGTAATCAGCAACTGTTGAGAATCCATCTGCAGTGACTGCTATCCCTGTAGGATATGATAACTGACCACTACCATACTGACGTAGATACTGACCTTCATGGTTGTATACAGTTATTACATGGCTATTATAGTTAGATACATGTATATTTCCAGTAGTATCTATAGCAACACCACATGGACCATTCATGTTGCCTTGTATGTGACGTATGAATGTCCCGTCAGTTTTAAATACAGACACACGATTATTAGATCTCTCGGCCACATATAATTCTCCATCTGAACTTATATAGAGTCCTCTTGGAGTCTGAAGCTGACCATTAGCAGTTCCTCTGGATCCAATAGTAGCCACATACTTTCCCTCTGTAGTTAGTTTATATATGCAGCCATTGTCATTATGACTTATGTACAGGAAATTGTCTTGAACTGCTATACCAAATGATTGGCCGTTAAGTTGTCCCACTTCAGATGGACAAGTAATAGGGTCTAATAGAGTCCCACTGTCTTTATCTGCCACAATGATGTGAGGGCCATTGGACACTATAAACAGTTTATTTCCACTCACATTGACATCATAGGGATAGTAAGATGTGTTGATTTGACTAAAGAGGCTCAAGTTGTTATAATTCCGTTTTGTTCTAACATAAACTATAAATGGACTCGACTGAATGCTCTCATTTCCTATCTTTATATCGAGACTGTGTTCTCCAGTATTCTGAGGAGTGACAGTAACAGAGTACGTTCCATCGTTGTGGTCTTCAGCTGTAAATGTAGAGGTCTTCCCTCCAGAGTCTAATGGTGTTAGACATGCCACAACATTCTCTCCTCCATTCTTGTATGGCTTCCCATCTATATCTTTAGAGCAGACATTCAAGACTTTCTTCTTTCCTTGAATCATTACAGAGGAATACAAAGAAACAGTACCATTTCTAGCACAAGAACCTCCTGTAACTTCTCCAAAGCCTTCAATGTCTGCCATAATAGTAGTAGTAGTAAAAGATGTAGAAATGGAGTCAGTTTTGCAGAGCTTCAGAGAGAAAGAGTCAAACTGGGTTTTTATTTCAGTCAAACCAGTTTCCATGGCAGCTTGAGCAGAGAGTAATTCAACTGAACTATACATGATTAGAGCTTCCGAAATTTGTTTGCTTACTTGTTGAATGCTGACTTGTAAACGAGTCATGGATTCCTGTAGAATCTTTAAAGCAGTTTCCTTCTGGAAATTCACTTCTCTGTTTTTTGCTAACAAAGCTTTCTCTCGAGTTTCAATGGCTTCACGAAGTTTTTTGAATTCAGATTTGATGAGGTCATCAACTGAAGCTTTCTTTTTCTGTACCAGAGCAATCATTTTGTCTGCTTCAGAGACAGAAGTCTTGAGCTGATCAGCAGCTGATGTAGCTTGCGACAGTAGAGATTTGAGTTGTTGTTTTCCCTTCTCTGCCACTTGCTCTACTCTGTCATACTTGTGGTTGTTATGCTTGAGAATAATACAATCTCTGCAAACTAACTGTTTGCATGTCTCACAGTAAAACTTGAGTACCTCGTCACTGTGTAGCTGGCAACTGGCAGTCTTGTGAGGAATGCTGTCTAGCAAGGTCTTTGTATTCACTCTCTCCTTTCCGAGCTCCACAAGTTTGTGCGAGTGTTTGTCTCTGTGTCGAATGTGGTCTTGCGTACACTTGCTACACAGAAACTTGCAGCAGTTACAGCAGAATGTAGTAGCATTACTTTCATAGCTATCCAAGCAGCGATCACAGGTGACGTCAGAGCTAGTCGCAATCTTGAGTGCATATTCAGCTACTTCCACCTCGTGTTGTTTGCGAAGATCTTTAGGCAATGCAGACAAGCCACCTTCAGGAAGTTTGAAGGCTTTCTTACAGGTAGGGCAACTCTTTGTTTTGATTGTCAAGCATTTGAAACAGAAGGAATGTAAGCAAGGAAGGAGCCGAGGATCAGTGAAGAACTTAGAGCACAGCTTGCAGGTAACTTGAGAAGAAATGGACTGGTACTCTGGATTAGAAGATGAGCGAGGTTGCTTAGATATCTTAGCAGATGCTGGATTCATGTTGGTAGACTCTAACAAAAAAAATGTTATTTACAAAGCATTCAACCAGAAATTCAGGTTGCTACTCTGCATATTGTTTTGGTTAAAAAGTATCTGATTAGAATAACCTAAAACTTACCAATTTCAATCAATAGTTGTGCTATTTTTTCGAAGTCACGCTGTAAGTAACTCAACCTCGAAACTATGTTTTTTAAGAGTGTGCTCTAATAAGCTACGGAGGCGACTAAGGAGAGGAAGTTACCAACTAGCCATTAGGGGCAGAATGTTAGCCGGGTCAAAGTACGTAATTAAAGTTGCCATTCGTAATTAAAGCTGCCTTTGGCGGCTCGCAACACGAAAAGCTGTGTGGTGTCGAAAATGGAACAATAGAGTAGCTCATTAGACACCCAAAAAAATAGCTAGATGGGACCATATAAACACATCACTTGATAAAGTTAGTATTAATGAATCTCAAAATTACAAGTATAAGGAATAAATTACAACAAAGCTATGAATACTGTTATGAAGAGCTTGAAATTGGGGGGAGGGGGTGACATATCACCCTATGCACTCCCCTGGATGAGCCCCTGAAATGATTATATTGCTTAAAGTTTAAAAAAATTACAACAAAATGCATTTATTTGATCAACCATAGCTACTACATCAATTTAGACTTTTACAATTCTAGTTATCCTAATCGATTTCAAAAATTAAAGTGAACTTGAAAAGCAGCTCAACTATCTAAATCTCATACCAAGTGGCTAGATTAATAACAATAAACTAGTAACTTGTTTTAAAGCAAAAGTGAATTCTTGTTTACCTTCTATTTTTAAGCAATAAGTACAGCCTTACATATGATGTTTGTAAATTCATTCATATAGGTGGCTCAATTGAAAGATAAACTACAATATATAGCTAATAACTACTATTGATAAAATAATTATTTCTTTATGTTGTCGTTAGTGCAGTAATGGCATATATATTGCAATATATTTGAACATGAGCAGTGAATCCACATGGCACAGAGGGCACACTGAATCCAATCCACTAATTCATCATTACTATCATCTTCTTTCAAACACACTTCGCAGATCTTTGGCTCTATATTTTGAAGATGTATTCTCTGTTTAATCACTTCTGTAGTGGATGGCTTCGAAATTGTTTTTGTGGCAACTACTCTCCTCTTTTTAGTTGAAAAGAATTTCAACTGTGTTTCGTTTTTGCTGTCAGGTGGAATTTTTCGTTTAATAGGTAAAGCTGTTGTTGAACAAGGTAAAGAATGGAACACTGTGATTGCAGTGCCTATGTGGGTCTTGGCTGTGTTTAATGCGGTTTCATTATTACAGCGACTAACTAAATTGACAAGATCTTCTACCATTAAAAGCAATGTCTTTCTAGTGCTAAATTGTTGTTTGATGCTATAGTACTTTGTTAAAGTATGTAGCAGAATCACCATGATCATTATTTATACTCTTTTTTTTATACAAGTTCATATTACGATATTACGCAATATCAGGATTAATCTTCATTGCAACAAGGTGCACATGCTTGCATGTAGAATGTAAAGTGGTGTGGGCATACAGGAGTAGCCCACATGCAGGAGAATAAAGGAGAAAGACAGAAGAGAACAGAAGAGAACTAGTTCAGCGAGCGAGCGAAGCGAGCGAAGCTGACTCTCAGTCGTGTTCAATTGAGATTTCAGATATATATATATATATAATATATACATATATATATTTATTCCACGCTAGATATCTTCACAATGATATTTTTAGGTACGTGACCCGTGAGATCTAAAAAAAAAACCCATTTCGGTGAAGATATCTAGTGTGGAATAAACCACTTATTATAATTGGTGTCGAGGTATTGCTAGCATTAGGAGCACGTGCATATTGTTCTGGCATGAGTTTGTTGACTTAGGGCTACTTGGAAGACTGATATGGCTAGATATTTCACTCTCAGGCTTTATTTTCACTTTGGCTCTTGAAAATAAATTAGCCTACTCTCGTGAAATATTTCACCATATCACACTCTGACTCATGTAATAAGTACTATATATGTATACTAGCCTGATGTACTAACTTGTGCAAATTAGGAGTGCAGTAGCATGAGGTAGTTTAACTCATGGATTCCCTTCACCTCTGTGTACCTCCTGCTCCCCATTATCTCTGTCATTTCTGTAAATTTTCTTTCACTTCATTGTACTAGCTAGTTCAGTCAGCTTTTTCTCACCTCCTTCTATTTTTATTGACCCTTGCATTCTCCTGCTTCTCTGCCTCTCTGTATACCCATTGTGGTTACCTCTCTCATTATGGTTAGCTATTGTAGATGACACTCTTTCCCAACTCAGTTCAGTGACCCAGTGTTCAATATTACAGTGATTTAACTTGGAATTATATGAATAAAAATTGCATTTGAACATGTGTGAACAACTCAATCACTACTTTCAATACAAAAATAACTCAGTATTGTCAATAACATGATGTGCAGGAAATAAAATAATTCAGCGTTTCTCTTAAAACAGCAACAGCATAAATATTAATATTAATTGTGATAAATACAAGTATAAATAATATGTGATAACATAACTGAAGGTTTTTCTTATTAACTAAAAACAAACAGTATAGCTAGTGTGTGTTATATGTACAATGGTGTAGTAGTTACATTTTCTTTCTCAATATTTCACTATTCTTTTGTTCTGATAGTCACACACATAAATGAAACCATCTCTGTCACAAGTTGCTCCATGACCTTGATGTATATCTTGTAGTGTAGCCACTCGAGAGTGATTAGAAGTGTTGAATATTACTACCTGGTTTTCAGTAACCACTGAGAGTCCATCTGCAGTAACTGCTATCCCTCTAGGACGGGTGAAGTGACCACTACCATACTGATGTAGATACTGACCTTCATGGTTGTATACAGTTATTACATTGCTATTGTAATTGGATACATGTATATTTCCAGTAGTATCCATAGCAACACCACATGGACCATCCATGTTTCCTTGTATGTGACGTATGAATGTCCCGTCAGTTTTGAATACACACACACGATTATTAGAATAGTCGGCCACATATAATTCTCCATCTGAGCTTATATAGAGTCCATTTGGATGCTGAAGCTGACCATTACCAGTTCCTGTGGATCCAATAGTAGCCACATACTTTCCCTCTGTAGTTAGTTTATATATGCAGCCATTGCCATTATGACTTATAAACAGGAAATTGTCATGCGCTGCTATACCAAGTGATTGGCCGTTAAGTTGTCCCACTTCAGATGGACAAATAATAGGGTCTAATAGGGTCCCACTGTCTTTATCTGCCACAATGATGTGGTGGCCACTGGACACTATAAACAGTTTATTTCCACTCACAGTAACATCATAGGGATAGCAAGTTGTATTGATTTGACTAATGATTCTCAATTTGTTATATTTCCTTTTTGTTCTAACATAAACTATAAATGGACTCGACTGGATGCTCTCATTTCCTATCTTTATATCGAGACTGTGTTCTCCAGTATTCTGAGGAGTGACAGTAAAAGAGTATGTTCCATCGTCGTTGTCTTCAGCTGTAAATGTAGAGGCCTCTCCTCCAGAGTCTAATGGTGTTAGATATGCCACAACATACTCTCCTCCATTCTTGTATGGTTTCCCATCTATATCTTTAGAGCAGACGTTCAAGACGTTCTTCTCTCCTTGTATCATTACAGAGGAATACGAAGAAACAGTACCATTTTTAGCACAAGAACCTCCTGTAACTTCTCCAAAGCTTTCAATGTCTGCCATAATAGTAGTAGTAGTAAAAGATGTAGAAATGGAGTCAGTTTTGCAGAGCTTCAAAGGGAAAGAGTCAAACTGTGTTTTTATTTCAGTCAAACCAGTTTCCATGGCAGCTTCAGCAGAGAGTAATTCAACTGAAGTATATATGTTTAGAGCCTCAGAAATTAGTTCAGTTATTTGTTGAATGTTGACTTGTAAACGAGTCATGAATTCCTTTTGAATCTTTAAAGCAGTTTCCTTCTGAAAATTCACTTCTTTGTTTTTTGCTAACAAAGCTTTCTCTCGAGTTTCAATGACTTCACGAATTTTTTTGAATTCAGATTTGATGAGTTCATCAATGGAAGCTTTCTTTTCCTGGACCAGAGCAATCATTCTGTCTGCTTCAGAGGCAGAAGTCTTGAGCTGATCAGCAGCTGATGTAGCTTGCGACAGTAGAGGTTTGAGTTGTTGTTTTCCCTTCTCTGCCACTTGCTCTACTCTGTCATACTTGTGGTTGTTATGCTTGAGAATAATACAATCTCTGCAAACTAACTGTTTGCATGTCTCACAGTAAAACTTGAGTACCTCGTCACTGTGTAGCTGGCAACTGGTAGTCTTGTGAGGAATGCTGTCTAGCAAGGTCTTTGTATTCACTCTCTCCTTTCCGAGCTCCACAAGTTTGTGCGAGTGTTTGTCTCTGTGTCGAGTGTGGTCTTGCGTACACTTACTACACAGAAACTTGCAGCAGTTACAACAGAATGTAGTAGCACTACTTTCGTCGCTGTCCATGCAACGATCACAGGCAATGTCTGAGCTAGTCTCAATCTTGAGTGCATATTCAGCTACTTCCACCTCGTACTGTTTGCGAAGATCTTTAGGCAATGCAGACAAGCCACCTTCAGGAAGTTTGAAGGCTTTCTTACAGGTAGGGCAACTTTTTGTTTTGCTTGTCAAGCATTTGAAACAGAAGGAGTGTAAGCAAGGAAGGAGCCGAGGATCAGTGAAGAACTCAGAGCACAGCCTGCAAGTAGCTTGAGAAGAAATGGACCGGGACTTTGGATTAGAAGATGAACGAGGTTGCTTAGATCTCTTAGCAGATGCTGGATTCATCTTGATAGACTCTAACAAAAAAAATTATATACAAAGCAATTTATTCAGGTTTCTACTCTACTTATTGTTTTGGTTAGAAAAGTATCTGATTAGGAATATCTTAAACTTACCAAGTTTCAATCAATAGTCGTGCAATTTCTTTAATGTCGGTCAGTAAGTAACTCAACTTTGAAACTGTCTTTTAAGAGTGTGCTCTAATAAGCTATAGCTCTAATGGGACACACCCAAGGGGGGCCTGTGGTTATTGCGGTTTTGGTTAGAGTGTGTGTGCAGAGGTGTTGCCACAGGAAACCTCTTGGAATTTGTCTGCTCCTAAGAGTGCAGACTAAGACTTCAATTCTACAAATGCACAAGCTACTTTATTACTGTTTATGAGTGTCTAGATTGCATATTACAGGAGATTATATTTTACTGAAATAGAGTGAGATGCACAAATGATAGTACAGTATAAAGTGATGTATGTCTTGGTGCTTGCAGGTACGAAGGAAAATGTTTACGTAGCAAACAGTCACTCAATTACCATCTAAAGTTTACTGAAATGGAAAATATTTGTTGGAGTATAATGTCTTGCCTTGAGAATCTCTCTGGATATCATAATTCTCTCACAACTGTTTGTGTTTGTAGTTGGCAGAAGTACATTTTTATAGTTGATATTGTAGAGTAACCCTCACTGCAATTACTCCCACTCCCACCTCCCAAAAAAAAAATACAACAATGTCCTACCATTGGTTAGTCTTTTACAATGGTATCTATGGTACAAAATAGGTGAACAATAGCAACACTTGGAAAGCCGCCCTTTGGAGATTCATTTAAAAGAAGGGGAAGTAAGGATAATATCTCCCCCCCCCTCCCCCTGGCTAAGTACAGAGAATAGGAAAAGAAACATTAATAGAATTTAAGAAGTTTTTAAAGTGTTTTGTGTCCATTCTTACTTTCAAGCATTTCTTCAAAGCTAACATTTCCTAGTGATATTTCTGTTATGTAGTGTCTAATTAGCATCCTTTTTTGTTTTTTACAAAGCCCAACTTTTATTATTATTACCAGGGTGCGTTAGTGAACACTAGGGACAACTGTGGGTGGACACCTCTTCATGAGGCATGCAACTATGGTTTTCTGGAGACAGCTCGCATTCTGATCGAGAGTGGAGCTCAAGTGGATGACCCGGGAGGTGGGCAAAATATTATAGTGATGTTGCTAACCGTGAAAAAGAAAATGAGAGAACAAGGATGTGAATGTAGGGACTAGTCTGTACATATTAGAACAGGCAAGTGCCAATGTTATTATGTGGTAGAGATGGGAGTGGCAAAGGCTACCATTTTTATGACATTTTATGCAGTACTTTCCATTCTCTTTATAGAAAAGAAATGCCGTCAACATTGTGGAGGAGTGTTTGCAGGCCATGCTGAGAGATGGAGAAGAAGACAGTGAAAGGAAAGAAAGCTATCGCACCATACGCACATTCCTCGTCTCAGAGATGAAGAGGCGTGGATATGCCTTGACTAGTGCGAAGCAGACAAAGGAAGCTTGCAGCAATGCTAGCAAATTAAAGTCAAAGAGGAGTTATGGTGGACAAGGACAAGATATTTTGAGAAGGACTGGGGCAGGATTGAGTGGGTGTGAGAGTGGGGGTAGCGTGGGAGGTGTTGTTGGAGCTGATAAATCTCTTTTTGGTCTACGCACCACAAAACGTTGGAATGAACGAATATTATATGATGATGATGATGATGATTACTATAGCAGACGGGCCATCAATAGCAAGAGGAGAAAAATTGAAGGTAACCTGATTTTAGACTTGGAATCGGAAGTGTTGGCAGGTGAAGTAGGGCTTGGCAGTAGGAAAGACAGGACTCATGATAGTAACAATGTGCAGACAGAAGGTACAGAATCACTGCCCAGAGTGATGTACAACTGCCTGGGACAGTTGGAAGCACCAGGGCCTTCTTTAATCGCAGAACAATTAGTAGAGGAAGCAGACGAGTCAGAGGAAGGAAGAGATGGAGGAGGTGACGAGAGGAAAGGACCTGGCTATCGTGTAATTGACAACTGGCTTGTGGAGGATCTAGAAGGGAAGAAAAAGAAACAGGATAGAGATGTGTGTGTGGAGAGGGAGTCACGAGCTTTACTGGGTATGACTAACTCAAAAGAAAGAGAAAGGAATGCTGCTTCTAGGATAAACTCTGCATCTTCAGCAACTTTATCTTCCTTGTCACAAAAGGCAAAATCACTTTTTTCTGAGGATACCAGGCAAAGAAACTCAACCAAACCTGCCAAGAATGCAATCATAGTCGAGAGCTCATCTGAATCACCAGACAGACAAGAAGAAAGCAGTGACGATGAAGCAGAGTTTCAACGTTGGAAAGCCCACAAAGAAGCCCAATCTACGCAGTCTCACAACAACACTTATTCAACCTTGATATCCACCTCATGTTCCAACAATGTCTCCACCCCCTTTTCTGGTACCACTTCCATCAACCCTTATCCAGCCCACTTGCAGTCAGCCCCACCCTCTTCACTACCATTGCCCCCTCCCATGAGAGTCAGAGTTCGCATCCTTACCTCCTCATATCGAATACCTTGTCCACACCTCCAGGAAGGAGGCGTGGTCACCAGCGTGGCCTGGCTGGCCAACCAAGCAGCTGAGCGATACTTTTCACAGCACGGGAGGCGTCCTGTTCTAAGTCTGACGAAATTTTAGCCTCTAACTCCTCGTAGAATCTGCAAACGACTCCCTTTTTAGGAGCCAGCAATCGACTCCGTGTGAACTGTTGGAAATCGCGTAGAACGGAAAATAAACGAAAAGTGTGGCTAACTGCGGGAAAATCCCTCACGGTCGTCCTGGCAACCAATTCCCCGGATGGCAGCAGAGTAATGGCTATTCACAACTTTCAAGCACAGCCAAAGCTGTGAAGGCAGTTAACGCTTTGATCCCTTTTTGTGAGGAAGATCAGCAGTCACTGCTAGACATTATAACTGACTATTTTGATGATGTCAATGAGAAGAGAAGTTAGTTTAGCACAATACTTCAAAAACAATAATAACAATAATGTGTATTTTTATAAGGTAATAATGATGGTGAATTTGTAATGGAGGAAGAGGATAATAGTATAGAGTAATGTGATATTTTAGTGAACTATGGAAATGAAGAGGAAAATGTTGATTCAGAAGTAGTGTGTGAAGATTCCACAGGAGGCATAAATGATAGCGAGTTTGAGTGTGAATCTTTAGAAAATGATGCTGACAATGAAGATTTACTGGCATGTGCTTTGTCCAGAGCATCAGACCTCTCGCCAGCCATTATTGTAGAACCTTCTGAAAATGACGTTCGAGAAGATCAACTCGTATCACAGTTTATTGCAAATGGTTGTGGTTGCCAACTTCGCTGCTCACAAACATTTTCTGAAAAGCGCATACTTGAAACTCGATTGAACTTTGTTTCTCTTTCGAATACTGAATTGGATTTGGTTGTACTTGGACAGTTAAATGCTTTTTCTAATTGTAGTAACCAAGTATCCATAGTATCATGTCATCAACCAACTGAACGCAAGAAAAAATACAGCCAATATTACCATCAGGGTGAGAAAATTTGTAGAATTTTTTTTAGATTTTTGCACACAGTGGGTGATATGTGCCTCAAGAACCTAATGCATCATTTGAGTAGTTTTGGTCCAATACCACGGGTTGATGGAAATACAAAGCGTTTGCCCAAACATGCCTTGTCATTTCTTTCCATACAAAACATCGTCCAATTTTTGTTAAACTATGCTGACCAACATACAATCCTTTTGCCTGGTCGTATTCCATGGTACAAAAGTTGTGACTTGAAGTTGCTACCGTCTAGTCTATCCAAACATGAAATTTGGAAAACTTATGCTGATGCTGCATCCTCCACTGATAACATTCATGCTGCTGCATACTCTACTTTTTGCAAAATATGGCGTTCTGTTCTTCCATCAATTTTGATAATGAAGCCTATGACAGATCTTTGCTTTGTATGCCAACAAAACAGTGGGGCGATTATGAAAGCAGCAAATCGATCAGATGTAGAGAAATCCTCAACATTGAAAAAAGTTGAAAACCATCTTTACGTTGCACAATTGCAACGATCATTTTACAAAACAACTAACGATCTGTGCAAAAAAAGTGTCCGTGATCATTTTACCAGCAATGAAGTTTTTCTCCCACCTGCTCCAAATTGCAATATTCCTGCCAACTCCAATGACATAACTGTACATTACTCGTTCGACTATGCACAGCAAGTTCATTTCCCTTCTGATCCATTGCAACCAGGACCCATTTTCTTTCTCATTCCGCGAAAATGTAGTATTTTTGGCGTACACTGTGAGGCTATACCAAGGCAGATAAATTTTCTCACTGATGAATCTGTAGATTGTGGGAAAGGTGCCAATACAGTAGTGAGTCAACTGCATTACTTCTTTGAGCATCACGGGTTTGGAGAGAAGGAAGTGCACCTTCACTGTGACAACTGTGTTGGCCAAAACAAGAATGCATGCATGCTACAGTATCTGACATGGAGGTGCTTGACAAATAGGCACGAAAAAATCACTCTCTCATTTTTAATAGTTGGCCATACTAAATTTGCTCCTGATTGGTGTTTCGGATTGCTTAAAAGAAAGTTTCGAAAAACGAAAGTGGGATGTTTGAAGGATACTGCACAAACCGTCAATGATTCAGCAGTATGCAACATAGCGCAGATAGTGGGGACTGAGAATGGATCCGTTGTTGTTCCAGTTTATGACTATATATATCATTTTGAACACAGTTGAATGGATTTTCATTAAGTGCCTAAAAAGAAAAAAATTTTTTTTTGCTCCAAATGGTATGTTTTGTCAGAGCCGGTCACATATTTTGATTAAATCTGTGTTTACTCTTGGAAATCTGGCTTCACCATCTTTCTATTGACAGCTCTTGAAGAATCTAGATGGATGTGTAAGTGAAAAATACTGGTTTGAGCATACTACAATGCAGTAGACTTTAAGTTAGTCCTACACATGTAGAAAAGCTTTGTTAATGATCCAATCAGTCATGTCAATTATTAATTAGGAGGAGAATTGTAATTGGTTTCGATTCTATACTGCATTATATTACCATATGCTATAGTGATTTTAACATAGCAGATCATTGAGAGAAAGAAAGCCTGATTTTATTATGAGTTAGAGTACTACCAATGTTTATCATCCCAAAATTTTTATAATATAAGTTAAGCTAATAACCTTTTGCAATCATTTCATCGAGTGTGTATCAGTTACTGCTGAAAGATCAATCAAAATTACGTGTATTACCAAATTTACCAATGTGATCCAGGTTTTTTGGTACATATACTTTAAATAAACACATGTTGTGCTGTAGGGTATTCACATGTTAGGTACGAAGCCAGTAGGTAACCATAGCAACAACATGTGGAGGTCCTTACGTGCCCTGCACCTGAGCCACAACAAGCTAGCAGTACCTGGAATAGGTAGGGGAGGAATAGCCAGTGGTAGGTGTGGTCTTGATGTCCTACTGGGCATGTGCAATAGCTTGGAGGAGCTTTATCTGGATGGATGTGGTCTGACTCATGAAGTAGTGGGTGCTCTGGCAGAGACTTTGAAAGGTGAAAATTCAACTCACTGTATCTTGACAAGTTAAAATGTTTTTTAGATTGAGTGTATTATTGAATTAGGTGGTCTCGCACACCAAACTAGGCAATTATCTAGTTGAACTTTTTAAATTAAGATGGTCTTGTATGCCTTACTAAGCAATTGTCTTGTTGAACTTTAAAATGAGCAGTGATAAAAATAGTAAAATTTATATAATTATATTTGTTTTTTTGTTTTTTTGTATTTGTTGTTGTTGTTTCATTTTTATTTGTTAATCGTGGTGATCAATAAAAAAAATTCCAGTTATTTTGTTATGGTATTATAGTTATACATTGTAAAAGTAGTAAATAAAAGCTTGAGTGAAATATTTAACTCAAAGTGTTGGTACAGAATTACGTATCTTATAAAGTATATTGTATGACAAATTTTGATGTTGATAATTCACATTGTCTAAATTAGCCCCCCCCCCCCCCCCCCTCCCCCACCCTGGGTGAAAATCTGAAAGAAAACCTGATTTGTATTCTCATTACTTCCTTCTGTGCAGGTTGTTCTCGCCTTCGTGTTCTCTCCCTGTCTAAGAACCCTCTGGGCTATGCTGGTTTGTGCTCCCTATGGCGGGCCATTGCCGGGCTAAGGGTCACCACACTGCTGCTTTCCCCGGGTAGTCACTGCCAAGACTACAGGAAGTAGGACTTTAAGCAAAGTACTACAAGATGGCATTGCCCGTACTTATTTCAGAAATGTAAGACTCTTAGAGTGTAGAGAACAATTAGTGCTACTTGAGAACTAACAGTGTCTATTGCCTTAAATCCTGGGAATATCGGCATAAATCAACCATAACAAGTGTTTGGCAATTTCAGAAAACAATACAAATGATTCATTTTTCCATCAGCCCTAGCCAGTTGGAAAGGGTTTCTATATATTTTTTATTATTCTTTTATTTTATTTTTTGTTCACAATTTCCCTTTGATTGTTTAAATTGAGTGAGACATTGTTAAATGTATTTTTTTTAATCACTGGCACTTATTAACTGTATCCTAACCAATGCCTGGCCAGGCCCCCTCCCAACTAAGTTTATTGAAAAGTTTGCATATAAGCAATTCAGTCTGCAGACAATTGCAACTTATGCTCTTTATTCATACATTAATGTCCAAATCACTTATATTCCAATAAATATTATGAATACGTTTCGAATATCTTACTTTGTATTTTCTGTCTGTGTTGTCAACAGTTTCACTTCATAATTTAATCTACTTCTTCCTAGTCCTTGCTGTGATATTTGGCTTGTTCTTGTTATTTTTCAGGGTGGTGGCCGATATTTGGAAGTCCTTGACATTTCATATTGTTACCATGGTGACGATGAGCCACTCCCAATTCTGATGGACTGTCTTGGAGTTTGTCCATTCCTGAAGGAGCTAAGACTGGCTGGGTGGGGCTTGGCCAGAGGGCACATCGACACCCTCTGCAGGTAGAGAAACATGTCTATATTGTAACTCAGTTGGCTACAATTGTGCACTCAAGTAAATAGCAAGATAATTGGTGGGCATGTTTACTGCTCAATATGCTGCAGGGTGACTTAGATATCCAGGAAGCTCCCACTTTATGTCTCTATTAAGCTTGTTTTTTCTTTTCTTGTGCCATCTTTATATGTACTGTAGAGCTTCCCTGATCTTTATCTTATAGAATAATTGAGAGGGAAGGAGGTACACACAAATCCATAGCAGAGCAAAACACTGCATATGAAGTCATGTATTTGCCCTTTAATAGCACACTGAATAGAAGTAGCGAAATCTATCTAAAATATTTAAAATGTGTTGTTTTTGGAGGTTGAAGAGTATAAGGCTAGCTCTGCAAGGCCTGAAAGTCTGTTGTCAATTTCATTGTACTCCATCACATGTGCTACTAATATGCCACTCATATGTCCATACATATATAGTAGGACTTTTTCATCTGAAAACGTTGAGACTGATAACTGAAATGTTTAGATAACTGAACATCATAGAAAATGTACTATAAAAACACTAATGAAAGGGCGTGGTCTAGCTATTGTTTGTGTCTGCATGTGGTTCTATTAGATGCTGGGTGTTCGGTTAGCTGAAGTGTTCAGATAATTGAAGTTCGGTACTAATAACTTTGACTGCACACATGTACATACCATACTTCACAATAACCACCTTTTCTTAATGAAATTAATGAGCATAATTTTGATCTTAATCGGTGAATATAAAGGGAATTGCTGAAAAGCAAATATTGTAGGTAAAATTAAAGGCATAATGTTTAGAGGTATCATTATCATTTTATTGTTATTATTATTGTTGCTGTTGTTTTTATTTTTGTTGCAGCTTCATTGAGCAATCAAGCTCCCTTACTTCCTTGGATGTCAGTGGCAATGTTTCCCTTGGCAACCAAGGAGTGTTGGAACTTCTGAGTAGCTTTCAGCGCCACATAGACACTGCAGGTGTGGAGGTGGATGAAGATATGACACTTAACCTAGTGGCTTGTGGAATGGAGTCACCCCTTCCTGACGAGCTTATTAAACTGGTGCTTAGATTAAAGACTGACAAAGGTGGACCAAGTATAAAGTTAGACCTTTTTGGAAATTTAATTGAAAAAGAAGATATTGTTCGATTGAAACTATGACTGTATAATTGTTTTCACATACTGAGTAAATTTGATTATATATACCTGTGTTATGAAATTATCAGTACGAATACAACATGGTCTGCCATCGCCATAGATAAACTAACAGCTAATGTCATTATAACTGTGAACTAATCAATGTAAAAAGAATGTTGAATAAAGTTGTCATTAAGAGCTATCAGGATTCAGCTCATGATACATTTTTAACCTTGTCCATTATAGGTACAAGTACATTTGTGCTCATTTTGACAAACTATAAATGAATGGATTTATTAAAGGTGTTGTAATCCTTGTCACTGCCTTACTTCTAGTATTGCCTGAACTGGAAGTTATAAGTAGAGAAATAGAGTAGCAATTGAGAGTTAGGTAAAGGGTCTGGCTACGCTAAACTAGTAGCTAGTAGAGATACAACTTCGTTAATATTTGAAATCACTAAATTACTACGGCTGACTCCAATTGTCATTATTTTGCTTTGTTTGCTCCCCCCCCCTCCCCCACCAAGTTATTTAATTTTTCATACAATGAAATCAATTCAATCACAATCAATACAACTGTACTGTACTGTTAATGATGCAGCAAATATTGTCAATGATGTACTCGATATACTCTTTAATATTTGACTATTCTTCTGTTCTGATAGTCACACATATAAATGTAACCATCTCTGTCACAAGTTGCTCCATAACCTCGACGTATATCGTTTAGTGTAGCCACTGGAGAGTGGAGAGTGATCAGAAGTGTTAAATATCAATACCTTACAGGAGTATTCAACAACTGTTGAGAATCCATCTGCAGTGACTGCTATCCCTATAGGATTGGTAAACTGACCACTACCATACTGATGTAGATACTGACCTTCATGGTTGTATACAGTTATTACACTGCTATTGTGATTTGATACATGTATATTTCCAGTAGTATCCATAGCAACATCCCATGGACCATCCATGTTGCCTTGTATGTGACGTATGAATGTCCCGTCAGTTTTGAATACAGACACACGATTATTAGAATTCTCGGCCACATATAATTCTCCATCTGCACTTATACAGAGTCCTCTTGGAGCCAGAAGCTGACCATTTCCAGTTCCTCTGGATCCAATAGTAGCCACATACTTGCCCACTGTAGTTAGTTTATATATGCAGCCACTGCTAAAGTGACTTATGTACAGGAAATTGTCTTGAGCTGCTATGCCTACTGATTTGCCATTAAGTTGTCCCACTTCAGATGGACAAGTAATAGGGTCTAATAGAGTCCCACTGTCTTTATCTGCCACAATGATGTGGGGACCATGAGACACTATAAACAGTTTATTTCCACTCACAGTGACATCATAGGGAGAGCAGGTTGTATTGATTTGACTAATGAGGCTCAAGTTGTTATAATTCCTTTTTGTTCCAACATAAACTATAAAATGGACTCGACTGAATGCTCTCATTTCCTATCTTTATATAGAGACTGTGTTCTCCAGTATTCTGAGGAGCGACAGTAACAGAGTACGTTCCATCATTGTTGTCTTCAGCTGTAAATGTAGAGTTCTTCCCTCCAGAGACTAATTGTGTTAGATATGCCACAACATTCTCTCCTCCATTCTTGTATGGCTTCCCTTCTATATCTTTAGAGCAGACATTCAAGACTTTCTTCTCTCCTTGAACCATTACAGAGGAATACGAAGAAACAGTACCATTTCTAGCACAAGAACCTCCTGTAACTTCTCCAAAGCCTTCAATGTCGGCCATAATAGTAGTAGTAGTAGTAAAAGATGTAGAAATGGAGTCAGTTTTGCAGAGCTTCAAAGGGAAAGAGTCGAACTGGGCTTTTATTTCAGTCAAACCAGTTTCCATGGCAGCTTGAGCAGAGAGTAATTCAACTGAACTATACATGATTAGAGCTTCCGAAATTTGTTTGCTTACTTGTTGAATGCTGACTTGTAAACGAGTCATGGATTCCTGTTGAATCTTTAAAGCAGTTTCCTTCTGGAACTTCACTTCTCTGTTTTTTGCTAGTAAAGTTTTCTCTCGAGTTTCAATGGCTTCACGGATTTTTTTGAATTCAGATTTGATGAGGTCATCAACTGAAGCTTTCTTTTTCTGGACCAGAGCAATCATTTTGTCTGCTTCAGAGACAGAAGTCTTGAGCTGATCAGTAGCTGATGTAGCTTGTGACAGTAGAGATTTGAGTTGTTGTTTTCCCTTCTCTGCCACTTGCTCTACTCTGTCATACTTGTGGTTGTTATGCTTGAGAATAATACAATCTCTGCAAACTAACTGTTTGCAAGTCTCACAGTAAAACTTGAGTACCTCGTCACTGTGTAGCTGGCAACTGGCAGTCTTGTGAGGAATGCTGTCTAGCAAGGTCTTTGTATTCACTCTCTCCTTTCCGAGCTCCACAAGTGTGTGCGAGTGTTTGGCTCTGTGTCGAGTGTGGTCTTGCGTACACTTGCTACACAGAAACTTGCAGCAGTTACAGCAGAATGTAGTAGCATTACTTTCATAACTATCCAAGCAGCGATCACAGGCGACGTCATAGCTAGTCTCAATCTTGAGTGCATATTCAGCTACTTCCACCTCGTGTTGTTTGCGAAGATCTTTAGGCAATGCAGACAAGCCACCTTCAGGAAGTTTGAAGGCTTTCTTACAGGTAGGGCAACTCTTTGTTTTGCTTGTCAAGCATTTGAAACAGAAGGAATGTAAGCAAGGAAGGAGCCGAGGATCAGTGAAGAACTTAGAGCACAGCTTGCAGGTAACTTGAGAAGAAATGGACTGGTACTCTGGATTAGAAGATGAGCGAGGTTGCTTAGATATCTTAGCAGATGCTGGATTCATGTTGGTAGACTCTAACAAAAAAAATATTATTTACAAAGCATTCAACCAGAAATTCAGGTTGCTACTCTGCATATTGTTTTGGTTAAAAAGTATCTGATTAGAATAACCTAAGACTTACCAATTTCAATCAATAGTTGTGCTATTTTTTCGAAGTCACGCTGTAAGTAACTCAACTTCGAAACTAGTGTTTTTTAAGAGTGTGCTCTAATAAGCTACGGAGGCGACTAAGGAGAGGAAGTTACCAACTAGCCATTAGGGGCAGAATGTTAGCCGGGTCAAAGTTCGTAATTAAAGTTGCCATTCGTAATTAAAGCTGCCTTCGGCGGCTCGCAACACGAAAAGCTGTGTGGTGTCGAAAATGGAACAATAGAGTAGCTCATTAGACACCCAAAAAAATAGCTAGATGGGACCATATAAACACATCACTTGAAAAAAAATCAGATTATTTTGCTTAGTATTTATGAATCTCTCAAAATTACAAGTATCAGGAATAAATTACAACAAAGCTATGAATACTGTTATGAAGAGCTTGAAATTGGGGGGAGGGGGTGACATATCACCCTATGCACTCCCCTGGATGAGCCCCTGAAATGATTAGCTATATTGCTTAAAGTTTAAAAAAATTACAACAAAATGCATTTATTTGATCAACCATAGCTACTACATCAATTTAGACTTTTACAATTCTAGTTATCCTAATCGATTTCAAAAATTAAAGTGAACTTGAAAAGCAGCTCAACTATCTAAATCTCATACCAAGTGGCTAGATTAATAACAATAAACTAGCAACTTGTTTTAAAGCAAAAGTGAATTCTTGTTTACCTTCTATTTTTAAGCAATAAGTACAGCCTTACATATGATGTTTGTAAATTCATTCATATAGGTGGCTCAATTGAAAGATAAACTACAATATATAGCTAATAACTACTATTGATAAAATAATTATTTCTTTATGTTGTCGTTAGTGCAGTAATGGCATATATATTCCTTCAAAATATCCACAAGCAATATATTTGAACATGAGCAGTGAATCCACATGGCACAGAGGGCACACTGAATCCAATCCACTAATTCATCATTACTATCATCTTCTTTCAAACACACTTCGCAGATCTTTGGCTCTATATTTTGAAGATGTATTCTCTGTTTAATCACTTCTGTAGTGGATGGCTTCGAAATTGTTTTTGTGGCAACTACTCTCCTTTTTTTAGTTGAAAAGAATTTCAACTGTGTTTCGTTTTTGCTGTCAGGTGGAATTTTTCGTTTAATAGGTAAAGCTGTTGTTGAACAAGGTAAAGAATGGAACACTGTGATTGCAGTGCCTATGTGGGTCTTGGCTGTGTTTAATGCGGTTTCATTATTACAGCGACTAACTAAATTGACAAGATCTACCATTAAAAGCAATGTCTTTCTAGTGCTAAATTGTTGTTTGATGCTATAGTACTTTGTTTAAGTATGTAGCAGAATCACCATGATCATTATTTATACTCTTTTTTTTATACAAGTTCATATTACGATATTACGCAATATCAGGATTAATCTTCATTGCAACAAGGTGCACATGCTTGCATGTAGAATGTAAAGTGGTGTGGGCATACAGGAGTAGCCCACATGCAGGAGAATAAAGGAGAAAGACAGAAGAGAACAGAAGAGAACTAGTTTATGTTATATTATGTATGTATCATGTCATTCACGTTTAAGGTATTGTTAGAGTGTGCATCTTAGAGAACAGTAAAGTGTGAGTAGTAGTGCGCAGGTCACTTGTAGTAATTTGTGTATCATTTTCATTGGTTGATTGGCGAGTGGATCTATAGTCATAAGCCACTCGCCACGTGTTGTAAGTTCAGTTCAGTACTTGTTGTAAATTCGTTAACTCAAGTGAGGCGACTCTCAAAGCTGAACTCTGGTGGCAGCGAACCTTGCTGTCTACCAGACTGTGGCGTTGCGCTGTACGCAGTAGCAAAGGAGCAACCCGACCCCCACAGATTTTGGTGGCAGCGGTGGGATCCTTGAGGCGGAGACGTCCAATTCAGGATCTTGACGAACGAGGGACCAGGAGATCACTACGGTATCTGCGCGTCCAGAAGTCTGCGTTCAAGTACGGAGACACTTAATCCAGAAGTGGAAATTTTCCACCCTACCACGGTCTAAGGACTAAGGATCGACCCTACCCTTGCTACGGCAGAGGGAGAGATCACGCTCGACTTGCTACGGCAGAGGAAGGCAAATTAATCACCAGGACCCTTGCTGAGGCAGTGGGAAACCGACTGAGAAGAAGGAAACGAGAGACGGGAAAAAAGAAAGAGAACCATTGGGAAGGAGGCTTGGACAGCCCTTAGAGACTTGCATTGTTGTGGTGTGGTTGTGTGCGTGTTGTGAATTTTAAAGTTGTAAATCGAAGTTGTTGATTGGTTCTAATACTGTGTTGTGTTCATCTTGTAATCACTGTGTTGCCGTTTGTAATTCATAGGGTCTAGACTGAGGACGAGTTCGCTTGCCCTCTATGACAGAGCCCGGACAAGGTGAGGCAGGGAGGAGGACCAAGAAGTTGCCCGGGGTGAGCACCGATAGGGACCTCTACCGGCCTAGGAGGCAGACAGTTGCGAAAGCTCGATCACCATATCCGTTCCGAGTTTCAGAAGTTAAGTACGAGGACGAGTCAGGAGCAGAGTCCGAGTTGGCAGAGGACAGTGAAGTAGAGGTATTGCGCGAGGAGATGTCGAAGAAGGGAGAGGAGAGTGATGTGGCATCGCTGTTGCGGTACCTGATGGAACGGGATGAAAAGGACAGAGAAGAGAGGAAGGTTGCAGAAGAGATGAACAGGAGGGCGAAGGAAGACGAAGCAACCAGGAAGAGAGAAGAAGAAGAGAGAATCAGGAGGCGTAGAGAAGAAGGAGAAGAAAGACGGCTAGGAGAAGAGGCCGCCCGCCGCAGGGAGGAGGAAGAGCGACGGAGAACGTCCAGACTGGAGGACGACAGAGTACGTGAGAGACGGGAGTTGTTGCAGGAAAAGTTAAAGGGGTTAGGAGTATACAAGGAAGGGAATGAGCTAGGGGCTTATTTGGGAAAGTTTGAGCGGATAATGAGAGAAGGGAAGGTTAGTGAGAGTGACTGGGGTGAGAGGTTGTATCCCAGGTTACCCGAGACGTTGTGCATGAGAGTGGCACAGGCTAGGGATAATGAGGACGAGTACGGGGAAATTAAGAGGATTTTACTGAAGGCCATGGGGGAGACAGCCATTACTTACGGGAATCAGCTGCTAGAGGCCAATGGGTATTTGTTTAAGGGTATGACTGCTGGAGGGATAGCAGACTGGTTGTTACGTGTGACAAAGGGAATGTGTCAGGGGAGTAAGAGCATAGAGGAGTGTATGCTGGCCATAGCGTTGGCCGTGTTAAGGAGGAGTTTGCCGCAGAGTGGGAAGGAATTCTTGGAAATGAGAAAAATTGGGGAGTGGGGGGAACTGAGGGAGGCTCTCGAGGACTGGATGTCCGGGAGACAGAGGGGGAACTTTTATAGGCCTCTGGGCAGTGGTCCCAGTGAGGCAAGCAGAGGATATAGGGGAACAGTGGAGAAAGAAAGTTGGTATGGGCGTACAGGGAAGGCCCAAGGGAGTGGTTCAGGAGATAAGGTGGTAAACACGTACGGGGTTGTAACGTGCTACAGTTGTGGAGAAAAGGGGCACAGGGCTAGTGAGTGCAGGAGAGAGAAACAGGGCAGTAGCTACATCGCACGGGTACCTACCTGTTATAACTGCGGGAAGGTGGGGCATAAGAGTCCTGAGTGCACGGCCAAGAAGGGGACGGTTACAGTTAAGAAAGAACCGAACCCAACCAAGATGTCCATGCTTAGGAGAACCAAGTCAGGACAGGCCGAGAATGTGGCATACGGGGTGGTGAACGGGGTGAGAACTAAGGTCCTCATAGACTCTGGCACCGAGTTGGGGTCTGTACCCAAGGCACTAGTCCCCGAAGGGGTAGAGCTGTGTGGAGATGTATATGTGAGGGGATATGGTGGAACAGAGAAAAGGTACATGAGTTGCATGAGTGAGATCGTAGTGGGAGGCCATAGAAAGGTAATTAGGGCCATAATAGACGAGAGTGAGTCATCAGGGGTGACATGTTTGGTGCCGGTCTCGTTGGTGGATGACCGGGAAGCGGTGGCTTACAGGGAAGCCATACGGGAATATATGTCCGAGGACAAGGTGGGAGTCAATGTAGTGACTAGGAGTATGACTAAGAAGGAGAAGGAGTTGGAAGAGAGTGAAGAAGTTGTTGATGAGGTTGTGTCGTGGGACACTGTAAGTCCTGAAGGTGACGGTGCGCCTGAACCTGAGGATGGAGCAAGTAGCCAGTCCGATCCCTTAAATATGCCCGAAGTTGGGAGTAGGGTGGGAGAGGACCAAGGGGTGGAAGAAGCGGAAGGTACGCCTGAAGCCGAGCAGCCCCAGGCGAAAGCGAGAGAGGAGGTAGAGGAAGGGAATGCGATTCCCTTAGGTGAATTATCAGTGGGGATAGAGTCAGAGATAGAGCTAAGCAGAATAGCTAGGGATATAGGACCTGTGAGAGAGGGTCGAGAGAGGGAGGAGTTCGTGAAGGAGTTGCAGGAGGATAGCAGCTTGAGGGAGTGGAGAGAGTTAGGAGAGAGGAAAGAAATGTAGTCTATGGAAATCCTGAATACGTCGTCTTTTTGAATACGTCGTTTAAACGCGCGCGCATTTTATACGTCGTCGTTTTGAATACGTCGTCGTTTAAACGCGGGCGCGCATTCCAGAACTTCGCTCGCTCGCCCAACCAATGCTACACGAGCATTTTCTAGTAACTTTTGAACGGAAGTAGCTACGCTTCCGGGGTTTGTACCATTCGAAAGCTCGTGCAGAAGCGTATGGCAAGCGGATAGTAACATAACTAGTGGTGTGCTTGAGCACAAATGGCGAACGAGCCTTAAACTACTCTATTGTTAAATTTGACTTTAACAACTAACACTCAAGCTATTAAAATAAAGTCGAGTTTTTAAATTACGTATGAGGTAAAGGGGTTTCAATGTCATAGTAACCGCTCCCGCAACAGTCTGAATTGAAAAAGAAGCAACAAAATCAAATCACGTTATTTAAAATTTTCTTTGTGATATTCTTAATAGTAGTTGTAACGCACAATACTTTCACACAACTGAACATACCTACGCAAGACTTACCTTCGTGGTTCGTCTAGTGGACAATGCATTTTTAAGTAAATACTGTTGAGTAGGGCTTATAACTGTGACAAATAGCGCATTAACTTACCACCGCCACTAACTCGAATAGAAATGGAGCTCCCATAAGATTTTGAGTTTTAACTGCACCCGCAAAACAATTCAAAGCCGTAAACAATTCAATTTCTAAGGTGATGCGGGTAATGGTCGCTAAACCGGAGGATTCTGTTTAGTGAAGTTTGGGACGGGGTCGAACGCGGAGCGAACACAAAAATACGGAGGGTCAAAGTACAAAATGACATACATACGTCCATATATATAAACTAGTGGTGTGCTTGAGCACAAATGGCGAGCGAGCCTGATAGTTAGGTAACATAAAATGTTACTATTTTTAGCTTACTTCATGAAAACACTATAATAGCAGTTATGACATTTGATTTCAGCAAACAAATACAAAATCACTCTCTTACCTGATTAATGGTAACTTTTGTAGTATCAAACATCAACAATTCTGATAATCTCAATCACCAGTAACTCTTGAACAAGCTCTCAGCTACGATAAAAAATATACCAGTGTTATTATTTGTAATTTTAGCCAACAAATATGGAATTACTACTTACACCATTTTTGAGTATTGATAACTTCTCTAGTATCAAATTGAAGTTACTTTGACCATCTGAATTACCTTGAATTCTTGACAACAAGTTCTCACCTACAAAAACAAAAGACAATCAATTATAGCACACAAATACAAAATTACTTTCTTACCTCATTTTCTTGAGCAGTGGTAACTTTTGTAGTACCAAATTTGAGCCAATCTGACTATTTGAATTTACCAGTCACTGTTGACAAGAAAAATGAAAGGCCAGAGTTAATTTTGCATATTTAGCTAACAAATATGGAATTACGTACTTACCTCAGCTTCCCTCGAGAAGTAGTAGCTTCCTTAGCATTAATACTACGGCATTCTGACTACCAACGAACGGCTCTTGACAACCAACAACCGGCACTCCGTATCCCCCCATAAAACAGCGAAGTTTTGAAATTAAGTCTGGAAAAGGGTCTTCAATGCCATAGTAACCAGGCGAATCAACTTTTTGTTTCTTGAAAATCAAGCATTTTCGCAGGAATTTTCTCACACTTTGGAGCTTAAGTATAAAGTAAGGCTTGCTTAATGCTGTAGTTTCAGAATAAACTGGGGTCAAGCCTAAAAACCGTGTTTTTTGGAGGAAAAAGTTTCCCGCGCGCGCGTTAAAAGGGCATACGTACCATCCATACATACATACATATATACTAGTAATGTGCTTGAGCACAAATGGCGAGCGAGCCTAAAGACTATACTATTTTTATATGAATGATTTTGACTTCTAACACTGAAGCTACTCAAAATAAGGTCCAGTTTTTTAATTTCGCATACACGGTAAAGGGATTTCAGTGCCATAGTAACAACTCTCTGCAACTGCTTGAATTGAAGGAAAAACAACAACAACAAAACAATACAAGTTATTTAAAAGTTTTCTTTGTGATATTCTTTAGCTAAGTAGTGGTTGTAACACACAATGCTTTGACAACTGGACATGCACCTACACAGACTTACCTTAGCGGTAGTTTAGTGGACAATGTATTTTCAAGTAAATACTGTTGCGCACGGCTTATAACCATGACAAAGAGCACATTGACTTACCACCGCCACTAACTCGAATAGAAATGGAAGTCCCTTAAGTTTTCAAGTTTGAACTGCACCCGCAAAAGAATTCAAAACGGTAAACAATTCAATTTCTAGGGTGATAAGGGTACTGATCGATAAACCAGAGGATTCTGTTTAATGTAATTTGGGACGGGGTCGACCACATAGCTAACACAAAAACGCGAGGGTCAAAGTACAAAATGACATACGTACGTCCAAACATATATACAAACAAACATCCCCGATTTTCAATTGTGTTACCCCTGTAAGTGTCTCGCTCGCTACGCTCGCTCGCCAATAACATATACCCGATTTTGCATTATCCACCCCTAATACTGTCTCGCTCGCTACGCTCGCTCGCCAATTAATACGTACGTTTGTACGTCCTTAAACGTGCTTTTCAGTGCAAAACGTACCAGTTTAGCTGAGAAGAAGGCTGTTGGAATGGGTTTGTCAGAGTAATGTACGTGTTTGAGGGACGTACGTGTTTAATTAGATGTACGTGTTTAATAAGACGTACGTGTTTATGCGACGCACCGGTACGTGTTGTTAGAGAGGTACGTATTTGAGGGATGTACGTGTTTGAGAGACGTACGAGTATGAGAGACGTACGTGTTTTAGAGACGTACGTGTTTCAGAGATTTACGTGTTTGAATAAAGTCGACGTGTGCTTTCGTGTATAAGAGTTGTACCGACCACGTACTTTAACTGTTCCTTACTAATATCGAATGTGGTCTTCCTGGTTGCCTTGAGCTATGAACTGGGTGTAAATGATAAGCCAAGGGTGACCTCTGAGATAAATTAGCATCAAGCACTCCTTCATACTCCTCCCAACTTCTTAAAATGGTCCTAATGGCGGCACCCACTAACCCCCCAACAGATCTGCAATAATCTTCCAATCCGGAAACACCACGGATATTATCGAATAAATCAGAGCACACGTTAACTACAAACTCTAGTCTTTCGATAATGTAGTCCGTATAATCACGGTTGGCCAAACCATATTGTCTCTCAGCTTGATCAACTAACTGGAAAACTTCATTGAAGAAAACTTCTACCATTAGTAAGGAACAGTTAGAGTACCTTCGTTCTCTTGGTTTTCACTGGAATGAGATTTCCATTTTACTTGGAGTTAGCAGGATGACCATTTATAGGTAAGTAAATTGACATAGCAAGAATCCTTATGAAGTTTCTGTAGCCTGATGCAAGGGGGATTTGGCCTTTTAGAAAGTAATTCTTTGAACAGCGGTTGATTCGTGGTACAAACACATATTGTAATGCCCATAGATGACGCTCATTGAGGTGATCTAGTAAGCTGTGGTGCTCCAGAAAGTAAAACAGTTTGTAAAAAAGAATTGTGATACTTTTGTGCATGTCTCTCCAGAGTCTCTCTATGTGCTGATTGTGAACACTAGATGCAGTAATCATGCTATGCCTCTCAGCTCCACGTTTCTCAATCATGTGTTGTGCAACTAATACATTTTCTGTTCCTTGGTCAGAACGGACTCTAGATGGTAGCTGATGTTTTTGAACAGCTGAAAGAAACAGCTCATAAACTGTTTTTGCTTCATTGTTGGTTGATGCACATAAATAAGTAATTAGTCTGCTATAGCCATCAATGGCCCCACGAGTGACTATTCGCCACGAATCAACTTGTGGTGAGAATCTGCAAAAGAAAAAAATTAATTTAGTACACAGATCACAAGAAGTAGCTATTAAAATATGGGCCACTAGCCATCATAATTCATCAGGAATTGTAAAATCCTGGAGAAATGCATTGTAGCTAGTTACAGTCTAGAGTCATGTATTAAAAAAATTCTAGCTAATTTAACACAACCTCAACATACCAATGTGCCATTGCAGCAGTTTGTGAATAGCTGGAATAACCACCCAATACGTACAGCATGTCATAAATCCCCACAACAATTGTTTACAGCTGGTTGTTTACTTCTGCAAAACTCGCAAATTTCTGCCCTAGATTTCTTCCATTCCGTTGACAACTTCTATGGTGTCGATCCTGATGGCCCCATCCCACTTACTGATCAAGGTGTATCTGTGCCAAGAACCAGCATAATTTTTTTAGACACCGACATACAGCAACTAAGGAGAAGAGTTGATCCATGTGGGATATCTGAGAACTATGGAATCAATTTATATGAAGAGACTCTTGAATTTATTTCAACTTTAACACCAATTTAAACTCAAACTCAGTTCCAAACCATTTCAATAGTAGTAAAAGAAATTGTAATTTTTATTTTTATTATGAATGCATATTTAAGTAATAAAAGCACAATCTTAGAAAATGGAATGTTAGGTTAATAGAAAGATAATACAATGAGTGTTAGATACCATCCATACGCCATGAGAAACTGTCACTTGTCACATTGCTGAATTCTGCACGAAAATCTTCATAATTAATATAAGATGTAGGTAGCTCCAAAATACTGTCACATGTATGTGCTATAGGACACCGTCCCAATCCACTCAAGCCATTAAACTCAACCTTGATAGTAGGCACAATACACACACTTGCTCCAGTGACAAAGCGCAAAAAAAGACTTAATTCATTGACTTTCATATTTCCTATCATTATCTTGAGGTAATCGGCAACACGAGATTCCAGATTGTTTGCTGGAGGACAGACTTCCAACATTGAAAGAACCTTGCAAGGATCAACTGATAGGCCATAGTATAAAGCATGTATATCTGAAGCATTCAGATTATTCCAAAAATCTTTATGAGTACAGCTCTCAAATACGTACGTCTTTAAACACGTGCGTTTCTCAAACACGTACGTCTTTAAAAACACGTGCATTTCTCAAACACGTGCGTTTCTCAAACACGTACGTCTCTTATACTCGTACGTCCCTCAAACACGTACGTCTCTCAAATACGTACTTCTCTAACACGTACCGGTGCGTCGCATAAACACGTACGTCTTATTAAACTCGTACGTCCCTCAAACACGTTACATTACTCTGACAAACCCATTCCAACAGCCTTCTTCTCAGCTAAACTGGTACGTTTTGCACTGAAAAGAAGCGCGCGGTCCAGAAAATTCCCTTTAAAAACTTCTGAGCCAGCGGGAAAGTGCAGTTTCAAAACTCAATAGAAAAGTCTATGGGAATAAATAAAACCACACGTTTACCGCGCTACACGCGGCGGGATTTAGTCACCCGCGCTCAAACTGGGCCAAACACGTGCGCAGTACCTCAGAGACAATTATTGTAAACAAAAAGCAGTCGTAAGTTTGGTGACTTCGTTTCTACCCTTCTGCTTGACATTCTGGTTCATTTTAGGCTCAGGAATTTGTTGCTATTCAAGGCTACTTAACAAGAGCAAGCTACAATGTGAGGTACGTTTGTATCACGGGTTGCTTGTCCACTCAGATTTTCTTACCTGATGCCACTATTTATGCTTTAGCTGTCCATTACTCCTCATGTCTATATAGGTACAGTTCTCTATGGTTATGGTGATACTATTTACCACCCTCCAAATTCAACTGCTGCTTGAATCTGCCACAATTTCATGTCATCATAAAATTATATAATATATATAATTGTACATGTCATTATAAAACTAGTGATGTGCTTGAGCACAAATGGCGAGCGAGCCTAAAGACTATACTATTTTTATATGAATGATTTTGACTTCTAACACTGAAGCTACTGAAAATAAGGTCCAGTTTTTTTAATTTAGCATACAGGGTAAAGGGATTTCAGTGCCATAGTAACAACTCTCTGCAACTGCTTGAATTGAAGGAAAAAACAACAACAAAACAATACACGTTATTTAAAAGTTTTCTTTGTGATATCTTTAGCTAAGTAGTGGTTGTAACACACAATGCTTTGACACAAACTGGACATGCACCTACACAGACTTACCTTCGCGGTAGTCTAGTGGACAATGTATTTTCAGTAAATACTGGCACAACTATAACCATGACAAAGAGCGCATTGACTTACCACCGCCCGCACTCATAGAAAGGATAGTCCTTCAGTTGTCAAGTGCCCTGCACCCGCAAAAGAATTCAAAACGGTAAACAATTCAATTTCTAGGGTGGGTGAACGGGTACTGATCGATAAACCAGAGGATTCGTTTATGGGGGACGGGGTCGTCGCCCACATAACACAAAAACGCGGGGGTAAGTAAAAAATGACATACACGTCCCATACATATATCTAAACTGTGATGTGCTTGAGCACAATGCGACCGAGCCTAAAGACTATACTATTTTATATGAAGATTTCCTTCACCATGAAGCTACTGAAAAATAAGGTCCAGTTTTTAATTTAGGCATAGCAGGGAAAGGGATTCCGTGCCATAGTAACAACTACTCTGCAACTTCTTGAATGAAGGTAAAAAAACACCAAAACCCAACGGTTATTTAAAAGTTTTCCTAGTGACATTGTTTAGCTAAGTAGGGGTTGTAACACACAATGCTTGACACAACTGGACATGCACCTAACAGACTTACCTTCGCAGTAAGTGGACAATGTATTTTCAAGTAAATACTGTTGCGCACGGCTTATAACCATGACAAAGAGCGCATTGACTTACCACCGCCACTAACTCGAATAGAAATGGAAGTCCCTTAAGTTTTCAAGTTTTAACTGCACCCGCAAAAGAATTCAAAACGGTAAACAATTCAATTTCTAGGGTGATACGGGTACTGATCGATAAACCAGAGGATTCTGTTTAGTGCAATTTGGGACGGGGTCGATCACATAACTAACACAAAAACGCGAGGGTCAAAGTACAAAATGACATACGTACGTCCAAACATATATACAAATAAATAAATAAACTAGTGGTGTGCTTGAGCACAAATGGCGAGCGAGCCTAAATACTATACTATTTTTATTGACTTCTAACACTGAAGCTACTGAAAATAAGGTCCAGTTTTTAAATTTAGCATACAGGGTAAAGGGATTTCAGTGCCATAGTAACAACTCTCTGCAACTGCTTGAATTGAAGGAAAAAACAACAACAAAACAATACACGTTATTTAAACGTTTTCTTTGTGATATTCTTTAGCTAAGTAGTGGTTGTAACACACAATGCTTTGACACAACTGGACATGCACCTACAGACTTACCTTCGTGGTAGTCTAGTGGACAATGTATTTTCAAGTAAATACTGTTGCGCACGGCTTATAACCATGACAAAGAGCGCATTGACTTACCACCGCCACTAACTCGAATAGAAATGGAAGTCCCCTTAAGTTTTCAAGTTTTAACTGCACCCGCAAAAGAATTCAAAACGGTAAACAATTCAATTTCTAGGGTGATACGGGTACTGATCGATAAACCAGAGGATTCTGTTTAGTGCAATTTGGGACGGGGTCGACCACATAACTAACACAAAAACGCGAGGGTCAAAGTACAAAATGACATACATACGTCCATACATATATACAAATAAATAAATAAATAAACAAAACATCCCCGATTTTCGATTGTGTTACCCTGTAAGTGTCTCGCTCGCTACGCTCGCTCGCCAATAAAACATCCCCGATTTTCGATTGTGTTACCCCTGTAAGTGTCTCGCTCGCTACGCTCGCTCGCCAATAAACAAACATCCCCGATTTTCGATTGTGTTACCCCTGTAAGTGTCTCGCTCGCTACGCTCGCTCGCCAATTATGGTAATTGTCATTTTTTTTGGTATAATTTAAAAAAAGTTGAAATTTAACAAGTAGATATAAAATATAGTAAAATCATGAATAAAATGATATGAATGATTCAGTGTGAAGGACAAAGTAATACTGGAATGTGTGTGGCCATAGCTAAAGTGTAGGTGATGTGCTGGATTCTTCACATTACTGTTGAGTACTTTAGAAATTCGTCACACCAAGAAATAAGAATAGAGTTTAAATACACGCTTAAGCACACAACAATCAGACTTACTTGAGGAGGCATTCAGCCGCGGTCCTGTGCTTCTTTCCTCTAAGCTTTGTAGCTCCAGATAACCCTCCGCAACCTTCAACCAGTTTTAGCGCACAACTAGAAGCTAGTACAAACTATAAACTACGAGTGATTAGTTATAACTGGGCATATATTGAATACAGCCGCGGAAGAAACTGCTTTAGCTTCTTTTTCATTTCAACAAGTAAACTTACGGTAATAATGCGCACCTTGGACCCGCCCCATTTTTACTGGAATCCCGTTATGTACCGTGATGCCAATTTTACCTTTGAACCCAACACGCGCATTTTTCCTTTCCCACAATTTGAACCGAAGAACTGCGTGTACTTTGAACTTCCCTTGTGGAAAACCGTTGGGTCATTTGGAATCTGAGGTAGGACATCTAGAATTAGGAAAGGCGGGGCAGGGGCTTGTTCACAGCAAATGCATTACTACACCCACAATGACAAATAATAAGCTTCACTCGTTCAACTGACTATCTCCTGCAGCGTCTCTCGATTGCTGTGGCATCACAACCTGACTTTATTTTATTTTATTTTATTATTATTAATTATTTAGAAATTATTCACCTACTTTGAACTTTGGATTAAATATACTAGCTATATCCTGTATCATTTTATGAGCTTCACTACCACACCCACTAAGTACATTCATTGAACTACATACAAGCTGGCCATACAAATAAGTACATTAGTTGACCACACCCACAAAATATTTATTTTGACCTCCTGCGAACTCAGTCCTGACCCCGCCCCTTCCTTCCCTGGCACCTCCCCCTCTCTAGATGGCATTTCTGTTTCCTTTTCCGTACCAACTAGCTGCTGGCCACACCCACAAATTAATAATCTACTGACCATGGACACATACTGTTGACCAGCCACTTGTGATGACCACACCCACTATTAACTATGATGGCCACACCCACATATTAACTCTGATGACCACACCCACATATTAACTCTGATGACACCCACATATTAACTCTGATGACCACACCACATTAACTCTGATGACCACACCACATTAACTCTGATCACCACACCACATTAACTCTGATGACCACACCACATTAACTCTGATCACCACACCACATTAACTCTAATGACCACACCACATTAACTCTGATGACCACACCACATATTAACTCTGATGACCACACCACATTAACTCTGATGACCACACCACATTAACTCTGATGACCACACCACATTAACTCTGATGACCACACCACATTAACTCTGATGACCACACCACATTAACTCTGACGACCACACCACATTAACTCTGATGACCACACCACATTAACTCTGATGACCACACCACATTAACTCTGATGACCACACCACATTATTAACTCTGATGACCACACCACATAACTCTGATGACCACACCACATTAACTCTGATGACCACACCACATTAACTCTGATGACCACACCACATTAACTCTGATGACCACACCACATTAACTTGATGACCACACCACATTATTAACTCTGATGACCACACCCACAAAATTTAAGCAATTATTACAAATCAGTTTATTTTATTTTTACACAGTACACTTCAATGTTATTCTTCATCAAAATGCCTTCTTGCTTTTTTGTAATGCTGGTTATCTGCCTTTTCTGTATTCGTGGTTATCAATCTTCATAATTAGATTTCGCAGTATCGCTCAAAGGATGAATTTTAATGATCACCAGTTAGTTAGCAGCAACACAGAAGAGCGATTCGAGCCGGCTTGCAGCATGACATGTCCAAGCCGGCCTGCAGCAATGACATGTCCGAGCCGGCCTGCAGCAATGACATGTCCGAGCCGGCCTACAGCAATGACATGTCCGAGCCGGCCTGCAGCAATGACATGTCCGAGCCGGCCTGCAGCAATGACATGTCCGAGCCGGCCTACAGCAATGACATGTCCAACAGCAATGCTGGGGCAACCTGCTCTAGTTTAGGTATATCAAACTGATATATCGTAACTCCCAGATTCTTAATTGCAATTAATAGCAGCAAACTATTAGAAAATGCCATGTCATCATTTTAACTTCACAATATGCTGCTTCAATTTGTTTATCTGTAAAACGAGTTGATAAATATATGCTTATTAAACCATAACTTAAGTATGATCAAATTGAATATTGTCTAAATGAATAATATATCTGTTTTAATACCAAGGAATGTGCATATCCTGTCATCTTTGTGGAGCATGGTATTCCCGTAAAGATCGATTGGCTAAGCATCTTGAGTCAGAGCATGGAGTAACCGACGGAGGACACCAAACAGGGCGCTTCTTCTGCCCCTTTGAGTGCAAGTTGCCACCATTTCGCACCGTGAAACTCCTTTTATGTCACTGCGAGTTGTTACATGAAAAATCACTAGGTAAGTACATCATTTTTCATAGCAATTATTAATTAATTTTCATACTCTGTTATCTCCAATATTTTCAACTCTTTCAGTAGACTTGCTAACAAACATATCACACTATATAAATTAACTATATATGGATTATCATTCTTTCATGGTCAAGTTTCTGACGACCATTGGGAAGCGATTGCAAATTGGAACTATTACCAACAATTAGGATAAGAACCTTAGCCATCACATACTGTAACCACTCAGTCATTAAACATTTGCTGTTATTAGACAAAGGTGCGCTTGAACAGTAATTTGTGCGGAAGGAGCTAGCTTAATTAACAAAGATCATTAAAAAATTTAATTTACAAAAATAGTCACAAAAAAGTATTAAAAATCTCCTTAAATTTGACAATGTTTGCCATGGAGACAATTTTAGGGTTAAAATTTAATGAAACTACACCCGAGTGTACAAAGAAAGGTGACATAGGTATATGTAATACACAATGTATTGTGGATACCATATTTCCTTGATCGGAACTGTGGGTGAATACTATTCATTTCAGCTTACCAAACCTGTGGGTTATATGGTAGTGTTCAAGGGTGACTTGTATTAATTTCAGACGTCCACATGTGTGCTCTCCTAAAAGGGAAAATTCTCTTCAAAATCTTCTACCACAGATGAATTTGTCACAAGCAGGATATGTCAAGGTGTGGTTCTAATCAAGGAAATACGGTATTTATCATGACTCGGCAAAATTGTTCAACATACTTGAGGCTGACGTTAGCTAAGCAAAGTACACAAAATAATTTTTTTTTAATTTAAAAGATGGTACCTGTAGACACCACTAAGAAAATGCTATTCAGACTATCTCCCTTACGAACATCGGTGTGTCAATATTGCACAGGTACTGAGCACCTTAAATTTAGCTCAATGCAGGAGTTCAAGAAATGGAAGGAATATGAAGAAGAAAGAACATACTCAGCATATGTGCAGCAGCAATCACCTTACTGCCCTAAACTAAATTCAGGTATACGGTATATTTAAATATGTATTCATTTTAGCAACCTGTATGTATAATCAACAGATCTAATCATGAGACATTATTATGTGTGCTGTCGTGATGGCAACTACCGAAAGAATTTATCTAAGAGAGCAACAGAAAAACAGAGAGTGAACCAAAAATTAAGCAGAAAAATCGATGGTGTATGTCTTTCACGAATGTACATAAACGAATACAAAGACCATGTTGAGGTAGAGTACGTGCCTGCCCACACAAACCACAAACTGTGTGCGAGTGAGTTGCCACACTTACCTATGCCTCAGAGTGCAATGGATGAGGTAGCTTTTAAAGTCAGCAGAGGCATAGCATCTGACAGAATATTGGAAGGTATGTTGACTACACATCATGAAACTTAATTATTAGTTTCGTTTTTGTGAATAAACAGACATCCGAGAGAATGTAGGACACCGAGTGAACAGACAAGACTTTCATCAAAATGTTTTTAGAAAGCATTTGTTGTCAAAACAAGACATACATAATGTCAAGAGAAACGTACTTGATCGTAAAATCAAGCGCCATGAAAATGATGCTACTTCAGTGGGAATTTTAGTGCAGGAGTTAAAGAACGAGACTTTTAACCCTATCCTGTTCTATAAAGCCCAAGGAAGTGAATCAGAAACAAAACTATTTCTGAAAAAAGACTCTTTCATTCTGGCACTACAAACAGAATTTCAAATGGAATTATATAGAAAATTTTCACACAAAATCTTGTGCATAGATGCCACCCACGGCACTAATGCGTACAGATTCAAGTTGATTACATGTCTTGTTCAGGATGATTTCAGTCAAGGTAATAGTCGAAGTTGTGGAGATAACAATGACAAATATTCTTGTAACATGCAGGACAACCAATAGCATGGTGCATATCAGATCAGGAGACCACTGAAGTAATACAAATTTTTCTGCAATGCATCAAAGATAGATCACCTCAATCTGAAGTTACAGTACTGATGACTGATGATGGTATGAATATATTATCTATATGTGTCAAAAAATAATTTTCAATAAAGACGTGCAGTGAGATACCTTCAAGCCTAGAAAACCAGAAAAAATTTGTGTTCTATATATGTATGCGGCAAAGTGGCAAAACCATAGACACTCATTTACATAATAATGCTGGCATCCTCTCCCATATGACAACTTATGATCAATAAACAGATCAAAGGAAATAATGTGGCTCAATAATAAGTGCATGTGTTTATACATTATGGTATTATACTAGATAACACTGGATGGAATGCAGCTGCAACCGTATTTGGACCAATACTTAGACACATACTGTGTCACTGGCATGTCCACAGGTTGGAGATCATTTCTTATGGTATACTAGTATAATGTGTTTGCTATTGTTGCTGTAAAGGTCCTGGAAAAACCACATTCGTAGCTGCTCCCGTGAAAATCAGGTCAAGATTTATCAAACTCTGTGTATTTTGATTGACGAACACAGTCTGGACAACTTCAATAAATTGAGTGAACAATTTATTATTCAATGGAAGGAAGTTGAACCAAAATTTACGGAATATTATACGAAGAATTACCAGAATCGACCTGGTCAGTTGTCAGTTAGTCATCGTTACAAAAAATTCTGTAATTACATTTTCACACACAAAACATTCACATGCACACACATGTACATATACACTCTAATTATGAATTCTTCATAAATGCCATAGTAACATGAGTGATACAATTATATATTTATCTGCTCAATATTACACTTTTTTTTAACTGGTTCCTTAGAAAAGTGGGCCAAGTGCTACCGCCACTTTCCGCATGCAGACAGTGATACTAACATGTATCTGGAAAGGTAATAATTATTTAAAGATAACCACTTTAATTTGAATTTGTAACACTTCATGTAGTTTTCATAACAAACTGAAGACAACGTATCTGAATGGGAAAGTTAACAGAAGAGTTGACTTTCTAGTTACCATTCTTTTGCGAATTGAAGAAGATGCATATTTCTCGTACTAACATAAAAGCCAACTTCCTATGAAGCGCATTACAGATAGCACTAGACATCAGCGTGGAATGGATATTCCTGCACATGAAGTACAGGTAACTATAAACCCTGTTGTAATATCCACCAACTGTACACATATTGTGTTTAGGCAAACGGTACTAGTTGGCATTTTCCAAGCACTTCTGGAAAGAAGCCTGACGGATATCTTGTACAACAAGTGCAAACATCCTGTAGTGACTGTAACGATGTATTTATGGAAGTGTGCATCCATGCTGATTGCAAGCGCCTCTGCTATCACATGTACTCTTGTGATCAATATTGTTATGACTACAACAATGGTCACATATGTAAGCACATCCATAGAGTGCACTCCATTTGGCTACAATCCACTGACTTTGCTATAAATGACTGTGAACACAGTAGTGAATGTAATCCGGACATGCTTGAAATCGCTGAAATCGGTACAGATAGGCAGACAGGTAAAAAAAAAAGCAGGGAAGTGGGTGGGGGATGGAGGCAGAGGAAGAATTGGTAATGCATAAATATATGGTTAATCCATTACAACCACATCCAGACTCAAAAAATATCTCTCTCCCAACTCCATCCCGCACCCCCCCCCCCCCAATCTTCATTTTTATACCAAATCAACATCTACTCAGTAGTTTGTTGCAATCTTAGTAGAGTACAGTGTGTACAGTTATTTTCTTTTTTTGCATGAAAACTTAGCAGAATAAAGTGATCGACATCTTTATAATCTTTTTATAGACTACTCACTTCAATTGAAAACACTTCAAAGTCATATGAGGACACTTGAAGAGTCCATTACTGCAGAGAATGTTGCAGTAGTAATACTAAATATTGAGATAGCATTGTTTTAAATGTGTGTGGCAAATGTACATAAAGAACATTTTAACATGGGATTGCTTTGTGCCAATCTGATTTGTATAGGTTGCAGCAGACATTTCACCTAATATTTCAATTCCTGCTTTGTACGAAAGGTATGCTTCATTTTTCCTAATAAAATATTGCCAGTAATGATTTTAAATATGTTAGATCATATGCAACAAGTCAGAAAGCACAAGGTAAGGACGGAGTGTAATTGTGTAAAACAAAACTGATATAACATTTGCTTATCTGTGCTGATATTCAAAATACGCATTGTGACGTCTAGATTAAATATATCTTCTATTTCCTAGATTGGAAAATTTGGCATCTATTACAATCACCAAACTTAAGCTCTGTATACATATACATATAAGTATTCTGAATCAGATGGGGTGTGTGGGGGGGGGAGGGATATGTCAAAATTTAAGGGAGGTACAGTGCCCTAGTTAGTCCTTGCCAATATATTACTTGGACAATGTCCAATTCAGCAATAAAACAAACTTCGAAGCTGTTAACTTTAATATCAATAGTCGTGATCTAACACTTTGTTGTATGCAAATTGTGTCACTAAAAAAGTTACGAAATATAGTACAATTGTTAAGAAAGAATTATGTTTCTACGCTGTTTCAAATTGGCATTAGAGAAAGTATTTAACCATTGGTGTCAAGACTGAAAATTGTTAATTAGTCATTAACTACTATAAAGTTATTATTTTTTGATCGGATTTTATCCATAAAACCTAGATTATTTGAATGCTTACTTAGAGCAAATATGTATAACCCAATAATACTTTATCAAGTCCTAATCCTCGAAAGCTTATACCCGTGAAACATACCTCAAGCTCCCCCCCCCCCCAAAAGCCCATCATGTATGAATCCCTAACCTGCTATACAGTAATACTTGAAATATGTCTTGTGTTCGGTTGTACTCACCTTCAAATGATAGCTTCTGCCACACTGTTTGAGTCCAGCGTCTGTCAACTTCATGTAGTGTATGGCTGTAAGATATATCTGATGTCAAATCCTTGTTACACTCAAACAACACACAATTTTTCATAGGAGTTGCATAAAGTGTATTATCAAACTCTATTGCAATAAGTTTAAACCAAAAATAAGTATGATTGCCACGCAATAAGTAACACAATCCAAATATTAAGGTGGCAGTATCAGTGTATGTGGATAAACAAACAAAAACTAGATTTGAATATGCTAAAAAATTTAATCTTCCAGTTCATCAGAAGCTCGAGTTCTGACTTAGTTACATAGCAAAGTCTAACAAAACTGAGTGTACAGCTTCTTTGTATTTTGTTGAGTAGTCTGATTAAAAAAGAAAGAGTTGTCCAGTTAAGCCGTCTATTGTCCCAATGCCAAAATTTAAATATTATAAAATTTGAAAATTTCTTTGGAGGTTGACTAGTCAGACTAGCCCATTTTAATGGTCATCACAAGAGTGGTGCACCCACACAATTAGGGGCCTTCGCCTCCCCTCCCCCTCCCATCCCATCATATGCTGTCACAAACACATGCATTCAGCTAGTATGTGTAAATTGGACATAATAAAGAAATATTACACTAATGAAAGGTTTGCTTCTAATATGCACATGAACATTTGACGACAAGACTGGACAACTATGAAAAAAATACTCCTGGTGATGCAGTTCTGATTGGTTCTATTACAATAAGCAGTCTGTCACAATAGTAAAAACAAAATTGGGACACCAGGTGAATGGGTTAACTAGCACTGTAAACAAACTGGTAATATTATTTAGAATGAGCGATTTGGATGACAGTTTATTTTCCTCTATTTCTACTTACAGGTGTCAAGAGAAAGAGATGTGGTACATGTGATGGATGCATCAGATGTGACTGTGGCATATGCAAGTTCTGTAAAGACAAGCCTAAGTTTGGTGGAATGGGTAAAAAAAAGCAATGTTGCGAGCTGAGAAGGTGTGAAAAGTTGATTACAATGACTGATAAAACTAGTGATAAAATGCAGATATCAGTTGATCAGTACCTGCAGAGAAGTGGTAGAAAAATTCAACATATTAGAGGTGATGGAAATTGTATGTTTAGAGCTTTTTCGTTCGCTTTTCTCCACCATGAAGACCACCACTTCCATCTA
>WLWD01002238.1_pt1 | contig 110241 bp, 77 predicted proteins | sample 6712731 | NCBI WGS metagenome assembly WLWD01 (sample SAMN12718690, study PRJNA576275) | sponge metagenome | isolation source: marine sponge | host: Mycale hentscheli | place: New Zealand: South Island, Marlborough, Capsize Point | collected 2014-11-01 | reverse complement strand
AACTCTGTCCCGTCACCCAACTCTGTCCCGTCACCCAACTCTGTCCCATCACCTTACTCTGTCCCATCACCCAACTCTGTCCCGTCACCCAACTCTGTCCCGTCACCCAACTCTGTCCCGTCACCCAACTCTGTCCCATCACTCAACTCTGTCCCATCACTCAACTCTGTCCCGTCTCCCAACTCTGTCCCGTCACCCAACTCTGTCCCGTCACCCAACTCTGTCCCGTCACCTTACTCTGTCCCGTCACCCAACTCTGTCCCATCACCCAACTCTGTCCCGTCACCCAACTCTGTCCCATCATCCAAGTCACTCAACTCTGTCCCATCACCTTACTCTGTCCCATCACCTTACTCTGTCCCGTCATCAACTCTGTCCCGTCACTCAACTCTGTCCCATCACCTTACTCTGTCCCGTCATCAACTCTGTCCCGTCACTCAACTCTGTCCCATCACCTTACTCTGTCCCGTCATCAACTCTGTCCCGTCTCCCAACTCTGTCCCGTCATCAACTCTGTCCCGTCTCCCAACTCTGTCCCGTCATCAACTCTGTCCCGTCATCAACTCTGTCCCATCACCTTACTCTGTCCCGTCACCCAACTCTGTCCCGTCACCCAACTCTGTCCCGTCTCCCAACTCTGTCCCGTCACTCAACTCTGTCCCGTCACCTTACTCTGTCCCGTCATCAACTCTGTCCCGTCTCCCAACTCTGTCCCGTCAATCAACTCTGTTCCGTCACCCAACTCTGTCCTGTCACCTCTGTCCCGTCATTTAACTCTGTCCCATCATCCAAGTCACTCAACTCTGTCCCATCACCTTACTCTGTCCCGTCTCCCAACTCTGTCCCATCTCCCAACTCTGTCCCATCACCTTACTCTGTCCCATCACCCAACTCTGTCCCGTCTCCCAACTCTGTCCCATCACCCAACTCTGTCCCGTCTCCCAACTCTGTCCCGTCACCCAACTCTGTCCCATCACCCAACTCTGTCCCGTCTCCCAACTCTGTCCCATCACCCAACTCTGTCCCGTCTCCAAACTCTGTTCCCGTCTCCAACTCTGGTCCGTCACCCAACTCTGGTTCCCGTCACACAAGTCGGTCCCGGTCACCAACTCTGCCGTCTCCCAACCTGTCCGTCTCCCAAACCTGTTCCCGTCTCCCAAACTCTGTCCCACACCAACTTGTCCGTCAACCAACTCTTCCGTCCACCAACTCTGTCCCGTCTTCCCAACTCTGTCCCGTCAACCCAACTCTGTCCGTCTCCCAAACTCTAGTCCCGTCACCCAAACTTGTCCTGTCACTCGGGTCCGTCTCCAAACTCTGTCCCGTATCCCAACTCTGTCCGTCACTCAAACTCTGTCCCATTCCTCCTTACTCTGTTCCAGTCTCCCCAAACTCTGTCCCGTCACCCAAAACTCTGTCCCATCATCCAAGTCACTCAACTCTGTCCCATCACCTTACTCTGTCCCATCACCTTACTCTGTCCCATCATCCAAGTCACCCAACTCTGTCCCGTCACCCAACTCTGTCCCGTCACCCAACTCTGTCCCGTCTCCCAACTCTGTCCCGTCACCCAACTCTGTCCCATCACCTTACTCTGTCCCGTCTCCCAACTCTGTCCCGTCACCCAACTCTGTCCCGTCACCTTACTCTGTCCCGCCACCCAACTCTGTCCCATCACCCAACTCTGTCCCGTCATCAACTCTGTCCCGTCATCAACTCCGTCCCGTCACTCAACTCTGTCCCATCACCTTACTCTGTCCCGTCTCCCAACTCTGTCCCGTCTCCCAACTCTGTCCCGTCTCCCAACTCTGTCCCGTCACCCAACTCTGTCCCATCACCTTACTCTGTCCCATCATCCAAGTCACCCAACTCTGTCCCGTCACCCAGCTAGGTCCTGGCACAACTTCAACCCTTGAACCATGTGCAGTGCTAAGTGGTCATCAGACTACAGGTTCATGTGAAGTGTGGTACTACATGGAATTCAACTCCTTCTGTTCATACTTGGGTCTTATGGTGTGTTACTATGAAATGATATAATCATTATTCATTATTGGGAGGGAGAGAGGAAGTTGTATTGTTAAGCTCATTTCTGGCCGCTTTAGTCCATAGTGCCTCCTAAGCAGGCGCTAAGTCAACCAACTAGCCCACATCAAAACAGCTGGTGTCTGGGGCTTGGCCACACTGCCTTCTTCCTGGTAAAGAGTCTTTCTGATGTAGAATATTATTATCTACATTGACCTTACCTGAATGTACTGATGTTCAGGGCTGCATACAAAAAAAAAAATCTGGGAGAGGGGAGGGGAGGGGGGGGGGGGGCAAAATCAACTTTCTTAGACAAGAGACCCTGCAGTGGTTATTAACGTGTGAAAATATGCTGATTAGAAGTTGTGTAGTCAAAAAATTTGTACATGTACTAAGAGATTTTAGCTTTTACCCCCCCCCCCCCCCCCCCCCCTTCAATTGCAACCCTGATATTGCATGTCCCAGCACATGTAACACTCAAACTCATCGTGGAATCTAGGGAATCCATTCTGCTGAGTTGTACATGTCATGGATGCACTACCACCTAAACCCTCTCCATCTCTCCCCCTGCTGTTGTCCTTGTGCAGGTAACTGTGAAGGTCTAATGGTGAAGACTCTGGAAAAGAAGGCCACGTATGAAATAGCTCGTCGCTCTCACAACTGGCTCAAGGTAACAAATACCTCTTTGAAATATATTTCCTCCTTAATCGCTAGTTTTTCCTTTAAGGATGCATTCTTGTGACTCGTGCTTGTGTAGCTTTAGGACATATTGGCAGGTTAAACAACACCTGGTTGTGTGTGTGTGTGTGTACTCAGCTGAAGAAGGATTACCTTGAGGGTGTGGGCGACACACTGGACTTAGTAGTGGTTGGTGGCTTCCATGGGACAGGGAAGAGAACAGGCAGATATGGCGGCTTCTTACTGGCCTGCTATGACGAGGATAGTGAAGAGTATCAGGTCATATGCAAGGTAAGACTTGTCCTTCTCTTCCTACTCAAGTTTGGAGTGTATTTACTGAATAAAATAATGTGATTTGTCAGTTCCAAATTATTGCATGCTAGCTAATCCATTCTGAGTTCTTGTGTGCTAGCTAATACCACAGGAGTAGAAATAACCATGTTTTATACCGTCATCTACTTGATTCTCTATTTCTATTTTTTATATTATTGTTCCTTTACTATTAGATCGGAACAGGTTTTAAAGACGAGGACTTGGCAGCTCATGCCAGCTTTTTCAAGGAGCACGTCATGGAAGTGCCGAAACCTTACTATCGCTACAGCGACGGTATCCGTCCCGACCACTGGTTCGAGCCTGTGCAGGTGTGGGAGGTGAAGGCTGCAGACTTGTCCATCTCTCCCGTCTACTCTGCAGCTGCTGGCATTGTGAGTGTATAAGACATAGTGGGTGGGGCTGGACAGAATGTGTGCATTAATGGTGACATTAGACAAAGTGCAGTCCCAATACTATTTCCTTTATAGTCTGTCGTTGTTTTGACTTGCTGTTTGTCTGAGTGCCACACTGGCTAGCTGTGCCATTGATCTACACGCTGTGTTTGAATGGTATGAACTAACTGAATTTGCCAACTGAAACTTCTGTAGCGTCATCTATGAAAGGAACTTGAAAAGGACTAATATCTGTCAGCCTACACTAAAGGAATGGCAAGTTATTGCAGCCCTTCACTTACCGACACCAATGAGCGAGTGCTGGCAAGGTGCTGTTTGTTGTTTTCTCACATGAGCAACAAGTATGTTTAGTTAGTTTGTTTTAACTTTTGAGTATTAATAAAGTGAGCACCTGAGGAGAATGCATAAAGTGAGTTTACAAGTGTCTCGTGTACTTCTCCTGCACTAGTTTACAAATGTCTCGTGTACTTCTCCTGCACTAGTTTACAAATGTCTCGTGTACTTCTCCTGCACTAGTCTGCAAGTGTCTCGTGTACTTGTCCTGCACTAGTCTACAAGTGTCTCGTGTACTTGTCGTGCACTAGTTTACAAATGTCTCGTGTATTTCTCCTGCACTAGTCTACAAGTGTCTCGTGTACTTGTCCTGCACTAGTCTACAAATGTCTCGTGTACTTCTCCTGCACTGGTCTACAAATGTCTCGTGTACTTCTCCTGCACTGGTCTACAAATGTCTCGTGTACTTGTCCTGCACTGGTTTACAAATGTCTCGTGTACTTCTCCTGCACTGGTCTACAAATGTCTCGTGTACTTGTCCTGCACTAGTCTACACTGTACAGTGCTGGCACTCGTAATATCTCAGAACTGAACGACAGAAGTTTCAATTAACTGTTAGAGATTCAAATTTATTGGATAAACTTAACCTGTATCAAACAGCAGTGCAGCATGGCTAATTCTTACCTACTGACTTTGCCCACTGAAGAGTGTATCAATTGGAAGTTATTACATGGGAGAGACAGATGCCAGTCCCACACACTAAATTAATGTAAACTTACAAGTGACTTGCTCATTATATCAACTGATTAACAATCACTGACCTTACAATATAATATTATGTTAAATACATAATAATCTTTAAAGTATGGAATAATAGAATAATTATAAATAGAATAATTACAAGATTAGTTGTGACCTATTAATTAGTATTATTACTTATTTTATTTTTAGGTTGACCCGGAGAAGGGAATTTCCCTTCGATTCCCTCGCTTTCTTCGAATCCGCGAAGACAAGAAGCCAGAGGAGGCCACAAGCAGTCAGCAAGTGGCCAGCATGTACTGCAAGCAGCAGAACGTCAGCAAATCTTCCACGGATGCCGCTGTCGACCCGGAGGATTACTACTGAACTTGGAGCACATGTTTTAACAAACGTGCACACACACACACACACACTTTAATGGGATATACACAATTGGCCCACTGTTAGTGGTTTGACATGCCAATGTTTAATGAATGGAAGGTTTGTCAGCATTCATGTCTTGCTACTCCAGTGCTGTATCTAATGTGGTTGTTCTTGCCAGATTGAATTGAATAAACAAGACAGACAACTCTCTATACAATTTCCTAGATACCATTCAATTCAATATTAAAAAATATAATTCAAATAAAAATGACATGATAGTATCTCTGTAAAAGAAAACAATAAAAAGTAATTGATGCCGACTGAATTTCTAAAAGAGTGACATATACAAAGAAATGTTTCAATGATAACTATTGTGTTCTATCTTCATTTTTTGAGTGCCAGTGTTTCTTATTAATGAGCACCAGTGCCATCAACAGAGGCAAGTGCAGGAGAGTATATCTGAACAACCTACGGGCAGACTTGGTGTCGGAATCTTTATGAAACTTCCATGCCAAGTACACCAACCACGCATTGACAGGAAGAGAGTCCAAGGCAAAGAACCAGGTGGTGAGGTCGCACCAAGGTGCCAGGGTGCAAATAGGTATGGTTGCCACGCTGTAGCGCAGGGCAACCCTCTTGCAGAGGTCGGGATGGCTGACAGACATCATGCGATAACCAGCCCTGGAGTAATCTGCCCGCAGACCCCAGCTAAGGGCATTAAAGTGGGCAAACTGCCAGGCATACAGGATGCCCGCGAGCATGAGCGAGCCGGACGACAGCGACCCTGTGCACGCTGCCCAGCCCATGAGCGGAGGTATGGCACCCACGACAGACCCTACCCATGTGTTGACGATGCTAACTCGCTTGAGGGGAGTATAGACGCCAGCGTACAGGAGTATGTTGGCAAAGCCGAGGTAGGCCGTGAGAGGGTTGACAGCATGATAGAGAACGAGAGTCCCACAAGTGGCACTCACTATACCAAACATGGCTGCATGCCGAGCACTGGTAGACAGAAAGAGAGAGAAGGGGAGGAAAAAGTGAGTACAAGAATTGACTGAATGACATAACCATGCAGACTAAGAACAGGACAATCTCCGTCTTGGAGAACTGGCTTAACTTTCATTACAAAAGGAAAAAGTGAGATTTTAAATTATCCTCCCAATCTTTTCAAATTGTTAGTGTCCAGCCAAGAAACTACATTAACTGTCACCTGTTGCTCTGTTTATTACACTTGGCCACAGCTATTGTACCATAATTGAGTTGGCTACCATTGGCAATACCCAAATAAATTATACAGAGAGTTGCTTTTACACATATGGCACAAAAAGTGTCTAATGTAGACGTGCAATCCAACCCAAAGTATCATTTTTCTTTTTTCCCCTCTGGTAGGTCCATCACTAAATATTTATTTGCACGTTGTTTACACTTGCCTGGTTGTCGTAGTCACCAAAGTATGCGTGCATGATCTCTGTTTGTTTAGTAAAGAATCTAATCTGACTTGATGAAGGCTTTGAACTATCCTATAGCAGACCACACACAGAAACAATCCACCTTTCTTGCTGCATCCCTCCTTCCCCCTCCCCTCGCACCCTCCATCCCCACCCTCACTCACCTTATTTTCTTTCTGACGAGAACTCGATTCTTAGTTCGCGCCATTAGAGCGTCGAATGGTACTTCAAGCCACTACACACACACACACAAACAATCCATATTCAAACACATGAACTTTTAGTCCCACCATATGAATCTCTACTTCACCTGATTGAAGCTGTTGGCTGCGGCAGAACACAGAGCAGTGCCCACACTGGTGAACAGGAGAGTAGAGAGGTCAAAGGGTGCTGGTGCCACCGTGTACCCGCCAAGAGCAGTCAATACAACAAGAGCTGGGGAGAAGGTCACAAAGCAAGAATAACACCAATGAACAAATAATATACTGCAAATATTACAATTTGTGCAACACTTTCACGTAAGCTCTCGAAGTACGGTGGTAGATCAATCAATTAAGACAAATTATCGAAACAAGACACATTTCCACTGGCAAATTCCCAGACATACACACTACAATTGGAACATTTATTGCAAAATAATTTGTTCTCTTGAAGGGGAAGTGTTTTTTAAAAGTAAATTGCACACAATATAAATTCAAACCCTCCAGAGCTGCTTATCAGCCACTGACGAAGGGTTTCCAATCTAATACTGACAACCGCACACATACACGCCGACATTGCTACTACAATGATACCTGCTTCTTGCAACACACAGCACAAAGGATGCCCACAAGAGAAAAACAAGAGCACCTGAATCCTGTGAACACACAAAGGACACCTGCAATCCTGTGATTTGGTATTTGTGCAATTCAGTAACAATAGAGCCTCACAATTACCAACAGTGGTGCTTTTGATAGTGTGTAAATCAGAAGGGAAAAAAAAACACGACTTTACTACCTAATGGTCTGACAATGGCATAAATGTGACCTGCCAATTACATTGACAGGGGTGTAAAAGAATAACCCAGACTAAATAATTATGCACACACGTTCCATCCAAGCCATCGATCACTGTCAGACCATGGCAAAAAAAGTTGATCAACAGAACAAAGGAGGATTCTTGTGCTCTCTGACCTCTGCCTTGAAATATGCACTAACATCTGCATAGCAGACTCATTAGCGAAGTGGCAAGACAGCAGCAAGTACAGGATAGTCACAACCAGCAATACCAATACCGCAACACTTGTATGTCCAACTTGAATCCAATAGAGACCCACCCACAGGAAATTTCACCCTCACACACCTGTGTGCCCAACGGAGCTCAATTCATGTGACCTTACATACGACCTCACCAGTGAGCCTGCTCTTTGAGAGTTTCAGATATATGCCAGGAAGATTTCTCCAAGTCCAGTCTTCCACCGATGTCTCTTTCATCTCGTACTCCTCAGATGGGTGGGTGTGGTCTGACCCAGTGGTGACATCATTCCTATTCTCACGATACTGCATGTCGTGTTGGCTGTAGACATTATCACTACCAGAAGGACCAACCTGAGTGGAGGAGAGGGGAGGGGAGTGGAGGAAGGAGAGGAGAGGGGAAGGGAAATAAATAAATAAATTAAATTAAAATAAACCCAACAATTGTAGTGTATCCTCTACAGAGACCTCGCACAGTCTCATTATGTAGGTCAACTATGACACTAAATGCTGACAGACGAGAGAGCATATGCTCAGCTGAAGCCTACGCAACTCCGACCTAAGTAAAGTGCCATTCTAGCAAGTTACAACAACTCTGTCATGGCAACAAGCTATAAAACCCTCAGTGACTAAAGGAAATCTACTATGTTAGAGCACTCGTTTCAATGCCGGGAAGCAGTCAAGCCTGCCAAAACACACACCCCTGGCTCCAACACCACCTGGGATTGACAGCTCACTCACTCAAATATTCCATTTTAATTGTAATCCAGTTATCTGTGGTCTTGCTAATAAACTACTCCAAAAATCCACAATAAGTTAATATTATAAATCAACATTTAGTACAACTACAAAATCATTTAACATTAATTTTGCTGGTAATTTCACACAAGAATGATGAAACCATTTGGTGCTTCAAGTTACAACAAAATCATGGGCAAGCTCTGGTCATCAGGCATCAGAACTGGTAGGATACTAAAGGAAAGCATGCAAAAAGAAATAGTCAGGCCTAAATATAATCAAACTAGTAAGGCAATTGCTGCTAATATTCATCCCTTTATAAAACTTCAATAGTCAAGTTTTAACTATTCACTTTGTAAAAATAAAAAAGTTGTAACTTTCATTACAGGTATGTCTGCAAAAACAAAACAAAACAAAAAAACAACAACAACAAAAAACTCCTCTCCCTCTAGTGTGACATGTATTATATTATGTGTAGTGTTATATTACATTTTGTACTGTATGGTTGTCTTCCTTATCTTCTTTTAAGTTTGGTTTTGGGGCTTCAGCAGATGACAAAGTGGCATGAAGTGCTCTAATAATGAGTTTTGAGCAACACTGCTGCCTCACAACAGAAGCTTGCACCTGCAATACGCTCCTGCCACATATTGCTGCAAGAACAAGATATATGGGGGAAGGGTAAGCTTTTAAAATCTATTCACTGACACAAGGTTGTAGTTCTCACCAGGGAGCATTTCAATCACTATTACGGAGAGAGTAATTCACACGAATACCTAATCATCCGTCATCACCTTCCACCCAGGAAACGAATAAGACACATCAAATTTATTCCCGCACTCCTCAAGACATCTTCTTTACCGCCGTCCTTTCAGCATTTTGAAATTCAAACCCCACGTGGCCGCATACTAAATTGGAGCTCACCATAAACATTATACTTGCGCCCAGGCACGTAGTTGTTAGCTAACATGGGAAAGAAGAATAAAGTAAAAAAGAAATTTGGCATAACGCACAAGGATGCCTTTCAGAGGATGAACTATCTCTACCAGGTGATGAAGCCAAATTTAAAGCGATAAATGTCACAGCGAAACCATGGTTACAACGTTCCTTTCCATTTATTGGAATGTTGCTTTTGTGCTGTGTAGGCTTGTTTCTTAATTCTGAAAGACAGTCCAGCCAACCTGCAGCTGGCCAGGTTTTATGCCCACACCCTCAAGACTATTAGCAGACGACTTGTCCTCAAGATGTACATTTAGCACTTCTTATATTTAATCGTAACAACAAAAAACAAAATTGTAGTTACAATTGAAGTGTTTCTAGAGTAGAGGTTTAAACGTTGTTTTATGTGATGTGTTTGTTGCCGGGGTTATTAGTGATCCTGCCATCAAGCGGTCGATCTGTAAGAAATGTGACACTCCTTTGCTGACTGGGATAACCAGTACGAGTCGAATCAGACGTAAGTTTAAGATTTTGACATGTTTTGTGTTTAGACTGCACAGGTAAGTAAACTGTAACATCAAACTGGGTCAATTTTAGGCTGTTTTTTTTGTGGGTTGGAGATACCATTTTGGAGCCTGAAATATGATCTTATGAAATGTAAGATTCCGATTAAGGTCATTTATCACCAAGAAAGTATGTTAACATTTAGAGTTCAAGTTCATGTGTATACCTGGTAGGTAGGTACCTTTCATGACACATATGGGGCATGGACGTGTATGTATATTGCATGTATTAACTGATTAATGTTCCATTCCGGTGTAGCCAGGAGAGATGGACATGTGGTCGTGCGATGTCTCACCTGTGGGTCTATGCGCCGATACTTGTCACGCTCAGACTTCAAACTGTGGTCAGAACAGCAAGAGAACATAGTAGTGCCTACGTCATCTCAAATGGACACATAATGATGATAAGGTTGCTATAGTTATTACCACTGCCCCCCCCCCCCCCCCACTTGACTTATCAAATGCATTTGAACAATCCATTTGAGATTTTCTATGAATTTGTGTAAAGTACCAGCGGAGTGGGTAGATTGTGGAATGTGGAAAAAGAATTACTTTGAAGTGGGGTTGTTGCTGAGAGAGGGCGTGAGTGGGGTGTTCTTGTGAAGTGTGAATTAACATGAAATGTGATTCATGAGTTCTGGCCTGGGCAGCCAGGAGGCAGATTGTCCAGTGGAGTCAGATTAGGTCATTTCCTGTTAATTATATTAGTTATGGTCAGTAGAGATGAAATAGTCAATGCTAAGAAAAAAAGTGGAAGCCAGGCACTAGGAAAGAGGAAGAAGAAATTTTAATTTGTGGTTTGTTGTTGTTTTGAATCAGAAGGACCTGAGTTGCTAAGATACAGTGAGACTTCACTAAGTGAGGGGGGGGGGGGGGGGGGGGGTACTTCCTGAGCATGTGTACCATTGGTGTCTGCCTAGGTGTACTCATTGGATACTTCTGAGAATGGTATCCAGGAATCACTGGAGAATGTATTTGAGATCTTGTAGGACAAGAATACAAGGCCCACCTGTCTGGAAACATTTAATCAGTTATGAGTTAGCAAGAATACATAGCGCCATTGTATGTGAAGTTTAAATTCAATTCATCCATAAAAGCTAGAATATGTATCCATTTTAGATGACGTTCAAATTCAACTGTCATCCATAATATTAATTAAGTAGCTAGAATACATAGCCATTTTAGATAAGTTCAAATTCATTCATAGAATAGATTTTATTTATAATATTTGTAATCGTTTAAGTAGTATTGGTTGACAAGTCACAAAGTGCACATTAAATAAAACAATGCAATAAGTAATGTTGTGGCGTTTGTTGGCAGTGAACATTTTTTTCAGAGTGTACAGTTTTGACTGGAAAGCACTAAGGGGTGCTTTGAATAATCACACAAGAATGACAACACAAAAGACATGTAATTTAGTTCACCAAATAGCTGTTGGGAGAATAATACCAACATTAAAAGACAAGCCTATTTACTCCAATTTGAAAGACACTTTGTGGGTGTTGCTTCCTTTGGAATTTGCTGTGGATGACGAAGACTCGTTCATCTCTTTGTACGAATCAGAGACATTATTAATGGCCACAGCCTCTAAGTTTATTTCAGAAATTTGTGAAAGTGTTTTACTTAATTTTCTGATTCCCTTCTGCGGCGCTGGCTTCATTTGCACAGGCTGACCACCATCTATGCTCACGTCTGTATAAAGACCATTGCTACCACACTTGTTAGCTTTACCATGCACATTGCTCTGTGAAGAGGGATCGAAACTTCTGGCTATACTACTGCTGGTGGCAGGGATGCCCTTCTTGGATTCTGCCGGAGAAATCGGCGACGTCAGTGATGGGGTCATGTCCATTGCAGAGTGCAGATGGTCTTGGCTTCTTCTGATAATGAGATTCCTCTTCACTACAAGCGGAGGGGGGACTGGCCCACTCAGGATCGGACTTGGAGGTGGGGGCTCTCTAGGGACGGACGGAATGATGAACTTTCGATGGAGCCTTGGGGAGGTCACTCCCGCAGGTTGGTATGTGTTAGACGGTTGTCTTCCCAATATACTCGGTTGAGGCACTGGAGACGTGGCAATGTTAACTGGAGAAGGTGCCTGGTGCTGTGCAGGACAAGTTGTGTACCTTATGTCATCGATAGGAGATAACACAGGTGTGTACTTTGTTTTTGGGTCAGGTTTAGAATCTAAATCTAAATCGAGAGCTGACTCTTTGATATTCTTTTCGTTGCATCTCTGCAACTTTTTAGAGGCTGGGCTCTCCAGAATTTTCTCAAGGTTCATCTCATTCAGGGTCAAATTGCTTCCTTCATATTCTGTGAAGTAGAGGCCATGAGAAGCAGGTTTTTTCATAGTGTCATAGGGCACCAACTTGAAGTGTATACTATAAATAGCTGTACACGCACAACATAAGATGAGGACAAGGCAAGGTCCCACAATTATAGCAATAAAGACTTCGAGAGGAAGTTCCTTAGATTGCTTTTCTGGATCGGCCGGGGGATGGTCATCTTTACTACTATTGTACATGCTGCAGAATATTGCAACATCTTCGGAATGAGTACAATTGGCTTCCGCTGCCAGATTCATGCAACTTACTAGTTTGCTGTCGTAAGGTGAGCAGTTCGCTCCGCCAAAAAGAGGGAAATTTTCGTCACCTTCGCCATACTCTTCTTTACTGAAGCCAAAAGATAGGGCTCCAGCGAAGCCAAGTTGGCGGCAAGAAATATTGGCTGCCTGATCATTGAAACCATGATGACACACGGAGCCCCATGTACCATCTTTAAATATTTCTAGTCTGCCACTCAGTGCTCCAGGTGTAACGGTGGTGTCATTTGAGAGCCTAAGGCTGCCATAGGGAACTGCATGGGTGCATTCCAGGTATATACAACCAGGACCTCTCACAAAGGAGGTGCCACCATTTCCCACAACTCCAATCATGCTGCAAGTTGCTCCGCAAGAAATCAGGTCTTGGCCATCCTTGTTGCACTCGAAATCTTGGAAAGAAACTGGAGAAACATCAGAGCCTTCGTAATCATTGTCACGCAGGGCATATCGCACTGATTCCGTGTAGCCAAGTTGCCGACAGATTGCATCCCCTTCAGATTTCCTCAACACAGTGCCTTGTGGAGGGCACACAGGAGACCAGGAATTGTTGCAGTGTACTTCCAACATGCCCTGTGACATGAACTCCCTGCTCACCAGTCGGACACTCAAATCTTCCACGGGTTCTTCAGAAGGATCATTACTACACTCAATGGCCACATCTGAGAAGTGGTCGCAGTCAATATCCTCATGTCTGACATGGGAGCAAGAGAGGATGTGCAGGAGGTCATCGTCCTTGCATTCTACTTCATCCAGCCACACTGGGCCCACTCTGCCACGACCATAAGGAGTGTGAAAGCTAGTGGCGACTTGAAGGGCCCTGGAAAACCCAAGCTGCTTGCAAGCAACGTCCGCGTCGTGCATTTCGAATTTGTCCGCACAAATGGATCCCCATGTTGAGTTGATGTATATTTCCAATCTTCCTGAAGTGAAAGAAAAGTTTATGACTTCTTGTTGAGCCAGGCGAAGGTCGCCATGTTGTTGTGAGTGGATAACTTCCAGTACGCAAAGAAGAAGAGACGCTACTGAAGTTAAAAACTTCATAACTTAACCTACTGTTCAAACACTTCAGCACGTTGTACCGAGGAAAGCCCACTTTTACTAAAAAAGTTCACTAGCAGTTGGCAACTTCACTCCGCTTACCATCTTCGCTTTTATACTCCATAATTAATTGACATGCTTAATGCGCTGCGCGATTCACTATGCGTTCATCCCCCACCCACCCCGCCAACCCGCACCATCTTTCTGCCCTTGAATTTCTCCCTCCGTATGAAGTCATAGCTGACATTCCGGGGAGCACTATGTCTGAATCTGAAATGGCGTCTCAAACTGGAAGCTCTGGTTCTTCTACAAACCTCCATGGCCATACTGGAAGCGACGCTCCCGAAGAGAACTGTAGTTTCACCTTGAGAAATTCTCCTAGAAACTTTCAAAGTGCTGCTCGTAACAGTTCCGATGGCAATACCCGCTCAGTCATGGCCGGTGTGGAGGCGGACATGGGGTTGGCGGAGAACACCTCTAACAGGGGACTCCCCTATTCTTCCAAGACTCTGACAGCTACGAGCTTCAAGGTGTTTGAGGAGCTAAGACAACTGCACCAGTTGTGTGACGTCACCATTCGTGTGGGTACTAGTGATACTGTGGCTCACAGAGTAGTACTAGCAGCTACTTGTCCCTACTTCAGAGGAATGTTTACAGGTAAAAAATATATATATACATATACAGTGCTTCCAACTTAAAGAGTGGATTTTTTTAAACTACTGTATAGACCCTCACTACAGTCATTTAACATACACATACCTTTTCTTCATCATCCCAATGATGTTTGCAATAGTAAAACTGCCTGTTTAGAGAATGGAAAACAGAGAACAGAACTTTTCTCATTCACTCTAATACATTTTACGCCATTTATTTTACGTCAAGATTTTGCGATAGTTCGTCATTAAACGTAACTAACGAGCTAAGGTCGAACGGTTATTTTCCTGAGCGGTAAGACGGGACTTTCCCTAACTGCAATCAGCTGTATGGATTCTCATCGTTCTACTAGCAGCAGTAAACGAAGTCGAAATCAGTCAGAATAGTTGGCTGGTATTACTAACTTGGAGCCAAGCCTATCCAAGAGGTCATCTTTTTCAAGAGCTGAAGAAAAGCTGAAGGAGTTTAATACTCCCAAGGCTCCCAGCATTCGGTATTCTGACAACATCAGGGCGATGCAGTTGGAGTCCTACGGGTTGTGCAGCTCCAGACGGAAGCTAAAACGCTGGCCGCGATAGGCAGTAACGCCGTAAAACTTGATACCTGCTAGGGCCTGAGATACAACCGTAGCTAAATCAGCCATACCCGTGCAACAATTAGCGGTAAACTGGCGCCCTTGCACAAATACGCATGCGCTGTTTTGTGACGTCGCGTTTACGTGTACTATAGGCCCACAACCCGCTGTAAACGTCATCATTTGATGACCCTTACCGTGCATTTTTTTTTTGGTGAAAAACAGCCACAACTCACTTAATTTTCAAGCTATAGCTACCAAAGTTCTACATAATAATTTTAAGGCAATTTTACATCATGTGTCAAAATTTTAGAGATATAACTCAATAAATTCAAAAATCCTGGCTTAAACACTTTTTGTCTTAAAATTTAAAATATTTCGAGATTCAAATTTCGTGTGCCCACAAAATCTGGCTCATATGAAACTTCAGGTATTAAAGTATCAGTATACCAAGTTATAGAGATAAGGAAAAATAATTTCTCTTTTTTCAGCTTAAACACTTCCAAATTCACTGTCTTGAAGCTCCCAGTTCCATCACCTATAACCACAACAATAACCACAAACCCACAAAATTGTTTTGTCTGTATGTTAATATGACATTAATGTATAATAATACAAATTTTTAGCTTTCTATTACATACTTGAGAAATTATAGCAGAATTAGCAACCTTAACCAAAAAGCTAAAAAACCACTCTTTAAGCTGGAAGCACTGTATATATATATATATAAATGTAGACTTAATAGTTGACGATTTTAAGTTAATCTTCACCCCCTATTAATCTTATAAACCATAAACTTGTTGACATCTTGAATTAAAATTACTTTTCAGCTGAGTTGTCTGAGAAGGAGCAAGAGGTGATAACATTGAAAGAAGTGGATGCCACAGCTGTCGAGTCTCTGATATCATTCCTGTACACGGGTAACATAGAAGTGACAGAGGAGAACGTCCAGGCTCTCCTGCCGGCAGCCAACTTGCTGCATCTCACAGAGGTGTGTGAGGCTTGCTGCAGCTTTCTGAAGAGACAGCTCCACCCGTCCAACTGTCTTGGGATCATGGCATTTGCCGACCTCCACTCCTGTTCCAGCCTGTTCACCGAGTCCCGACGATTCTCCCGCAAGCACTTCCCAGAAGTTCGCATGTCGGAGGAGTTTATCCAGCTACCTTCAGAGAGTGTCATCGACCTCATATCCAGCAGTGACCTTGGTGTAAAGTCTGAGGAAGACGTGTTTGAAGCCGTGATCCAGTGGGTGAGCCATGATCGCGAGGCCCGTGGGACTTTTCTTCCAATGCTCCTTAACCATGTCCACTACCAGGACCTCTCCAACAATTATATTCTCAAGCACGTGTCTGACAACGAACTTCTTAAGGCCATCCCTTCCTGCAAAGATTTCATCATCAACGCACTCAAATACAGGCTCATGTCTCCGGCAGAGAGGGCCAGCATGACCGACTCCGAGAGCTTCTCCAGAGTGAGGATCGGGGGACCACAGTCTATATTGATTGTGGGAGGCCAAGCTCCCAAGGCAATTCGAAATATCGAGATATATGACGTGAAGACAAATGCTTGTCGACCCGGGCCGGAGCTGGTGTCTAGGCGCTGTCGCTGTGGAGTGACTGTATTGAATGGGTCTGTGTACGCTGTTGGAGGATTTGACGGCACCTCCCGCGTCAGGTGTGGCAAGTGGTATCAATGTGTTGCTATTGCTGTAGAGAAGGGTTTATATGATAAATGCACACTATGGGGTACCAGACCAAATTTTGGGAGGGAGAGGGGAGTGAATAATAATGATAATAATAATAATAATAATAATAATAATAAATAGTATTGAAATGATCATAGTATTTGCTCATTACAGTGAAATTATAAGCTACAATGTGTATGTAGCAGATATGGAATTCAACTGCAGGAATGTGCATGTTTACTAATAACTTCCATGACTTCTTACAGTATGCCTTATTTTTCCGTCAATTTTACATTGTCTATGTGCATCTGGTTTGTGTGGGTGTATGCCTCAAGCAGTGTGTACCATACAAGCACAGAAAATTAGCCAGAGGGGGGAAGGGTTCTCTTACTGAGCAAAGTCAACATTTGTGGTAAGATAGCCCATGGAAATGTCTATATATGGGCCCCAATGCCCGAATTTCATGGGACAATTGACAGCATTCTTGGACAACATTCACGATATTCATGTCTTCTTTTCCCTGCTGTTACAGTAAATAAATAAATTACTTTTTTCTTGTGAAATGATGTGCTGGTTGCCATTGTATCAGGGTTGTTGACATGAGTGTGATATCACACGATATATTACCATGGCGATGCCGTAACATAACATAAATGTAATTACTTTCACACTATAATTATGTTCTCATGGCTAGTATTCATTCACAAGAAATTCCTTACATATTACTGCACTTTGACCTCTAAGGTACAGAGTGCGAGTCATTTCATACACTGTAACAAGTACAGTAGGTCACTCGGGGTAGCATTCATTTGTTGAGTGTGAGTAACAACTATGCGACTAATAATCCCATGGCAGTATAATGTATCCTTGCAGGGAAAATCAATTGTGAGGAGTTTGTTAGTGTGAATGTATGACAGTACAGCCAGAGCAGGTGGCTTTGAGTTGTGTAAAGTGTACTTTGAGCACACCATACAAAGGAGTCGTGGAATAGTTTAGTGGATAAGAAATGTTTATAATGGAAAGGATGGTTGTATTGGTACACACAGAGAGAGAGAGAGAGTTGGAGGCATAACTTGTTGCGTGGACCCCATCATAAGGCCCCGCCCTCCTCAATTACTCCCAGTCTTATGTATATCCTCTTGTATAAGTACAGGAGGCGTGTGTATCACAAACGATGTGTGCAGTAGCTATGAATAGGGGTGCTAGTGTATGCATTATGAATAAGAAGAAGAGAGAGTGTGTGTGTGACTGACTTGCAGGAAATGTACAGTACGTGTGATTCACCAGTAGCATTTGAGGCTGTTGTTAAATGATAAGTGTGTGGGGTTTCTTTGGAATTGAGCGTCATCCGTTGAATGTTCACCTGTAATGTTCTTCCTTACTTACTGTTAGAGTGTAAGACATGGCTTTGTGTTCACTTTCCTTGTCTTATCCAGGTCTGTGGAACGGCTGGATCTTGATAAAGGGTGGTGGGTGCCGGTGGAGCCGATGTTGTCCAGGAGGAGCACACTGGGTGTGGCTGTCTTGTACAATGAGCTGTATGCCGTTGGAGGGTTTGATGGCACCAATGGACTCGATACAGTAGAGAAGTACAATCCAAGTAAGTCACTTTTAGCATACAGCATACATGTACAGTATAGTATCTACAAACCCACTTATATACATCTGCATAATATGCGCATATACGTATATACACACATTCACACTCTCTGCACTGCATTATACATTCACACATTTCATCCAATAGTTTCCAGATAAAAGTATTGACTTGAGTAGTTAAAATTCTACTATCAATCGCAACTTGAATGAGAACCCTTTCTGTGATGTTATCTAAAGTTGAATGAGAATCCTTTCTATAATATTATTATATTGATAGTTGAGTGTAGTATGGGTAACAGTACTAGCAAAGGCAGCTTACGCAAGCCCTAGTAGAATAGAACAAACAAATGGTGGATTTCTTGTGAAGCTATGATTATTTTAAGGTATTGTTATTATTGTCATTACTACTACTGATATTACTACTACTATTACTACTATGTCATGATCAAGGGTCTGTTCTAACAGGTGAAATAGTGGGTGGAGTTATGGCGGTCACACATGTACTTTGTTGGTGTAAATTGTGTGTGAGACATATTTGAGACTTGTCATGGATGGGAATGTTCTTGTAACATGCTACATGACACTTGATTGGACGTGAGAAAGCAGTTGATTTATGGTTTGGGTGTCTTTGGTGTGATGACAAATTAGATACTAGTTGGTAATGAAAGTGAGAGTTCAGTAGTTCAGTGAACCGGCAAGTAAGAGTTGAGCGAGATTGTCTTCCTGTTGTATTGGATGCAGACAAATTGCTTGCTTAAAAATGGTGGTGTGTGCTATACACATTGTATGTATGTGTGTGATGTATTGAAACCCAACAACAACAACAAAACAAATGTGGCCCTACTCTATTTAGTGGTATAATTAAAGTTTGAGTTTCCTGGAACATGTTGAAAAAATATTAATTACTGGTAGAATTCACAGATGCTTATATTGCTAAATTCATTGTCAATGATCCGGATCACATTTAACCCCCTACTGCAACTAAAATGAAATTGTTTGCTGCATTGGACAGTTGCCACAGATCAATATGATGTCATGGATATTGATGAGGCCTGAGTTAAGTTCAACATCCGTTTCAGTCTGCCATGTTTCTGTTGTAGTTGATTCAGCAACTGAAAAGGCTTGTTTAGAACAACATTTTTCCCCTCCCACTCACATCTGTACACACCCACATGCAATTTGTGGTTTGTTAGTTTTTAAACAATTGAAATTCCTGCCAGATGATTTATAATTGGTGCTACTAGCTTGAAGACTGCCTCCTTGAAGATGATGTAATCAACAAGCGAAGTGAACGACACGAAACCAAGTGAGCCTTCCAAGACCAGTGACTAGCTGAAGAATAGGAAGAATGTGTGTATATTTCCAAAATCACTTCTGGATACCTTGTTATTGCTTCTTATTTAATTAAATAGGACAATTGTCAGTTTGTGCAGTTTGTTTTCCTTAGCAACAACTATACAGAAATGTAATGCTCAAGATATTACTACCATCATTGCTGAAAGTATAGCTACACAGACCATTCTCACACACCTTTGAACTCGGTTGTTAAATTTTGACCTTGACGAATCATTACAAATGGTACAAGTAATTAGGTATTTTGGTAGACATCACTTATGTGTACCTGTAGCAGAGTCAGTGTTTCAATATTTTCCCATGCCCAAATGATCTTCTAGTTTCTGTGTGGTAGAGCCACTGCGTTGCAAAGTGAACGTATCGTATCTCATACAGTGTGCATCTAATTTATAGAACGTAAAAGTGTGATCCTTGGGTCTTAAAATATTTTAACTGTTTAATTTATGGCAAATTTATTTAAGTGGTGTACTCTGTTAATGGACTATTCCCCTGGTTAGATCAAATTCCTTGAAAGTGTTTTAAAGCCAGGTGCAATGTGATGTCAGTCTGTCTGATCATCCTGGATATATGAGCTCAGCTATAATGCTGAATATCATTAGTGTACTGTGGCATTCACTGGCTTCAGCCAAATATCAATTTGTGTTTGTGTGTGTGTTTTGTAGACAGCAAAGCTTGGATCACCATCGCCAGCATGAGCACTCGGCGATCAAGTGTGGGCGTGGCAGTCCTGAATGGCCTACTGTATGCCGTGGGCGGGTACGATGGTGTTGCCAGACAGTGTCTTAACTCCGTGGAGTGTTATAACCCCGACATGGATGAATGGCAAGGGGTGGAGCCTATGACTCAAAGGAGGAGTGGCGCGGCAGTGACGGTGCTGGATGGCATGTTGTATGCAGTTGGAGGTCACAACGGACCAGATATTAGGAAAAGTGTAGAGAGGTGAGGGCGTGAACCTACATCTGTTTTACTAGTTGTATATAGCACTAATATGTGAAGCATGGCTAGCATTTGGAGCATGGAAACATTTCCTATTCCCTTAGGAGGTTATAATAAATCGAGAGGGAGAGAGAAAAGAGATTACAGGTCAAAAATGCTTCCACTTAAACCCATTTAACACATTATGATGAGCAAGGTGTGAGAAAGTGTAGATGTATGTTTGTGCTAGTAGTGTTTAATGTTTGTACACACGACTGTACCAAGCCAGCTAACTCCATGGTCACCAAGCCAAGTGGACCAAGTAGATAAGTCCCATTTGTAGTTCCCACTATACTTGAACATGTGCCTGCTGTGTCAAGGAGCTTGTTGAATGCTGAGAACGTTTTGGATACTTGAAGAAGCAGAATGTAATGTGGAAAGTATTGGTCTGTGTTGTAACTGCTGCAATATACTTGGCTATAGTACAAGGGTCAAGTGCGTACTTAAGCTCTAATTTCGAGACAGTAAAAATTGTGTATACAACACGTCTTAAAAGTTTGACACAAATTAAGTGGATTTTAGTGAGGCATCCAAAGAATATCCAATCTCATTTATCCCACATTAAAAAAAAGTAAGTGGGCATAAATGTGTTGTTTAGTATTTAATTATTTTTGTGTGTTCCTCAGGTACGACCCAACGACCAAGTGCTGGCAGCGATTGCCTGACATGTCCACTCCACGGAGGAATGCAGCTGCATGCATGGTGCACAACTACCTGTACGTGATGGGCGGAGATGACGGATTCTTGAACTTGTCCACCATTGAGATACTGGACCCTTGCAACCTAGTCTGGAAATGTGCAGAAGGGAAACTCACCCAAGGCAGGAGCTACGCTGGTATGGCCATCATCGACCGACCTGCAGACTTTCTGCCTTTACCTTCTTAACAAGTTTGTACATCTGTTGTTTAAACCAGTATTTCTATTTATCAATCATCAAACTTCAATCTAGCATACAGTGTCATGAATTTATTTTGTAGATTGGACACATTGTTATTTATCAATCAATTCCATTCATATATTGTTTAATTTTCTATTGATTAATAAATAAAAGGGAACGAACAAATATGTATGACATAAAAAAAGATGACAGCAGAGTTGCACTAAAATTTCTAAGCAGCCACCATTTCCCTCTTCGTCTTTGTAGCTAAAGAGAGAGAAGAAAATGGTGAATAAGTTGAAGCTAGTAGCAACTGCTCATTCACTCGTACTAACTCATTGATGGTGGACTAAATGAAGATATGGTATATTGTTAAGGTTAAAGTACTGACCTTTTGTTTCTGGCTCTTGGATTGGTACGTCTGGAAGCTGCTCAATGATATCCTCTTCTCCGCCAGTCACAAGAGGTTGGTCAGCAGGCTCTGGCAGCTGGTCCTGTGCAAACACACATACACACACAGACATCACAACTCCTCACACAAGCCCATCATCACCAGACAGCTATGTCAATCCATCACTTGCAGTCATTACTAAGCACAATATTTATAAATTCCATTCAAAAACGACTTTAATCTGTGTCTAGTATGAACACACACACACACAACACACCCAAACAATTAAACCAAACTGCATTGGACAAAGACCACAGGCATCTGTTAACGGATTAACTGCAGGGTTTCAGCCGCCCATCCCACCATTAGCTACAAGCAAGGGGAGGCAGGAAGACAGGCAGGCTGGCAAGCCACTTGTTAAAAGAAGCTTAAGATGTTTAAAGCAACACTTTAGAACTGCCTCTTGGCACCTATCATCTACCGCTTAACTAGGTCTGATGTTGAACCCCAATGTGTTGCCAAGATAAAAAAAGAGTTAATACAAAACCAACGCCTCTAAGAGTTACACCTGAATACTTGCACTAATCTAATTGAAAGTGTAACTGCCCTAAGTTAGTATTTCAATACATATTCATATGGTGAGTTATGCATGCTTTCAATTTGGCCTGCTCCCAAACCAATACCCGATTCAAATCACAGGAGGCCGGCTGTACTTCAAACAATTTTCCATCTAAATTTCATAGTGAAAATGTAAGTGTGATTAGAGGTAGCGTATTCATATTCACACACAAATTTATGTTTGATTAGAGGACATGTATTTGGAAGTGTCGCCAATTTAGAGTTCATTACTCATTTAATATTTAATAGGATTTTAAAACTGCCAGCTATCACTTCACACCTAGTTTTCTTAGTCACACACTTAAAACACACACACACATCCTCACCAGCAAGATGCTGTCCAACTCTGCAGCAATGGCATCTTCATCCTCATCAGTGAGATTTTGGCCAAGAAGCTCATCAATCTCCTACATAACACCCCATCAACATTAATAAAATATACATAATGATCATCTATGAATCATTACAAGACCATTCACACGCCCAGACACATGTAAATGTGTTGTTTATGATCGAGTTATGGAGTAATAGTTTAGAATTTGTTTAATCTGAATTTCCTTGAAAATACACTAACACTTGGTCTTCTATGAAGTGGGGCAGACAGTGGTATTTAGAAGGAGCCAGTTATGTATGGTGATTACTTCAAGCAAGTCACATGTTCACTTTAAAATACTCACAAAAACATAAAAGAGGGAAAGAGGACTCAAAACAATACTCCTCGCCAATGTATCAGGTGATTTTAAAACTCTTTGACTCTTTCATCTCACACAGTTCACAGTTCACACACACACACACATGCGTGACTCGATCAATCTATCCATGCAGAGTGTGCCTATAGAAAGTGAATAGTCCCATCCATTTTCTTAACAATGCCATGTCTTTAAAACCATACACCACTACTCATCCTTAACAAACCTAAACCCCAATCTCCTCACCCTCTGGTACTCTATGGCCTCCTGAGTGTCGGCCATGATCTGCTCCACATCCTCTAAAGACATAATCTTGTGCATCTCTTCCAGACACTTGTTGCCTGTCTTGAGTCCATCTACAACTTTCATTTCAATCTGGGCAAACTCAATGTTGTCCACCATTTGCTGCAGGTTGTCCAGCTGCTGGTCTGTCTTCTCTACCAAAGACTCAAGGTAGCGCTTCTTCTTTAGAAGTAATTTGGCACGTCTGGAAAAAACAAAAACACATTATCACATGTACATGAAATATTCGCAATCATCAAGTTGGTCTGTTTTTTTTTATTATCACTGTTTGTCTACCCTATTCCTGGCTACATACATACACACACACACACACACACACACACACACTGGTACAGATTAGAAGGTAAAGGGTCAAACATGCACAGATTAACAATCCCTTCTACCTACTTATACCCTTTACCAATTTATAATCATGGACTAAATTGCTCACTCCACACCACTATGAACAACTTCTATAGTGAAATGGATAGAATGTTGAACTTACTCTTTCTTTCCTTCTCGTAGCAGTTTTTTGGCCACCTCTCTTTCACTAGTCAACTGTATCCCCACCTGAATAATTACGGGTCCTTGATGCAGACTTCTTTATGTAAAGTATTTACTTACTTTCTTCTGGTATTTCTTTAATTTATCTCTTTGAACTTTCAATTCCTAAAGGTATTGGAAATCAAACACTTGAAGAATGCAGGCATCTTCCCAACTCACCAGGACCGCCTTATCTTGCTCAGACACTCTACTAGGTTGCGCAGAACGACTGCTGTCTCCACCTCTATTACGAGAAAATAAGCTTCCCATCTCTTGCTAGCTGCAAAGGGGCTATACGTACTGCGTTTCGACTTGTTGTTTGTATATCTAAGCCACACCTTTCCAAATTTTCTAAGTGACACGATAAGGGTGCGGTTTCTAATTCGCGCTAATTGGCGGGAAATTTAAGTGCAGGAGAGACCAGCCGTTTTTCTGGTACAAAATAAATGGAAGAAAGGGAAGAGGAAGGAATAAGCTCTGAATGTTCTCAGCCTCCATCGCCATCTTTTCTTGTACTACCCTCCACTCGTCTTAGGGTTCAGTCTGACACAACTTTTCGAACAGTACAGCCTGAATGCAGTCAACAAGAGTAAGAGACTGTAACATTTTGTGAATTAATTTAATTAGCTGTTGCCAAGAGGCATTAACTAGGCCCGAGTATATTATGCATGCCAGAATTTATCTAGCTGGCTGGTGATTCAGTTGTTCTCAGTTGAAATAAAATGACAATTTTCTCCAGGGGAAGGGGGGGGGGGGGGGGGGGTGCAGCCAATAAAGCAATTTATATATATTCAAAACTTAACCTAGCATTTCCATTTCTTTCTAAAATTAAAAAACTGCTATTATTATGATATTATCTGCTAGTGATAGCAACTTTGTAACATGAGTAGCTTGTGTCTATTGCTGAGAGTTTTTCTTTTCTTTTGCTTTTTTTTTTTTTAGGTTATAGCTACTCCTGGTTTCACTGTTACATTTAGAGCATTACAATTTCATACGTTGAGAGTAACAATGCAAGCATAATTCAATAAGCATAATCAAAAATATTGAGAAATTTTTACAGTTAGTGTTGTATAGCTATAAAATAAACTCTCCCCATAATATCATATGGCCATTTCTCCACCCCACCTCCCACCTCTCTCTCTCTCTCTCTCTCTCTCTCTCTTCATATGTTCACACTGAAGTTAGAATGCACTGGTAAATTGTCTTATATCATATCATTAATTAGTGTAGATATGGTTCCATGCAGCAGTAGTGATACTTGCTCTGATAATGATGGAGGTGAAGTAGAAATACCAATGTCACAGGAGTACCTGCCTCAGATTGAAGCCTCTTCTAAAGGTCAGAGTGGGTATGGGCAAAAGTCATGAAAAAAAAATGAACACTTTATTTTTTATTAGAAACCAAAGCAGCAGTGCTTGGAGAGAATAAATTAAACCACATTAGTGTGGAGCAAAAAGCATTTATTTCTGAGTTGGATCGAACAAAAAGTAAGATTTTAAAAATAACTATTTGCTTTAAGTTCTCTTTATACTTTTAGCAGTTGACAAGAGCAGCCTGTCAAGTATGCTTGTCCAGAATGCCAGACAAAAGCTGTCTGAACTGCAGGATAAGTTGAAGGAAGTGAGCAAGTGCCACCAATTGGAGAGGAAGAATCTTTCGTCTACTCATCTGAGACTCTCCCAGGATCAGGATCTAGCTGGAAAGGAGAAACTCAAAGCCCAAGTGATGTCTCTCTCATCAAGACACAAAACCCTTCTCAACCTCTTCACTATCCAAAAGGACATTGGAGTCAGAGTTGTAGAGCTGGAGAAACAAGTAGCTAGGGACAAAGGCAAGAATAACGGTAAAGAGGTGTTTTTAAGTGTCAGTGTCATAGCTTAAGTGGATTTGTTATGCTTTGAGGTTGAAGTGAAACCTCAATTTTGTTGTTGTTTGTGGATTCTGTCATTATTTAATGCATATGCATTACAATGTGAGTGGCAAGTCCATATAATCTATTATGAGGTTCAAATGAAGTGTTTTTTGTTATTATGTTGCATACTCAGGCATTGTTTAACCGATTATCACCTAAAATTAAATTCGCGATTTCTCGCACGTACTCCGGAATTGTTTACAAGAATCGAGGCGGGGGTCCGCGTGGCTAGGACGCTAGAAGCTTTTTCTAGTCTGGAGACGATATGCTGCGAGGTAGACGGCAGTGATGTGTTAGCAAGTTGAAGCTAAAGCTCTTCTCTACCCACGGGCTAAGTTTCATTTGGTTTCCACGCATTTGAAGCCTACTTAAGTGCGCACTCATTGGAGACTACAAGTTTGAAAGTAAGTCTGCCATTGTTAGCAGCAGCGATGTAAATGTTTAGGCTAAACCTTGTGTTTATATAGCTAAATATTGTTGTTTTAAATATTCACTAGCTACTTGCTTTAAAGTAATTTTGTAACTTGATTTTGATTGTTGTTTTTTTGTTGTTGTTGTAAGCAAATGCTTCGATATTATAATGCATAACTAAATAAAAAGGAAGTGGTATAAAGAATGTTGTGGTTGTAACTTATAATTTTCTCTGATGATATTTGATATAGCAGTCAGATGGAACTCCACGGTGACAAAGCCACACCCCACAATCACCACAGTACCATGATGTGTCTGTTCTTTGTTGGTTCTCTTGGCAAAGAACGCACCTCCCTCTCTTCGTACCTGAAGAGACCTTCTTCTGGAGATAGTGAAGAACACCCAAAGAGTGAACAGGATAAGTTATCCTTCCAGGTTTTCTGCAAGAACAGTAGTTCCCAATGAGCTGCACAGCAACCACCTCATGGAAGGACTTCAGTGACACTTTTGCATTGGATAGCAATGATGATGCAGGATGAATGAGTTTGATATTGCCACGCCCACCAAAAAAAATTTACAATGTATCTGTAGAACTTTCTACATTTCAACTTTGTTGTGTAATATCCTCGGATCTGGTCACCTCTGTCAACACCTCCCATATGCTGATTATAGGAGGCTGTCACAAGTGGACAGGAAAATGACTTCTTGGTTCCATCTCTTTGCCTCCTTAGAACAGTGGTGTTCTTTGCTGGGTCGTATCCAGTATACATGACAGTTACAAGTTTGTTATCCATCCATGCAAATGCTGCTATGTTCATAGACTGTACTGTGATGATATCTTCCTTAATTATATGAGTATAGATTAGAGAATATAATTTATATGTAATTTACCTGTTCTTCAATTTTTTTTGAATGTTTGGAAAACCTTTACAGTTAGATCTTGCAGTGCTACCCGTAAAGGCCCGATTTGTAGAGATCATCAAGCAGTCTGTGAGATGTGAAGAAGTTGTCAAAGAAAACATATCGCCAAGTGTTCTCTGACAACAGTTGCTCCTAACCCATGTTCAGTTTGATTTTCTTCCCTGTGTATATGTCCAGCCTGCAGAAGTATCCATTGGAGCTGTCCCCCAAGACCCAAACCTTCATTCCTCTCTTGATAGGTTTCTTGGGCATGTATTGTTTCAAGGACGAGCGCCCTTGAAACTTGATCATCGCTTCATCCGCAGCTAATTCCTTGCCTGGGACTTGAATTTCCCACAGAGGTAGTTCAGTAGTGGTCACACTTCACCAATCCTGTCATAGTTTGGATCAGTATAAGGAGCCAGAGTGGAGTTTCTCACGAAATGCAAATGCCTTGATATTTCTAAATATCTGTCTCTTGAAATCCTATCGCTAATAGGACTGTAGTGGTAAATAGGGTCTTTTCTCCAATAATCATTGACAGATGGCTTGGGGTTTAGACCCATTAGAAAATTGAACTCCAAATGCATACATCTCTTGCACTGAAACATCCAACCATTTGGTCAATTTCTCAGTGGGGGAATAACTTCTCTGGCACATTTATTAGTTTCATCTCTAATCATTGTCACAAGTTCTGGAGTAAAATAAAGCTGAACATTTTCTTTGGGTGTTTCTGGTATAGGAACAGTGGGACCAGGATAAGAAGTGTCAGAGAAGGAGTGTAGAGTGGGAGCTGACAATGCTTCCTTCCATACGGGTTTTGAAGGTGATGCCTCCTGGCTTGATGATTCCTCTTCCCCATCAGAATCCATCTCATGGGCACCTTCAATTACAGGAGAAGTGGGAGGAAGCAAGTCTGTATCCTGGGAGGACAATGCTGTGATAAGTGGGTCTTCCTGTGGTTAGGGTAGTTCATCAAATTCTATGCAATCATCATTGTGAATGAACAAAAACGAAGCTAAAAAAACAAAAACAAAACAAAAAAACACTTGCCCTCTATCTCCATCTCTTCCAGGTCATAAAATTCTTCATCACTGCCCTCCATAAAGACTTCTTGGCCATCAATTTCTTCACCTAGGAAGTCTTCCTCTCCAAGTTCCTCTGAATCAAGGAAGGCCAAGACTTGCTCCGTAGTGTACCTCTCAGCAGTCATTGTCCTAGTCTAATTAATAACTATACATAACTGTTATTGTCAATTGTTTATATATAATTTTCCTTTATACACTAACTGTGCTACTATTTTAATCAACAAATACTGTATTTTTTTCCTATGGTAAGGGTCATTAAAAACTAATCCCCTGTATACTTACGTGCAAGGAGAAACGCCACAGCGTAGTGAGAGGTCCAGAATCACTTGCGATTGCGGCTGACAATCAATAGAAGTGGGTGCAATGGCGGTTACGCAAAAATGCGTCTGCGCTGTGAAACACCTTCGCATTTTATGCGGAAATGCGTAATTCGGCAATAATCGGTTTTAAGCAAAATGGTACAGACTGTTAAACATACAAACCCCCCCAAAATATGCTGAGTATTTTGTTTTAGCCACCAATACTTTCATGAACATGTTGTGTTAACTCTCTCTGTAACTGCCGTACAGTGGTTTGAAGTAACGCCTTGGGAAAATCGTTGTTTATTCTCATCTTCGTTGCCTCACTCGAATGCTATAGCCTCGAGAAGTTAGCTCAATAGTTAGTAAACGATGTTTGAACGCCTTGTGGCTCTAAGGCTATAGCACAACCTTGGTAGCTTTTGGAGTATGAGTTTTGGCTTACTTCAAAATGGCGACCGGGTGGTCAATTGTTGAAGCAGAAGACCTTGATTAACAACAAACTCGGTATTTTAGATGATGTTCTAGTAAACAAGGAACTCATCTTGAACCAGAAGAGCTAGAACCTCAACCTATCCCACAGGATGTAACACAGAACTGATCACTTGTATTCAAACATGCCTAGTATGCACACACTATATTGACCCTTTACCATAATCATAAGCAGCATGTTATTCATGGCCAACATTATACCCACTGGTGTATCATTGCACGTCATCAAATAAATGTGTTGTATCTTGTTCGAAGTCGAAAAAAGCGAATTAGTGAAAGAGAGGTCATTGTGGATAGCTAACTAGCAGGTTCCTGTTTGCAGCCGGCATTCCGCAGTGATTCTTTGTAGGGTGGCTTTCTGGTCCTTCAATCTCTACCAATCGACTGACCTTTACCAGCTCTGGACTTTACACACCCCAAGCAAAACTATAAGGTGTAGAAGGTATTTAAATTAAGCCTAAGCCATTCAACAAACAAAGAGGGAGTTGCTCTGTGAAGGAATCCAGGCGTTTGACTACAGCTTTTGAAGACAAAGCAGTTGTGAAGATTTGCATGAGGGTGAAGTAGTTATACTGGACTCAGAATTAGTTTCAGACAGTGCAATATCAGATATGGAAAGTTGTTTATCTATTTGCAGTTCTTTTATTCTTTTATAGACATTTTGAAGACAAAATTTAAAATAAATTTAATTTCCCTGACAACTCAGCGATGAAAGGGTTAAGGACATCCTCTGTATCCATAAAGATTTGTCCTTATTTCTTTAATACTTTGTAGCTATGTGTATGGGGATGTGCACGCACGTGTGTGTGTGTGTGCTGTGTAGTTTTGGTATGTTCTCAGTGTGCACTGGCCAGAATGCTATGTGTTCTTGCCGAGAGCTGTTTAGGTAGTACTTCATTGGTATACTATATATCTTGGCCAAAACACTGTTGCACACAGATACAGTGTTCACCCAAGCTCTAGTTGTTAACCCTCAGCGTGCATGCATAAGAGGGTTATAGTAGCCGTCCTGTCTGTCTGTCATGCTTTGATTTTGGAGATTACTGACAATTTACCGTTGATTTAGGTATGAACTTACTCAGAACAAAGATTTAGAACCATTCATTGTGCTACTTTTTAAAACTTTTGGGCTAATTGTTGAGAAAATGCGAAGCTTTCAGCTCTGCGTAGGTACCAGCTTTTGTGGGTAACACCCCCTAACGTCACATCATAATCACGTGAGCAAATCATTTCTTTCAGCCCACGGTGTAGTTTTCTTTATGCTCAGGGAAGTTAACGGAGTTGAAAGAAGTGAAGTTTTGCGTTGAAAATGTATACCGGTGAGTGTTTCTTGCCTGTTTAGCTTCTTCTCTTATGAAGACAGGTTTCCATGTACCATATTCATTACTCGAGCTATATTGATGCCTGATTAAAATAGCTAACAGATTGCTTCTTTTGGTCTGAGAATATATTGTAATAGTTTGGTAGTGTTTAGTAGCGCTGAGGATTCGCACCTTTGGTACTTCATTGTTGTTGTTGTTGCTCTTTTCCTTTTTTAATTTTTAATTTGATTGATTTTCTTATAGAAAAATTTTGACCTTTGTAGCTAATGTTGCATAATAATGCTGTTCTTTACTTTTGCAGGGTCTGTTAATGGAAAAACACTACCAATCCCTAGCTTGGAGAAACATTTGCAGCCAGATTATCATAATCGAGAGAGTTTAGTCAGCAAAAGTGATTCTATTGATCAAGCACAATCAAGTAGTCATTCTGCATTGTCATCCAAAGGAAGTGTAGCAAAGAATAAATTGGCTCAAAGTCTACCTCCTATACAAATACAACAGCCAATACAGCAGATGAACAGTCAGAAGACAGTTAACCTTCATTGGAAAGGACAAGACAGATTAAAAGAGCCCAGTAATATAATTGCAGCAGAGAATATATCTGAAAAAACAAAATCGTCACAAAGTTCTATCCAATGTTGTAATAGTTTATCTAAAAGTCAACTGTTACAAATGAAAGAAACCCCTAGCAGATTATCTTCTATTCCTATAGAATGTACAAAGGAGAACAGAAATGGCAAGACGGGAGAATTGGAGAGTACTGCTAATACTGGCAAATCCAAGCAGGTGGCAGCAAATAAGACCAAGTCAGTCACCACAGCAGCAGTGAATCAAACTGTACACTGTATGCTGTCTAGTTTGAGTCAGGAGCATGCAGCTCAAGAGATGGTAGTGGAGGAACAAGCCACTGCTCTGTCACAACTATTGCAGGATACTTCATTGAATCAAAAGGGAGTTCAGACCTCTGTGACTCTGGATGCACCTGTTAGCAAATCTGGTGCTAAACATTCTGGCAGTAATGAAAATATTCAAGAAAATGACAGTGAAAGCCAGTTTTTGTCTCAATTGGAAGGCCAGTCTCAAAATGTAATGATGTTATTATTTCAAAGAGTGCTTTATTTTGTGCCCTTCTTTTCCAGGTTGAATTGGTTAAAAGTCGATCAATATCTTCTGTTGAACTGGCGCAACCCGTACCTCTGGAAGTTCTCATTAAACATAGCATATTGGAACCCAAATATCAATGTCTCACATGTACAATTCTGGTAGGCGATGGAGAGGTGTATTAAATATATCCAAGTCATTTATTTTATTTTATTTTTTAAACCAGGGATGTGAGTTTTATGGGTCTCTATTGGAAGATGGGTCCATCCAGGAAGTGGTGCCTAACTATGATATGAGGTCCCAATCTAGAACACATCGGCAGCCCCAGCTATGGGTGAAGAGCTGTTGGAGCCATTTAGGTCACAGCAATAAAGTAATCAGCAAGAAGCAAGCCTACCGTCTGGTAAGTCATAGTGGTGCAAATCTATATTATGGGGACTTTTTTTTTACTGTTATACTTTTAATTAGAAATGTATAATATAGTGGCCTAAAGACATTCTCCCCATACATACACTGGTGTTAGTATATGGGTTCTGTTCAGGGTAGTAAGTCAAGCTTCAGACAAAACTATTTATTTTACATTTACCTTAAGTATGAAGAAGCTACTAATACAGGGACAGAGGAAGCTCTCATGAATTGGTCCGGCCAGGAAATGGGTGTGGCCTAAACAGTTCATGGGTGTAGCTAAGGAATTCATGGGTGTGACAAGTCTATACATATTTTTTATTCACTATAATTGTAAATAGCTAACTAAATATAAAAGAAATTTTGTATTAGCTAAAGTTTAGAATGACGCCATCATAGCTAGAATAGTTACTGACAGTGCTAACTACATTGCAAACTGCACTTACACTTGCAACAAATAAATATCTTAGACTTCGTTATTTATCGCTATCATTAATGCCAAGCCACCGCTAAACAAACCGGGGGAGAATGAAAATAATCGGTAAAGATCGTCAACTTGGGGTTTCCCTTTCAATTGAGAAAAATCGATAGCTGCGGAGGACGCGAAAATGCGTCTTCGCGTCCATTTTGCCCTACAGCCTTGTGGAATCAAGGAAGCCACCAATCACAATTGCAGACGATTCTATATTGTTGTAAGTATATTATAGGCTTATAAAATACATAGACTGCCATAAGAAAATGTTGAGTAAATTTTGTCACAACAATAAGACTTCTTTCTGATAAAGTATAAATTGAAAATATATTTCATAATATAATAAAGGTACACAGAATAATTTTTTAGAAACCAATATTACTTTAGCTATAACTGCTCATGATAAGACAAGTAGAAAGCTATCTTGGCTAGTGGAACACTGGCAGGCACTTCAGCATCCTAGTGATGAAGACAATATTCTTGACCTGGCATAGCATGGTAGTGACCAGGATGGCAGTAACTCTGGTGGTAGTGACGAGGAGTTTGGTACTCCAGCAAGAATGACTTCAGTACTGATGGGTGTAGTGACTGCAGTAGTTACTAGATGGACTCAGACGAGAGAACGGAATTGATGATTTTAACCACATTCTTTATAGCAATAAGTAAAAATAAATATTGTTATACAACAGGTGAGACTGCAGGGAGCCCTCTGACATATACTTCTATTATGCTATGACCAGTTGCACTTGATAGTAAGATCACCAACTATTCTGTCAACAACGCAGCCTACCAGCACATCAAAAGTAAAGACACCTTGGAGTACCAAACTGAATACACTCAAATATTCTATCATTTTTGTGATGTACCTGTTTTCACACACAAAAGCCATGAAAAGCTTCTCTGTTCACAAAATTTATAACAGATTGCTCAGTTCAAAATAAACCACACCCTAAATAAATATCAACAAATTCTTCCTGAATGTAAGACAGATGTGTGCAAAAACACTTTCTCTTACCTCTATGATCGAGTAGCAAACTGCTTCAGCCATGAAACCATACTTCCAACCTTACTAGTAACACTTCTTCAAAAATCAATACTTTCTAGTTCTAGTCCTTCAATTGCAATTATAATAGTTTATCTAGGTTTATATCTGATAATTTAAACTTTTATCCACTGTCCTTGTGTTAGACACAGAGGAAGAGGAAGGAGGGAGGGGGGGGGGATAACTATGGGATTTCCCTGCAAAGGATTTCCCCCTCCCTAAACTCTTTACTCACTTGCCCCCCCCCCCCCTCCCAATAAAATGTCCCCGCCATAACAGAGCTACTTACTGCATATATTACATAATTAGGTGTAATTAGATGTACTTGACAAGGATTCATATGGGATTTTTCACTGGGGGGGGGGGGGGATTTGGTAGAATCACAAAAAAAAACATTTAGCACATGAAAATGGTGAATTCATGACTACGAAGCAAATTATCAGATATGCATATGTGTGCATGCGCAAGAGGAATTATAGTAGTTGTCTTGTCTGTCTGTCTGTCATGCTCTAATTTGGAGATTACTGACAATTAACCATTGATTTAGGTATGAACTTACTCAGAAAGACAATTTAAGACCTTTTTGTGCCTTTTTTTAAATTATTTTAGGTAGATTTTTGGGAAATCACAGGCGAGCTTTTAGGTATTCTATCAATATAGCTAAAAGCTGTCTTCATGAGCAAAACTAAACATGCAAGTGACAGGCTATCAGCTCCACATAGGTACTAACTTTTTGTGGGAGGAACCCTCCCCCCTTTCATCACGTAATCATGTGAGCTAATAATTTCTTGTAGTATGTGGTAATTTTTCTTTGCTGAGGAGTTAACTGAGTACTTGAATTGGAGTTCTGTGTTGATAGTGTCACTTGCATGTTTAGTTTCGCTTTTAGCTATATTGATGGAATACCTCAAAGCTTGTTGGGCTCAGTAGCACCCTTGCTGCACACGAGCAGAAACAATCACGCAGTTGCAGCAAAAGTATACTTCACACGAAGTTTTGGTGTCTTTAGTATAGCTTCAGGTTGTCTCATAGCCGTTTCCAGCAACACTCCATACGTCGTCTGCATGGGCTCACGCGGCAAGGTGCACCAGGCAGCCTCTCCTCCTGTAGCTGTTCTCCAGGCTCTGCGCATCTGAACTCGAACAAATGGATCCAGCAGGCTCGATTTCTGAGGAGCAAAGACTTCCTAAGCTGCACAGATCTAAGACCTTCACCTCGGGCTATCTCCAAGAAACTGCTCTCTCTTCTCTGGCAATTGCTGGACCAATGCTTTCATGCAACCACACCCTCGTTTTTGGCCGATTACAGTGGTCTAATGGTGGATAGATGGCTTCACCAACTTCAAGTAGCAGCAGGGGCGGATTAGGGGGGGGGGGCTCAATTAGTGTTGTACGAACCCCATCTTTTTTTCAGAATGAGCCCTCATTTTTTAGCTACTTTATTTCTGACAAAAGTAAATTGTTTTTTATTGTGTTTCCTCGTCTGCCAGTAATTCAGTAATTGTGATCTTCAGAATGCACCCTTCTTATTGATGTGCTGAGTTAAGATTTTTACTATTCGTCCTTATAATATGGCAAACCAAGCTCGTAGAAAGAGCAAGAGCAAAGAGCAAGTTTGGCATTCTGGAGAGAATAGTATTGTACTTAGTGGTTGTAGCTTATTCCATTTTTTCTTCATGATTGAATTTGACAGTATTATAACAACTTTCATCATTAGCTAAAATGTCTTTGTAAATTTTCATTTTTCTCATAAATTGGTTTGATTCACTTTTATTAACTTACCTATTCACTCATTTTCTTTATTCTAGGCAAACATTCCTTGTAAATTAGTTGTGTTCTTAGTTTTAATTGTTTTCCTTCCTGATTATAGCAGTTTATTTATGTCAGTTATGGACAGTCACATTATAATGCTATTATTTGAATGAATATTAGAATATATCTTGTAGGAAAATACAATATAGCCAACATTTTCCCATAAGTAGCTGTAACTATTTCACCCCTTCTTGATTAGAAATTACCATTTTTGATTTAAGGTTATTTGGGTTTTAGCTCTTTTAATCATCCTCCCCCCACCCTCCCCTCCCTCCCCCCACACCAATGCAAAATATACTGCTACACCTATTATTTTAGCACCAAACTTCTACTAGTACTGTGAAGTATGAGGACCAACCCCATCCCAGAACTAACTATAGTATATTATAATACCCGTGACCAATGACGACGTATGTATCATGAATAATTCATGAGCTAATGAGCTAGACCGCGCAGATGCACAATACTCATAAGCTAACGCTAAATTACCGGGTAAACCAAGAACGAACGTGAGGCGAACTGATTAGCAACCAAACTCAGTACAACAAAAAATGGATAGTAGGCGAGAGTGGCACAAAAACAGGAGAACAACTTTCGTGAACTAGAGGTGAACTAGCGCTGAATTACCAAGTAAACCAAGAAGTAAAGGGTTTGGCTATGCTAGACTACTCATAGGTGAATTTGTTTGCAACCTAGCAACAATAAATAGAAAGAAGACAAGAGTGGCCGAACAGGAGAATGGGTAAAGTGTTACATTCAGTAAACAGTGACTACTGTAATTGTATCTAAAAGCAGGTGGAATAGACGAGGATAGGCGGCGTGGCCGTAGGTTTAAAAAAGGAAGGCTAAAGTACGATAGAGAAGGCAAAACAGTGGTGAATTAGCCGGTGGAATCGAAGAGGAAAGGCGGTGTAGTAAAAAGGAGAAAGTACGAAAGAGAAGCCAAAAAGGAATGATTAATATTGTACCAAAAAGCGGGTGGAATCGAATCGTCGAGTAAAGGTGGCGTAAGTTTCAAAAAGAAAGGTGAGAGTAGAAAAAGAAGGCAAAAGTTTCACAAAGCCTAAGTTCACAATCATGATAGAAGGACAGAAAGATTCAGAAGCAGGAGAGGTAGATAAAGGAGGAGAAAGGACTCTATGACACAAGAAGAAAGAGCTGATAAAAGAAAGGTGTGGGATACAGAATGAGATTGTCAGGAAAACATACCAGCGGTAGAGAATGATAACCATGAATAAAATTAACTTATGATACTGCATTCTTACTTGCAAAATATCAAGCGCCGCTGTGTGGCGGGGTACTTGCTAGTAGTGTATTGTTATGAAACAGTCAATTCAAATAACATCACCCTAAACACTGGCAAACACCTAATTAAGGCGTCTCAAGTAATAGCATAGCACTTGCTGTATATTATTGTATAGCTAATATAGCTACTTAGACATAGAATAAAACAACAAAATGACAACAAAAAAAAAACACTTTAAAAAACTGAATTTATTCATAATTAGCTAGAACTTACAAATGCCTGCCTTTTGTGGCAGTCACAGCTATATTTTCTTCAAGTATGTAATAACTAAATGGGAAGACTGTGTAGTGCAAAAATGGCCATTTTGCAAACCAACAATGCATATCCCTCTGAACCACGCTTGTTTTTCCAGAAGATCGCTTTGGAATAGTAAACGGAGGATCAGACTGTTTTGGAGTTTCCTAAAAATCTTCCAAAAGGTTAGATTAATCCTGGCAGAAGTCATTTCTACTGCTTGATTTCGACTGCTCGATTTCGACTGTTTCATTTCAAAAGCTTAATTTTAACCGCCTGAGTGCGACAACGATCACCATGAGATTGAGATCAGGTAAAGAGTAGAAAATTAATTCACACACCCCTTTTTGTCAAAATATCGGTGCGGCCATGGCTGCTCGGCCGCACTGCTTCCGATGCCCCTGTATGGTATATATATATACATATATATACAGTTTATCTGGCATTCTAAGGCACCCTTCTGCTCACTTAGCACTACTTCTACTGGATGCAGTCCATCTTGCAGTCATAGGATAATTTTGAACACAATAGTATTTATTACTGGGTGTGACTAAAGTTTATGTACAATTTGTGACAAGCGCAGGACAAATTTCTGCATCAAAAAGGCTTTAAATATGGAAGCAAATGGAAATAATGGCACAAATTGCTTTTTTTGTGGATACATTTGTCTATATGTTTAATCTTTTGTTAATAGCAAACCTTACTTAAAAACTAATAGACCTGAGATCACTAAAATAGTGTAGTTTCAGAAGAAATTAAATATATAGATTCATAAGCAATTTAATTGATTCAGAAATAATTCAAATTCTAGATTTAGGTGATAAAATCTAATCATACCAGATATATAAACTATAATAAAAAAGATAAATTTGTCATTACAATGTTTCTTTTTCTTTACACACAGTTGTTTTACTGACTACTCTTAAGTTACTTTTCATAAACTCTGATCACTTGCCTCAATTTTATGAAAATTGCTGAAGCAAACTTGTGAAATGCAGATTTGATGCTTTCATTTCTCAAAATAAAAATAGGATCAGAGACTAAAATCAATTTGAAGAAAAATAAACTCAAAGTTCCCATGATGTACCGAACATCCCATAAATTGGACAGATTTATAACAATGAGTGTCGGTAAAGCAAAGGTGAGGGTGAGTAGAACTGAAGTAAGGAATGCAAGGGATAATGTAACTGTAGCCTTACTTGCCACTCTGAATCTTTCCTGCTCTGATGCACTGCTGTTTTTTAGTCTGCGTGCCTTAAAGTAAAGACAGCTATATAAGATACCTGGAATCAAACAACCAGGTATAATAAAAATGATGAACAGGACAGTAATGAGCACTGGACATGCTGGATTACATTTATGAGTGATATGGCAAGCACCAAGTGGAGGTATAAATCCAATACAATCAAAAATTGCTGGAAATGGTAGTACAGTGACCACTGCCAATACTAGCCAAGAAAACGTTGTTAATATGATCATAGTATTCTTTCGCACTTTTGGATAGCTAAGAGGAGCGTAAACATACAAGAATTGATCTAAGGCTAATACAGCAAGAAAGAAAATTCTAACCGAAGTCAGCATGTGCGTTACAAATGCCGTGCTCAGGCACAAGTACGTGCCAAGTACCCACCCTCCTCCAATGACAGATGAGAGAATTGTTGATCCATCAACTAAAGCTAACACCAAGTCAGGAAATGCGATCTGAAGAGCAGCAAATAAAGTAGGTGTCCACAGATATTTAGTTTTGACAATGACTAGGATCACTAGAAAGTTCAATACAGTAGCCAGTGGTATAGTAATGATGTGATAGAGAAACTGCAGGACTGTGTTTGCTGTCACAATAGATGGAGATAGTAGTTGAGATGTGTAGTTGTGGTCGTTGTTGATAGTTTGCTGGAGGCAGGTCGGTACGGCAGAGTTATTTTCTTCATACTCCATTTCAAAATACTCTATTTCCAAATACAGACATAGTGAAACTCTGAGAACTGCATGTATGTGGCAGATTTAGAGTATTCCACACTCAAATATGTGAAATAGTGCTACTTTGTGTGCATTTGCTAAAGCATGTGAGTCCAGTACTCCTGAAAGCACAGCACACTATGCCTCCCAAAACGTTGATCTTCATAAATGTGCAGTTTATTGGTAAGATAAATCTATTGACCTGTGGTGACTAAAAAAATAGCCCAGTTGTAAACAAATACATAAGAAATACACTAATGAGCTATGAGTTGGTCATTGTGGGGTTGGGTTTCTTGCGCTGCTCTCACAACGCAGGTCCGCTGCCACCAGAGTTTCCACAGCCCAACTGACAAAGATTCAGCTTTTGATAAAAGTAAGGCATGCAAGAACTAATACACGTGACATAAAACTTAACTTAAATAAGAACATGAAACTCCACCTATTATGACCCACAATGACGCACGCGATCTATACTTCCTGCTCTGCAGCGTTTAGTTTGCACTGCAGAGCAGGCACACACACGCACAGCTAATTGACACTCAAACACATGACTTACAAAAACTCTCTAAGGGCTGATACAATTACATGAAAGGCTGATATAATTACATGAAGGCTGATACAATTAAATGACAAAACAACATAACATAAACAAGTTCTGAGTTCATGTGGGTAGTGCTAGGCCCCACCCACATCTCTTTACTTCTCTGTCTTCTTCTCTTTATCTCCCTTCGTCTTCTCATCTCTGTCTTTCTCCTTCCTGGGCAGACCCACAGTCATTGTGGCTTTAGAATGGTTGGTCCTCAAAGCAGAAGTGACAGGTAGGCAGATAGGACTGAAGGACGCTACCAGCAGCAACCCGGATAGAAAGAACTGAAGTGATGATGAGGGAACCTACACGGAGTTTGAAGAGAAGGTTGGTTGGAATAGTTGAAGCGGGTAGCAGTCAGGATGGAGTTGGTCATGGTAGAGACAGAGGTAGAGAAAATTTGGGGGTGGGAGAGGGGGGGCTCCAGCCCCCGAAGCACTCCTTTCCTTTGTCACTGTAACATGATAGACACAATTGATGGGTGCTGGCCCACCACCACACCATCCACCTTGTCATGCACTGATGAAATGGCAGACCTGTAAGAGTTAATATAAGAGTTGTATGAGTATCCTTTACTATATAATGCACTAAGAAATTGGCCACATAGTTTCCCGTTCAGTACACTAGCGATGCCACTTCCCAAAGAGTGAGTCGTAAGACTTACTTCTCCAGGAATTAAGCATGAGTGTTGTAGCTTCCTCTGAAAGGTTTTGGCCTCTGTACTTATCCCTGAGATATTCCATGCACTAGTTGGGTATCTATTGTCAGAGAGCAAAGGTAGCTCAGTCAAATCATTACTCATTGTTGGGAGTTTGTAAAAAAAAAGAAGTTTATAGCTGTGACCAAATTAGCGCCATATTCCTGGGAAAGCTATTATAGGTATATTTGTTTTTGTGATTGATGGCCTGTCCTCCAACTGAATGCCCCTGTCTGGTCTCTGGCGCCTCTGTAGCTTGGAGCTCCACCCCTGCTGCCTCTGTGGTGGAATCGTCCACTCTATCTCTTTGGGATGCCTGACAAAGTCAGGTCCAAACAGGGCTGGTGCAATAAAATTACCGTCCTCCTTCACTAGAGGAAGCAGTGCCTTGTTTAGATGCCGAAGCACCATTGTTCTTCTCAGGGATGACATCTGGGCATTGCCACTGTAGCTGTAACCACCCCTGTGACCTCCTCAAATGTGGGTAACTCTGCCTCCAGGAGATACATCAGCGGAGCCAGGGCATCCAGGGTGAGGACTGGATCCTAGCTAGTTCCTTGTCTCCAGCCTTGACATGAGCTGCCAACTCCTGCCTCAAAAGATATCTAGCTGAGGAGTCCTTGTGGCAGCCACCTTGGGTAACGGAAACTTGTCCCTGATCTGGAGTCTGGGCCCATTCTTTAACTTCACTGAGCATGCCTCAGAGCACCCGACTGGTCTTCTCCGAGACCTCTTTCACCTTTTTGGCCTCCCCGTCCAACCAGGTGATGTCTGTGCCTAAGTCCGAGACCGTTATCCTTGCCGTCAGACATTCTGTTTGCCCACGACATGGTAGTTTCTCTGTTCTGAGAGCAATTCCCACCCATAGTCCGAGGAGACACGGATAGTCTCTTTTCCCTGGCACCATGAGGGGATCGTGAGCGGCACGTCCCAGCTTTCTTCTGCGTTGTGGACTGGCTCGGCCCATACGTTCTCTGAAGGGAATGGGAGCAATCTTCAACCTTGCACCTAGGGCACCTATGTCTATGTCTTCTCCTACTGGAACCTGCCGAGGAAGAGGTGGTGTCGGTATTGTATCCTGTCGAGTTGCTGTTCAGGGATACTGCCGGGTTCTTCATAGCATCTATGTCGAATTTAACTGAGATTTCTTGCATAAAGGCATTGACTCTTCCATGACTTCAGATTCGACACGTGTTCAAGCTAAGAAAACGGCCGAAGAGCAGTAGCGCATGAAGGTTTTATTGGATAAAATAACCACACCCAAGGGGTGGTTTCCAGTAAAAGCATCAAAATTAGCTGTTCCAGAGTGGGAAAACTGGCCCAATACCGTTGGTGAGACTGAGCCTTCTGAAATATATATGTAGATAGCAGGTTAAGGGTAAAATGGGATCGGGTTACGGGAGGTTCTGCATTATTATACTGGTACCCTTAATAAAACCTATGAGCAGGTGCAAGTAAGCTCTGTCCCAGTGAGGCTGTAGATCACTGACAATAATACCAGTGGCGTGCACCTACCTAAACTTACCCTTGAAAGTGCTTTAATTCAACTTAGAGCAGAGATACTGACTACTCCAGAAAGGGAGTGGAGGATAAGGTTTGTACTAATGGCACTATCTATTTGAGGGCATGATCTATTCCAGACACTCTATTTTAATCTTTTCACGAGCTTTCTATCCGTGTCAAGACTTTTATAAGAAAGAGCCGATACTCTATTGCAAGACAACAAGTTCTTTCTCATTTCAACATTACTTTATGATTTTTTTTTTATAAGATATTGAAAAATTCAAGTTGTGGTGCAGTTCTTTTTTTTTTAGGTTTACCCGTGTGTAAAAAAAAATTGGTCGTTCTCATTATTAGATTCCAAGAAAAACTGATACAAAATTTGGAACTTTTATTCCACTCGCAATTCTTATTAAATAACTCTGCCCCCATTTCTCGTACTCTAGTATGCAAGCAAATTTTTTTCAGTTGGTTTGTATCTTGATATAGGTGGGCTCTTTTTAGGACCAATTGGTTCTAAAAAGAGCCCACCTATATCAAGAGTAAACAAACATCAATGCAACAATAATAACAAGAGAGTCAGAAGAGAGAGCAGTTTCTTGGAGATAGCCCGAAGTGAAGGTCTTTGAGCTGTGCAGCTTGGGAAGTCTTCGCTCCTCAGAAATCAAGCCTGCTGGATCCATCCGCTTGAGTTCAGAATGGCTACAGGAGGAGAGGCAGTTTGGTGCACCTTGCCATGTGAGCTCAGATGAGGACTACTGTATGGAGCGTTGCTGTAAACGGCTATGAGACAACCTGAAGCTAAAGACGCCATAACTTCGTGAAGTATATTATTGCAGCTACTGTGCAATTGTTTCTGCTTGCATATTATTGAATCGGTATGGTATTGGTGGGGAATAAATTAATGTTCGGATCTACGGGCAGTGCACGTTGCTATGTGCGGCCACCCTTAACCCTCAGCGTGCATGCACGTGAGGGTTACAGTAGTCTCTTTGTCATTCACTCTGTCAACAGCTGCTATATGACCAGCCCATTCATTCACTTACCTGTCATTTAGAATCACAATTTTACCCCCAAGTCACATTTGTTAAGTAAGTACATTATATAATTCCGGTGCTAATCTTTTTTTGTCTGGAAGTCTTGGCTGCTAGAGGTGTGCTTCTTTCATTAACTATAATATTATGCCTGCTCTCCAAAAATTGTGTGTAAGTGTTCGTGTAATGTGCATGTCAGAAAGGCCAAATGTTCCTGGGGTTTGCACTCTTAGTGCTCTATTTTCTTGCCATGCACAGTTTATGTTGGTGGATTTGGTGGCCATCTTTGCCCATTTCAACTGGCTGTGCCTACCATCATACCCACAAATTTCAAATTGTTGAATTTATTTAGGATTCAGCCCTAGAATGAAGAAAGTGTGTGTGTTTTCAGGATCACTGGACTCACATGCTTTAGCAAGTGCACACAGAGTAGCAGTATTTCACATATTTGAGTGTGGAATCCTCTAAACCTGACACGTACATGCAGTTCCAGAGTTTCACTATGTCTGTATTTTGAAATAGAGTATGAAGAAAATGACTTTGCCGTACCGACCTGCCTCCAGCAAACTATCAACAACAACTACACATCTCAACTACTATCTCCAGCTATTGTGACAGCAAACACAGTCCTGCAGTTTCTCTATCACATCATTACTATACCACTGGCTACTGTATTGAACTTTCTAGTGATCCTCATCATTGTCAAAACTAAATCTCTGTGGACACCTACTTTATTTGCTGCTCTTCAGATAGCATTTTCTGACTTGGTGGTAGCTATAGTTTATGGATCAACAATTCTCTCATCTGTCATCGGAGGAGGGTGGGTCCTTGGCATGTACTTGTGTCAGATCACGGCCGTTACCATACACGTGCTGCTTTTTGTTAGAAACTTTTTGCTTGCAATACTGGCATTGGATAGATTCTTGTTTGTTTTTGCACCTCATGGCTATCCAACAATGCAAAGAAATGTTGTGCTAGTATTATCAGTTGCTTCGTGGCTGGTATCAACATTGGCGACTGTTCTTTTACTCCCTGGAATCTTTGACTGCATTGGCTACATACCACTATTTGCTCTCTGCCACATCACTCAAAGCTGCAATGCAACATGTCCCGCACTCACTATTGTCATTTTTTCCATTCTTCTTGTGCCTACTTGTTCTTTGCCCGGTATTTTATATACCTGCCTTTACTTTAAGGCACGCAGGCTGAGCAACAGCAGTGCATCAGAACAGAATAGAATTAAAATGGGAAGTAAGGCAACAGTTACTTTTTCCCTTGCGTTTCTCAGTTCAATCTTGCTAACTCTGCCCTTATCTTTGCCAGCTGTCATAGTTTTAACAGCGACAGACTCAAGGGCAGCTCAATCCATCCTCCTCATTTTGTGCTCTTTTTCCTTTAGATTGGTATTTATCACTGATCCAGTCTTTATTTTAATATATCCAAAAGTCAATTCTGCTTTTGTTAAGCTGGCTTCAACAACTTCTATACTATGCAGATCAATTGGTTTTCGAAATTGTTGTAACACGCTAGAAACTGGATCCAGTGCGAGTCATTGAGGGACCTGAACCTATAGAACCTTAGATCATAAACAAGTAGTACTCCAGCTATTTTATGCTATGCTTTATTATAGTGAATCAATAATAAAAATAGATACCAATGTATTTTGCTTTACCTTGTATATTGTAAAATATTTTATCAATGTTATTTCATATATCTTTTGAGACATAAGGAAGGGAGGGGATAAACACAGCATACAGTCAAATCTTAGCTGAAACTCATTATGCAAACAGATAATATATGTTTTCTAATGAAATGTTTAATAAGTCTTTCCTGTTAACTTATATTCCCATAGAGGCAGTATCTGTGGTATGGAATATGTTTCATGATGATGAAACTCTAGATGAGAGAACATGTTTATCTCCTATGTACATCACAGAATTATTTAGAGGCCTGTCTTAGGTCAACTTACTATAGGTACAATTTGTGCTGACAGTCGCTAATAGCAGCCATGTTTTGAGTGGTGGTTAGCTTATATGTGGAGTTTCTTAGAGGGAATAAATTCTGGTAGTGAACATCTAAAATAAAGAAGAGAAGTAATTACATAAATACGGAGGAAAAATTGCATGCAATTGAATCAACAGAGGTCAAAAGTCAGAGTTCATTCTGATTCTGCAATATGTAAAGTAACACGGGAACCAGTCTTAGAACAAGGGATGTTATCAAATGTTATTTGGGAGAGAATTCATAGGTCAAAGCTGTAAGATACACTATTAGTACCAAGTGGCTTATTGGTCGGGAAAAAAAAATTCGAAGGCCTTATAAATTTTATGCTAACTAAGGTCATTCAGCTTAGCTAGGTCATTCAGCTTAGCAGGTCATTCAGCTTAGCTAGGTCATTCAGCTTAGCTAGATCATTCAGTTTAGGTGAGCAAAGGCATCTTGGATATACTAAAGTTTTTTGTTGTTTGTTTGATTTTGTTTGTTGTTGTTTTTTTGCGGATAGGTGTGGCTAAGTGTACCTGCCCTCCAATTGTTTTATCTAAATAAACAAAGCTATGGTGTTTTATCATAACAATTAATTTATAAAACTCTTTGTTGACATACCCCAAACAGCATGTTAATGATTCACAATGATGTAGCTACAAGTGAATTAACAATTCATACATTTGTTATTTTACAGATACTTTACATGGGCAAGACACTGGCACACTACTGCAAACAATATAGTCTTCAAAAAGGTACTTTAATTGCAGTGTTTGTGCCCCCTAATATCATATGTCACAAGTTCGTATTTCTCTATTACTTTCAGTTTCAAGTTTTCATAACCAGCAGCAATCGACCATGTCGAGTAGTAGTCAATGTAAAGAGACTTGCCAAGAGCTGGATGCTGGCTCTGACATGGAGGTGTGTGATAGCTCACAGATGCTGGTCCCACTTGCTCAGCCAGAGGCAGGAGCAGATTGTCTTCTCCTCAGTGGACGAATACTTCTGGTGCACAGCTCAAACTATAATAGCTTGAATCTCCCCAAGGGATTTTGGGATGACGAGAATTTGACAAAATTTATGCCCTTTTTAGCTCATCAGATAGAACATGACTTTAATTGGTGACTTGCAATTAGTTCACAATTATTAACCAATTTTCCTCTTTATGATTGATTACAATTACAGTATAAGGTACACTCTAAAGAAGCTAAAAGTTATAGCACCATTTGATCACATCCTTTTTTTAGTACTACACCAGTATGAATAAGAAATTCAACCAAGATCAAGTTTGTAAAGCATAAATTAGCTCATAGCCATTATCAGCTGAGCCATAATTACATAAACATTGCTAACTAATTCTACTCGTTCTAATAATCATACCCAACTAAGTTTACATTCAAAAGGAAAGCAAACATTCCTTCAGAGAATAATGGCTTGTATAATGGAGCTGATATAACAGCTAGCTGTTGACTTAACTGGGAAATTGAATAAGAATACAAAATTAATTTAAAGCCATGGAAAACTTAGCATAAATCTTTATAAATACAAATAATATAAAATGGAGTCAACAACAACAAACCCTGCCCTTGATTGCCTACTTCTCTGCTGAATGTTTAGGTCTTGTTTTCCTTTTGCTAGATGAGGTTTGATAGAGTAAATAGCATTTCAAATGAGGAGGCAGCATCAGCTTGTCCATGTCCCTATCTCTGACAGCAGACCGAATCACTCCTCTACTCAAGCCCCTGAGTGACATCACTGATGAGGCCAGTTTATCTGGCATTCTAAGGCACCCTTCTGCTCACTTAGCACTACTTCTACTGGATGCAGTCCATCTTGCAGTCATAGGATAATTTTGAACACAATAGTATTTATTACTGGGTGTGACTAAAGTTTATGTACAATTTGTGACAAGCGCAGGACAAATTTCTGCATCAAAAAGGCTTTAAATATGGAAGCAAATGGAAATAATGGCACAAATTGCTTTTTTTGTGGATACATTTGTCTATATGTTTAATCTTTTGTTAATAGCAAACCTTACTTAAAAACTAATAGTAAGACCTGAGATCACTAAAATAGTGTAGTTTCAGAAGAAATTAAATATATAGATTCATAAGCAATTTAATTGATTCAGAAATAATTCAAATTCTAGATTTAGGTGATAAAATCTAATCATACCAGATATATAAACTATAATAAAAAAAGATAAATTTGTCATTACAATGTTTCTTTTTCTTTACACACAGTTGTTTATAGCTGTGACCAAATTAGCGCCATATTCCTGGGAAAGCTATTATAGGTATATTTGTTTTTGTGATTGATGGCCTGTCCTCCAACTGAATGCCCCTGTCTGGTCTCTGGCGCCTCTGTAGCTTGGAGCTCCACCCCTGCTGCCTCTGTGGTGGAATCGTCCACTCTATCTCTTTGGGATGCCTGACAAAGTCAGGTCCAAACAGGGCTGGTGCAATAAAATTACCGTCCTCCTTCACTAGAGGAAGCAGTGCCTTGTTTAGATGCTGAAGCACCATTGTTCTTCTCAGGGATGACATCTGGGCATTGCCACTGTAGCTGTAACCACCCCTGTGACCTCCTCAAATGTGGGTAACTCTGCCTCCAGGAGATACATCAGCGGAGCCAGGGCATCCAGGGTGAGGACTGGATCCTAGCTAGTTCCTTGTCTCCAGCCTTGACATGAGCTGCCAACTCCTGCCTCAAAAGATATCTAGCTGAGGAGTCCTTGTGGCAGCCACCTTAGGTAACGGAAACTTGTCCCTGATCTGGAGTCTGGGCCCATTCTTTAACTTCACTGAGCATGCCTCAGAGCACCCGACTGGTCTTCTCCGAGACCTCTTTCACCTTTTTGGCCTCCCCGTCCAACCAGGTGATGTCTGTGCCTAAGTCCGAGACAGTTATCCTTGCCGTCAGACATTCTGTTTGCCCACGACATGGTAGTTTCTCTGTTCTGAGAGCAATTCCCACCCATAGTCCGAGGAGACACGGATAGTCTCTTTTCCCTGGCACCATGAGGGGATCGTGAGCGGCACGTCCCAGCTTTCTTCTGCGTTGTGGACTGGCTCGGCCCACACATTCTCTGAAGGGAATGGGAGCGATCTTCAACCTTGCACCTAGGGCACCTATGTCTATGTCTTCTCCTACTGGAACCTGCCGAGGAAGAGGAGGTGGTGTCGGTATTGTATCCTGTCGAGTTGCTGTTCAGGGATACTGCCGGGTTCTTCATAGCATCTATGTCGAATTTAACTGAGATTTCTTGCATAAAGGCGTTGACTCTTCCATGACTTCAGATTCGACACGTGTTCAAGCTAAGAAAACGGCCGAAGAGCAGTAGCGCATGAAGGTTTTATTGGATAAAATAACCACACCCAGGGGTGGTTTCCAGTAAAAGCATCAAAATTAGCTGTTCCAGAGTGGGAAAACTGGCCCAATACCGTTGGTGCAAGTAAGCTCTGTCCCAATGAGGCTTCAGTATCTCTGCTCTAAGTTGAATTAAAGCACTTCAAGGGTAAGTTTAGGTAGGTGCACGCTACTGGTACTATTGTCAGTGATCTACACTCCAGAAAGGGAGTGGAGGATAAGGTTTGTACTAATGGCACTATCTATTTGAGGGCATGATCTATTCCAGACACTCTATTTTAATCTTTTCACGAGCTTTCTATCCGTGTCAAGACTTTTATAAGAAAGAGCCGATACTCTATTGCAAGACAACAAGTTCTTTCTCATTTCAACATTACTTTATGATTTTTTTTTCTTTTATAAGATATTGAAAAATTCAAGTTGTGGTGCAGTTGTTGTTTTTTTTTAGGTTTACCCGTGTGTAAAAAAAAATTGGTCGTTCTCATTATTAGATTCCAAGAAAAACTGATACAAAATTTGGAACTTTTATTCCACTCGCAATTCTTATTAAATAACTCTGCCCCCATTTCTCGTACTCTAGTATGCAAGCAAATTTTTTTCAGTTGGTTTGTATCTTGATATAGGTGGGCTCTTTTTAGAACCAATTGGTTCTAAAATGAGCTCACCTATATCAAGAGTAAACAAACATCAATGCAACAATAATAACAAGAGAGTCAGAAGAGAGAGCAGTTTCTTGGAGATAGCCCGAAGTGAAGGTCTTTGAGCTGTGCAGCTTGGGAAGTCTTCGCTCCTCAGAAATCAAGCCTGCTGGATCCATCCGCTCGAGTTCAGAATGGCTACAGGAGGAGAGGCAGTTTGGTGCACCTTGCCATGTGAGCTCAGATGAGGACTACTGTATGGAGCGTTGCTGTAAACGGCTATGAGACAACCTGAAGCTAAAGACGCCATAACTTCGTGAAGTATATTATTGCAGCTACTGCGCAATTGTTTCTGCTTGCATATTATTGAATCGGTATGGTATTGGTGGGGAATAAATTAATGTTCGGATCTACGAGCAGTGCACATTGCTATGTGCGGCCACCCTTAACCCTCAGCGTGCATGCATGTGAGGGTTACAGTAGTCTCTTTGTCATTCACTCTGTCAACAGCTGCTATATGGCCAGCCCATTCATTCACTTACCTGTCATTTAGAATCACTATGTGCTCATGTAAGCGTACAAATTTTACCACGCCCAAGTCACATTTGTTAAGTAAGTACATTATATAATTCCGGTGCTAATCTTTTTTTGTCTGGAAGTCTTGGCTGCTAGAGATGTGCTTCTTTCATTAACTATAATATTATGCCTGCTCTCCAAAAATTGTGTGTAAGTGTTCGTGTAATGTGCATGTCAGAAAGGCCAAATGTTCCTGGGGTTTGCACTCTTAGTGCTCTATTTTCTTGCCATGCACAGTTTATGTTGGTGGATTTGGTGGCCATCTTTGCCCATTTCGACTGGCTGTGCCTACCATTATACCCACAAATTTCAAATTGTTGAATTTATTTAGGATTCAGCCCTTGAATGAAGAAAGTGTGTGTGTTTTCAGGAGCACTGGACTCACATGCTTTAGCAAGTGCACACAGAGTAGCACTATTTCACATATTTGAGTGTGGAATCCTCTAAACCTGACACGTACATGCAGTTCCCAGAGTTTCACTATGTCTGTATTTTGAAATGGAGTATTTTGAAATGGAGTATTTTGAAATGGAGTATGAAGAAAATGACTCTGCTGTACTGACCTGCCTCCAGCAAACTATCAACAACAACAACTACACATCTCAACTACTATCTCCATCTATTGTGACAGCAAACACAGTCCTGCAGTTTCTCTATCACATCATTACTATACCACTGGCTACTGTATTGAATTTTCTAGTGATCCTCATCATTGTCAAAACTAAATCTCTGTGGACACCTACTTTATTTGCTGCTCTTCAGATAGCATTTTCTGACTTGGTGGTAGCTATAGTTTATGGATCAACAATTCTCTCATCTGTCATCGGAGGAGGGTGGGTCCTTGGCACGTACTTGTGTCTGATCACGGCCGTTACCATACATGTGCTGCTTTTTGTTAGAATCTTTTTGCTTGCAGTACTGGCATTGGATAGATTCTTGTTTGTTTTTGCACCTCATAGCTATCCAACAATGCAAAGAAATGTTGTGCTGGTATTATCAGTTGCTTCGTGGCTGGTATCAACATTGGCGACTGTTCTTTTACTCCCTGGAATCTTTGACTGCATTGGCTACATACCACTACTTGCTCTCTGCCACTTCACTCCAAGCTGCAATTTAACATGTCCCGCGCTCATTGTTGTCATTTTTTCCGTTCTTGTTGTGCCTACTTGTTCTTTGCCCGGTATTTTATATACCTGCCTTTACTTTAAGGCACGCAGGCTGAGCAACAGCAGTGCATCAGAACAGAAAAGAATTAAAATAGGAAGTAAGGCTACAGTTACTTTTTCCTTTGCATTTCTCAGTTCAATCTTGCTAACTCTGCCCTTATCTTTACTACTAGTCATAGTTATAACAGCGACAGACTCAAGGGCAGCTCAATCCATCATCTTCATTTTGTGCTCTTTTTCCTTTAGATTGGTATTTATCACTGATCCAGTCTTTATTTTAATATATCCAAAAGTCAATTCTGCTTTTGTTAAGCTGGCTTCAACAACTTCAATACTATGCAGATCAATTGGTTTTCGAAATTGTTGTAACACGCTAGAAACTGGATCCAGTGCGAGTCGTTGAGGGACCTGAACCTATAGAATCTTAGATCATAAACAAGTAGTACTCCAGCTATTTTATGTTATGCTTTATTAGTAGTGAATCAATAATAAAAATAGATACCATGTATTTTGCTTTACCTTGTATATTGTGAAAATATTTGATCAATGTTATTTCATATATCTTTTGAGACATAAGGAAGGGAGGGGATAAACACAGCATCCAGTCAAATCTTAGCTGAAACTCATTATGCAAACAGATGATATATGTTTTCTAATGAAATGTTTATAAGTCTTTCCTGTTAACTTATATTCCCATAGAGGCAGTATCTGTGGTATGGAATATGTTTCATGATGATGAAACTCTAGATGAGAGAACATGTTTATCTCCTATGTACATCACAGAATTATTTAGAGGCCTGTCTTAGGTCAACTTACTTTTTAGGTACAATTTGTGCTGACAGTCACTAATAGCAGCCATGTTTTGAGTGGTGGTTAGCTTATATGTGGAGTTTCTTAGAGGGAATAAATTCTGGGGGTTTGACCACTGTCATTAGACTTAGTGAACATCTAAAATAAAGAAGAGAAGTAATTACATAAATACAGAGGAAAAATTGCATGCAATTGAATCAACAGAGGTCAAAAGCCAGAGTTCATTCTGATTCTGCAATGTAGAGTAACACGGGAACTAGTCTTAGAACAGGGGATGTCATCAAATGTTATTTGGGAGAGAGTTCATAGGTCAAAGCTGTAAGATACAGGCTTATTGGTTGGGGGGAAAAAATTCAAAGGCCTTATAAATTTTATGCTAACTAAGGTCATTCAGTTTAGCTGGGTCATTCAGCTTAGCTAGATCATTCAGTTTAGGTGAGCAAAGGCATTGGTTGTTTTTTGTTGTTTGTTTGATGTTGTTTGTTGTTGTTTTTTGCAGATAGGTGTGGCTAAGTGTACCTGCCCTCCAATTAAATAAACAAAGCTATGGTGTTTTATCATAACAATTAATTTATAAAACTCTTTGTTGGCATACCCCAAACAGCATGTTAACGATTTACAATGATGTAGCTACAAGTGAATTAACAAATCATACATTTGTTATTTTACAGATAGTTTACATGGGCAAGACACTGGCACACTACTGCAAACAATATAGTCTTCAAAAAGGTACTTTAATTGCAGTGTTTGTGCCCCCTAATATCATATGTCACAAGTTCGTATTTCTCTATTACTTTCAGTTTCAAGTTTTCATAACCAGCAGCAATCGACCATGTCGAGTAGTAGTCAATGTAAAGAGACTTGCCAAGAGCTGGATGCTGGCTCTGACATGGAGGTGTGTGATAGCTCACAGATGCTGGTCCCACTTGCTCAGCCAGAGGCGGCAGGAGCAGATTGTCTTCTCCTCAGTGGACGAATACTTCTGGTGCACAGCTCAAACTATAATAGCTTGAATCTCCCCAAGGGATTTTGGGATGACGAGAATTTGACAAAATTTATGCCCTTTTTAGCTCATCAGATAGAACATGACTTTAATTGGTGACTTGCAATTAGTTCACAATTATTAACCAATTTTCCTCTTTATGATTGATTACAATTACAGTATAAAGTACACTCTAAAGAAGCTAAAAGTTATAGCACCATTTGATCACATCCTTTTTTTAGTACTACACCAGTATGAATAAGAAATTCAACCAAGATCAAGTTTGTAAAGCATAAATTAGTAGCTCATAGCCATCATCAGCTGAGCCATAATTACATAAACATTGCTAACTAATTCTACTCGTTCTAATAATCATACCCAACTAAGTTTACATTCAAAAGGAAAGCAAACATTTCCTTCAGAGAATAATGGCTTGTATAATGGAGCTGATATAACAGCTAGCTGTTGACTTAACTGGGAAATTGAATAAGAATACAAAATTAATTTAAAGCCATGGAAACTTAGCATAAATCTTTATAAATACAAATAATATAAAATGGAGTCAACAACAAACAAACCCTGCCCTTGATTGCCTACTTCTCTGCTGAATGTTTAGGTCTTGTTTTCCTTTTGCTAGATGAGGTTTGATAGAGTAAATAGCATTTCAAATGAGGAGGCAGCATCAGCTTGTCCATGTCCCTATCTCTGACAGCAGACCGAATCACTCCTCTACTCAAGCCCCTGAGTGACATCACTGATGAGGCAGCACATACTAATCTCATTTTCGCTCCAGCTGAACTTCCACAGAGCATGGGGTACATGTCAATGTTGGGGTTAACTTTGCTGAACGCCAGACACGAGCTCTGGCTGTTAATCTCAAAGCTGAGAGTTCCGTAATAGGCATCATAGTGGACGCCCACTCTGATGATGTCGTGCTTATCCACATCTATGCTTATGTGCTTTTGCGTGTGGCCTGCATTACTCTTGAAGCCATTGTAGTTAACGCCCCAGCTAAACAAGTCCTTTCCAATCAGTGGGAAAAAGTCACAGTTGTTGCTTTGTAGTGATGTGTGCTTTGTCCCAATGCCTACTTGTCTGGCTTTGCCATAGAAAGACCCTTTCATTTCAACTTCAAAATAGTGCTCCATATTAGCCTTAAGGACTTTCTCGCCTCTCACCAGAACGCATCCTGAGCTCTTATTCGGATGAAATGTGACCCCCAGTTTGTTAGGATGGACGAGGACATCTTTACCGCAGTCCCTGTCGTTCCAGTGCCATTCGCAGTAGCTCAAGTGTTCGGCGGATTCCAGCCAGTTCTGGTCGCTTTCCTTTGACATATATAATTCTGTAGGAGGGCTAAAGAAAACGTTTTTTCTGCCTGGTCTCTACTACTGTTTACAGTGTGCTCTAATTTGAAAGTTGGAGGAAATCATAAGAATTCGGTGACAAGATTACAATGAGCCTATGCAAATTCTCGGTGTGTTCCATTTCTTAGAAACTAAAACGGTGACGTCAATGACGACAATGACGACAATGACGACAACTTCGGGGAAGGGTGAATTTATACTTACACTGATTACTTGGCTGGTGGTGTGGAAAAGCCTGTGCCTTGCTGGCTGCAGCGCGTCTGCAGTAGAGGAGGACCTCCCCACTGCGACCCTGAATAACTTGAGTACAATTCTTCCAGGATCTTGCGCTCTGCTCTGTCTCTCACCTTGTAGTGATTCTACTGTAACAGTGCTGGTACAATTAAACGAAATTTTCCACCAAGATTCGAATGTATATGTTGGACTCACAGCTAAAGGTTCAGCCAACATTACTTGGAAGAAGGCTGAACCTTCGACTTCTGAACTAGCATTCTACAGTGCACATCCAAAGGACAGGACGTGCTTGCTTTCTCCACCAAAATCTACTTTCAAAGCAGAACCTTACAATGGTCCAGTCAGCATTGGCATTCTCGTGCAGTTCCTAAATGAAAGATGTGATGGTCACCGCACAGTTCACGGGACTCTGGACAATGCGGGCATATTTCATGATCATGTAATGTCTCATCTTTACATGCCAGAGGAATTGAACAATAACTGTGCTCGAATTCCTGTACCTGATCAGCCGACTTTCTTCCAGCAGTATCTGTTTCGATCGAGACCAGTCATAATAGAAAGAGGAGTGGCACAGTGGCCAGCCATGTCCAAATGGACTATGGCTTATTTAAAGGAGCTTTATGGGAAGCTAAAGATTCACATCAAGCTTACAGAAGATGGGAATTTTGAGGGAGTGGAAAAAGCTAGCCACTGGGAGAACTATCGCCAAGATTGGATACCTCAGCAGGTAAGGCAACAACTTCGATATCCAGACTTAGTAGTCGTGAGACCAGCTACAGCTGAAATGAACTTCTCAGAGTTTTTGGATTACATAATATCTGACAACAGAACATATTCAGCATATTTAGAATACTCATCCATTCCTTCCTACTTATCTCTGCTTGAGAAGGACATCCAGGAGATGCCTTTTATTGAAGGCTTGCTGAAGAGAAGACACCTCAACATCTGGCTCAGTGATGGAAACACTCTGGGAAAGTTGCACTTTGATCCATTTGATAATTTTCTTTGCCAGGTAAGTTTACACTAAAATTTTAAAAATTTGCGACGTTTCCCTTTCACATAGCTGCTTTCATAATCTTTTTTTTAAAGATTGCAGTTAGTTATAACTTGAGTTTTTGCATCTAAATTACATTGCTGTTTTTCGATTTTCCAGCAATGCAGGTGTTCAGGGGTTTTACATATTATATGTAATGATCAATAAAGATTCCTCCTATTTCCTTGTACTTAGATTTCAGGTGAGAAACACCTCACATTATTTGACCCCCATCATAATGAGAATCTGTATGAGGGACATATTCCAGAGGCCAAGCTACACTTTGATCCATCAACCATGCAGTTCTCTCGGAGGACGCTACTAGAGAGCACGTCAATGGTAATGTCTCCTGTCAACATACTTCAGCCGGACTTTGAACGGTTCTCCAAGTTTGCAGAGGCAAGAAGAATCCATTGTGTCCTAAAGCCAGGTGATGTGCTGTTCATGCCATCCTTCTGGTGGCATGAAGTTCAGTCATATCCCGACCAAAACAAAAAGAGGAATCTTGCAATCAATTTCTGGCAAGTTTTTTTTCAACGTGATTTTCATATTGTGCAGATATTCTCATGAATTTATTATCCTTAACTATCTATTGCTAAGAGTCATATAATTTTTTTTCCAAGTTTTGTTTGCTTTGTTACTACAATAAGCTGCAGCCAGTGTAGACAACTTATTGCCTAGTAGTTATAAGTTACTTGCTAGCTATAAGCTCCAAGATTCGTTGTTGTTGTTGTTTTTTTGTTTTTTTTTCCTAACATTCAATTAATATGTACTACTATATTTTGGTTATATTGCAGGTATGAGCCAATCCTAACCAAGGAGTTTCCTTGTGAAGAGTGCAAGTTGAAATTCAACAACTACTACAAACACTTTCTTGACAATCCACCAGTGTAAAACTACTCCACCATCTTGATCATTTAAACTATACATTTGGCAACAGGTCACTCTAATCTAATGTCAAGGTATCTGATGCTTGTGTTTACAAGAGGGGAAGAAAGTAAGCAAGCAGTTGAGTCAGCAAGTAGTTGAGTCTGGGTTTTGTACTGATAACTGCATCACAGAAAGATTCCTGTAGCTAATAGCTACAGTAGAACTTCAGTAATGAATCTCACTCAGCCTGATAATCAGAACAGCTGCCCAGTTCAGCCACACCCCTTAAAACCATGTATCCCCTCCCCCACCCACCTTGAGAAGCTCTAGTTTGGCTACTTGACCCTTTTTACAGCTACCTCTGCTGGTACTGAAGTATTCTTAGAAATTCTGTACTATAAGCATTGTTGCTTTCTAAACAAAAGCTCCAAGAGAACTTCTTTATACAATGTCAAATCATTTGTTAAGTTGCGAGTCTACTAGTTACCTCACCACTTCAGTCAAGAGCAACAGTAGCTACTTGCTGGATTAGCTATCTCACCAGCAGATTGAAACAGAAGTTCATTGGCCAACAAACATACAAAAGAAAAAAGAATAAAGGATGGAAAACAAAACAAGAAGAAAAAGCACGTAATATAAAACTTATGATGTCACATATAAGACTTAGTAATAATAATAAACTTTCTGTGTATATATGCATCCAGTTAAAGAGAGAAGAGTTAAGTAAGTGAAAAAATAATAATTATACCTAGAATGAAGGCATGGCCCATCGTGTGCTATGAAACTCCATCCTTCAGTTTATACACTTTTCTCATGCTATTTTTAAGTGTTGAAGGTGAAATTTGCCCATAGCCAATGAGGTTAACCAAGTGAGCCATGAAATTAGCTACCAATCCTTTCTCCACCAAAGCTGGTCCTGCATCCTCCGCAAACTTCAGACATGCCAAGGCCACTTGCTTCTCAGATATAATCCTACCAAAAAAGGAAGGCGGGGGGAAAAAATCAACACAATTTGGAAATAATATAATATCTTTTGCTAGTACTTACTTCTTTTCCATGATGAACGAGTTCCAAAGAGTTATAAGCTCTTTTTCTCCTTCATTAACATCAGTAAATTCATCAATCATCTAAACACATTGTTTGGGTTTGAAAAGTTAGTAGAAACAATAAATATGCTAGTGATGTGCTTAGCAAAAATAGCGAGCGAGCTGGCCTGGCTGAAGCAAGCAGTTTAAACTTGAATGCTAACAGCTCATAATTCTTATTTGTTAGTCAACTGTTTCCTTTTTTATTTTTTGTGCTATTTTTTAGCACACAATACTCTCTCACACGCACACACACACACACTGGATATACCAGCACAAGACTTACATTGTATTCACTTACTGACTTGACTATTATAGATTTTCAAGTAAGAACAATTCTGTTGGTAGAGTATGTAGCTATTGACAAACCAGACAACTTACCACCACCACTAACAGAAAATGAATTATGTTAAGCATGTAAGACCTAATTGTGTCTAGCAACATTCGCATCATGGCAGAGACAACCTAATTCAAAGAGGTAAACATTTCAATTTCCTTGAATGGTGTGGATATAAACCAAAGGATTCTGTTTAAGCTAGCCGCCTTAGCGAAGTACGCTCTGTTAAAATGCTCTAATGTACTAAACTCTATTACCAAGCACTAGATTGTTTTCTCTTAGTGACGTGACTATTGGACAATGGGTTTTCAAGAACAATTTTGTTGCTTATGGCATATAGCTATGACAAACAGCGAACCTAAATAACTTGCCACCATAACTAATAAGTGAACTCGGCTAAGTTAGTAAGACCTAACTGCAAGTGTCTCTCTTCTTCTGTCACCTTGACTTTTTTTCTGGCATTATTTCGAAGTCTTTTCTCCTAATTTTTGAACTTCTAGCACCCGGGCTAATGTTGACATTTTAAAGTAGCCTCCGGGGGGTGGACACGCATTGACCTCTTTGAATTTTGGCCATATATATATATATATATATATATATATATACACACACACACACACACACACCAGAATCTCAATTGAGATTTGTTAGTGACAGGCCCATTTCACTCGCCCAATAATATCTGTATTTATATACCTTCTTGGATGAAATTTGCTGCCATTGTTGAGCCATCTTCTCCTCTTCTTTTTCCTGCTCCATCTCTTCTTGGAGCAGTGGTAAGCATGTGCGGCAGTGGTGGTAGATTCTGTGTTTAGGTTAATTGTTTGCGATGAACTTGTCTAACTAATGGAGTATTACTATAGCTAGGTACCTGTTCACATTGTATCCTCGTCTCCAAGATCCATCATTAAGGAACTCTGAAAGATCTTCTTTGACTACCACATGTCTAAAAAGATACAAAAAAGTGGATTCATATTAATATTTGGGAATTGCAATATACACATAATATATAATATACATATAAAATAATAATATACACATATAACGTATTGCATGAGTCAGTACACAATATGGGGAGATATTTCATCACAAGCATGCGGAAGTATTTTTCATGAGCTGAAGGAGAGTGAAAATACATGCATGAGAGTGAAATGTCATCCTCATATTGTATGACGAGTGTTTATTAAACATAGGATATTTTTTTCCACCATACTTCTAAAATTCAGTTTTCCAGAACTATGAGCATCTAATTATGGAAAAATATTGAATGATTGCGTGATGCAGAAATACTCAAGAAAATATCCAATGCAATACATATACACACATACAAGCAAAAATTGTCATGAACACTGCAAATCTGTCAAAAAAAATCACACCAGCCAGTAATTATCCATCCTACACGATCCCACTGATTGCACTCAATAAATGACCTAGCAAGAAACTCTAGTAGAATGGAAGAGATATCCAGCAAACTAATGAAATGATATTGAGTTGTGTGTTGGAATAGCCATTCTTTAGTCACTTCATTGTAAAACCTTTACACATTTAAAAAAATTAACAATTCCTAATTGATATTAAACAAAGTAAATTCTACTTTGTCATCTCCAGCATATCCTAGCTATAATAATAATAATACACAGCCCAACTTAAAACTTATCAAAACTACAGTGACTGAACTACCCATAGCTCCACCCACCCACCCCAATCTCAATTGAACTTGTCTAGGAAGCAATTTTTGTAGCCGAAGTAAGTTATTCTCCCTAAAGTAACTTCAAATCTACTATTAGTGCATAATATTTTTAAATTTCACAATTCTAGTGCAAACCTACCTGTCTACAAAGACAGCTGTACATGAGAGACATCTAGAAGGTCCATTTTTCCTCCTAGCCAATGCAATGTTGCTCCACTCGCCAGGATCTCTGTCCATGGAAGAGGTCGTGACATCATATAGCTTATTCACACGGACATCCACAATATGGTCACCTTCAGAGCCAGGCTACACACACACACACACACACACACACACGGTTCACGCATTGCGTCTTTTCTCCATCCTCTCCATGTATTAAAACAATGATACGCAGGGGTGGGGACAGCTACCAAAAAGTAGGGGGGCAGGGAAATGTGGCAGGGGGAGGGGGTTTGGGAAGGGGAGGGACATTTCTTATTTACTTTGTATGTGAAGGGAAGAGGAGGGGGCTAAACACTACTTTAATAAATGTTGCCCCCAATTTGCCTTCACTAGAATCCTTGTGAAGTTTATATATATATATATATATATATATATATATATATATATATATCTAACTCAAAGATTTCTCTAAGGTTGATTTAAATATTATCCAACACAAAAACTAAACAAAATACAAATTGAAAGTCCTTTACTACAATGAAATAAAAATGAATGTGTGATATGATTGGTTGATAATGTTTATAGTTACTGACTTGATTCTAAAGTCAGGAGTGTCCGTCCTGCCACCGGAAACCGAAGAGCGTAACCGCAAATTGACTGTTCTTGCTATGTATTTATTTTTCTGCATCCTGTGAACTTACTTTGTTGTTACAGGCAGAATGGGTACTAACAGAGGACTCCAGCAAGCCAAATTTGAAGAATAAAGATCCATCCGGGACTGAGACACAGCTCTGCACACTGGCTACAATTCAGCATTCTGAAGCGGCTAAGAGAGCTACAGCACTGATTTTTTTTTCTTCAGCGGTAGCTCTCGGGTTTCTCTGCAACATTACAGAGCTATATTTTTAATATTATTTCTTGTTTTTTTTAATGTAAATAGTAAAATTTTCACGCCGTTTTGCTTACTCATTATTCTAAAAAAACAAAAAAACACAACAACAACTTTGTGTAACTTTACAGTGAAACCTCTCTTAATGGACATTCCATATAACGGACATCACTCTGCAATGGGCAATAGTAAAGGCACCAATGGGACTTACCATAACTAAATAATAACCTCTATGTAAAGTACACCTCTGTATAATGGACAAATCGGGTGTTCCTCAAGTGTCCATTATTCAGAGGTTCTACTGTATTCTAAGGAGGGGTATGCTGCCTGTGTACAAAATTTGGATAATTTAGTGATTCAATTCCACAAAATATCGATTTTTATATACAAGTTGAGAATTGATTCACAATTTCACCCTGCCCCCAAAACGTTGAGCTTCATAAATGCACAATTTATTGGCAAGATAAATCTATTGACTAGTGGGTGCTTTAAAAAGAGCCCAGTTGTAAACAAAAAATAAGAAATTAACGAGCCATGAGTTGGCCGTTGTGACTATAGAAATGGTTAGTCCCTAAAGCAGAAGTGAAGGCATATTCCCATTGCTGCTTGGAGTTGGTTGCTCACTAGTGGAAGTGAGGTAGTTCAGCACAAGATTCAGACCTATAGGCAGATAGAGCTGAAGGACACTACCAGTAGCAACCTGGGCAGAAAGATGTGAAGTGATGATGAGGGAGCCTACACAGAGTCTGAAGAGAAGGTTGGTGGAATAGTGGAACCTGGCAGCAGTCAGGATGGAATTGGTCACGGTCAAGACAGAGTCTTAAGCTGCTCCAATGTCTTCACAAGTACAGCCTCATTCCAATTCCCTTACTCTGAAAGTATAATAGAACAAAGCTATTTGGAGGGACTGTTTCAGAATAATACACTGCAGTTAGTTCTGGGATGGGGTTTGTCGTCATGCTTCAAGGTAACTGGTAGATTTTTGGCGCTAAAGTTAATTGATTTGCTAAAGTTAATTGATTAGTGTAGAAATTGAGAGTTGGCCTCTTGTAAATACATAGCTTGCGGAGGCTAAGGGTGGTCGGAAGCTGGTCCCTCTACATAGTACTTCTATTAGAAAGCATGAGAGGGACTGTTGGAAGAAGTTCTCTGAAAGCTTGAGCCTCGATTGAATCACAAATAGTACTAATTGAGGTTACCTTTTAGGAAGTTGCATCTTGATTACATCAGGAAGTACAAGTACATGCCTCCTCAAATCCGCAGGATTGATCCTTGTAGTATATTTCTGTCAATTGTTCAATGTGGCTTCGAAAGTCTTCTCCATTTGTAGCATTAAGGAAGTGCAGAATAAAGGAGTGGGGTTTCTCAATTGCAATAATAGGAGAACAAAGTTTACTTCGAAATTGATTATTAATAGCTCAGCATAATAAGGTGTTTGTGCAATTTGAGTAGAGTTGTTAAGCTGTTTAGTAATTATGCTAATTCATTCAATACACTTTCCCAGGTTTATATTTTATGGAAAAATAATTAGGATATTTAACAGCTGCTTGTAGTTCACTTCACATGCCACACTTTTTTTTTTTTTTTACTAACTGTGGTACCTGCACTATTGATTCATCAAATGAAGGAAAATTACGCCCACATCCACATGGAGCTTATTTTCTTCCAAAATTGAACTGTGGTAGTTCTAAGGCTAATGGTGGAGGACTAGTGGTGGAAGGCTAGTGGTGGAGGACTAGTGGTGGAGGACTAGTGGTGGAAGGCTAGTGGTGGAGGACTAGTGGTGGAAGGCTAGTGGTGGAAGGCTAGTGGTGGAGGACTAGTGGTGGAAGGCTAGTGGTGGAAGGCTAGTGGTGGAAGGCTAGCGGTGGAAGGCTAGTGGTGGAAGGCTAGTGGTGGAAGGCTAGTGGTGGAAGGCTAGTGGTGGAAGGCTAGTGGTGGAAGGCTAGTGGTGGAGGACTAGTGGTGGAGGACTAGTGGTGGAAGGCTAGTGGTGGAAGGCTAGTGGAGTGGTGGAGCTAGTGGTGGAGGCTAGTGGTGGGCTAGTGGTGGAAGGCTAGTGGTGGAAGGCTAGTGGTGGAAGGACTAGTGGTGGAAGGCTAGTGGTGGAAGGCTAGCTAGTGGTGGAAGGCTAGTGGTGGAGGACTAGTGGTGGAGGCTAGTGGTGGAAGGCTAGTGGTGGAGGACTAGTGGTGGAGGACTAGTGGTGGAAGGCTAGTGGTGGAAGGCTAGTGGAGTGGTGGAAGGCTAGTGGTGGAAGGCTAGTGGTGGAAGGCTAGTGGTGGAAGGCTAGTGGTGGAAGGCTAGTGGTGGAAGGCTAGTGGTGGAAGGCGGTGGAGGAATAGTGGTGGAGGACTAGTGGTGGAAGGCTAGTGGTGGTTCGGCAGCACTACAATGAGAGGTCCAGAATAACACAGGACACCAGGCAGAAAAAATGCCATGTGTGGAATTATTTCGGGTTAGGAAAAGCTCAGAGTAAGGATCTTAAAAAAAAAAGTGGGCTGTTGAATCCATGGAAAGTATGAAAGAAAAGGAGGAAAATTGGAAGAAGCTAGTTGATGTTATAGCTAAAAATTTCTGCCTCTGTAGTTAAAAAGCTAGGATTCCAGAAGCTAGTAGTAGTCATTGGAGCTAAAAAGCAGATCAAGTTGTACACGGGTGTAGTGGATAAAGTGAAGGTAGAGTTTGGATCCATCACATGTAGCATCGACTAGTGATCTTTGGTCCAGCAGTGGTGTGACTACATATATATTCTATACTGAGCACTTCTTGAATGAAGACTGGTTGTCACTACCTTCAATCAAAATTCCTCCCTGAACATCACACTGAGGAGGTTACAGCAGACCCTTGTGAAGAAGCTATAGTATATGAGCTTTGAAAATGGTTGCAGCATTCTCTGGTACAGTGCATCCAGTAGAAAGTTGGATTGTTTTTTTGTTTTGTTTTTTTGTATTGTTTTCTTTATTTGTCTACAGGTACAGTTGTGTGAAATTCATAAAAGATAGCCAGTTAAAATACATGTGGTTTTGAGGTTGTACCTGTGGTTATAGTTGTGTGAACTGCTATCATAGAAAGTGGAAATTTTGGATCCGTTTCAGACAGAAAAAGAGTGAATCTAAACCAAGAGTCTGCATAGTTTGTAGACTAGTTCTATACTATATAAAGTTTCAGTGTACCTAATTTGGTGGCTTAAGACAGTTTAATTAGCTTACAATTGTTTTATATAAAATAACGAAGTAAGAAAAGTGTTTAAGCTGGAAAATCTGCAATTCTAAATCGACTTCCTGGAATATTTGATACAACATATGTAGCCAAATAGTTATACACATATGAAAGGTATGCATTGAAAATTAAGTGAAATATAACCATTTTTATGCAAAAGTTAGCCTTTATCTGCAACGATGAAGTGTACGTATGGCCTTTTCCCAATTACTACGTATACGTGACATCACACCATGCGCATCCACAGTAGAATTTAAGCAGCTGCTTAACACGCAGGTAAATGGTGGGGAGATAAAAAGCTACTTCTGGTGAGTTTTCAGCTAATGATTTTATTATTGTTAAGGGTGCAGTACCACTTGAAACCGCAGCGCTAAACCGCAGATGGAGGAGTTATGCTATGTATTTATTTCTCGTTGTCTGTTCAATGTACGCTTACTTTGTTGTTGCAGTTGAAACAGACACCAACAGACAGCTCTTATAAACCAAGTTTCAAGAAAAAAAGACCGACCAGGAACGGAGAAACAATGGTACAAACTTTACGGCTATTCAGCGAAATAAAGGGGCTACCGTTGCAGTTACGAAGTCGATTTTTTTTCCAGCGGTAGCCTAGGGGCTTCCCCACAACATTACAACGCCGTATTTTTGATATTAGTATTTGTTTTCCATTTTTTAAAATATTTTTATATTATTTTTTTTTGTATCCTATTAAAAAGAAAAAACTTGCTGTAATGTTTTTTTTAAATGTGGCTTGTACCCCGTGTACAAAATATGAGTTCATTCTGGCCATCCAGTACTTCTGAATATCGATTTTTAGGTACGAAAGCTAACTATTGATTCGTATTCATTTGATTCTTCAACTCCCGCCCCCCAACTCTGAGCGCGCAATTTATTGTGGGCAAAATTCCAGGTGGTGGCGGCTCTAATTAGAACTGGTAAGCAAACACAATAGAAGAGTTACTGTGTGAGTGAGGCCCGCGGGGAAGAGTACAAGACTTCTGGAATGTACTGGAGGGTCCTAGACGATGAAGAAGCGGCGGCGTATTAATGGCGCCTGGAGTCACTCGTTTAGAATAGATATATCACGGCTCACAGCTGCGACTTGGACGGAAGAATCTGCTTTGGTGTCTTTGGAGAGCTTGATAGAAGGTTGGTGTAGCGGGTAGAAGTTAGAAGCAGTTTCAGTGTGTTAACTTCAACTTCTCAGGAATTTTTGGTGCTATTTTTTTTTCTATCCCTGTTACTGTTGTGACGGATGAATAATATATGATATTTGCACACCATTAAAAGAAAATGTGAATTATTACTTTTATTTACTAATGTTATTTTCTTTCTACAATAATATAAATTTATCAATTAGGCTGTTTATTATCAATTATTATTTTATTGATTTATTTAAAATAAGACCTGAATCAAATTTTAGATCATAGTACTTTGTCTAATCTACCTCAACAGGAGAGAAAGGTGCTGGCATGCTCTTCATAGAAATAGATGAGCTCCCATTATGAGAAGGCACAACTCCTTGGTTCTAGGGTACAACTGGCAGGTTCACAACAAAAGAGCAGAAGACATGGCTTCCTTGTTTTCCAGAGGAGAAAATAGTAGACCTTCGGCTCTCCTAAGAAGTCATGCCTCCTGAAGGGAAGAATACTACATCCTGGTTATTTAGAAGAGAGGACATGGCACTCCAGTAGAGAGGTCAATGAGAAGGCACAGCTCCTTGGATCCCCTTGATAGTATTGCATACTTCAGAACCTTTGATTTTGTTCATTTCATATTGTATTTGATTATGGCCCTGCTACTATGGAGTTATGATTTTATAATATTGTTTAGTAATATATTTTAGAAAGTGAACAAATATTAATTATCTACTCTGCTGCTTCTGCCCTACAGTACTGGTAGTCCTTTGAGGTGAAAGCTCTTTGTGGTAAATTGTTTGGTACAGTTAATTGGTACGTGTTCAAATTGTGCGCGAGTAAATTGGATCGAGTTACGGGCGGGTTTTGTGGTATTCTACTGAATCGCTTAATTACCGCAGGTTCCGGTGGTACTGCACCCTTAACCACCGCTATAAGTGGCTTCATGTCAGCACTGAAGCTCAACTATAAGCAGAAGCTGTTTAACGCCAGAGATCCTCTACACATTACATTTTACATTACACAGTACATTTTAGTCCTCTTCGAGAAACTATTCTCTTGTTATATGGCGAGAATTGCACAAATACGTGTATTATATTGACAAGTGAACTAGTTAGATACAGTTATTTTTAACCCTCAGCGCGCATGCGCAAGAGGGTTACAGTAGTCCTGGTGTCATTCATTCTGTCACTCTGTCAACAGGCACTTCTGGAAGGTAGGAACCAGCCAGGCTCTGAAAGCGGCATCAAACAGCAGTATTTCACGAAGTAAGTTCTTTTAATATGCCAGAATTTTGATTTTGGACGTCATTTTCCAGAAAAAAGCGAGTCTTTCCAGAGCCGTGCGATCGTAGGCTTACAGCGGGAACCGCCCCTTAAAAAACTTGCTTGTCACGTGAGCCAGCTTGCAGGTTGCAAATCACTTTTAAATAGCTAACAATTACATGCATTCAGCGTGAGGTGTTGAGTTACGTAGTTGTTGAGTGAGCAAATACTTAACCTAGAAGTCTCTGGTTCGAATCCTCGTCGACGCTTTTTTTTTTTTCATCTTGTTTTTTTTTCTTCTTCCTTTTGTCTTCTTGCCTTATTTTTCTTTATTTTCCTCTTTCTTTCTACTGTTTTTATTTCTTTCCTACCTTTTCCTTTCTTTTCCTCTTTCTTTCGTGTACTGTTTTTCTTTCTTTCTTCTTCCTTTTTCTTTTCTTCCTACCTTTTTCATTCATTCCTCTTTCTTTTGTCCCTCTTCATTGTCTTTTTCTCTTTCCTGCCTCTCTTCATGCCACTTCTCTTTCTTTTTTTTGTTTCTACACTTTTCCTTTGTTATTATTTTCTTTATCATACTAGCTAACTAGCGCTGAGGGTTTGCACTTCAGTGCTCTAGTTCCAGTGGTAATTGAATAGCCCACCAAAAACTTTCTTAGCAACGCTCCGTACACGAGTCTAACTGGCCATTGTTCCTAGTCTCATAGTGTGAGTTCTAAAGCACAGCTGAGCTTTCAACTACACCATAAGCTAGAGCTAATAGTGGTTTACCCATTTGTACCATAACAATTTTTTTTTGAAAAAAATCGACCTGCAAGGCTTTAACCAGGAATACTGAAAAAAATTATTCGCCGCGTTTAGGCGGATTTCCCCAACACCGGTCACAATTAGGTATTTGGGATATTGCCATAATTTTGTCATGTGAGTGAAGGAAGTTCCTTAAACTAACACAAATATCTTTGCACGAGGACACACTCCCTCAAGTATATCTTGGTACTCGTCATATTGTGTCCCTCCAATTAAGAAATCATTCCTACATCTATGTAATATGACAAAAAATATATATATTTGTTAGAAGCTAAACTGTAGTTAAAGCCTTGTGGTACTCAATGACCTTGTCTGCCATTAATAGTTTTGCCAATATAAAGCACACTTTCTGGCTAAATTGGAACTGGTAAAAAGAATGCCGCATCAGGGCTATTTAACCCTTTAACCAGCTGAATTGAGGCAGCAAAAAACTTGTTTTAAGAGGCTTCATTAAAATTGCCAATACCTTGAAAACTTATACATAATGTACAGTAGGTATCATATAAATCATTAATTTTACTTTCAGATGAATCTAATATACCATGTAATTGCCATGACAACCGCTCGGAAATGTATGCATCTGACTAACCGTTGTTGTAAATACCTTTTATGAACTAACTGCTATTTAGCACTATCAACATTTTCAGTTCACAATAATTAAAATAGAATTATATTAACGAAATTATGTCCAGTAATCTGAATGATAACAAGTTTCTGAATATTATGAGTTATGATACATAGCTAATTATCTAGAGTGGTCTATAATTGACTATTGTATGGTATTTCAAAACAGTTCCCTATACACAAAGATGAGCAGAGCACTTGGGACACAATGTCATTTTCTTTTTATCTCTGCAAATAAAAGTCTGGTTCTTCTAGCAGCAAAGAATCTTTCTCTGCAAGTGTGATGGCATTGATAGTGAGAAGAAGCTCCATGTCTCCTAGACTCAGATATTCTTGGGGAACAAGTATAGCTGACCCATCTGCAAGAGTACAATTACCTTCAGGGTTGTCTCCATTTTCACTCCCAGCATCTAGGTTCAAGAAACTGACTCAATTTCTCACTGAATCCTTCCAATTCTTACTATTGCTTGAAGAAGTGAAGACCCTCGGGTGTGGCATATGTCTGACCACTTGCCGTGGCATAGCAAGAAAACTTTGTATTGTAAAATTAAAATATACCTCATTTCATGCTGATTTCGTTTATTTAGATATAAATGCACATTCGTCAAGCATATCGCAGTAACCAGGGCCTTTGTAGCCCAAGGTCTGACCGGGTCAAATCAACCCCTATCCGCGGGGAAAGGGTTAATTAAATTTTGCATATAATCGGTTAAAAAAAAAGCAGATAATGTCTAGGTATATCAGCACTTGACAACTGATACATTAAATAAACCACTATGCTGAAATAATTATAACAACAGCAAATTTTCTCGTTCTAACAGCCAATATTATGTTAATTAAAACTGAAAAAGTTGATCATCAAAGCATTGTTATACACCAGTACTTACCAAGTAGGTAAAGTGGAATCGAGGGTGACAGACAGACATGTGCTTGAGCAGAGCATAAATTTTCCGACAGGACAAGTTGCACCACGGACACATTATTTCCCCAGAGTGAGATTCCGTCTTCTGCAAACCGCTCTCTGAGTATATATAGTTGAAAATAATCTTTGGTTTTCTCGAAGACAGCTCCAGCCAGCTGCTGGAGGAAGGTGAACACTGAAGGCCACTGCTCTCCTCGTCAGGGACTTCCCTCAAAACTGGCGGAGTCATGTCACCAAATGGAATCTTTGCCTCCACAGCCTCCCTGGTGATTGTACTTGTGGACAACGACTGAGTATGGTTGATCTTATCATGTAAGAGTGCATGTGGGGAACAATTCATGGTGGTGGAGGACATTTCCGTAGGACAGGGCAAAGAAGGAGGCGGAGCCAGTGCAGAAGGAAGGTGTTCAAAATAATCTACACGAGATATGCAAACATTTAATTTGTAATGATTCAGTCATTCTCGGCTGGAATAATTACAATAATAGCAAATTTTCTCATTCTAACAGCCAGTATTATGTTAGAGGACTCCGGCAAGAAGTTGGAATGTCAGGTTAAGTTTTAATTAACATAATATTGGCTGTTAGAACAAGAAAATTTGCTATTATTTTGTAATAATAATAATAAATAATAATAATAATAAATAATAATAATAATAAAGAAATTAAACAGCAATTACATCAAGCCATAAGAAAATAATTTAAAGTTTAGAGAATTACATTAAGTAATATGTTTTGTACCATTGCGAATTTGCTGTAGACTCAGAGCTGTTCTGAGTTCACTGCACAAGCGATGCTGAGGAGGACCACGTGACCAGGAGATGGAGAACTTCAGCAGGACATTTTGATTCGAATCCTCAGGAGTCTGCAAGGTAAACCAACAAGGGGAGAAGAAAGGTGGAAGAGGAGGTCGGAAGGGAAGGAAAAGGCACACACATAAAAATAAAAGTCTACAGTTAAAGAAGTCATAAAATAGGCAAAGATAGCAATAATTAAACAACAAGAAGAGTGAATTAATGCTCTCATGAGTGTGTGCTTCTAACCTCTGCTTGTCCTTGACCCAACACAGAACTCCAACTTAGCTGGTCAAAAGTGGACTCATCTTTCATCCCTTCCTTCTGCATGAGAATGGAGTATTGGCCACCCTTTACCAGACATTCCCCGCGGGAGTCAAACATGACTAGTTCACCACTGTACACACCCTCCCATGCCTTCTCAGCAAGATGTCCATCTTTCATCTGGTTCAACCCATCATTTCCTTGTGGCTCTTTGCCTTTGCGATCCTGCTGTTCAACATCAGAATAATTCTGGCCACCATCTTTATCAGTTTCGTCTTCTTCGTCTATGACAACTTCCATTTGAGGTTCAGGACATCTCTCACCAGAAACTTTTTCAGACTTTGTTGATGCGGCCATTACCTTAACTTGGTCTAAAACATCTAATAGCTTTGATGAGACCCGTGGATTTACATTTTCTAGTTTAGGAGCCTTTGAAGGTGGCACTGCCACACAGGCAGATAAGAGTACTCCACTGTCTGACTGACTACTGGATCTCTTTCTGGTGCCGGGCAAGCCATTCTCAATATTACCTGAAAGAGCAGATGTAGCAGATTCTCGTAAGCTCTTCAAAGTATCCCCAGCCTTCTTAAAAAAAGACGGCAGACAAGGAGAGTTAAAGTGATTGACAGGAGTGATTTTCCTGGTGCTACTATGAAGCCATCTAGCTGGGGTTGAGCACGAAGGAAAATGGTCGGACACGTCTTCTTCTTCTTCTGAGGAAGGTACATCGGAATCGCTGCTATATTTTGGACCGATGGAGTTTAAGTCATGCTGAAGCAGTTCTACTTGGGTGCGTCTTTTAGTCCTTTGAGTTCGATCCTGGACATTCCCAGCATTTGCAGTGTCTGCTGACGGGAGGCCATTGGAGTCCTTGATGGTCTCAGAGCTACCACTGTTTTGGTGAAGCCGGTCAAAATGAGTCCGTGGCAAAGACACCAGGAATGACCTCTGGCCATGCTTTCCCGATCCAGTGTAACACTTGTTGTTATTCGTTTGAAACTTTCTGTTCCTTTTCTTTACTATATTTATCTTTCTCTTCTTCTTAAAAGCTACTGGTGGTACCAACTTCGAGGGTATCCGAGGTTCCCTGTTAGATACCCCCATTGAGGAATTCCCCACCACTTCCGTGCCAGCACGGATCACTTCCACCTCTGGGAGCAAATATCCATTGAGCCCGTTCAAGGTGCCGTTCTTAAACGTTAGCTTCGGCGACGTACACTTGTCAGCAAAGCCTTTCTTTGCCAGCAAAGCAGGATGTGAGTGATTTAGGGACCTTGCAGAGGCCGAAGGGGGAGGAGCACATTTGCTAGTAGAGGTGTACTGATGATCATGAAGGTGAGGATATTGAGGAGAAGGGGGAGGCGATGGAGATGAAGTCTGGCAAAGGATAGTGGAGTCTTGAATGACACTTGTGCCAAAGCTGATGTCTGTCATTATCGATACATCCTTACTTGTCCTCTTTGTGGGTTTTGAAGTTTTGGGCGCTTTCTTTGCAGAGACGTTGTGATGTTTGGATGGGACTGCTCTGGATCTTAGAATAGAATTAATTTTAGACGGTGGCTCCTCATTTTCTGAGGGGGAGCCTGCTGATGCCTGCACTTTGCCGGGTGATGAACAACTGCCACTGTCCAAGTTTTTGATGAAATTATTAAGTTGCACAGGCATCTTCCTACCTTTGACACGTATTTTCTCCTCCTCCTCAACAGTACTCGCAGCGTCATCACTTTTCTCAACAGATAGACATCCATTACCAGACTGCACCAAAGTCTTCCCAATAATCCCGCCCACCTTGGCTTGGCTTATCCCCGAGATATTGAGGCGGTTCACGGACACCGCCACATTCTTACGACAGCCTTTCCTGCTGACAAAGTTAATGAGGTGAATGGGAACAGGTGCCTTCTTCACTACGGGCTTGGGGACGTAGGAAGCCTTGAAGACTAACATCTGACTCCCTCCACTAGGTCTTTCCTTCCATAGCATGCTCTCTGGAATAGAGAGAGTGAGGGCTCGATTAGCTGATGGTTCTTTCTCACTTGTCGGGGAGCCACTTCTGTACTCAAGAGTTCTTTTACCGAGACTGGAACACTGGCACAGGTTGGAGTCCCCAGATAAAGGAATACCCTATATATTCATGCAAACAAACAAACAACAATTAATAAAGCCTTGACTTTCCCTAAATTCTCTTCTCATATTATAATTGCTTAACACGTTGCTAAAAGAAAAGAATATCTGCATCATAATTCTTCCTCTCTTACCGAGTGTTTGAATTGAAAGAGAAGGACTTCTACTTCCATTAATGTTCCTTGAGGAATTCCATTCTTCTTCTCTGGAGGGTCAACTTCTACATTGGAGGACAAAGTTGTAGTGTCACGGCCAACTCTAGAATCTAAAAAATCATAGGATATACAAATAAGATGTAAAATCAGCTTTTTAAAATTTAGAGAATAAGAGAAAATAGATGGGACATATCTGAAAGTAAAGCGACAAATTTATTGGAAGAGAATTATTATTACAGAACACATTGTTAATATGCCTTAACAACTAATTTCTTCATAAAAAATCCTATGTAGATATATCTGTGAATTCTTTGATAAAAAGTAATTTTGTCAACCAGACAAGAATGAAATGAAGTAATTTACAAAGGTATGCTTATGATATATGTCTGGACTGCTGATAAAAAATGAATGATAGACACTAAAACTGTGGAACTGACTTCAACATCAACTTTAAACCCTGAGAATGAGTGTGCATGTCTTGTCTACACTGCTGTTCTAGTCACATGACAATGTCTGTACCGAGCAACGATGAATGAGGAAGAAGAGGAGATGAAGCAAGAACTACATAACACTAGTCGACAAGATTTCCCTAACTTGAAATCAATATTTAAACAAACACTATAGCAATAGTTGCATTACATTAAGTAGCTGTTGGTACTACAGGTGCTAAGAAAGTTAAAACTATTTTTAGTAAATATAAACAAAAAATTTAATCTGGACTTCAAATGTAAAATATAGTTATTCCCTGCTATATTTTGATTATTCTGATGCCTATAACATTACAACCTGTTTCCCCCCTATTATTAGTACCACCTAGTTATCTCAGCCTCATTCATCTTTCTACACTATGTATATGCCTTGGACAGCATTCAAGTGTCCAATCTTCCATAGACGGACTGCCTGGCATTCCTTCAATTATCAAAACCAATCAGTGGCCACAGACCAGTACTCCAGAGGATTAGTAGTAGTAGGAAAGAGAGAGGGAGAGAGTAATTTATTGATTAGTTTTATGCAAAGGAAGAAATCATGCACTGCATGTGCATGTCAAGCCTGAACATAACTATGAGGTAAAGAATTAGTAAAAAGTAGACTATTAAAGTCCACAAGCCCATGTAGTGGCAGATTCAGGATTCTTGTAAGATAACAGTGAAAAATAATGTTGTGTGCATGTAAAATACATCAGCTTTGATGAAGTGTTGTTCATGGGCATGGAGTTGTTACTGTAAGAATCCCAATATATTTTCCCACTTATGTGCAAAATGAGATGTTAAAAGACATGTTTGGCTTAAACGCATGTGATCTATGATGAAGCAAGGAGAAGTTATGTTAATTGTATCTATACTTCCATGTAGCAGTAGTCAGCACTTTATATGCAAGTATAGTCAGGAGTTTGTCTAGTTCAGCATGACGAGGGGGATGGGGGCATTAGTTGAACAAAAAATGTTGCGGGAGCATGACTATAGAATTTTATATTGGCAATGTTGTCTATTCATTTAAATTGAGTATGGAGTATTCATAGTGGAATATTGGGGTATCAGGGAGACTTGACAATTAACAAAAGGGAATAATAAATTAAGGCTGTATCATTTATAACTGTACTTTTTTTTTTCCAAGGCTGCTTAATAAGAACAGTCGGCTTAACATTACTACAATTTGTTTAAAATTAAAATATTATAGACAGCCAGAAGTGATATATTGGACAAAATTATAATCTTAGTAAAAAAAAAAAAATCACATGTAAAAGTGGGTCATGTCCAGTGATGGAGGACTTAGAATAGTGGCGTATTGAAAAGAAAGTTATTTTCTCGGATCAAAATGATAAACACTAGGTTGTGGAATTGATTCTGAGTTATAATCCATCATAGCCACAGAATCTTCTCAATATTATATTGGTCTTGTGATTGAATTTTAGAAAATAATAAATAGACATTTGAAACAAAAACCAAGAAAACTATCAGTTTAAAATTTGTTTGCTGTTTTGCTTTTGGTTGCAATTTTGAATTAAATTTACCAATTCGCTTCCTGCCTTCACAAGCTATATAGTAATTTGAATTAGTGTGAGCAAAGTTGGGCAAAAGAAATTAGTGAGATTAACAACTGTAGCTGTTTACTTTAACTCTTGATTACCTAGCCAATGGCATCACTCTCAAACTTACTTCTCTAATGGCTTTAGTGAGTCAAACCAAACCAGAATAGAAAGAAGTAATTCGGTAATCAAAACTTACGCATAGATAATTAGTCATTTGTTTGTTCTCGATCTTCTGGAATATGTTTTTCAGAAATACCAATAAAAAGCTGTAATTTATGTTGTGAACAAAAAGGTACAATTTATTAGGAAAACATGAGATTCATAAAATAGTGTACAAACTATGTGAAGTGTACCTAGAGAAGTCCATCATTCATGTACAGACAATTCAATTAAAGTGAAAAGTATATTTCAAAAACAGCTGGAACAGAGAGAGAAGTAGCGACCACGGTTATGTACTTCTCAAACTATGCATTTTGTACAGTTGAATTCTTACAGTATAAGAAGACTCTGCACAAGACTAGCTAAACATGGAGGCGTGAACAATCACATCCTGGCAACTTTGGATAAACCGACTATGTATGTTAGTTACGACTGGACAATTTCATAGCAAGCTGATGTTTATGCTCACATTATTCACATAATAGTACGGCGTGTAAATTGCCCATTCAAAAATGTATGAGGAAAATCACTGTTCAATTGAAATTGCACAGGGAAAGTGAAATAGCGCGTAACTAAGTGAAATACCATGGTAGCTAAGTGAAATAGTATGGGTAACTGTACTTGCATGCAGTTCTAACCTTAGAAACGTACAGTTCGACTAGTTTCAAGTTGGAGTCTATGACGCTCTTTAGCGCAGAAGTTCTACATGTATTAGATGGAAATTTTTTCCCCAACAGATTAGGAATAGCCATAGGCTGAAAACGAAGTTCCAGAGGAAGCTAATTTTGAAATACGGAGATTATGAGTGAACGATACAGTGTAGCTACAGTGCAAATCTACTATTAGCGAGTGATAGCATGAGTAACTGTGCTATTAGGGATCAATAGCACTCATAAAGCAATTTAAATAGCATTATTCATACTATTAATCCTGAATGTACGGTTACCCGTTTTATAACTAAACTTCTGGCACATGGATAGGTGAGTACTGAGGTGTTCATTGCTATCTGAACCTTAACTCTCTTAAATGAATTTCAAAAACATGCCAATTTAAAATATATTTAAGTGACAATAGCATTTTTGCTTAGAATAAATGCAAGTTTTATTAAATGCCACATTTTTTCGCTTTATTTCAGCCAAGAATTTTTAACCTATGTCCTTATGTTTTTTAAAAGTTGAAATGCACACATTAAAGACTCCAACATTTTGTCAATGGTGCATTAGGACCAGGGAAAAAAAAAATCCCATACAAAATAGAATATGAACCAGCTCAGATAATCTTTAAACTAACTACAATTTTGTTTAATTTCATGTCATTATATTATTTTTTGGCCATTACAGGCATTTAAAATTTGGACGTATCCCTCGTGAACTATAAAAAAAAGAAGAGAAAAATGACATATGCAATTATCAATTGAGTCTCAAGATACTAGAGCCTCAGTATCATCAGCTCGAGCATTATTAGCTCAAGTATCATTAGCTCAAGCCTCAGGGCCTGACAAATAGAAGCAGTCATCATTTCAGACACACTAGAGCTACCTTACCATCACTGAACTTGCTTTTCCCCCCAAACATATTTATCACGGCAGACGCTGTGCATCAGGGGATTAGCAACAGAATGAGCAATCCTCAAACTAGCTGCACAGTATAGCCTAATTCCAACAACATAGAACCTTCCCTCCAATAAAATGCTAATAAAGGAGAAAGATAGGATGAACAGAAATTATTCTTGGATTTCTGAATGAGGGTGTATATAGCTATGAGGAGAATATACCCAAGGTAGATTTTCATTTCAATTGGAATTGTAATATCTGATATTGTTAGATGCATTCTCTTTTACAGGCTTTTTTTAAAACAATACAGAATTAAAATATTTGGTCGCCACCGGGAAACGAACCCAGAACCGCTTGCTTAACTCACAAGCGCTCTGCCACCGAGCTACGACAACCAGCCGGCAAACAAACATTTCAATTCTGTATTTATACAGTTAAGGGGTACTGCTATGCTACAGTCTCACTCTCAACAGACCAACAAAAATTCTCTTTTTTCAAAGATTCTTTCTATTCGTTGATTCTTTTCACTCCACTAATTTATCACTTCATAACTTCTTTCTCAGCCTTCTTTTACTCATTAAATGTATTCTCTCTCTTTCACAGGCTTTTTTTTTTTAACAATACAGAATTAAAAATATTTGGTCACCACTGGGAATCGAACCCAGGACAGCTTGCTTAACGCACAAGCACTCTGCCAATACATAGTATGTGCAGGCACATTAATAGAAAAGGGTACACGTACGCCGATGGCAAATTGATTTGAAGAAATACTAGTGGTGCGCTCGAATAGCGCAAAATAGAGAAGCGAGCGATGCATGTTCCCTGTAATTGCAGCTATAGATACAGTTATTTATTTTGATGTTGTTAATGTTATGTCTGTCTGTTGTTTCATATAGATTCATTGGTGCTTCTATTCTGGTAAAACAAGAGTAATGAATTATTTTATTATTTATTTTGTTAATGTAATTCGTAATCAGCTACATAGTATTGCTTTATATAATAAAGTTTAAATGTTATATTATTTGTGATAATATAAGAATAATGAATTATTTTACCATCAAAGTTATTGGCTGGTGTTTTAGACAGAATATACCGCTATTTAATTAAAAATGTCATACATCATTACAGTTATAGCTGATGTAAACTTCGTGGTTTAATAAAAATAAAAAATAAAAGAGTTTGTTTGGGTACTATAACATATTCAGAGGGAGAGCAGAGTATGTTAAATGGATATAGATCTTAGACTACATAGTTTGATAATAGGTTAATTTTTATAGTTTTACATTAAATTTAACCTGCAAGTGGAGGAATGTTTCCAGGATGCATGTTATTTTGAGCTGAATAGAGCTTAGGGATATGTTTATCCCGGCTACATCGACAACATTCCAATAACTTAAATTTCATTTTGGTGCCTGGAAATTTCTCCATACACGTTATGCAGACTGGGATAGTAATCGATGAGATTTTAGCATGAAAATTACGCATTGCTGTGTGAACTTGAGGATCATCAAATGCTGGAATAATATGGTGCAATGGAACCTGGGGATGTTGTTTTGACCTGTTCCCCCTAACTTGAGACAATCTAGTCTCCCGTTGAAGTGGTGTTTCATCAGCCAATCTCTGCTGTTGGTTAGTTGACAACTGCTCTAATCTAGAGGAATTTTGTAATGAAGATTCATTTGCTGTTCTCAACAGTTGGTTAGTGGACAAACAGTGGAGCCTGTGATCTCTTTCACTATCACTTTCAAACAAATGTGTGACTTGCTGTTTTTGTAACATTAGTTGTAGACGTTGCTCTCTGCATAATGGTTTCCTAAACGAAAATATGTCTCGTATTAACTTATTGAAGTATATATTTTATTTTATATTTACCTCTTGCATTCGTTGCTGATAAGCTGAAAGGCTTTGCGGTATCGAAATTGTTTGAGTTATATTTTCTGCAACTTTTTTTGCTGCTTTGGGTGTATATGAGAATGGATGTCCTCTGATAGATGTCTTTTCCTTCCTCTTGCAGTACAAAAAGTAGTGGGGATATTAGCTTCTTGTTCAGATGGTGTGGCTGCATTTTCAGTGTCTTCAAGAGTAGTTGAGTCTACAGCTGTATAAAGTTGATTGGTACAGTAATCCTCAGGAATAGTCTAATAAATAAATTAGGAACATTTAATGGCTTTTCAAAAAGAAAGATTCTTTACTTTGCTACCTGTTTCTGTTTCGTTTTAGCTCTCCTCCTCCTTGCCCTGTCCTTTTCATTTCTTATCTCTCTCCTTACTATTTTTTCTTCTGGAGTTCCTAACGCCCTCAAAGCTCTTGACCGAGCGTTTCTAACGTTTTGTCTACTGGGCATCGCTACTTCGTACGGCGGGTAAACAAAACAAAATGTTGCTAAGAAGGTTACCCGGCCCGCGCAACCGCGTAGGATAAAGGGAACGTTTTGTCTACCGGGCATCGCTACTTCGTACAGCGGGTAAACAAAACAAAATGTTGCTAAGAAGGTTACCTGGCCCGCGCAAGCGCGTAGGAGAAAGGGTACACACGTACGCCCACGCAAGAACAAAAACAATTTCTAGACCTAAATATATATATATATCGCGAACTCATTAGAGAGTCAGCTCCACTCGCTTCGCTGAATTATATATAATATACATGGCAAATTCATTTGTGAGCCAGCTTCACTCGTTTTGCTGAATTAACTCCACTGCGCAATGCATGTGATGATAGTACACATTCCCTTAATTAGGGGAAGAGATAGCAAACTGCAAGTGCTTTGAAATACACACGTTGTACTTGTCCAAGAACAGGGAGTCATTTAGGGCATTGCTAAGCATAAACTGATAACTACCCAGTATTACAAGTTGAACTCTAAGCCACACGATTCAATGCTAAATAGTGAGACGTTCCAATCGTATAACTTTAGAAACAAAATTACAGGAATTATCTCAGAGTTGACAAACTCAAGTTTGAGTTGCCTTTATCCTCCTCACCACAAATAAAAACAAAGAAGATTGCTTGTTTTGTTTATTGGATCTTCTCTGCCTCGATAGTAACCACGAGCTGACACTATCTGTAGCAGCCACACAAAAACCAACTCATGCCACAGCTTACAAATTAATACCAGTATATGCTGCACACCATGTGGTCCCAACCAACAACTACAGAGTGAAGCATGTGATTACATATCTTTATAGACAATATCATTACATATATATATTATATATACACACTGTCGTCAAATTTATATTCAACTTCAGTGGTTTTTGAGCTGGCTTTAGCAATGGCAGATTTCAATTGGAATTTAACATACAGTGGTGATCAACATGATTGCATAGTCAAGAAAAATTACTGCAGACAGATACAACATTTTTCTTACCATGTGCATGATGATTTCTTTCTCAACCTTTTTATATTCATGTCATCATCAGATAAGTTTTTGGGTGATTTGATGACCCTTCAAGTGAGAAAGTCCCTCTTCTCCTAACTGATTCCCCAGAGTCAGAATTTTTATCATCTTCATCTATACAGCTCCTCCCTATTCTCAAGCCACTGCTGCCAGCCTGGCAGTAAAACACCCAGCTAAGCCCTCCTTGGTACAACTAGTGACCCCTTAACAGAGAGACTCTAAATTGCTTAGGTCCCTCACAGAGTGACACTAATAACTAAGTGTTCCCACTGCCTTGAGGGCAGAGATACTTAGTGCTCCTCCAATTGCGTAGCTATGTTCAAAATTTATCAGGCGATGCGCTTCACCATCGATTGTGTCGTTAGGAACGATTGCTAAGTTCTAAATCAGTTAGGCGTTGTGCAGCCGTCGTGAACTACCATATTGAGAGTCCCTCCAGTCCTAAGTAGCGTCCTTGCTACACTTGGGGTGCTACAGCCTAGGGCCTTCAGGACACTAATAACAGTAGTCCCCTCTGAGGCAATGCCTAACTATCATGTAACTTATAAGAAACCCCTCCCCCCCCCCATCCCCCCAGTGCTTTTGTGGGATTATTGATACTTTTATAATAAAAAGCATGGGTGAATTTTTTACTCAAAGTATTAGTACAGAATTATAATTATAAGGTGTATTGTATGACAAACTGTTGCTGTTGACATGCCCCCCCAATTCACATTGTCTAACTTAGCCCTTCCTTGGGGTGAAAAGCTAAAAGAAGCCCTGACAGGCTTTCAACAATACAGAATTTAAAAAAGTGGCTGTGATGACCCCACATAGTTTTAAAAGGCTGTGAAAGTGGAAGAATACTTAATCAATGCAAGAGGGCTGAAATGATAAATTGGCAGAACAAAAAAAAATTACACAACTAAAAAATTTTGAAAAAAAAAGTGTCAGTTGAGAGTGAGCTGTAATACAGCAGCACCCTAAACAGTATAAATACAGAATAAGAAAGTTGGTTGCCTAATGGTCATCATAGCTCAGCGGTTAGAGAGCTTGTATGTTAAGCAAGTGGCCTTGGATTCAATCCACAATCACAGCCCAATTATTCTATAATTTGTAGAGGAAAAAAAAAAAAAAAAGGAAAAAAAAAAAAGAAAAAAAAAAGAAGAGAGAACATATCTAATGAAGGATATAGTAGCCATCCTTCAGCAAAAACACCAGATCCTGAACACAACCACTATTGAAAGTGATAATCAGACAAGAACACTCCCTAACTTACAGCCTTCAGTGTTATCAATTAAAGACAAGACTATCACTAAGCGCCTGGGATTTTAATTATTTTTTTTGATGGGGAGGAGGGTGAAGGTGGAGAGTAGAAGAATTATGTCACACAAGCACTACCGGGCACTGATGCAGAATGAGCAACTTGGTTCCAATGAATTGTAGTGAGTGGAGCACCACAATGTGTGCTTAACCTTTCATTTGCAGTGCTTTATTTAAGGTCTGATTATATGAACTTTTACATATTCCAACATACATGTGTAAAGGCGTATTATTTTTTACATACGGCATTCGGTAAAGGGCAACTTGTGAAAACTTTGATGCTTTACAATCTATATACATGTAATGATATGTTTGTGTGTCAGATGACGACGGTGTGTGTATTTCACTAGCTGGACCCAGTTGGTAAAGTGTCAACAGTAACAATTGGTGTAAAGCCAGTGGTGTGTGTATTCATGAATACATGGATCAAGGAAAGTGAGAAAAAAGGAACAAGTGTGAATAATCGAGCCATGTTGGTAAAGTGTCTTCAATAACAACAATAACAACGATTGTGTGTACATGTAAGTTCATAAATAAAGCCGAGTCAGGTTGGTAAAGCATCGTCATTGAAGATGACTACGGTGGTGTGCGTGTATTCATGATAAATACATGGGTCAAAAAAATAAGTGAGAAAAAAGACGGACTGATGTGACCAAACCAAGTAGTAGAGAATAATAACAATAGAATACCTTATACTTCTGCAATTTTAATTTGTTAAAGTTAGTAGCTAGCTATATCAAGCACCATTGTTTGGCAGGGCACTTGTTAGTATTACATAAATCGTATTTTCAAATTAGTGGTAGATTAGAATTCTACGGCTTCCACAGTCTATAAAGATATCTCAATATTTCCTTGTGTGTGAGATGAGAAGGCAATACAGTGAGATGCTGGTTCGTAAGTACTGCTCTTGTTACATGCTCAGTTTTCTTTCTAGCTTTTAGCATTTTCAATTAAGTGCTCCTTACCTCTCATCAACTTGACCTACACTAAACAAGTAGAGTTTCAACATACATAGTACACCCGAGTGGCAGCAATGGCAGACAGAGTTAACGGAGATGAAAAGTGGAGTGCAGTGTTAAAGAGTGAGACTTACCAAAGAAGCTGCAGTTAAGAGGAAAAGTCACACTTGGAAGGAGCAGTTGAAGGCAGTTAAATTTTATCATAAATACGGAAATAATATGTACAAGACTGGTACAACAGGCTAATTGCGGCCGGCAACTTTGGGGCTACCTGTTGATCCCGCCCACAGCCAGCCCCAGTGACCAGGTGCACACCCTCTGTAAGTGCCCATTGTTTAAGCGTCCATCCCCTTGCTGTTTAGAGTCATAAGCAGCATGGTGCTTAACCACCAGCGTCTACAGTAATTAATCGTAGGCCCTCTCTTTATAGACTGATTTAGAGCTAAAACAATGCCAGGTCAAAGTATGTATAGTAAACATCCATTCAGCTAATTTGTACATACAGTATTATACATACACACAGTGAGAGAACAAACAAAAAAATTCCACTGTAATGTGATACATTTTTTGTATTAGCTATTGTGTGTGGCAAAAATAAATGAAGTGCCCCTTTACCTTCCAAAGAAAGAAAAGAGAGAGAGAGAAAAAAAAAGTGGGAGGAAGGGAGGGAAATCTGGTAAAGAATCATCATTTATTTAGCGCTTGGAGCAGTGCAATGTCATTTTTGGCCAATATAATATAAATTGGTGGTACATTCAGTTGTAAGTTAGCAATTCAAAAATACTACAGCAAGAATTGAAATGATTTATTAGATTGGTATAATGATGAAACCATTTAGTTTTGCATAACTAGAGTTTACTCTTCTACACACACATACACCTACATATAATATACAGACCAATTACTTCCTCCTACTGCAATCACATGTGGCACAGTTTGCCAACTGTCCCGATTAGGTTGGGACACTCACGATATTATGTCTCCTGTTCCGAGTCCTGCCCGACAGAGAAGATGGTCCTGATAGTTGACACATGAGTCATACCAGTTAGCTTCACTTAATTTAGAAAATATGCATGCTCAGCAGCTATAGACCCAACCCATGAATAATTTCTCAAGCTCTGTCTCAGAGAATGGAGCTGCCCATTAGCTTCATGGCTAATTAGAGTTATATATTGGGGGTGCGGTCAATTAAAAGAGGTACAGTTAATTTAAAAAGGGCAAGGTTACCTAACAATATCCGGCGCGCTTTGCTCGCAATGTTTGTCCCAATATTTTCCTCTGACAACTTGGCAGTTATGATATTGGTAATTAAAATGATGCAGCAGTGTTAATTAATCCTGTCCCACATAGTACTCTAAATGCTAGATTGGTAGTGACTACAATATAATTATACCATTTTCACATACAAGTGTTTACATCTAATTAGAACGGTAAGTAAAGGGTTTTACTGAAATTTATCCAAATCACATCAGAGAACACAGCTGTGAGAGCTACCAAAATACATATACTTAAACTGTACCTGAAAACAACTCTCAGTGCATGTGCGAGACAGTTATAGTAGCTGTCTTGTCTGTCTGTTAGTCTGTCTATCATGCTGTGATTTTTTTAGATTACTGACAATTTACTGTTGAATTATGTAGGTATGAACTTTACAGAATGACGATTCCATTTTTATTGTGCTACTCTTTTAAAATATCGGGCTGATTAAAAAAACACCAACAAAAACCTGAAGCAGTCAGCTCAGCATAGGTACCAGCCTTTGTGGGTAACACTAACTAGCAAATAAATTGTTGCAACTCGTGGCAGTTTTGCTTCAAGGAGTTTCACATTGATACTACCAGTGAGTGTCCCTTGCATGTCTAGCTTCTCTAACAAAAGACTGCATTTACATCCTAACATTTTCATATTGATACTTGATTAGGCATACGCCACTTAAAATTATTCTTTTGGTCTGAGAAATAATTTTGTAGTAGCTAGCTAGTGTACTGTAGTGCTAAGGATTCGCACCTTTGGTGCTTCACTGTAGTACTTATGACATGTATGAAACCGAAACAGCTAGAACCACAGAGCAATGACGTTCAACTATCTACTTTCATTATTGTAATAATGTGGGCGTGTCATCATATTATCTATGAAACTAAGATGTAAAACTAAGCCATTGTCGTGGCTCATAGCTGCTCTAAATAGAATAGTATTGACTGCGGAATGGAACAGTGATCCCATCCATGGCTCAATGAACCTAACCTTAAAAACAGTACCAGTTAAAAATAAAATATAATTTTTTTCTTAATTCAACTGAATGGAAACGTGTGATATTGGCTCCTAGACCTGAAGTGATACTATCATGTATGCTTACCAAGTAGTTCTTTATAATCAACACCTTTATCCAGACAGCAAAAGGAAATTTCCAGCCGAGAGTCACTACAAAGTGAAAGATAAAGTCAGTAATTAAACTAATAACTACTGGCTTTCTCAAACCTCTTCACTTCTGACGCAAGGTCCACTTTCTTGGAGGGCTGCAAGCCATGGTTGAGTTGGAAGTCAGCCTTGGAGGAAAACTTTCGCTTATATCTAACACGTGAAAGCAAGACACACCATATTATGCTGAATGGGGGACAACCCTATTAATTGAGCTATGTTTAATACTCGCAACCACATGGATAAGGTGCAAATAAAAGAATAAAATTTGCACCTGCAAATTTGAACCTTTAAAATTTAAGTTACACCTACCATCATCACCATCATCCATAAACAGACTCACATTTAGATATCATAGCTACTCAAATAAATATATCTCTTTAACGTACAAAGCTATAAGTCAAAAGGCTAGAAAGATAGTGAGTGCTCAAAGCCTCGATGAATGCTCTCTGAAAACAGAGAATTCTAGTGTCAAGTCTTAAAGGATAAGTATTGCAGTAGCCAACGACATTTCTAAAAAAAAGTTTTTTTTAGCATATTCTTTTAATCTGAATCAGCTCATATTCGAACGATCTAGCAAGCTCTAAACTGCATGACAAAAATACATTAGCCAGCACAACTATAGCTAGATTTATTGAAATCAATTAAAAAAATTATTACAACTAATAAGGTTGCACATTTAGCATGAAAAAAAATTGTCATGTGATGAATTTCTGGGTTGCTATCATTGATGGTTCGTAACAGAACGTATCAATAGAGACTAAATACAGCTGCTCTATAAAAACAAACAAAACAACAACAGCAAAGTTATGTTATTTTCTTAAATGTATTCTTTTTCTAATTTTACAATATTCCTTGTAGCAAACCCAGCAACTGTAGAGCAACTGTAACCAATACTCTTACAACTCAAGTCCACACCTCAAGGCTAGAGCTTAAAACAAGTAACAATGGCTATACAGCCAGTCTAACAATAAGGCCCTTCCACAACGGCTATACAGCCAGTCTAACAAAAAGGCCCTTCCACTACCTAATTTAAAAAAAGTGGAAAGCAGAAATGGTAGAAGAACTGACAGCCAACATATATCCTAATCAAGGTCTGGTGCCTCTGATGACATTTACTATAATCATTCATACCATAATTTTCATATATTTGAATACTATAATTCCAATGTAATGACATATTCATTGCCCACCTTCTATTGGTCTTTCTTGCATGTCGTGGCATGTAGGACAAGTTCCTTTGCAAATACAATGGCTACAAATCCATGTGGGCACAACATAATTTAAAATAAAATAAAAACCAGGTGTTGGCATTGTTGGGCAACATATATTGTCTATCTGTACCTTTAAGCTGTTTCTTGCTTGTAGGAATTTGTATATCTGAGTTGGTTCTATCAAAAAAAGAAGGAAAAAAAGTATTAAAAAAAATACAGTAGGCACTTCTAGGAATCCATTTTCTGTAATAATTACAGAGGCCAAGTAATATTTACATTGTTTTCTCTGACAAGATATTAGCCAATATAGATAAAAGCATATAAAATACAGCAACTTGGGTATATAGCCAGTTAACTATATACATAGTCATAGCTAGCTACCAAGTCGACAAGAAATTTCACAAGGTAGAGTAAGACTAGGTGCCTCATTTAGAAACGTACTACTTGGTAAAACTAGCCTAAGTTGAACATCTGTTAGTTCCTTTTCTTACGCCGACAAGCTACAAGCATTCTGACGGACAAGACCACGCCAGAACTTCTATAACGAAACAATCTCGCTCGATTCCTTCACCAAACTCACTTTCATAAGCTTCCAGAAACTGTTCATGGTCATTTCTAAGCCTGTGGTGGCCTTCCCCAGTAATTCTCAGTACTCTATCGCCTCCGTTAGCCATTCTGGAACTACACAACTAGTGTGAATCACAAGCACTGCTACAGCCTCACTCGAACTTTCTTCTCCCCACCCCAAAAAGAGCCACAGGCGCGCGAATGACAATTTTTCATACTTTGCGCCTCAATAATAATGCGAAATCATTTTTTTTTTCAACTGGCCTTTGCATGCAACGTGCGGCAATCTCGGCGGTAGAGATGTCGATCAATATGACCAAAGTATTTAAAACACTACAGGATTATATTTTAAAATTGAAAGTTTGATAATCAGCTATACAATTGACCCTTGCATGTGAAAAAAAAAAAAGAAAGAAGAAAATGTATAGTTAATAATGTATGGTAAAATTGTTTGTCACAAGATAAAATTATGCCATGACTGACATTTTGAATCATTAAGTATGAAATTACAAGTCACAATAGAAACAATGTGTAATATTGTAGCTATCATGAAGCAAGGGGAAATAATGGAATCCATCCTTCACACCACTAATTGGACGAAGCTGTTGTATTGGCTGATGTTCCTCTTGAGGATGTCCTGACAGGGCCCGAGCACACGCTCAAAACGAGCACGGTCAAGCTTGACACACTTCAGAGTGGATTTAGCAGTGACTGTAGCTGCACGAGGTCTCTTTAACAGCAGAGCAATCTCACCTAATTGAAAAGAGAAAGAGAGAAATAGTAACAGCAGAGAATATAGTATATTCTGGAAGATTTTAGATTAGCTAGCAGCATAGCTTGGGAAAGAGAATGTTATGCTAACCAAAGTAGTCTGAAGGTCCCAGATGTCCAACTTCCACATATTCTCCATCTTCTGTCTTTCTCTGGAGTACCACAGCTTGACCCTGGAATATAAAGTAAAAGAAAATGCTCCATGGATGATGCTCAACAATTGCTTCCAGGACTATAGTCAGTATATTTATATACTGATAAGTGAGGATTACTCAACAAAATATAAGCCATAAAACAACAAATCAAGCCAAGCCCTGGAGAATAAGTTTACACATCAAAGGAGAAAGTAAACATAGTAGGATTATAAATATATACATATGTATATTATATGTATATATATATACACATACACACATATACGTACATAAATACATAATATATGATCAGGATTCTATCTTGTGAGCTATGGAGTAGGAGTGAACTTGTCCTTCAAACTTATCATCCCTCCTCCCTCCTTCCCCCCCTCCCCCCCCCCCCTTCCCTCCCAAAATAATAATAAAAAAAAAAACAGCAACAACAACAAAGTACCTAGTCACATGCAAGCAATCTGATTGGTCTGTTGTGTGAATCTTTTAAGTAGAATGATGCTCTGCAGCATTTAGAAATAGAGTAAATCGGACACTCATTGCTGCACTCTAGGCTTTACCATCACTCATTGCTGCACTCTAGGCTTTACCATCACTCATTGCTGCACTCTAGGCTTTACCATCACTCATTGCTGCACTCTAGGCTTTACCATCACTCATTGCTGCACTCTAGGCTTTACCATCACTCTGTTTGCTTGTTTGGTTTGGATCTTGCTACGTTCTACAGTTTAAGTTCGGGTATTGTGAATTGGCAAAGTTTCTAATCCTTGGCCTCTGGTAGTGAGGTGTTACAGCTAGAGCCTCAGATTCCTAAATGCAGCAGATTCACAATTTGAATGCTGTATGTGTACGCTGGCTGTCATGGCTGAACGCTAATAGCAGTATTTAATATAAAATTTCCCCTTTTCCCTTGTTGATTCTATACATATTAGGGCAGTGGACTTGCCTAATCTTTTCAAGCCCCCCCCCCCCCAACCAAAATAATAAATAAAAAAATTCTAGATAGAACCCTGATAAAGTATTGCCTTTTACTGGTAGTATAACATCAGATAAAGGGTAAATGGGCTCTTATTGGAATCAACTGTTTAACAAGTAAATTTCTCCATCATTTTTATTCTGGATGTAAAATTAGACAGAACAAAACCTTCAAAGAGTCATTTACATATTCACACAGGCATAACATTAATTTTTAACTAAATGAGAATTATTTTTATTGGTTATTATTTTCTGCTTCAACTATTTCACTATCAGTTGATAGTAATGTCTCAAATAACAGCAAATAGTCAGCAGGGATTCATTCAGGATTTTTCGCTAGAGGGGAGGGATTTGTAAAGCCAAAAAACTGAAAAGGAGGGCATCAAAGCTTCATAATTAGTGTCTTAAATGCACATAAAGAGGACTAGGACTTATATTAAGTGTTGGAACAAACTAACCTTAAAGAGTAAGGCTATAATTTTTCGCACTTATACTGACAAGCCGAGGTAAAAAAATTTAGGGGGGGAGGATTCATTTTAGGGGGGAGAGAGAATCCCAGGGCTCCCATCATCTATATGAAACCCTGGTCAATATTGCCCATATGCTTTCAAAATTCTTCTTAGATAAAAGCAAGTACAGTATATGCTCATTAGTCCTGGCCACAATACTATAATTCCATTTTTAGACCAGGTTCAGCGATTTTAGCAATCAATTTGACAGCACACTGTATTCCTTGCAAACTTATCTTTTATAAACAAGTCGTTTTTTATCCTTCAAATATCAACCAACTTAGAGCTAGGTTTGAAGGTTTTATTAGATTCATAACTTCAATAAAGGATCAATTTTGCCAAAAGCAAAGTTGAAAACATCTCACTCAAGTCAGACAAGATACACAACTAGTTGGTCAATAGGTACAGCACTATAATCCAAGCCCTCAACCCTCTGCCAGTACTGACCCTGTGTACAGTCCCAAGGCCCAAGGTGAGATAACCACACAATAAAATGAAACTACATATAATACTGATGTGTATTACTGTGCTAAAAGGGACTACATGTAAGTCATTAGAGTGACTGATAGATCCAGCTGCTGTAGGTGAAGCTACAACACAACCTCTAGCCTCCTCCCATGTCTCCCATGCATTGAAGTGGGGTTACAGCCTCCCTTTGTAAAGCTACAGGACTTATTGGTCAGTGGGAGTAGCCTAATGAGGGTGGCATGGATCATGCATAGTTCTATTACATACCAACCTAAGCATTAGGTTAGAAACTCCCATGCAGTCCCTTCAGCATAACAATACCAATAATGCTCTTTCATAAAATGTGATAATGGCCACCCAGATAGACACCAATTCATATGCTAATAGCATGTGCTTTTGAGTCCATAGACTCAAATAGTATTATCTGAGTCAGTATCAGGCAGGCTTGGTTTCAGCTTCCTATTGATTGTGTTAATCAGACTTGCTCATCTCCAAACAGTGCCCATCAAAATCACCACACAATTCTGTAACAGCTGCTCAGGAGAATTGATACCTCTCTCTGGGAAAGGACTCACACAAATTGGTGCATGTACGTATATCAAGACAAGAAATTTGGAATAGTAGGTATGACTAATTTATTTTAATTATGCCTGCAAGTCAGTATAGGCTTTTATACCAACACATATACACAATCAACTACAATTGGTAGCAATGAAGGTGCAAAGTTGACACCACTCCTCTAAATGAACCCCCCTCAAGTTGTACGATGTAAGACTACCAGAAGAATATTATTTATTGGTCACGCAAATTGTTAATTGTCCCACTCCCGCAATATCTAATCTATGAATTGTTAATTATGAAAAGCATTTGTTTTATGATAGAGATTACTAATTAAAATAGCTCAAAACATTCTCAGACATGCCACTGCAACAAGTTAAGACTATTTCAGTGAAATAGCAATTTAGGGCCTCCTACAACATCACTATAACACAATGTAATGATCTGTCACTTGCAGAAGTGGTTTTAGCAGTCTGCTGATAATATAGACGAGCATCCAGCCAGCTATTTAACCAAAAACTGCTTTATAGTTAAAGAAAGTTAAAAAAAAAAAAAACTCATGAAAATGATTTCCTTGGATGACATTGCTCTGGTAAGGTATTGTCATTGCAGGTCACCGTCACTGCTACAGTCACCGTAGGATGACAAAATCACTGAGTACCAGGGATAGAAGAAGAGATCAGGACAGTCAGGTCACGACCTGATCAATCTGCCATTCAGTACTACTGCTCAGCTTCACTGTCAAGTTGTCCATTGCCCCATGCCATGGGGAATTTGAGGGTCTCTCACCTACTTTTGTAGGTGTGTCCTATACTCTTATTACACCCACAGGAGCTAAATGTGTGAGTTTATCAGAACCATAGGAAGCCAATCTAAACTTAGTCAATGGAACCACACCCACTACGATAATATCAGCCCACCTACAATCACACTTAGCAGCAATGCTTGACATTAATCTACACAAGATCACAGATATACACGGTGCACAGTGATAATAGTCCTGTGATCCTTTCACTCTCTCTAGCTGTCCAGCAGATCTCAATGAAAGTAGCATGTAAAGTTTCAAAAAGTGATAACAAATGCTGGTCACATTTCAGATGAGTGAGTATTGCATATTTAAAGTAAATCCTCTTCAACAGTTCAGAGTTATGTCGTATGATGGGGCTGAATTTAATTGTTACTTGTACTATAGATCAGTTGTAGGTTGAAGCTTAGGTTGTGTAATGGTTGGATACAATGGTGTCACAGAATCAATTAATTTCTGATTTTTGTTTTTGTTTTTGTTGTTTCTTTGATCTTTCATTGTCAATCAATTTTTCATCCTTATTCCTTCATACACATTGTTTCTTTCTTCCTCCCTATTGCCCTCAAACCCCCCTCCCTCCCCAACCCCTTTGCTGAGACCATTATTGTAGGGCTGTCCAGACATAGAGTAATCCCATGGAATGCCCCATCAAAAATATACTTTTTCATTATCTGTTGGAAAACTTACTCATGGTTGAATAGTCAGGCTAGCATTTCGTCACATGACTAGTACACCCAATGTCGAAGTCATCAGGTTATGTTTATTTGGACTTATTAATAGAGCATTACATATTCCCATACCTTATGGAATACTTTGCATGAACAGGCCTTAGGAGATGAAGCAACCTAAATGGCCATGGTGATACAAGTTTTGCCATGGTGGGAGCGGCAGTACACATGATATTAAGTGAACCACAGCTTCTAAAAAGTAGTGTTTAGGTATGGTATTACCACTGAACAGTCCCACCTGCCAGGACAAGTTATTCATTTCTCTTATCAGTTCTACATAAAGTGAGGTAGGAACTGTAGCGGGGCCTGCTGCTGCTACATTCGAACTGGAATAAAATGAAAGGATCAATAAACCACAAAATTTTCTTGCACATGATCAAACCATTTTTTGCAGCTCATATTTGTCCCCGAGTCTCCTCAGCTTCAGAAACTCAGTTGTAAGAAAGCTATTTCCTTACAAGCTTGAAATTCATATTTTTTCCTTTTTAAACTTAGTTAAAAGGGACTTTTTTTGACAACACTTAGTGAGTGAGTCATAAGCGTTTCACTATTCACTTCCTGATCCTAACTCTTTGGATTACTCGTGTACTAAATAGTGCATGGTAAAGTTTAATTGAGTTTAAATGATCAGTTCCTGAAGTGATTTAGGGATGTAGAATCAGACAGTGAACAAGGGGATTGTTGCACTGTGACTTTCTTATTCCTATTCCTTCTTGAGAACCCCTGAATCCAGTTTTGACTTTTTTTTTTTTTTTGCTAAACTTATAGAAGAACAGATTATGTTGGGTGTGGAGGAGTCTTTGAAGGTAGTTCTTCTATGGATTGTTAGCCTTTACAGCACCAGTGGATGGAATGAGACCACTTTATTGAGTGTACTGCTGAGTTTGAAGACTTCTGAATGGACTGTGAGAGTGCAGTGTTTCTACTTTCCAGCTAGATAGTCAAATAATTTTTTTTTATATTTATGTCTCATTTCATCATGCTGAAGCGATTTAAGATGGACCTTGGTAACTCAGACTTTTTATATAAAAACTTGGAGTTAGTTAAATGCGAGGTAGAAGTTATGTATAATTTGACAATCTAGTAATATTAGTAAAACCACATTGCGTAGCATTTCAACGACTAGTCTGTGTGCAGTCAAGCTTGAAGCAATGAGTAGACCCCTCCCTGGTCTTCAAACTCAGCAGTACACTCGATAAAGTGGTCTCATTCCACCCACTGGTGCTGTAAAGGCTAACAATCCATAGAAGAACTGCCTTCAAAGACTCCTCCACACCCAACATAATCTGTTCTTCTATAAGTTTAGCAAAAAAAAAAAAGTCAAAACTGGATTCAGGGGTTCTCAAGAAGGAATAGGAATAAGAAAGTCACAGTGCGACAATCCCCTTGTTCATTGTCTGATTCTACATCCCTAAATCACTTCAGGAACTGATCATTTAAACTCAATTAAACTTTACCATGCACTATTTAGTACATGAGTAATCCAGAGAGTTAGGATCAGGAAGTGAATAGTGAAATGCTTATGACACACTAAGTGTTGTCACAAAAATTACCTTTTAACTAAGTTAAAAAAAATATGAATTTCAAGCTTGTAAGAAAATAGCTTTCTTACAATTCAAGAACAATTCATGTCTTTTGGAGATCATACATGTATATGGTCTCCAAATGCTCACCGAGCAATTAGTATTGTTGCCTTCGGGGAAATGATGCAATTGATGTAGCGTAATAGGCAATTGCACAACATCATGTGATCCATAACATGAGCAAAAATTGGTGAAATGAAATGAAACAGAAAACCTATCATTCATTATATCAGAGACAGGGGTTAATTAATCTAGGAGGGCGAGACAGAGCTTTCGCTATCTTAAGGGGGTCACAACTTTCATACATAATTAAGATGGTAGAGGACTTCTGATTTAATCATTTGCAGTCACCTTCATTATTCACATTTTAACTTTGCTTTTTGCTTATGAAAGTTTAAAATATTTCAAGGGGGGGAGGGCGAGCACCCCCTGCCCCCTTAAATAAATCCCTGAGAGAGAAGTTCTTGCATTCATTTATTGCTGAACATTGTCAACGAAAAGTTGTTTTTTTTAATTTAAAGACGAAAATAAGAAATTGTAAAGAACCAGTGAAATAGATTATCTAATACATTATGGTAGTACAACAAACAGACCCTAACTATTATTACCTCTACTATAATGAAGAATTCTTCCCCAGATTCTCCCTGAGTCACAATATCCTCTCCCTCCTGGAAGGTGCACGGCTCAAGTGCATCAGCTACAGTCAAACGCTCCCACTTGTCAAGGGATTCTGGACATATAATAAACAACAACAACAGTAAAAAAAAATTAAAGAGTTAATAAATAAAAATATTGGACTCTACATGATACCCAGCGTCCCAGAAATAGCTCAAGAATGGCACAAGGTAACCAGATCCACATACCTGGGACCTGATACGGCTTCAAGAATTAGAGGAAAAATAGATTACATAAACTCTAGTGTATCTAGTATCATAATACTATGGGCACAAATGTGTGACCATTCATGGAAGTGACAAGAAATCACCTCACTCTGATTACGATATGCAAATATTTAAACAGACTATGGAGTAATACAGTTCACGTCCTATCTCTGTGACAGTTGAAGCTGTCAATCTGAAAATTTTAAACAAAAAAACAACAACAACAAAAACAAACCAAAAAAACAACAACAACAAAAAAACAACAACAACAACAACTCAATCTTTTATAGTTTAACCTAAGAACTACTGTGCCATGTCGTAATCTATCTATTCATACATTTTATTAGAAAAAAGAGAAGGTGTGTGCATGTGTGTTTATACAGCACTCGGTAAAGAGTCACTGTTCTCATTCGAGAGCATGTGAAGAGAAAGATACTGTTAGTGCTTCCATGGACCCCTTACCCAAGATGGAAACCTTCTCCAAAAAGGACTCATAGAGCTTCCTTTTCCTGATGGTGCTTCCCATGAGGATGCGTCTGTATGTGTCTCTGTCAATAGCCCACAGCTTCACATCTGTCTTGGCCTTAATGGTGGCAGCACGAGGAGTGCCATAGATCAGAGCCAGCTCACCAAAGCTGCCCGTCTCCCCAATGCTGCCAATCATTTCTTTGTTCACTATAATCTAAAAAATAAAGGGGAATATAAGATTTATGGCTATGATAGAAAATTATCAAAACAACTGAATACCATCATAAGGGATAAAACAACAACAATAAACAACAACAAAACAACATCCTTCTTTTTCTCGTATTGGTTTGGGTCTTTGTTTAACTCTTATTGTCTGGAAATAAGCGAACGTTTAGAGTGTCTCGCACATTATGAGGTCTAATTTAAAATTATTGATGGGCCAGCCCCTCCTAACACTCCACCCACCTCCCCACCCCACAACACACCTCTACTTCTCCAGAGTCAATGATGTAGAAATTGTCCCCTTCATCTCCTGCACAACAAAACAGACAATAGAGTAGTTCTGCATTTCACCGACTAACAGTGGGATTGTAGTAGTATGACTGCGGATGAACACAATCAATAGTGCCATGTACTGTTATCTGAACATGGGATACTCCAGAATGGCTATGATAGCTAGCCATATGATGTACTGACTAAAGCTCGTTTTTTTGGATCAAAACACAGAGTACATATCCAATCAAAAATTGTGTAAAAACCCTCCTTGGATTTAAAACTAACACAGCAGCATACTTACCTTTAACCTCATCAACCTTGTGTTTGTAAAGTACCAGTTAGTTTTGAATATTTTACTGGGTGATTGGAGCATTGAAAGCTATTATGCTGACCTTGCTATTCAAACCTTTCAGCCATTTTGGTGGTACAGTCATTTCGGACATACTGTCATTTCAGACATACAGCCATGACCCAAAATAACCCCAACTTTCTCAAACATTGCAGATAGCATTGAAATGCTGCCATGACTACCAGCAACTTAAGTCAACCTTGAGAAAATGGCTTCTCCAGGATGACAAACTAGTGATAGGCGCAAGATATATACAGCTATCAGACAACAGAAGGAAAATATTTTTATAAATTTATGCTCTAGGACCATAAGTAACAAGATTACTAAAGTTAACAAAGTATACTCTGTTTTTTGTGGGGCACACAGTGAAAGCTAGCTTACAAGTTGACTGGAGAAGGAGGGGAAAAAAAAAAAAAAAAAAAAAAAGTTTTAAAATATAATAAACCTTCTCTTCACCGCAGTTTCAGAGGTGTCAGATACTATAAGGGGTAAAGGATCGTCGTGCTTGCCATATTCCGCCCTATAAAAATGTAGCTTGTCTGTTCACTCAATTACTTTTCATTAGTACACTGACCTTGTTGAATAATGATTTCTCCAGCATTAGTCTTGGTGGCAAACATGGCATCAAATATATCACTGCAACACAATATGTACTGATAGTCAAGGAAATATAATGCTAACAAGACTTACTTGCGCTCATCCTCGTCCAGATGAGAAAAAAGAATGTTTCTCTTGATGGCTTTCTGGAGTGCTCCCATAGTTTTGTAGTCTTTAGGAATCACCTACAGAGAGAGAGTGCATACAGGCAGTTAGGCATGACCTGGTGCTGTGGATGAATTGCCAGAGTGCAAGCATGCATACAGTTTATAAGTATTACATGAAATCATACATGACCTTTACACCCTCATCATATTCCATATGGTGATTGGAATAGAAGAGAAAAAAATGGAATATTAACAGCATGAGCTGGGAGAGCAACCCAGCCAGACGCAACTTTAGTCAGAATGTAAATAAATAAAATTGAAGTGAAAGTTAAATGCTACTTGAGATGACAAATATAACAAACCGCATGATAGAAATGCTAAATGTTCTGTCTGTCACTCAAGGTTCACCACAATACTCTAACCAAGTCCTACATATAGACATCACTCATTTACAAAATTCAGTCATCCCTGAAGATCAAGCAGGGCTGTATTTAAGGGAGGGGGGGGGGGCAAAGGAAGGAATTGCCCTCCCCCCTGATCTTGTGAAAAGCTTTCGCCCCATCTAGAATACCTTCTGTATTAGCACTTAAATCAGCATATTGTGCATGTTTTAAGTACTGTAAGGGTCTCTTTTAGAGCAGAATATGTCTGTATTTGCCCATTCTAAAATTCAAGAAAATTGTTTCTGGCCCTCCTAGACTAGTTTTCCGTATGCAGCCATGTCAAGTAATTTACCATCTGGGTAATATTTACTACTACCAGTCTCACTCACAGTTATTACAACATTGATGCAAGAGTAGAGCACAGAAATGCTACTATGACAGTCTTTCACAATATACAATATATCTATCTCTCTCGCACAACTGAAAACTATATGACTCGCACACGAATTTAGAACTAAATTATAGTATACTTTCAAATTACTGCATTACAAGTTTATATTTCGATTCCTCATAAAACACACACTCCACAAGCCATTGAACTAGTATGGCTAGTAAAACTATCAAAATAAGGAAGTTTAGGTAATTGATAACCAAACAAAACTAGAACTGTCATCTGGTTGCCATCAAATGTTGTAGAGATATGTAGACATAACTGCAGGCACAGATCTGTACTCCTCACAGGAGAGAGCAACACATAACTAGTACTGAACATTGTAAAGTCACTCAGTATAATCCAGTGACAGTCAATATACTGTAGGAGAGTCAATTAAGATTCCCTTGTTGTATTAAAAGAAGTTTGTTTCATTATTGATACTTTTGCTATAACAAATAAAGTCGTGACCTTTTCATTTTCTCCACATGAATACTAGCAGTGAAGCATTCAGAACTCATACCTTTGGTAAATGGATAAAAAAATTAAAAAAATAAAAAATAAAATAAAAAGACAACCTATGCCATAGCAATACACATATATAATATTTGGTGAGCAAGAAAACCATAAATATAGTATTAGGAGTGAATAATGTGCATAAAACATTGTTACATGTAATGGACCCATACATGTGGGTGCTTTTTTTTTTCTCAAAAAAATATAGCTTTTAGGTTCTAGCCCTCAGTTTCTTCTGGTACTACAATATTAAGCAAGTCTTGCTTTAAGTCCTCAGAAATGCTTCATTTCAAGTCACTAAAAGTTGCTGTGAGTGGTTACAGTGGCATTGAAACCCTTTACCAGACATAATTTTTAAAACTCTGCTGTTTCTTTAGTAGTCCAGTGCTTGTTGTTAAGAGGCACTGGTAATTCAGATTTTAAGAATGGGTTAATATTAAGGAAGCCACCGCTACACAGGAAACATGAGTTAAGCATGTAATTCTTACAAAAACTCTGGCCTTATTTTTTTGTAGCTGAGTGCTTGTTGTAATTAGTTACTGGTAATTCAGATAGTCACAATTCCTTTAAAATTAGATACTACAGAAGCTACCACTACTTGGAAAATTGAAGCAGGAGAGTAATTTCATATTTGTTGGCTAAAACTAAAATTAATGGTCAACTGCCACATACTGTACTTAAAAAAAAAAAAAATTGTCATCCAACAAATATACCCTTGTATTTAGCCATCTCTATTCACTATGTAAGAATTCAACCAACTGGCTGTGAGTAAATCAAACACAACACATGTTATCAAACCATAAGTGATCATTAACAAGAGGAAACCGGTACATATATAACTAAGATAATGGTACTTGGCTCTGAAGATTGAGAGTTCAGAACCTTACTAAACTACAAGATCAAAACACATCACCATCTCAACGCTCTTGATTCAAATGGAAACCACCTTTTTCCTACGCTGACTGTATCTCTCTTTGGGGGTTGGGTGGGGGGGTGGGGGGGGGGGGGGGGGGAGGAGATGTGTTATTCTGGGCATGCCGTCCCAATGCCCCTGCACATTAGCACTATGATGCTTTATCCAACACGAGCTGTCAATTAAATCGCATCGAGGAATGGAGTGCTAGTTCTGTACCTAGCGATGGCTGTGGGGATTCGAACCCCTTTAATTAGCAAGTAAGTGCAATTGGTCTTCAAGTTTATGTTTATTATGGCACTTGAATGTGTTTATTTATTTTTAATTCCAAAAATCTTACTATTTCCATTGACATTATCACAATTTACAAGAATATTTCAGCCCCATAAAAAATTCTCTAGTTTACCTTGTATAACTATATTCTGTTCGAATTACCAAACATTTTCTGTAAATGAAGTAAAAAAAAAAATCTAACCACTGAAGTTGTAAAATGTAACAATCAAACTTATCTTGGCGTTTCTTTCAACTAGTCATTGGGACATGGCATGTTTCAGTGTATGAGTCACTTTTAAAAGGACAGTACATTGCATGTGGGATTTAATTTACCTAGTCCTTCTCTTTAGAATCATTATATAGTTCCACACAAAGAAAACTATTCGAATTCCCGCTGCACAGACTCTATTTATATATGTAGTTATTTATTTATTTGTGAGGAATTACACAAATTATGAACACATGAAAGTCTATATAATCAGGATGGGAGAAGGGAAAAGTATTGAATTATGACATTTTTCTCCCTACCCCTTCATAAAATGAATTCATTATAAGCTGAAAAAACTTGCTCTCTGATTATTATTATTATTATCATTATTATTATTATTAGTAGTAGTAGTAGTAGTATTTCATGTATTCACACTATATATTATAGTCTCTCATCATACTTTAGGGTGACAATAAAACTCTCAAAGAGGGTCAAAGGTCAAAAGCTTGTCAACAATGTATCTTTACCTTCTTCACATAGCTGGTGGCCTGTTCTTCCGTCATGACACTGCCACTTACTGCTCCTCTGCGATTTCTAGGCTTCCCTGTCATGAGGGGTGGGATATCACTGTCCAAGGGAGACACGCCACTATTCTCCTAATGTGAACAGTATTAATTGGAGCTCATTATACAGTGTGTAGACGAAATAAAACTTGAAGTTCCCAATCTATATAGCTATACCCTACCACAGCCTACTGTTAGGCTTTACGTTCCACTCGCTCACCCTTTCAATCTTGTCAAAGTAATCCTTGAGCCATTTGTACGGCTGAGCAGGACGCTCCTGGCAGATTTTGGCAATACAGTTCTTGAGAATGTCCTGTATTCCGTATTTCTGAATGTAATCCTCACAGTCTTTCACGCTAGCTTGACTCGCCATGACTAATGACCAGGGCAGTGGACGGACAGAGTCAGAGAGTCACAAAATAATCAGTATACAGGCAGCCGAACACTTTCACACTTACGAAACCTCAGTTTACGGGGGACCACACAGAGATCGATTATTATGGCCGTCATCGTGACGCGCCATGACCTAACCACCTTCCTTTCATTGCGTATTTACGTTACGTTGACCGTTTCAAGTAAAACACATACACAAAGCAGTGCTGGCAGAAATAACTTGGTGATGATAATTTGATGGAATTACACATAAAAACTATTACTACACTAATTGGTAGTCTGTCTTTGCTGCACAGCTTGCTGTAAAAGTTGCTTTCCTATGAACTGTCCTGCCATTTGAGTAATCTTTGCTCCTGCATCTCTTCGGCACTTGACATAACCCACAACATTAGCTCCATTCAGAACAATAGCCACAACAGTGATCAGCTACAGAAAGGGAAACAGAAAGAGAATCTAATTAAAACAACACAACACTAGTATATAGTAAATAAACCACACAGCGTAATACGACTCTTTAAGAACTTTACAATTTACAAACCAAGATGTGTAAATATAAGGAGTATTATTTCCCACTCCTCTCTCCTCTTCAAAATTAATCCATTATTATTCTCTCTTCTCCATCTGCCCAACCAACCACCCCTTCCAAAATGAAAACAACTTAACAAAACCTACGTACAGCCCACTCAAAGTTCATCTTAATGACTGCAGTGAACAGACAGAATATCCACAGTAATGGAGAGCCAAACAGCGCACCCCAGAATATCACGGACTCCGGCCCACTGTGTGACACCTGCACGCACATGTGCACATACATGTACATGTAGAGAAAGGAATCATCCTAAAATCACTTAGAACACTTCTCAGCAATGAGAAACTTAGTAGCATAGAATCTAATAAATTCACAAGACGTTTTGATGTGTCGCAGCTGTAACCAGTTATGTGATGTAAAAAATTAAGTGATTGTCATTTTACAAACTAAACGTCCTGTGAGTTACTGTAGCTTGTTAAATATTAAAGAATTATTCATAAGTAGTAATGAAAATCTATGACATTAAGAACTTAAAAGGTGTGCAACAGCCACAATTAGGTCAATTCTTAGAAATACAATCACTCAGAAACATGTTCACACACACACACACACACACACACAGGTCTCCAATTGACTGAAAATGCCGTGTAATGAGAGAGGTAGGAATGAAATTGTCCATAGAAATGAGCTAATGATTCCTACAATGCAACTTGTAAAAGTAGAAATCTTTCAACACACTGTGGCATGAAGCCTTCCTGCTATGCCATCAAAAATAAATCTACACCTGAAACACAACATGGTGTCTTTAATAAACACACTTGAGCAAAGAATAAGGAAGAATCGCCACAGAGAAGTCTGGGGAGCGAAAGAGCATCACTATGGGAAGTCGGGAGGGCGGGAAGGGGGGGGGGGGAGGCGAATCACTATGGAGGTCAGGAGAGGGAATCACTATGGGAAGTGGGGAGCGAAAGGGAATCACTATGGGAGGGTCGAGGAGGGGGGGGGGGGGGGGGGGGGGGAGGGGGGGAGAGCGAATCAAAGAGAGGAATCACTATTGTAGGTCAGGAAAGCGAATCACTATGGGAAGTGAAAGGGAATCACTATGGGAAGCGGGGATCGGGAGCGGGGGGGGGGGGGTGGGGGAAGATGGAACACTATGGGAGGTTCGGGGAGTGACTACTAGGGAGTCAGGGGAGTGAATCACTAGAGAGGTGGGGGGGGGGGGAGTGAATCACTATGGGAGGTCAGGGGAGGAATCACATGGGAGGGGGGGGGGGGGGGGGGGGGAGTGAATCACTATGGGAGGTCAGGGGAGTGAATCACTATGGAAGGTCAGGGGAGTGAATCACTAAAAGGAGGTTGGGGAGAGCATGGAATTAGTTAACTAATCATCTTCATTTAAGACAGGGACAGCTAGGTAATTAAGTCAAAGACTAAACAGATGTATCTCCCTCCAACCCCCATAGGACCAAACACTCATTAGGCAGCTGCTTCATACCAACACTACACTACAAACTAGAACATAAGTGGAGTTGTCAATATTTTTGCCATCTTCACAAACAGCACGGATCTATCACTGAGAGTGTCTGGTCTGTCTAAGTAGGTACACAGAAGTCATTTGCATTTGAAGGCTTTCTTTTGGCTTGTTACAAAGAGTGCCAAAGCAACACGATTAAAAACAACAAACAAACAAACCATGTAAGTGCCTATCACAAAGACAGCAATCATTTCCACAGACAGACACACTTTCAAAAGGTTCAAGGTACAGCAAATAAGTACTTCTAAACTGAGAGAGAAACTAAATTATACACCAGTAATGATGAACTTCTTACTGCAGCTAGAACTATTCAAGTATTTAAAAGTGTAATGGTCAACTCCTAATGGTTGCTGAGTGTTTGAAAGTGAATATACTAAATGAGAAGTGAGAGATAAAATTTGGCGAATGTGTCAGAGACAAGAGGCCTAGCTGCAACCATACCAAATCAACTACATCCACGTAGTCACACTTTCTTCTAATTGTGACAGGCACGCCTAAGATAAACTAGAATTGAGCATCACAGAGACTTCACTCCTAGCAATGTCACTTCTGCCCTACCTTTTTGGACTCAAACATCCATGTACTGGTGCCATCCTCCTCTACTTTGTTCCACCATCGAAGGCCCACCAGCAATCTCCCCGATATGTTTTTCACAGTCCAGAAATCAAAAGCTAAGAGTAGCACCACTGTTAGAAATAGTTCAACAAAGTGTCCACTGAGGAAATTTGAGAGTATCAGATATACTATTAGAGCTGAGGCTCTGAAAAATACGTGAAAAAAGGCTGTTAATGGATACCTACAAAAAAAGAAAAGAAAATAAATCACACATTAATGCCCAACACATACTTTTACCTTACTCTGGCCTGCACTTCTCCAGAGTTAAAACTTGATGCTACATCATCCGCCATCGTTTGTTTTCAAGATAATTTTTAAAAAATAGCTCCACACCTTACCAGTTTATCAAGAGATTGAACTTTAAACCTTTCTCCGCGTACTGGTTCACGGTTGGTAAAGGGTTTCGCTCCGCGAGGCGAATGGTTCTGAGAAATGAAAATTTACTGCTTTTTAACTTTGTACTACTATAATTTACAATTGATGTACAAAAATTAAAGTCATATATCATAAGAAATCTATGTATTATAAAATCTACAGTAGCCATGGACCAATTATCTCACATATTTCGCTATGGATAAGAAGCTACACATTATGATTAAAAAATGTGTCATAAATAAATAGCTACAACAAAACAGTATCAGTTCACAGTAGCATAGAGATCTTCATCTTCCTCATAAGTGCTAGGGGCCACAGACTGATCAGGTGATCCTGTACTCTCATTGATAACTTTGGTCAAGGCCTTCGTCCACTCTTCTTTCTCTTCCGGAGAATCTGCTAGAAGAGGAAACCCTCCTCCTCCACGGCCTGGCACATGAAGCATGAAGATGTGCATTCTGTCCACCAGTTTGGCGGGAACGTTCTCATCCACATAGTATCCATCCAATGAGCTCCCGAGTATTATCTCACCATGAGCATGTGGGTCCTGCATATTGAATGTGAATGACATGCATAAAGGAAAGTTTTTCCTATGACCTCCTTATAATTATAACAAAACATGGCAGCTTTTGTAATAATGGTGGCATATATATACATATATATTATGTGCTCACAAATATGCCATATGTTCATGTACACTCACATATATAGATATATATGTATATAGACATACTACTATAGACTTAATAGTCTCACCAATCAATTCTATGATTGGTAGTTGTAATATAATTTAGCTTTGTTCAGACACTGTTCTCTTCAATCAGCATTTAAGGTCTGATGTAACATACCTTGAAGTAAACACAAGGAAACTACTGGTACTTATTTAACTGTTGATCTATACCTGCACTGCAGGGAGTTGAGAGAGCACTATCCATAACCAATAACCTGGCATAAACTACAATCTGTGAAATTCATCGTACGGGTGTGAATGCATATCAGGTCTTATTTATACTAGTTGTTGGTCGAGTTTGTGTGGCCAGTTAAAATTATTTATTGTATTTTGAGGCACAGATGGTTGCAACAAAATTTTACTATATTCTCACCGAAGGACGTTCATAGTATCTCAGAGAATTCTGATCCAGAACAAAAAATCTCTTTTGCCACTTCTATAGTTAGCACATAAAAAAGAAGAAAAAGAAGAAGAAGAAGAAGAAGAAGAAAATTAAAAAAAGAAAAAAAAGAAATAAAAAAGAAAAAAGAAAAAAAAAGAAGAAAAACAGCAAACATGAACCAGCAAATGGGAGGGACAGATAAATAACCTACTGCTTGGTTAGGAGGCATTTTTTCTAGATATCCAAAATGAACGAAGTCTCTTGAAGCTTTCTGGGCTATCTATACATATTTGTATTGAGTTAATTAGAACAGTGTATAATACAATACACATTAATTTATTGTACTCACAATTTCTTGTGGTCTCTCTGGAAAGGTATCCTGCAAAAGCTTTATCTTGGCCATTCGAATTGCACAGAACCAATCCATTATTTCCTATGTATAACTCATTTACTATAATTTTTATTATAGCAATTTTGCAGTGTTAAATACCTTCCCACTTTCGGCATAAACGAAAATGTTTCTTGTTTTTCTGACGCGGGGATCGTGGAATGCTATCAGCATGGTATTGCTCCTAGCCTCCATCCCTGGAACTTGCAAAGTCGCGTTCAGATGACTCAGGGGAATGCAGGCTTTTGGTGACTTATCCTTAATAGTGAAAAAAATGGAGCAAAAATTATGAACAAATTCCAGCCAAACAGACAAATAAACCACAAAACAAGAAAACAATACTTTGTGATCATTCTGTCTTTGCCTAGTTGTGATAGTGGACATTAAAGTACTTTATCAGGGAGTGCTTAGTTAAGATTTGAAACCTGGTAGTTGATATAGTAGGACAGATAGTCTCTGGTCAACACAAACCAGCGGTTCTTCCACTCATCTGCATCTTTCTTGCGTTTAGTAAGATATCCTTGCCTTGTACCTAAAAAACAAAACAAGAACAGCAATGAAATAGAATGATATTTTGAACTTGAAAATGTGCAATAAGTTTAAAAATTTCGGTCTGTTGACCTTCATTCGTGATTACAGCTATATTATATATCAATAAAAGCTTATATCACTGATGAAGGTCCACAGACCTAAAAATTTGATTATTTTCAATTGAACTTATTGCGTATTTTCAAGTTCAAGAAATCATTCTATTTCATTACTAAAGAAGCTATAACTAGTGGTGTGCTTGAGCACAAATGGCGAGCGACTACACTTATTGTTAAACGATTGATTTAACAACTAACATTCAAACTACTAAAATAAAGTCGAGTTGTTAAATTACGCATATGCGGTAAAGGGGATTCAATGCCATAGTAACCGCTCCCCTCTCAACTGTTTGAATTGAAAGAGAAGCAACAAAATCAAGTCACGTTATTTAAACTTTTTCTTTGTGATATTCTTAATAGTAGTTGTAACACACAATACTTTCACACAACTGAACTTACCTACGCAAGACTTACCTTCGTGGTTCGTCTAGTGGACAATGAATTTTCAAGTAAATACTGTTGCGTAGGGCTTATAACTGTGACAATAGCGTATTAACTTACCACCGCCACTAACTCGAATAGAAATGGAGCTCCCATAAGTTTTTAGTTTTAACTGCACCCGCAAAACAATTCAAAGCGGTAAACAATTCAATTTCTAAGGTGATACGGGTAATGATCGCTAAACCGGAGAATTCTGTTTAGTGAAGTTTGGGACGGGGTCGAACACGGAGTGAACACAAAAATACGCGAGGGTCAAAGTACAAAATGACATACGTACGTCCAATAATATATATAAATAAACAAACATCCCCGATTTTCAATTGTGTTACCCCTGTAAGTGTCTTGCTCACTCCGCTCGCTCGCCAAATAAATATATATGATGTATTTATAGTTAAATAGTATATGTACGTATGTAGTAATGAGGCTTTATAACAACATCAGTATTATAATCAAATGAGCGTTCACAGTGTGGATTAGTAAGTATACTAGTGATATGCTTCAGCACAAATGATGAGCAAGCTGACCTAGCCAAAGTAATGCCACATATAGAAACTTCATTTTAAATGTCTAAATAATAATATAATTTCAATTATTTCTATTTATATTCTGCTTATAACCATACAGCCACTGATTTATAACACTACAGAGTGTGTAAAAGCAATTTATGCAATATCATGAAAAAAAAATATGTTGGGTGCCTAGACAGTTTATTACTCGGTGATCTGATAAAGAGTGTGGTTATGGGCATCACATCCCATAGGGGATCACCTCCTACAAGGCACTTAATGAATGCTAACTGAATACCTAAATGTTTGCTTTTAGATTTTTTTTACCTGAGCAGTAGCTGCAACAATTTCGCTCACACACACACACACACACACACACACACACACACACACACACACACAAACACACTCACACACTCACTCACTCACTCACATACACACACACATATACTCACACTCTCACACTCACACTCACACTCACTCATACACACACTCACACTCACTCACACACACTCACACACACATATACTCACACTCACACACACATATACTCACACACACACCACATATACTCACACTCTCACACATACACGTACACACACACACACACTCACACACATATATACACACACTCACTCACTCACACACTCACTCACACACACTCACACACACACTCACACATATACACACACACTCACGCACATATACACACACACAAAAAAAAGCAAATTTTCTTGCAACCTGCTAGAAGTTATGCGCACCTGGCAGAGCCAGGATGCCTGTGCACTAAGCAGGCACTGTGAGCCATGCAAGCAAAGCTCATGGAGCCGGGCTAGGAACTTGCAGGAGAACAGATCTCTCCTCACAGCAAAGGCCTTGAATTTGCACCCCAGCAAATGCCAGGTACCCAATCACAGCTGGGTGGACTGGTGGGGCTGGTGGGAGGCAGATGGAAAACTAGATGGAAAAATTGCCCGAGTGGGACCTCAGGCCCTGAACCAAGAACACAACCACTACACCACACATACACACATACATACACACACACATTCACACACACACACACACATTCACACACACACACACACACACTCACTCACATACACACACACTTCCATGCTGCACCACCCCTGCTTGGTTTTATTAGATTGATAGCTTCAAAGGTTAAGTCCTACCAGCACTTACTACGGCCACATGAAAGATATTCATTGGATATTTCACCACATTTTACTATTCCGATTGTGAGGTAAAATCTGATGAGATGCTGCAGTGTCACCAAACCCTTTCCCTGTGTAGTGGTTTGGTAAAGGGTCTGGCTACGCGAGACTACTGTTGAACTAGTTATCTAAACTCACAAACTATCGTACTTGTTGTTTGTTTTTGTTCTAATTGTTAATCTTGTTCTTGGGGCAACTGATATAACAATCCCCAGCAGTGGATCTAGTATTGGTACTACAGGTGCTGGTAGTGGTTGCTTTTTTAAGTGTATTATTTGTTGATGTGCTGATAACTATGACAACGGCACATTAACCAAGATAACTTGCCAGCACCATTAATTCAAATAAATGATGAATTTCGGTAAGTTTATAAGAGGTAACTGCAAGTCAGTGACAACCTAATTCAAAGAGGTAACAATTAAATAGGGCATGAATTGCTAAACAAAAAGGATTCTGTTAAGTGGGGGATTGGATGAAGTCAACCACGGCATACGTACGTCTACACACACAAACAAACAAATAAAAATATCCTGATTTTGGATTGTGTTACTGATAGTGTCTCGCTCACCAATAAGACCTAACTTGACGGTTGATCACATAAAATTGATCGCTAGAGACTTCATAAGGGTTTTTTAATCAAAGCTGGTTTGGGCACAAGACTCTAGGGATGTGCCAGGCTCTGAGGCGACTTAACAGCACAACAGATTGATCACAGGCACTAGGATGATCCAGAAATTAAAGAAAGAGTGGGCTGAGCAGTTACACCTGTGCAGCGATGATGGTCCAGGGACTGAAGTGTAAATGGGCACTGGAAACAGACTTAGGTTAATATTCATCCACTTCATCTTAATCAAGACTCAATCTGCTTCTTGTAAGACACATAAAACAATAGTGTGCAGTGTACTTTGTAGAAGGACAAAAAAAATTGATTTTTCTGTGGTTCACTGCTTCCATGAACTCGACCGCTAGTTCAAATCCTTACAAATTAAATAGATAATAAAGTAAGACTCAGGCAACTCAGCTGGTAAAAGCAACTCACTCACTTTTGAATGCAACTGACCAGTTTGCTAGCCAATTGTGGGTTGAAGCACACGTCTAGTTGAATAAGCACACACATTTCATTCACTTTTTACAGACTTATTCAGCAATACTGGTATATTGGTAGCACTGCAAAAGAAGATAGTTGCAAATTGTAATACTGCCTTGTTCCTAGTTACTATTCTTACTTCCTATTCATACCAATCGAGCTAGAAATTTATTTATAATTTTAAGAAGGAGGCAATAGTTTTCTATACAATTGTTGCATCAACTAACCAGTTGTATATGATCTTTTCACTTCATCAATTTCTGGTACAAATTCAAGCCTTTCATACTTGGCCTTTATCCATTGCTCATGACAAATTCTGCAAGGATAAAAAACAAGAAGGAAAAATGAGCAAACAATTACTAAACTGAGACAACAACAACAAACAATAACAACAACTGCAAAACAATCAAACAAGCAAAATGAAGAACTCAACAAAGACCGCAATGAACACTGGTAAAGCGTATTAACTCACAGTACTATAGAGTTGGTAACAGTATAAGCTAATTTTTAAAGAAATACAATGACTGTCTGCATGCATTCACGAGGAGGGATATACAAGTCACTTAATCTGTCTCAGGCACTGATGTCACAAATTATTGACATATAAACTTGGACTCTGCATTGATCTGCCAGGCAAGAAGAGGGCACTCATCCATATTGAAAACGAATGGCCGGAGGCATGTTCGAGTTTAAGTTGCTATCAAAACCACACACACTATAGGCTCATCAGCTTACAGTAGAAAGCTATCTATAGCTATTCTTGCAACACTGCACGTGTGGGCTGTTACTATGGGAATACGATCATTTCATGCAAAGTTTGGTGAGACATGATTGCAAGACGAGCTCTGGCCAAAAGATAGAAATCTTAAAAACACTTTATTTTTATACCACTTTCAAAGCTTACGCATTTGACTTGCAATTTCACAATATTATGTTTCCCAACTTACTGGCGGCTGTTTGGTTGGGGTTTCAACCAACATGGTGGCACCTTGGCCTCAAAGCGATCTCGTGCTTTCTTGTTCCCGATACTAGCTAGCGACTGAGGGTTGGAAGAAAAAGAAAAAAAAAGAAAAAAAAAAGAGTGGTAAAGTAAAACACATACAGAAGAGGTCTGACTTTACTTACTTGCACCATATCTGACGTCCAAGTATCCAGACGAACTGAACGCACTTTGGATGAGCTCACGCCAGTTAAGCTGCGGTGAATCCCAGCACAGTTGATGCATATGAAGACTCCAAAGTTCACTGATGCCCACTGAGGATCTGTTCAGAGTAACAACAATTTCAAAGGAAGATGGCTGCTAGTTAATTGCTGCACTCACTGACTTCTCCACAGTCGGCACACACGTCATTGCCTTCGTCCTTGGCCAGTTTGTCAATCATCTCGCGCGCCGTCTCTTCTTCTAAAGCTTTTACCCCACCTTTATTACTTGCTACCCCATAAGTACTAGAAGAAGACATCATGCTTACAGCAGCTCCTAATACTTCAATAAACCCATAAAAATCCACTTGAAGCTTAAATACGCCAAATCTGTCGATGCGCAGAATCACTCGCGCACCTACCTTCGACGCGTGAGCGTGCGTATTGCCGTGTGACTACCTAAAATTTCTATAGTTTTTTTACTTTTTCTTTTCCGTGATTGTTTAAATTAAACCTTGATATCTTGCATAAGCTAAGTAAAAACTTTTGACTCTCTTTCTGTTTCATAGAGTGATTTTTTTTTTTTGTAATTGAGAGGCTTGATTTTTATTTATTTTCCACTACAGATATTGTGCCAGCTCTTATAGGTGCATACAATTAGGTGAAGTGATTAAATTTTGTAGTTGGCATCTGTTACAGTAGCAAGTATGCGTGCGTGCAAATATTAAATTGCTGAAAGAAAATCTGATGGGGATTAAAAGAGAAGAAAACAACCCAACCTTCATTCACAGACTAAATAATTTGCTATCAATGTTTTCAGAAATGTTATTCATTGTTATATGTGGCATCTAGTCCAGACCCGTTGCAGGACTTTGCGTTGAGTATCGCTCTACTCAGCACTTCCTCCCACACATGCTTTTCCTCCGCAGTTTCCGCCAAAAGAGGATACGTGCGTGTCGTGGCGTTAAATATAAAAGCATTGTCCCCTCCTCCAAAGTCTGCTGGAGCTGTCTCGTCCACTGAAAACCCCTCCTCTGGTTTGCCTATGATGATTTCTCCTAAAGGAAATGCGTCCTAAAAAATGAACAAATAAAATCAATATACAAGCCTGTCAAAACAAACAACAAACAAACAACAAAACTCACCATTGGCTTTTCATAGTACATTAAACGTTGCTCCTCTAAAATGAAGTATCTCTTCTGAAATTTTTGCTAAACACAAACACCACATAATACACAGTTCACTAGAAAGGGTGATCAGTGATTTTAAGGACACCTTACCAATTTGTTAGCGGGCATCTTGTGCAAGTATCCAGCCTTGACAAAGTCACGTGACATCGATCCAGCCAACTAAAATGCAAGGCATGATCAATATTGAAAATTTGAAAGCAAAACCCCTCTAATTATAATTAAAATGATTGTAATGTGTGCGTTCATCAACTAAGCAACTACCAAAAATAATAGCAGAGTTTTATATTTTACTGCCATCACCATAACAACAACAATAACAACAAACAGCACTTACTTCTTCATCTGATTTTCCTGGATTCCTTTCTCTCATAAGTTTCAGCCTAGCTGCTCGAATGGCAAAGTACCACCAGATAATGTCCTAAACACAAACAAAACAAAATATCAATAATGACAATAACAACAAAACACTGAAAGTGGTTACCAAGTTAATGAGACATTTATGCTCTCTATGCTCAGAGGGTTACTGGCAAATAATTAACAAACACAAACAGAGACTCATTGGACGCATTCATAGAATAGACTCACAAAGGGATGCGAAAAAAGAGACGGGAGAGAAGAAAACAATACAAAGGCATTAATTTGATTTATACTTATAAAACAATAAGCTTAATGGAAGCTTTTTAAGATGCTGTAGACAGAGCAGAGGCTGGGCAAGTTGCTGTGTGCAGGAGATCATTCGTATATTGGATAAACAAAAAACTCAAAGTTTGATCACAAACAGAGTAAAGAAGACTCTCCCATTCAGCAACATTGACAAATATATGGGCAGGAGGAGGAAGAGGAGGAGGAGTAGAAGAGCAATGTGCAGAAAAATGTTACAGCTATCAAACAGAAGAAAGACCGTTAGTACTCACTTGGCACACTAGCCACAGAGAATAACTATTGCTGTCAAAATGAAAATGACACTTGTTATATATAATATATACAGTTATACATGTTATATATAATATATACAGTTATACATGTTATATATAATATATACAGTTATACATGTTATATATAATATATACAGTTATACATGTTATATATTACTTATATATTACTAGCAAGTACCCAGGCACTTTATGTACTATCTTTGGAATGCAGTAACATAAGCTATTTATATCCTTATATATAATGTATATATATAATCTGTTTATTAATAATACACTTGCCTGTCAGCAATGACGATAGTGTTTAATTCCTTAGCTAAGCCCGGTTGATAAAGCGTCATCAGACAACGACGATGGTGCTCGTGAATACACGGGTCAAAAATGTTAAGTCATAAAAAAAGTGATGTAACCAAACCAAGTGGTAGTATATTATATATGTTTGATAGCTGTGTATATTATATATAACCAAACCAAGTGGTAGAGGATATAACTAATAACTAATACTACATAGTAAAAAGAATGGATCTTGTGATTTAGTTGTTATTGTTATAAATGAAGGGTGAATCAGATAATAGATAAATTATTTGTGACATACTTTCTTCTAGGCGTATGAAGAGGCTAGAAAGTGGTTGGATGTGACTGGACAGAAAGAGAATGGTAAAGTTATTCTCTGTGGCTAGTGTGCCAAGTGAGTATTAACGGTTTCTACATACCATAAATGGATTCTTTGTTGCCATTTTTGTGTTGCAGGAATAGGACTGGTAAATGGTCGCTAACAATAAAAGATTTGTTTTAAATATTTGTTGACCCTTTACCGAAGCATCTCGCTTACTTTTTCTCCTGCCAACTTTAGCGCGCAAGCGTTTTCACCGCGACGAGTAATGACGTCACTCCACGTGGTGGTGTACAAAACTCCACAGCCCATCCTCTAGAGCGGGAGTTCTACGGCTTCTACCATAAAAATATGCATATGGCTTCGGAGAGTAAAAGGTAAGAGTGTGTATAGCCAAGCCCACTTTCTAGCTGCTACAGAACCACCTTACTTTTACTTATCTTGCATACCTCACTAACAATGGCCCAGCTCATCTGAACCTTTAGATTGATCAGTGCCTTGTCCACAGGAAT